>Ga0105047_10020020_pt1 | contig 10300 bp, 8 predicted proteins | sample MAT04_FD_78384 | JGI IMG/M metagenome (GOLD analysis project Ga0105047, IMG submission 78384) | Freshwater microbial communities from Lake Fryxell liftoff mats and glacier meltwater in Antarctica - MAT-04 (megahit assembly) | ecosystem: Environmental > Aquatic > Freshwater > Ice > Liftoff... | reverse complement strand
GTGATAAACGCCCTGCTTGTGCATGTGCATCATGGCGTCCGCGATGCGCTCGAAGACGCGAATCAGCTTCGCCATTCGGAGCAGCGGAATCTTGTCCATCGTCTTGCCGGGCACGTACTCGATCAGCAGTTTCGCCTTCTTCGGCCCGGAGAACCAACCGCCGCCTTCGGTTTCGAAGCAGTGGATTTTCACGAGGTTACTGTGATTGAGCATCTGGCCGACGCGGTACTCGTGCTTGGCTTGTTCGAGGAATTTGAGGTCTTCCTGATCATCGATGGCGACGAGTTTCAGTGCGTACTCCTTTTCATCCTCGGCTCGGCGGATGTGTAAAATGCTACTGTGTGCCCCGCTCCCGAGCGTGTCGAGAACGGTGAACTTCCCAATTTTCGCGATCGCCATCGTAAGCCTTCCGACAAAACGCTAATTCTGAACTTGGCCTTCATGTTACCGAAGGCTGAGTCGTATCGCCAGCGGTGACCCGACCCACATGAACCAAACCCTTGACGCCCGCACGAAGGACTTCGGCCGCGACATCTTCGCGAGGCTCGATCGGCAAGGGCCGATCCTGTTCACGCGATCCTGGCTCGAAGACAAGCTCATGGGTCTGGGAATGCACGACCCGGCCCTGAAGGTGCAACTCTTCCGCTTCGTGGACACCCTCCCATACCTGAAAGATCCCGGCGAGGTTTCCCGCCACCTCCGCGAATATCTCGGCGAAGCGAAGGACGAGTTGCTGTGGTGGGCGAGCCTCGGAACGCGGTTCATTCCCACCGGCGGCGTTCTCGGAGGTTTGCTTGCGTGGTCGGCCCGCAGCAACGCCGAGCGGATGGCCCGCAAGTTCATCGCCGGGTCGAACGTGACCGAGGCGGTGAATGCGGTTCTCGCAATGCGGAACCGTCGGCTCGCGTTCACCATCGACTTGCTCGGCGAAGCGACCATCACGGAACCGGAAGCCGATCACGTTCAGAAGCAATACCTCGACCTGCTCGCTGGGCTGACTCGCGAGGTGAACCAGTGGCCCGAGGAGCCGATCATCGACCGCGATGACCGTGGCCCGATTCCCCGCGTGAACGTGTCGGTGAAGCTCTCGGCACTGTTCAGTCAATTCGACCCGATCGACCCCGAAGGCACGACCCGGGCTGTGTGTCGCCGGCTTCGACCGATTCTCACGCTCGCCAGGAAAACTGGGGCGTTCGTGAACTTCGACATGGAGCAGCACAGCTACAAAGACACGACGCTTCACATCTTCCGCACGATCCTGACCGAGCCCGAGTTCCGCGACTGGCCGCACGTCGGCATCGCGATCCAGGCGTACCTCAAGGACACCGAAGCCGACCTGCACAAGCTCCTCGACTGGGCGAAGAACGAACGCCTATGCCCCGTGTGGGTACGGCTCGTGAAGGGGGCTTACTGGGATTACGAGACCGTGATCGCGGCTCAGAACGGCTGGCCGGTGCCGGTGTTCACGCAGAAGTGGCAGTCCGACGCGAACTACGAGAAGCTGACGGAGTTCCTGCTGACGAACGTCGAATGGTTGATTCCGGCGTTCGGCTCGCACAACATCCGGAGCATTGCTCACGCAATGGCCGTCGCGGAATCACTGAAGGTGCCGTTGCGTCGCTTCGAGTTCCAGATGCTTTACGGCATGGCCGATCACATCAAGGAAGCGATCCAGTCGCTCGGCTATCGGCTCCGCATTTACACGCCATACGGTCAGTTGCTCCCCGGCATGGCGTATCTCGTGCGCCGCCTGTTGGAGAACTCGTCGAACGATTCATTCTTACGGCAAGGCTTCGCGGAAGGGTTATCGGAGGAATTGCTACTCATGAATCCAACATCGCACCAATCCGTCGAGTCAAAGCCGCTTGCGGCTTCGCAGCCCAGCACACTTGCGAAGCCGCAAGCGGCTTTGATCTTCCACAACGAACCGCTCTCCGATTTCTCCGTGGCGTCGAACCGTGACAAGATGGTTGCCGCACTCGCGAAGGTTCGCAAGGAGTTCGGCCGCACTTACCCTGTCGTCATCGACAACAAACCGCAGCCGATCACGAAGACCCTCGACAGCGTGAACCCTTCCCGCACGTCCGAGGTTATCGGTAAGGTAGCGACCGCATCTGTTGAACAGGCGAACGCTGCGGTCGCGTCGTGCTTGAAGGCGTTCGATTCGTGGCGCGATGTGGGCGTTGCGGAGCGGGCTGCGCTGCTGCGGCGGGTCGCCGATCAGTTCCGTTCGCGACGTTTCGAACTGTCAGCGTGGATCGTGTTGGAAACCGGCAAGCCGTGGCGTGAATCGGATGCCGACGTCGCGGAAGCTATCGACTTCTGCATGTATTACGCACACGAAATGGAACGCCTCGCGGCTCCGCAACACCGGGACGTCCCCGGCGAAGACAACCGCTACTTCTACGACGCTCGCGGCGTGTCGGTCGTCATCGCGCCGTGGAACTTTCCGCTCGCCATCCTCACGGGCATGGCCGCCGCTGCCGTCGTCGCCGGCAACACCGTGATCCTGAAGCCTGCCGAGCAGTCGAGTGTCATAGGCGCAAAGCTGATGGAGTGCTTCCTTGCGGCTGGTGTGCCGCCGGGAGTGGTAAACTTCGTGCCTGGCATCGGCGAGGAGATTGGTCCAACGCTCGTGCAGCATCCGGACGTCGCGCTAATCGCGTTCACGGGTTCGTTGAAGGTCGCGCTCATGATTAACGAGCAGGCCGCAAAGACGCCTGGCGGTCAGAACTTCGTGAAGAAGGTGATCGCCGAGATGGGCGGCAAGAACGCCGTGATCGTAGACGCCGACGCGGATCTCGACGAGGCGGTGAAGGGTGTGGTGGATTCTGCTTTCGGCTACGGAGGCCAGAAATGCTCGGCGGGTTCGCGGGCCATCGTGCTGACCGGCATCTACGATCAATTCCTGCATCGCCTCGTCGAGGCGACCAAGAGCCTCACCGTCAGCGCTCCCGACGAACCCGGTTGTTCCCTCGGTCCCGTCATTGATGCCGAGAGCCGCGATCGCATTCTGAAGACGATCGAGGCCGGCAAGAAGGAAGCACGCCTCGCTCACCAAACGGACATCGGTTCGCTCGCGTCGCAGGGCTACTTCGTGGGGCCGGCGATCTTCGCGGACGTGCCCGAAAACGCGGGGATCGCACAAGAAGAAATCTTCGGGCCGGTGCTGTCGGTGATTCGCGCGAAGGACCTCGATGATGCCATCCGCATTGCCAACGGCACGAAGTACGCGCTGACGGGTGGGTGTTACAGTCGCAGCCCAACGCATCTCGACGAAGTGAAGCGACGCTTCCGTGTGGGGAATCTTTACATCAATCGCAAGTGCACGGGGGCGTTGGTGGATCGTCAGCCGTTTGGCGGCTTCAAACTGAGCGGCATCGGCTCGAAGGCGGGCGGGCCGGATTATCTGTTGCAGTTCCTGCTGCCGCGAACGGTGACCGAGAACCAAATGCGTCGCGGCTTCGCCCCCGAAACCGGGGCAGGGGAGTGAAACCTTGCTGGTCGAACTGTCGCTCACGGTTGATGCTGGAGCCGGTCGCCGAATTTCTTGCGGAGCCGCTCGATGTGCGCTTCCGATAAGGCGGTGAAAGAGAAGCGAATGTCCGGTACTGAGTCGAGGTACGGGCACTCCAAGAGGTCGTCGGCTGCCTGCTTCGAAAAGACGCGGATACGGGTCGTGTGCAGGTGTCGAAGTTGCGTCATCTTGGCGAGCTTGTCCCCTCTCTTGATGTTCCAGATCAGCAGCCGCCTGATCGGAGTTGCGGAGAACAGGACGTCCGCGTGCTTCGCGAGTACTCCGGCAGTCTGGGCAAAGAGTTGACAGGCGAAGCCGCGGTCGAACGTCTCCCCGTCGAGCCAACCTCCGGGAGCAGCCTCAACCCAGCGGATATGTGCTGTGTCCGGCACGGGGAGTTCGTCTATCCATCGCTTGCCAAACTTTTTCTGGAGTTCAGTCTCACGGTCGATTAACCCGGCTCGCTGATCGTCGGCCGCAAGTCGGGCCACTTCGCACTGCAGCCGGATGAACTCGGCGCGTTCCGGTTCGCCGTTTTCGTCGAGCCAGTCGGCGAAGACCAACCGGGGCGTGTCGTCGTCGGGGTGCTCGCAGATCGCGGCGAGTAGCGCTTCGCGTTCTGTCATTGCGGTTCCATCTCCCAAGCCGTAGCCGGGCCGCCCACTCTCGCCTAACCGTGAGTCTAGCGGCTGTGGCTGAATCCTACTTCAACGACGGAGGAGTCAATGTTCGCGAAAAACACGTTCCTGCTCAGCATCGTACTCGCCTTGATGGGCGTCGCCCCCGTTCAAGCCGACGACGCTGCGGATCGAGCGAAACTGCTCGAAACGCTCATGACGAAGGAGAAAGATAGCTGGGAGATGATCAAGAAGAAGGATCTGCTTGCCCTGAAGGACTTCTTCGGCGACGACGTGATCCTCATCTTTTCCGACGCGACGCGCTACAACAAGGCCGATTACCTGAAACTCCTTCCCGACTACAAACTCGAGAGCTACGCCATCGAAGGCAAAGCTGACCTGCTGTTGCTCACGCCGGACGCTGCCACAGTCGTCTATCGGATCAACTACACCAGCGAGATCAAAGACGAGAAACCACGCAAGGTTACAGTGCTGGCGTCGAGCAGTTACGCTCGTCGGGACGGTAAGTGGCTCAACGTGTTTTACCAGGAGACGCAGAAACGAACCGCTGGCACCGAGTAACTCCGCAAATCGTGCCCCATTTCCGGGCGTTGATGTGGAAATCGCGGGCACTAGGTGCTATAGTTACTCTGTTCGCCGTCGGAATGGGCCGAATTTATGGCTTCCTCTCCCGGAAGCGACTGGTTGATGCCCAAAATTGAGCATGTCGAGCCGCCCCTACCTGAGATCGTAGGCACCGCTCCTGCCATGCAGGACGTCTATCGTATGGTGCGCCTTGCCGCGCCCCGATCGGCCAACGTCCTGCTCATCGGTGAAACCGGCACCGGTAAAGAAATCATCGCGAAGGCAGTTCACAAAAACAGTAAACGGTCCGATGGACCGTTTATCCGGGTGAACTGCGGCGCTCTGCACGAAAACCTCCTCGAAAGCGAACTCTTCGGGCACATCAAGGGTGCGTTCACCGGTGCCGTTGAGAACAAGACCGGTCGGTTCGAGGCTGCGCACGGCGGCACCATTTTCCTCGACGAAATCAACAGCACGTCACCGAAACTGCAGGTGAAACTGCTTCGCGTACTGCAAGAGCGCGAGTTCGAGCGAGTCGGCGAAAGCCGCACGATCCGCGTGGATGTTCGGGTGATTGCCGCGACAAATGCCTCCCTCGAAGACCTCATCGGTTCCGGCGACTTCCGCGAAGACCTCTACTACCGGCTGAACGTGATCCCGATCGTGTTGCCGCCGTTGCGGGAGCGACGCGAGGATATCGCGCTGTTGGCTCAGTTCTTCCTCCGTCGCTACAGCGAACAGAACAAGTGCGTCGTTCCTGAACTAACAACCGCCGTAATCGAAGGCTTGAAAGCTCACGAGTGGCCCGGGAACGTTCGCGAACTGGAAAATGCCCTCGAACGCCTCATCGTGCTGGCCGACGGCGGCCCGATCACGCCGGAACTGCTGCGGTTCACGCGGCCGAAGTATGCGTTGCGGTCATCGAAGTCGCAGGGCACCAACGGCGTCGGAACGGATGTGCCGTCGCTGATCCGGTTGCTCGTCCGAGCTGGAATGCACGCCCCGCGTGCGGCGGGTGTGACTCTGCACCCATTCCTGGTGGATGGGTTGGAACGAGCCTTAATCGAAGAAGTGATGCGAGAGTGCGGCGGCACTCAGGTGAAGGCGGCCCTTCGCCTGGGGATCAACCGAAACACGCTGCACAAGAAGTGGGAGCAGTACAAGATCGACGACGCATCCGCGACCGTGCCGCCTGTGGAAGAACCGCCACCGAGCGAGGCCGTCGCGAGTTGAAAGGACGTTCCGTGTTCCCGGTGGTGTTGAACCTCGCTGGTCGGCTCGTGGTGGTCGTCGGTGTTGGTGCCGTCGGAACACGGAAAGCCGCCGCTGCTGTCGCTGCGGGCGCGACCGTGCGAATTGTCGATCCGGTCGCGGTTGGTGTGAATGTCATTTCTGAGGCATATCGCCCCGAACACCTTGACGGCGCATTCCTCGTCTTCGCGTGTGCGACGCCTCTTGTGAATGCTCAGGTTGTTGCCGATGCTCACGAACGCGGCATCCTGGCGAACTCTGCCACAGACCCGAACGGTGGAGATTTCACACTGCCTTCCGTGGTGCGTTCAGGCGAGTTGACTCTTGCGATCAGCACGGGCGGCGCGGCTCCGGCATTGGCTCGTCGGCTGCGTGAGAAGTTCGAGGCCGAATTCGACTCGACGTTCGCGGAGTGGCTACGGCTGCTGGCGGATGTGCGGGTGATCGTGCTGGCGGAAGTCCCTGACCCGATTCGGCGACGCGAACTGCTCGACGACTTCGCTGACTGGCCGTGGCTGGAGCGGTTGCGTGCCGAGGGTTCCGAAATTGTGAAGGCGACCATGCTGGAGACGCTGCGGGCGGGTTGATTGGTTTTCCCTGGGACCGCGGCCATCTTGGCCGCATCACCGATGCAATTCGGTTGGCTCAAGGGGAACCCGTCAACGTCCTGATCTGTTCGCGTGAAGCGGGCAAGATGCCCGTGGTCCCAGGGGAAGAATACAGCCTCAACTGATCGACTCAAGCAAGCCCTGCATTTCCCCCTGGGCGTGCGAGTCGCCGACACGACGTGCAACCTCCACGCCCTCACGCAACACGTCGCACGCTTCCGTTATGCGATCCAATCGCACCAGCGCCTGACCCGCCTGCAGATACGCTGGCACATACGGAACCATACCGACCGTGCGAGCGATTAGGTCCAGCATCACCACCACGCACGTTGCGTCGTCGCCACTGCTGGCGTGCTCCATCGCGAGGCCATAGCGAAGGAAGGCGTCGTCGGGGTCTTCCGCAAGCATCGCCTCAATCTGTTCCATTCGTGCCGTGCGTGCCATGGGTGCGTGCGCTCCGCGTTCAGTTCCGACAAAATCAGCAGCATTGGTTCAAGTTGCACCAACCACTTCACGGTACGCCACCAACACACACAAGACAACAGCCCGCACAACCGCTTCGACCCGCACACTTCCCCGAGACGGATAACCGCGCCACCCCGTCCGTCATGCGCCCCCGGCGCAGGTGTGCTTTTGCAGCAGTCGATGTGCGATTCTTGGGCACAGCGGCATGTTGCCGCTCGTCGCCACGATCCGATTTCTTGGGTAACAACAAGGCACGGAATCCGCCGCTGGCACGGGGGCCACATGCGATCGGTTTCAATCTCAAATCTGCTTCGGGCGGCACATCGCCGTCTGATCGTTCCCGCCGGCCTCGCTGCCGTCGTCGGACTCGCCACACTCTCCCCCGCGTTCCAGACTCCCACGGCACACGTTGCCGCGGCTGATCGTGAGATCACGGCTGGTAAGCGGAAGGATCAAGTCGTCGATGTGTACGATAAGGTGAAGGCCGGCGTGGTGAACATTCACAGCGAACGCACTGTGACCACCCCCGGCGACGACCCCTTCGCCCGGCAGCCGGTTCAGCCGCAGCGTGTGAACGGAATGGGAACGGGCATCGTTCTCGACCCCCGCGGCTACATCCTCACGAACTTCCACGTCGTCGATGATGTGCACTCGCTTCGCATCCGCCTGCATGACGGCACCGGTCACACCGCCCGCATCCTCGCACTCGACAAAGAAGCAGACCTCGCACTCATCAAGATCGACCCGAGCCGACCGCTGCCGGTGATTCCGTTCGGCACGTCTTCGGATCTGATGGTTGGCGAGTCAGTGATCGCGATCGGCAACGCCTACGGCTACGAGCACTCGATCACCGACGGTCGCGTGTCGTTCAAGGGCCGCGACGTAACGCTGAACAAGGAGATGGGCTACAAGGGGTTGATTCAGACGTCGGCCCCAATCAATCCCGGCAACTCGGGCGGCCCGCTCATGAACATCATGGGCGAAATCGTCGGGGTGAACGTCGCGATTCGTGCGGGTGCCCAGAACATCGGCTTCGCATTGCCAGCAGACTTCGTGATCGGTCGGGCGGCTGATCTGATCGGGAAACGCCGCGGCGGGTTGCGTCACGGGCTGGTCGTGCGTGACACGGTGAGCCGTGACTCGGTCGAAAGCCCCACACGGCGTGCCCTCATTGTGGAAAGTGTCGAGCTTGGTTCGTCAGCGGCCGCCGCTGGCGTCAAGGTTGGCGATGTGATCGAGCAGGTCGATGACATTTCGGTGCTCACGTCGATCGACATGGAACGCGGTTTCATCGACAAGCCGATCGGTGCGAAGGTTCCCATCAAGGTGAAGCGCGACAAGGAAAGCGTTGCACTGGAACTGACTTTCCAGGCCGGTGTGGCGAAGCCGTTGGCTGTCGCGGCGTCCGATTTGGCCTGGAAGAAGCTCGGCGTGAAGCTGCAACCGGTCGCGGCTGATGCGGTGGCTAAAGCAAATCCGCAACTTCACGGCGGTTTGCTTGTGACGGATGTAGCGGTTGGGAGTATCGCTGCCGCGTCGGGCATTCAGAAGGGTGACATTCTGGTTGGTTTACACACCTGGGAAACGCTGAATCTAGATAACGTGACGTTTGTGTTGAACCATAAGGACTTCGCGACGTTCCAACCGCTGAAGTTCTACCTGTCGCGTGAGGGTAAGTTGCGTGACGGTTGGATCGCAAGCGTGCCCTAAGCCAAGTGCAAGTTCTCCTCGCTCCGCTGCCCTGGGTCTCGCCACCCGGGGCAGCGGCTTTTTTGTTTCACGCCTCAATTACTTCTTGCGACTGGCGAAGAACGCCCCGATGAGTCGTTTCGATTCGTCAGACCCCGCGAGCTGCATGAATGCTTCCGTCTCCAACTTGATCCCTTCCGCGACCGGTAATCGTGTCCCCTCGATCATGACGCGAAGCGCCTCACGAGCCGCGTGCGAAAGGTCACCAGTCGGCATCTCGGCGGGGGTGATCGGCGTCACATCGGGGATGAGACCTGTCCCACGTCGCCACGGTTCGTTTCCGATTCTCGGGTCCCCGAGAACGATCTCTGCGGCCCAGTGGATGAGTGTTTCTGATGTCGCAACGGCTGCGAGTCTGCACCCGACGGCTTCCTCGGCTGTCACACTCCGCCCGGTCACCAGCATGTCGGCGGCAAATCTTGCCTGCACGCAACGTGAAATTCGCTGAGTGCCACCCCAACCCGGGATGATGCCGAGCGTCACTTCCGGAAGACCGAGCCGCACCTTCGGGTTCCTTCCGACAATGCGCAAGTCACACGCGAGTGCAACCTCCAACCCGCCGCCCAATGCTGCGCCGTCGATCGCGGCACACGTCGGGAAGGGCAGCGATTCCAATTTTTCCAAGACTCGCAAGCCCTGCTCGATGAAACCCCGAACGGCCGGATCGTTCGGGCCTGCCGCGTTCGCGAGTAGGTTCAGGTCGGCGCCCGCGATGAAGATGCCCGGCTTCGCGCTCGCCAGCACGAGCCCCTTGACATCGCCGTTTGACGCCAGCGAATCGAGCACGGAGTCCAGTTCCGTCCAGAGTTCGGCGGTGAGAATGTTGGCCTTGCTGCCGGGTTGATCGAGCGTCAGAACTGCGACAGCATCCGGACGAATGGTGAGTTGGATCGCTGACATGATCGACCGCCCGGAGAAGCCCACGAGTGATAACCAGTAGGCTTTATATCCGGTCAGCGGACTTCGCGGGGGATGCGTTCGCCGGGTTGTCGCGGGGTCATCGGGTAGCGGTCGGCTCCGATCAGCGGCAACAGCCAGTCGTGTCTGATTGGGTAACTCTGAAACGCGCCACCACGGAGGTAGAGGTACGCGAGCCGACTCGTTCCAGGCTGCCCCACGCGAAGCACCGGTTGGATGTAATGCCGCACTGCCGGTCCTGCGGAAGTGAGTGCGTGTACGCAATTCACGACTTCCTCGTTCAGATTGAACGAGTCGATCGACCGAAAACGTGCCGTACCGGATTCGAGATGTCTCACCTGTTGCTTGGCAAGTTCGAACCGCTTGGCGTCCACTTCATACGGACCCCAACGCGAGATGCGCGAGTTGTGACCGGCCATGATGTCGAGGGTTTCGGCCAGCGTCCAGTTGCGTCCGGCAACCGGCCGTAGTTTGAGTGGCTGAACGCGGGCATCGGTCGGCAACCAACTGATCGTCACCGGCTCGACGATCTGCCCGCCGTCGGCGGTGGGCGTGACCTTCGTGTACGTTCCCCACGTGTGAGCCGTGCG
>Ga0105047_10020019_pt1 | contig 10300 bp, 12 predicted proteins | sample MAT04_FD_78384 | JGI IMG/M metagenome (GOLD analysis project Ga0105047, IMG submission 78384) | Freshwater microbial communities from Lake Fryxell liftoff mats and glacier meltwater in Antarctica - MAT-04 (megahit assembly) | ecosystem: Environmental > Aquatic > Freshwater > Ice > Liftoff... | reverse complement strand
AGCTCGCCTTCCCGAACGAAATCGAACGTGGCGATCAGGTCCTGAATAGCGAACCGCGGCTGGGAAAGGGCCCAGTCCATCGCCACTGCGGCCGGACCGGTGACCCGGGGACCGATAAGGCCAGTCGGTCGATACAGGATCAGCGTCTTGCGTTCGGGCAGGGCATAGTCAGCGGGTCGGGGAACCAGACGCGCCTGGGCCATGGCGATCTCGTTGTGGAAGAAGGGGGACAGGGCGATCTCGCCCAGTCGTTTCATCAGTCCCGAGAGGTGGCCGGAAAGGGCGGCTCCACCCTCAGCGTTTGCGGGCGGAAGCCAGGCCCGGAAGGCGGGATCCTGCATCGCGGCCTGCTCGAGCAGCGAGAACAGGATGCGGCCATAGAGCGGCGTAACCGACAGGGTCAGATGCAGCGAGGCCCCCTCGGTCGCGAGGGCATCGTGATACCAGCCTCGCGGCAGGTACAGCACGTCGCCAGGCCGCATCCGCACCTCCTGCATCAACGGCCCCCGTGTGGCGGCGAAGAAGGCCCTCGGGTCCGCATGCGGCGGGGCATCAACCGGGTCGTCGGCCCGGTAGGCATAGAGCCGCCAGACCTTCTCGCCCTCGGTCTGGATGGCGAAGACGTCGTGCAGGTCATAGTGGGTGCCGAAGGCCTGGACGCCACCGAAGGAACAGTAGGCGTTGGCCGCGACCAGGCCGGCGAAGGTTTCGCCCAGAGCGTCGCACAGGGCCGCGATGGCCGGGGTCAGGCGCTGGATGTCATTGGCAACCAGACTGGCGCCGGTCGCAAGCTGCACTTCAACCCTGGCCGGGGAGGGCCGCATCACCTTGCCCGCTTGGGTGTCGGCGGGCACGCAGTAGTGTTCGGTCGGCACGGTCTCGCCGTCCCGCACCAGACGCAGGGTGGCCGGGGTCCAGAGCGAAGTCTGGGACAGCAGGGCGTTGAAGCTCGCCCAGTCCAGAATGGAGCGCTTGTCGCCGTTGTCCCCGGCGGGAATGTGCAGTGGACGGGCGCGATGGCCGTCGGCGAACGCTTCGGGCGTGACGGGATCGAGCAGCCGGGCGAGATCGCGGATCATGCTCTCACCCGGATCGCGCCGACGGCACCCGCAAGCGGTTTTCGGCCGTCGTGGTTGGCGTGGAAGGCACTGGGGGTGATTGGCACCGGAAGATCGTCCAGACTGGGCATGGACCGGACGCTATGGTCCGCCTCGCTGTTTGTCGACCAAGGACCGCAATGCCCATCACCCCGCAGGACCTTGCCGCCGCGCGCGACACCCTGGCCCGGCTCGACCCGGCGCTGGCCCTCGCCCATGCCCAGACGCCGGTGTTCGACTGGCGGGTGCGCGAGGCCGGGTTCGTCGGTCTGTTCCGCATGATCGTGGAGCAGCAGGTCTCGGTCGCCTCGGCCGCATCGGTCTGGGCCCGGCTGCAGGCGGGGCTGGGCCAGATCACGCCGGCGAACCTTCTGGCTCATGACCTCGACTCCCTGCGCGGCATGGGGCTGTCGCGGCAGAAGGCGACCTATGGTCAGGGCATGGCGCGGGCGCAGAGGGAGGGGACGATTGATCTGGATCATCTGTCGACACTGGACGACGCGCCGGCCATCGCGGCGCTGGTGGCGCTGAAGGGCGTGGGGCTGTGGACCGCCGAGGCCTATCTGCTGCTGTGTGAGGGCCGCACCGATGTCTTCCCCGGGGGCGACGTGGCCCTGCAGGAGGCGATCCGCTGGGCCGATGGAGCCGAGGTCCGCCCGGACACCCGGGGGGCCTATGCGCGGGCGGAGCGCTGGCGACCGCATCGCGGTGTCGCGACCCATCTGCTCTGGGCGTGGTACACCGGCGTGAAGAAGGGCGAGATAGTGCTGGTGCTCCCGGAAGCGGCCAGAGAGCGCGCGCAAGGCGGCAGGAAAGACAGGCCATGATCGACCCGGTCCTCATCGCGCCGGCTCTGACCCAGCCGGAGACCGTTCTGGGCGCGCTGGATTTCGCTGGCGTCGCGGTGTTCGCCGCCACCGGGGCCCTCGCCGCCGCGCGCGAGAAACACGACATGGTCACCTTCGCCTTCTTCGCCGCCGTGACCGGCGTGGGGGGCGGGACCCTGCGCGACCTCCTGATCGATGCGCCGGTCTTCTGGGTTCAGGACTGGCGCTATATCGCGGTCTGTCTGGCAGGCGCGCTGGCGGTCTGGCTGGTCGGCGCAGGGGCCTGGCGGTTCCGCGCCCTGCTGTGGCTGGATGCGGTCGGCCTGGGGGCCTATGGCGTGCTGGGGGCCGCCAAGGCCGAGGCGTTCGGGGCCCCGCCTCTAATCTGCATCGTCATGGGGGCGCTCACGGCCTGTTTCGGCGGCATCGTGCGGGACCTGCTGGCCGGCCAGCCCTCGATCCTGCTGCGGCGCGAGATCACCGTGTCGGCCGCCCTGCTGGCGGCCACCGTCTATGTCATTGTCCGCGCGGCGGGGCTGGACCAGTGGCCCTCGGCGGCGATCGCGGCCCCCGCCGGCTTTGTTCTGCGGGCGGGAGCCCTGGTCTGGGGCTGGAGCCTGCCGGCTTTTCCCGGTGGTCTGGTCCGCAAGGGCTGACGGCCTTCACGAAACCGACGCAAGCCCGTCATGGCGGCGCTGGCGAATCGCGTCTAGGCTAGGGGCGCTAGAGAGAAGGAGCGACGTCTTCAGTCCGATTTCCTCGACCAACCCCGGCGCAAGCGGGAGGGTCTGATGCAGGTCCTCCACAAGGTGCCCTCCGGCTTTCCGGCCTTGGTGCTGAACGCCGATTTCCGGCCACTGTCCTACTACCCCCTGTCGCTCTGGCCGTGGGAAGAGGCCGTCAAGGCGGTCTATCAGGACCGGGTGGACGTGGTCTCGACCTATGACCGGGTCGTGCGCAGCCCGTCCATGGAGATGCAGATTCCCAGCGTGATCGCGCTGAAGAGCTACGTCGACCAGAACCGCAGCCCGGCCTTCACCCGTTTCAACGTCTTCCTGCGCGATGGCTTCAGCTGCCAGTACTGCGGCGATACCGCCGAACTGACCTTCGATCACGTGATTCCCCGCAGCCGCGGCGGACGCACCACGTGGGAAAACATCGTCGCCGCCTGTTCGCCCTGCAATCTGAAGAAGGGGGGCCGCACGCCCCAGCAGGCCCAGATGCCCGTGCGACGGGCTCCGCATCGACCCAACGCCTACCAGCTCCAGGACGCCGGCCGCCGGTTCCCGCCGCACTATCTGCACCAGAGCTGGCTCGACTACCTGTACTGGGACATCGAGCTGGAGCCGTAGGGCCGACCGGGCGGCAGATGCCCGCTCAGCCACACCCGTTACCAGTCACGGAAAACCCGCCAGACCGGGGGCTGGCGGGTCCATCGGGCGTAATCCGTTTAGCGATAGAGAGCCCGCTCGCGCGAGATGTCTTCACTGCTGTAGGGCCGGGCGTCAGGCTGGAAGGCCGTCCAACCGGTGGAACGATAGGCCTCACCGCGATTCGCCGCGTCAAAGCCCTCGTTACCATGCAGGATTTTTTCAATCCGGTCCGCGTCGTCATCGGAGGCTTTGACGCTGACCAAGGTGCCGCCGCGACGAACACCCTCAGCATAGACGTTGGCGTCCTCCTCGGAGTGGCCGGCGTCTTTCAGGGCCCCGAGCAATCCGCCGGTCGCGCCGCCCGCTGCAGCACCGGCGGCGGCACCGACCGCAGTCGAGGCCAGCCAGCCGGCTGCTACCACCGGGCCAAGCCCGGGAATCACGAGCATGCCGAGCCCGGCCAGCAAACCGGCACCTGCACCGAGCAGGCCTCCGGTGGTTGCGCCCTTGCTGGCACCATCAGCCACATCATGGTCAGCGTTGCCGTTGCCGTGGGAACCGGAACGGCTGTCGGAGGGGTGCTCATGACCGGCATGCCAGTTGTCGGCATTGTTGGACACGATGCTGATATCGTCGGACCGGATGCCTGCCGCTTCCAGATCGGAGACTGCGCTCAACGCCTGTGTGTGGGTGTCGTAAAGTCGGGTAACGGTTGCCATGAGATAATCCTGGGTTACTGTTTGAGGTCGGACGCGTTCGCCTTGCCGCGCTACTGCGCTGTGACGACGCCCTTGTAGTCGACGGAGACGGTCGACTGGACGCCCGCCATGGTGGCCGGGGCGGACCAGATGCCGTTCTCGTTCTGGGACATCGTGCCGCTGGCGGTATAGCCCTGCTTGGCGATCGCCTCGCGCGCCTGTTCTTCGGTGAACGAGTTGGCACCGGGCGTCAGGGCGGCCTGCTGTGATGTCTCGTCGGTGTCGATTGCAGGGTTGCGGGGGGTGTCCGAGGCCGCGACCACAGGGCCTTCGACCGGACCTGCAGGCTCTTCGCTGTTGCCGCAGGCCGTGAGGAGAGCGGCGGTTGCCGCGAGGGCGAGGATTGGTTTGATCATGAACGTTCCCTTCCAAGGTTGCTCTGGGAAAAGGCCTGAGCCACGCGAGGTGTTCCCGAAAAACCGCATCACACCGTTCCGCCATTGCTCGGCGGGATGATTTTCATCGGGGCCTGCCAGGCGAGATTGGTTCGGGGCCCCGGTGCCTTGCGACCGGACCCGGCCGCCCCTGTGCTGTGCCAGCGAACCTGCTACAGGGTCCCGACAGATCCGGAACGGTCCCGCATACGCGGCGTTGCGAATTGTCTCCTTGTTTCCGGGTCGTTCATGAAAATCCGCGTCCGCGCCGAGCTCGTCTATCGTTTCGATCCCCCGACCGATGCGATCTACAAGATTCAGGTCGCGCGCTGGCCGGGTCAGACCATCCTCAAGGAACGGCTGACCACCACGCCACCGCATGCGTTCCATGAGGACGAGGACGTCGATTTCGGGGCACGGACGCTGCGCGCCCGGCTCGCCGGAGAGGTGTCGGTCGTGTACGAGGCGTTGGTCGACAACGGCACTCTGAAGGGCCTGCCGCCAGTCACTGTTCAGCATGACTGGAACGACCTGCCGGCCGAGGTGCTGACCTATCTCTGGCCCAGCCGTTACTGCCCCTCCGACCAGTTTGGACGGTTCGTGGAACGCCAGTTCGGCGAGACCACGGGCGGAGAGCGCGTCATTGCGATCCTGGACTGGATCTCGGCCAATATTGACTACGAGCCGGGCGTGTCGGATTCCGAGACAACGGCGTCGCGGACCTTCATCGACCGGGCGGGCGTGTGCCGCGACTTCACCCATCTGGGCATTACCCTGTGCCGAGCCTCGGGCATTCCCGCGCGCGCGGTGAGCGCCTTTGCCCACCAGCTGAATCCGCCCGACTTCCACGCTGTTTTCGAGGTCTGGCTGTCGAACGGCTGGTGGCTGGTCGACCCCACGGGCCTCGCGCCGATCGAGGGTCTGGTGCGCATCGCCTGTGGTCGCGACGCAGCGGATATCGCCTTTCTCAGCACCCAGGGTGCCTGCACGCTGGTACGCCAGTCGATCAGGGCTGAGGCCGGCGACGGTGAGTCCTTGAAGGCGGCCTGACCGGAGACCGATCGCCGCCGAAATCACGGGGGCATGCGGTTCGGCTCAGCCGGGGGAACGCGCCATCCGTTCGGCCGCTGCCCGTTCGCGCTCCTCGCGGTTATAGGCCTGCAGGGCGTCGATGACGTCCAGCTGGCGCAGCAGCTTATTCTGCGGGTCGATCAGCAGGGTCGCGCCCAGGGGCACGGTGATTGTGGCCCGGCCGCCGGGCATCGGCACGAGCCGCGTCTGGCCATCGACCTCGATCTCGAGCGGCATGGGAAAGGCACCGCCGTTGCCGGTGGTCCAGCCCAGGATCAGGAGGTCACCCTCGCGGGTCTGGCTCAGCACCGGCAGGGCGGCCTCGTACAGATAGGCGTCGAAGAACCAGTCATAGTCCTGGCCGGTGACCTGGTTGACCAGGGCGTTCATCTCGCGCGTCGAGCTCAGCTGCGGGACAAAATTGCCGGGCCGGGGGTCGGGGCGGCCATAGACCAGTCGGCGGATGACCTCATAGAAATCGTCGTCGCCCAGCGTCATGCGCAGGGTGTGGGCGATCAACGAGCCCTTGGAATACATGTCACCGCCGGGCCCCTCGCTGCCGCCAAAGACCTGATTGACCGTGCGGTTGTTGCCCGACACGACCGGGAAGGCGTTGACCAGACCCTCCCGCTGTTTCTGGAGCTCGGACTGCATGAACCGCTCGCCATGCAGGAAGCGGGCGTAGAGCGGCTGCATATAGCTGCCCAGCCCCTCGTGCAGCCACATGTCGTCGGCGTTACGGTTGGTCAGCTGGTTGGCGAACCATTCGTGGGCGAACTCGTGCTGCAGCAACCAGTCATAGCCCCTGCCGTCCAGCCGGTAGCCGTTGCCATAGGCGTTGATCGTCTGGTGCTCCATGCCGAGATAGGGTGTCTCGACCACCCCCATCTTCTCATCGCCGAAGGGATAGGGGCCTATGGTCGATTCGAAGAAATCCAGCATCGGCGCGAATTCAGCAAACAGCCGCTGGACCTTGGCTGGATCATTAGAGCGCAGATGCCAGTAGTGCATCGGGATCGTATTGCCGAACCGGCTCCGATAGGGCGCGGTGACCTCTTCATACGGTCCGACATTGATCATGGCGGCGTAGATGTTCGGGCGGGCGATGCTCCAGCTCCAGGTCCGGGTGCCGTCCGCGTTCTCGGTCATGCCCCGGAAAACGCCGGGTCCGGGGGCCGAGACATTGGCCGGGGTGGTGATGCGCATGTCCAGCCGGCCCGGCTCGGCATTGGAGTTGTCGATACAGGGCCAGACCAGATCGCAGCCGTTCAGCTGGACCGCCGACCCGACCCAGGCCTCACCCGTCGGCGCCGTGGCCCAGACGAAGCCGCCGTTCCACGGCGCGCGCGGTGCCACACGGGGCTGGCCGGCATAGGCGATTGTAAGGGTCGGTGTGGCCCCGGCGGCCAGTTCGGCCGGGAGCTCGACCGTCAGACGGCCTTCCGGATTGGACCAGCGGTCGGCCGGCAAGATCGTGCCGTCCAGCTGGACTTCGGAGATGGTGAACAGGGTGTCGAGCTCGACCGCGAGCCGCGAGATGGGTGCTAGGACCGTGAAATCCAGCACCGCTACGCCTGCAATGGCCCGATCCTCGGGCAGCACACGGATGGACAGATCGGCCTTGTCGAAGCGGACCGCCTCCTGCTCGGGCGTACGCGGCTGGTCGGTCTGCAGGGTGAAGGCGGTCGGCTCGCGTGCCGGGGCGGCCTGGGCCTGGGCGATGGCCGAGCCAGCCGAAAGGAGAAAGAGTGCGGATGCGGCGCAGGCGAATTTGATCATGGCGGGGCCCGGATGATGTCGCGCCAGCGTATCGGACGAGTGCTCCGGGGCAACCGGCAAAGAAAAAGGCCGGTGTTTCCACCGGCCTTTTTCAAATTCGTGATCCGGTCGGGATTAGGCGGCGGCCTGTTCGGCCAGCCTGGCCTTCACCTGACGCTTGATGCGCAGGGCGGTGATCGAGAGCTGCTCGTCCTTGGCCTTGACGATGAAGGGGTCCAGACCGCCCTTGAAGTCTAGGGTGCGCAGCGCGGCATTGGAGATGCGCAGGCTGAACGACTGGCCCAGGGCCTCCGACGCGACCTTGACCTTCTTCAGCGACGGGAGAAATCGACGCTTGGTCTTGATGTTCGAGTGGCTGACCGAATGGCCGACCATCGGGCCGATCCCGGTAAGTTCGCAACGACGCGACATCGTCTGATCCTTGAGGTGGCACCCGACCGAATGATGGCGAGCGCATGAAACAAAGGCGCGCGAGGGTGGTCCCCCGCGCGAGAGGGGGCCGTATAGAGGAACCGGTCGCTTCCCGTCAAGGGTCCCGGGGCATGGAGGCCGCGCTGCGACCCGCATCCGTTCATGCGTCGTTCAATCGCCGTGTTTCAAGACTTAAACTAGGGGGACAGCCCCCGGGAATGAGAGCCGCGATGACCCTGCCGTCCGTTCTGATGCGCACCTTGACGATTGCTGCGCCGGCCCTGGCCGGTGCGATCCTGCTGGCGGCCCCGTCGTCCGCGCCACGCGCCCAGGCCGCCGCCTCCGAGGTGTTGCCGGGCTATTGGGAATACATCACCAGCGCCGTGGGCATCCGCAGCACCGAGCAGAAATGCGTGCGGCCCAGCGAGATCAACCGATTCTTCGGCGGCCTGTCGACCCGGCGCTGGCAGTGTGTCTATCCGACCCGTGAGGTCGGTGGCGGCATGGCCCGGTTCGAGGGCACCTGCACCGATCCCAAGGGGCGGCGCGTCCAGGTCCGGCTGCGCGGCACCTATCAGCCAGACAATTTCCGCTTTGACGGCGGGGCCCAGCTGGCGCGCGGCACACCCTATCTGCCGGCCAGCATCACTGCCCGACGGCTGGCGGAAGTCTGCCCGGCCGGTGCGGAGTATTTCTGAGAACGATAAAAAAGGCCCGGTGTCTCCACCGGGCCTTTTCATGGTCAGTGGTGCCCGAAGGATCAGGCCGCTTCGGCCTCGTTCTCGGCTTCCTCGGCCGCCTCGGCGGCGGCGATGACGGCTTTCTTGGCGCTCAGCGACTTGGACAGAAGCTGGACGGCTGCGTCCTTGTCGATGCGGTTGGCGGCGGCGACTTCGCGGGCCATGCGGTCCAGCGCCGATTCGTAGAGCTGGCGCTCCGAATAGGACTGTTCCGGCTGCGAATCGGCGCGGTGCAGGTCACGGACCACCTCGGCGATCGAGACCAGATCGCCCGAGTTGATCTTGGCTTCGTATTCCTGGGCGCGGCGGCTCCACATCGTGCGCTTGATACGGGCGCGGCCTTTCAAGGTCGTCAGGGCCCGGGTCACCACGTCATCGGCCGCCAGCGAACGCAGGCCTGCGGTCTTGGCCTTTTTGGTTGGGACGCGCAGGGTCATTTTCTCATGGTCGAACGTCACGACATAGACCTCCAGAGACATGCCCGCGATCTCCTGCGTTTCGACTGCGGCGACCTTGCCGACACCGTGGGCCGGATAGACGACAGCGTCGCCAACCTTGAATTCCAGAACGCTCTTGGTGGTCATGTCATTCCTTTCCCGGACGCAGGGAACAGGTCACCGAACGCACGAACGACAATTGCGTCGCCAACCGGCGCAAGATGCACCGGCCGAAAACCCTGCTCGTCAGTCGTGGAAACGGATCACCCAACCTCTGGCCGACCCCGTCTTCATGGACGGGGTTCTGTCGCAAATTCGGGCGGCGCGCATAAAACGCTCTCCGCCCGACCCAATATTAAGCAACGTATCACAAAACGAGGCAATTTAAAAACGTCGCGCGAGGATGTGATGACGCGGCGGATCGTTCGGGCACGAAGCCCGGCGCGGATCAGGAGCCTTTGCCGGGCTCGGCGCTGAAGTATTTCTCGAATTTACCGGTCTCGCGCTCATACTGTTCGCCGTCGCCGGGCGGGGTGCCCTTTACGGTGATATTGGGCCAGACCCGCGCGTACTGGGCATTGATCTGCAGCCACTTGCCGTCGGGCTCGTCCTCGGTGTCGGGCTTGATGGCGTCGACCGGGCATTCCGGCTCGCAGACGCCGCAGTCGATGCATTCGTCGGGCGCGATGGCGAGGAAGTTCTCGCCCTCATAGAAGCAGTCGACGGGACAGACCTCGATACAGTCCATGAACTTACATTTCACGCAGGCGTCGGTGACGATGTAGGTCATGGGCGGGCAGGTTCGTCGGCTGGGGGAAGGGGACGGCAGGCCGACATGGCCGGGCGTGCGCCGCCTGTCAACCGATGCGACGCGTTGACCCCGGGGGGGCGCGGGCCGCGCCCTGCCGGAACGTCAGGGCTTCCCATCTGTTACCGACGCGATTGCGGATCATCGGCGGCCGGACCTTGACGCCCTGGATTCCAGCCATGGGAAGATCACGTGGTCGGTCAATCACCTCGGCTTTTCGACCTACTACGGCCAGTTCGTGAACGTGGACAGTGGTCGGCGACCTGACGCTGCGCGGCGTGACCCGGCCGGTGACCATGAAGGTCAAGTTCAACCAGGCCGGAACCGCCATGGGGGCCTACAAGACGGGCTTTGGCGGCGAGGCGATCATCAAGCGGTCGGAGTTCGGCATCAACTACGCCGTGCCTGCGATCTCCGATGAGGTGAAGCTGCACATCGAGGGCGAGTTCAATATCCTCCAGTAGCATCGCCTATCCGGCATCGTCACCCATGAGGGTGTAGAGGGCGCGGGCCTCTTCGGCAGGTCCGCGCCTTTCGCCCAGAGCCTCGACGCGCAGGGCGGTGACGCGCTGATGCGCGACGAACACCAGTTCGTCGCCGGGATGGACGCACCGGCTGGGCTTGT
>Ga0105047_10020018_pt1 | contig 10300 bp, 12 predicted proteins | sample MAT04_FD_78384 | JGI IMG/M metagenome (GOLD analysis project Ga0105047, IMG submission 78384) | Freshwater microbial communities from Lake Fryxell liftoff mats and glacier meltwater in Antarctica - MAT-04 (megahit assembly) | ecosystem: Environmental > Aquatic > Freshwater > Ice > Liftoff... | reverse complement strand
TCGCCCGCGTCGCCACGGCCTATGCCGACGACGCCGATCATGCCCAGCGGATCTACGACTACATCTCGCAGCTGTGGTTCATGCCCTCGACCCCGGTGCTGTCGAACGGCGGCGCGGATCGCGGCCTGCCGATCTCGTGTTTCCTCAACGCCGTGCCCGACAGCCTGGAAGGCATCCAGAGCGTCTGGAACGAGAATGTGGCCCTGGCCTCCAACGGCGGCGGCATCGGCACCTATTGGGGCGGCGTCCGCTCCATCGGCGAGAAGGTCAAGGGTGCCGGCCAGACCAGCGGCATCATCCCCTTCATCCGCGTCATGGACTCATTGACGCTGGCGATCAGCCAGGGCTCGCTGCGGCGCGGCTCGGCGGCGGTCTACCTCGACGTCCACCATCCGGAGATCGAGGAGTTCCTCGAAATCCGCAAGCCCTCGGGCGACTTCAATCGCAAGTCCCTCAACCTGCACCACGGTATATCCATCAGCGACGCCTTCATGGAGGCGGTGCGCGACGGCGAGATGTTCGGCCTGCGGTCCCCGAAGAACGACGAGGTGGTCCGTGAGGTCGACGCGCGCTCGCTCTGGCAGAAGATCCTTGAGGTCCGGCTGCAGACCGGCGAGCCCTATCTGATCTTCTCCGACACCGTGAACCGCTCCATGCCACAGCATCAGCAGGACCTGGGCCTCAGCGTCCGCCAGTCCAACCTGTGCTCCGAGATCATGCTGCACACCGGCAAGGACCACCTGGGCGCGGAACGCACCGCCGTCTGCTGCCTGTCATCCGTCAACGCCGAGACCTTCCTGGAATGGCGCGACCATCCCACCTTCATCGAGGACGTCATGCGCTTCCTCGACAATGTGCTGGAAGACTTCATCGGCCGCGCGCCGCCCGAGATGAAGAACGCCGTTTATGCCGCCAAGCGCGAGCGTTCGGTGGGCCTTGGCCTGATGGGCTTCCACTCGTTCCTGCAGAGCCAGAACGTGCCCTTCGAGAGCGCCATGGCCAAGTCCTGGAACATGCGCCTGTTCAAGACCCTGCGCCGCCAGTGCGACGCCGCCTCGCGCCAGCTGGCTGCCGAGCGCGGTCCTTGCCCCGACGCCGCCGAGCGCGGCGTGATGGAGCGGTTCAGCCACAAGTTGGCCATCGCCCCCACCGCCTCGATCTCCATCATCTGCGGCGGCACCAGCGCCGGCATCGAGCCGATCCCGGCCAACATCTACAGCCACAAGACCCTGTCCGGCACGTTTGCGGTCAAGAACCCCTTCCTCGAAAAGCTGCTCGACACCACGGGCCAGAACACCGCGGCGATCTGGGATTCGATCCTGCAGAACGAGGGGTCGGTCCAGCACCTGGACTTCCTCAGCCAGGACGACAAGGACACCTACAAGACAGCCTTTGAAATCGACCAGCGCTGGGTGGTCGAACTGGCCGCCGATCGCACGCCGGACATCTGCCAGAGCCAGTCGGTCAACCTGTTCCTGGCGGGCGACATCGACAAATGGGACCTGCACATGCTGCACTGGCAGGCGTGGGAGCGGGGCTGCAAGAGCCTCTACTACCTGCGCTCAAAATCCGTGCAGCGGGCCAGCCACGCGGGCGGCGAGGCCCTGGCGGCCGTGGTCTACGCCGAGGGCAAGACCGACTACGAGGAGTGCCTCGCCTGTCAGTAGGCGGCGCTTCGCCGACTTGTCCCCACGCTGTTCACAAGATGTTGGGTTTCCGACTCAACAAACCGCTAGATGTAGATCGAACTTGGCGCCTATCGTGGCCGCTGACTTAAACCCCCGCCTCCGGGATTCGCCGCCGTGACCTCCGACCCCAACATCCGCAAGCTCCCTGGCCTGATGACGCCTTCGTTTGCGTACAAGCCGTTCCGCTATCCCTGGGCCTATGACTTCTGGAAGAAGCAGCAGCAGGTCCACTGGATGCCGGAAGAGGTGCCACTGGGCGAGGACCTGAAGGACTGGGCGACCAAGCTCAACGACCGTGAGCGCAACCTCCTGACCCAGATTTTCCGGTTCTTCACCCAGTCCGACGTCGAGGTGAATGACAATTACATGGAGCGCTATTCGCGCGTCTTCAAACCCACCGAGGTGAAGATGATGCTGGCCTCGTTCTCTAACATGGAGACGATCCACATCGCGGCCTATGCGCTGCTGCTGGAAACCATCGGCATGCCGGACGCCGAGTTCACGGCCTTCCTCGACTTCCAGGCCATGCGCGACAAGCATGACTATATGCAGCAGTTCGGCGTCGAAACGCATGCCGATATCGCCAGAACGCTGGCCATGTTCGGCGGATTCACCGAGGGCCTTCAGCTATTCGCCAGTTTTGCGATGCTGATGAACTTCCCGCGCCACAACAAGATGAAGGGCATGGGCCAGATCGTCTCGTGGTCGGTCCGCGATGAAAGCCTGCACTGCGAGGGCATCGTCAAGCTGTACCACGCGTTCAACGCCGAGACCGGCGCGGTGACCAAGAGCGTGGCCGACGACATCGTCGACTGCTGCAAGACGGTGGTGAACCTGGAAGACAAGTTCATCGACCTGGCCTTCGAGGCCGGCGAAATCCAGGGCATGACCCCCGACGACATCAAGAAATACATCCGCTTCATCGCCGACTGGCGGTTGCGGCAGCTCGATTTGCCGGAAGTCTATGGGGCGAAGGAGAACCCATTGCCGTGGTTGCAGTCGATGCTGTCCGGCGTGGAACACGCGAACTTCTTTGAGGCGCGGTCGACGGAGTATTCCAAGGCGGCGACCCGGGGGCAGTGGCATGGGGATGCCGGCGTGTGGGCGGAATTTGACCGGGTTCGGGCGGGGAAGAGCGCGGCGAACGGGATTCCGGCGGAGTAGGGGGGACTGTCAGTCAGGTGCCATCGGCGATCGCTTTCGCCTCAGCCCATCGTACTGGAATCATAGACCAAAGATCAGGGTGCCCGTTGCGTACCCGAATACTGATGTGAGCTGAGCACACGACCGTATAATCTGCGGCCTCCAAGTCCCCCTTCGCTCTCTGAGCTACCTTTCCTGCGAGAATGATCACCCTGAGCGCTGGCAACAGCTCCAGCAGTTCAAAAAGGAGTGGCAAACCACTTTGCCAATCCCTTGCCCGATACCGGATTGTTTGATCCCACCCAGGGATCAGGTTCCAATTGCAAGTTCGGGCATGGTCGATTTCGGCAGCATGGAGAAAGCGGCGCGCCGCTTCTGCCGTCGGATCGTTATTGTCGACAGAGACAAAGCCGGACCCACCGCCGATCCGCGAAGTTCTGGGACCAGGCTTCTCCTTTAGGAACAGCATGTCGGAGGCCACTCCCCCTCCGAGTGGGTCGAAGTCAGGGAACTCCTGGTCGGGAAACCGCTTGCGCAAACCCGCGACCCAGTCGGTGAGCTTCGCCATGTGCGGCTTGGACAACAGGCTCCTACGTTGTGCGATTTCTTCCGGATTTGCCAAGGCTCTCACAGAGATCGACGACAACACTTTCTCCTCGAAAGGTCGGGGCACGCACGCCTCTACGAATCCAACCTACGAAAACGCGTCGCCCGACGCGCTCCAGTCCATAAGTCGCACGGATGATGCGAGCCTGCCGGTCTTGGAAAGTCAAGGACGCGCCTCTGGCGCGCCGCGCCGCGGCGACGCACTCGCGCCGACCTTAGAGATGCCAAGACCGGCAGGCGGAAGGCTGGCCATGAGATCTATGGCGGGGTCCGCGCCGAAACACCTCCTCGCCCCCGCGAAGCGAGAGGGAGAGGTCGGGAGAGGGCCGGCTGGGATAGCGCCGGAGGGTAGGGCGAGGATCAGCGGCACTGCTCGTGGGTCACGGCGGCACGATCCGGTGGTGCACGGCTGCACGCACCGGCCCTCTCCTTGATCCTCTCCCTCTCGGGCTGCGCCTCGGGGGAGAGGAGATCACCGCCGCCGCATCTCCTCGTCCCCGCGAAGCGAGAGGGAGAGGCCGGGAGAGGGCCGGCTGGGATGGCGCCGGAGGTTAGGGCGAGGATCAGCGGCCCCGCTCGTGGGTTATGGCGGCACGATCCGGTTGCTCACGATTTCACGCAGCGGCCCTCTCCCTGCTCTCTCCCTCTCGGCTTTGCCGGGGGAGAGGAGATCGCTGCCGCAGGCGTCCAGAATGCTCTCGCACACGCCGTCCCGGTTGGTCAGAACGGTTGAATTCCAGAAGCGTAGAACTCGCAGGCCGTCGCGCTCCAGATAGGCCGTGCGGCGATCATCGTATTCGATCTGATCGGCGTGCTGGCCTCCATCGAGTTCGACGACCAGACGCGCATCCGTGCAGTGAAAATCCAGAATGAAGGGCCCCCAAGGCACTTGGCGTTTCCATGCCCATCCGCCCAGACGGCGGGCGCGCAAGGCATTCCAGAGGCGCGCTTCGGCCTGTGTATCGTCGCGCCGCAGGGTGCGCGCCCGGTGCAGGGCCAAGCCTTGATGACGGTCTTTGATCACGCCCATGACCGGATGTTCGTGTAACGTTCCATCCCGGTCAATAGCAATGTCGGTTACAGATATCGGGACGGCTTACCGCGCCCCGACCGCTCCAAACCCGACGGCTAACGGCTCAGGGGTTTGATCCCGAGGCGGTGCTGGCTGCTGTCGCCAAGGGTTGATAGGGTCACCCCATGGACATCATCCTCACCAACTTCAAATGGATCATGCTGGCCGGCGGCCTTCTGACCCTGACCATGGTCGCTGCCGCCTTTGCTCCGCGCGTCCTGTTCGTCTCCATGTTCGGCGAGGGGCCCGAGGGCGCGCTGGCGACCCTGTTGGCGCGTAACTGGGGCGTGCTGATCGGTCTGACCGGCGCGATGCTGATCTGGGGGGCGTTTCATGTCGAGGCCCGGCCCCTGGTGCTGCTGGTGGCCGGCGCCAGCAAACTGACGTTCATCGGCCTGGTGCTCAGCCACCCCGCTTTTCGGGCCAAGGCGATGAGTGCGGTCGTCATTGACAGCGTGATGGTGGCGTTGTTCGCGGTCTACCTGTTGGCGACCTGAGCCATAGGCGGGTGCCGCGCCTGCCACGCTTCGCGGCTCCGGCCCCAGACCTCACGCGACAGTCCCCAGCCGACCTCTGTACCCGGCCATCCCTCTGGCTCCCAGGGGCCGAGGCGGCCAACCCAGCGGCCTGTCGCCTTTTCAATCACCGAGAACATCGAAAAGCCCCGGATCGTCCAGGCACCGGTCATGGTGCAAACGCCACGCCAGGCGACGGCACGGGACTGGGTGCCGCCGAGATGCCGCATGGCCTCTTCGTCGGCCGAGAACGCGAGCCAGGGTTCGAAATCGTCAGCGGTCGGGACGCGCAGGATCAGCCGTTCAGTCTCAACGATCGGAAACGGCATGCGGGCATCAGCCCAGCATGTCCTTCACGGTGTCGCGCTCACCGACCAGTTCGTCGTTGGTGATCTTGATCTTCGACTTGGCGAAGTCGTCCATCTCGTAGCTGGTAATGACCTCATAGGCCCCCGGCGCGGTGGTCTTGACCGGCATACCGGCCCAGACGCCTTCGGCGAAGCCATAGCGGCCCTCGCTGTTGACGGCGACCGAGTGGATCGCCCCCACGGTCGACAGGTCGCGGACATGGTCGATCAGGGCGTTGGCCGCCGAAGCCGCCGAGCTCTGGCCGCGCGCCTCGATGATCGCCGCGCCGCGCTTGCCGACGGTGGGCAGGTACTCGTTCTCAAGCCAGGCCTGATCGCCGATCACGCTGGCGGCCGCTTTGCCGCCGATCTTCGCGTGGGTGAAGTCGGCGAACATGGTCGGGCTATGGTTGCCGTAGATGTAGAGGTCGGACACATCATTGATCGACACGCCGGCCTTTTTCGCAAGCTGGGCGCGACCCCGGTTTTCGTCGAGGCGCACCATGGCGGTGAAGCGGTCGGCGGTCAGGCGTTTCGCCTGGCTGGCGGCGATCATGGTGTTGGTGTTGCAGGGGTTGCCCACCACGGCAATGCGCGCGTCATCGGCAGCGAACTTGTCGATGGCCTGGCCCTGGGCGATGAAGATCTTGCCGTTGTCCTTCAACAGGTCGGCGCGCTCCATACCGGGGCCGCGGGGCTTGGAGCCCACCAGCAGCGCCCAGTTTACGTCCTTGAACGCCACCTCGGCGTCGCCGGTCAGGATCATGTCCTGCAACAGCGGGAAGGCGCAGTCTTCCAGCTCCATGGCCACGCCCTTCAGCGCCTTCTGCGGACCCTCGACCGGGATTTCCAGCAGCTGGAGGATGATTGGCTGGTCCTTGCCCAGCATTTCGCCCGAGGCGATACGGAACAGCAGGGCATAGCCGATGTTTCCGGCAGCGCCGGTGACTGCGACGCGAATGGGTTTCTTGGCCATGGGGCGGCTCCTCGTTGGACGTTCTGGCGTTGCGTAACCCGTTGACGGCGACGCCGCAATGCCGCAGGCGGCAGCGGTGATGTTCCAGCTTCATCCGGCCTTTATCCCCACCTCCGAGCCGGTCGGTGACCTGGGGCTTTGTCATGTCCGGTTTCAGTCTGATGCTCGCTGGCCGTGGATCGTATTGATCCCCCGGATCGACGGTGCGCGCGAGCTTGAAGACCTTTCGATGGCTGACCGCGCCGTGCTGATGGAGGAGGTGGTGTTGGCCGGTGCAGCGGTTCGCGCGGCGGGCCAGGTGCTGGGCCGGGTGGTCGAGAAACTCAACGTCGGTCAGTTGGGCAACCTGACGCCTCAGCTGCATATTCACGTGGTCGGACGTCGCGCGGATGATGCGGCATGGCCGGGCCCGGTCTGGGGTGTCGGTGTGGCGGAGGTCTACGACCCGGCCACCCTGTCGGTCGCGATCGCGACGGTACGCGCCCGCTTGCGGCTTTAGGGCGCGCGCCGGCGCAGGGTCACGGCCTCGGTACGCCCGGCCCTGGTGAGCTCACCCGCCAAACGACCGTCGGCGTCGACCTTCAAGGCGATGATCTGGTCGCTGATCCGAAAGTTCAGGCCGCCGGCGGTTCGTTCCATCTGTTCAATGAAACCGGACCCCTCCAGCGCGCCGGGGCGACGGGGATCGCGCCAGGCCCCTTCGACGACGCCGTTCCGGTCGGCCAATTGCAACAGGAAGAGCTCCCGCGTTCCCGCATTCAGCGCCCAGGAGCCGTGCATCGGTCCCTGAAACGCCGTCGCAGACGCCATCGCGGAGCGCAGGCGCTCGTCATAGACCGTATCCGCCGACGGCTGCGCGACGGCACCGGTAGCGAGAAGCGCGATCAGCGCCAGCGGGCCGGGGCCAATCCTCACATCGCCTCTCGGGCGGCGATGGCGTCGGCGACGCCAATCAGGCGTTCGGCCTCGGCCAGATGCAGGCGCTCGACCATCCGGCCATCCACCTTCAGGACGCCCTTGTCGCGGGTCTCGGGTGCCTGAAATGCTGCGACAACCGTCCGCGCCCAGGCCACCGCCTCCGGTTCCGGGGTGAAGGCCAGGTTGGCGGCCTCGATCTGGCCGGGATGGATCAAGGTTTTGCCGTCAAACCCCCACTGTGCACCCTGAGCACACTGTCGGCCAAAGCCGTCTCCATCGGCGATATCATTGAACACCCCGTCCAGAATGGCGATCCCGTGGGCGCGGGCGGCCATCAGGCTGAGCGTCAGGGCAGTCATCAGGGGCGCGCGCTCGACGCTGAGGGCGCAGCGCATCTCCTTGGCCAGGTCGTTGGAGCCGACGACCCAGACGGTCACCCCCAGCCGGGCCGATGCGGCACCGATCTCGCTCAGGGCAAACATGGCCTGACAGGTCTCGATCATCGCCCATAGCGGAACATCAGGGCCGACGATCGCACGCGCCGCCGCCAGGTCCTGGGCGGAACTTACCTTGGGGATGAGGATGGCGTCCGGTCGGGCTGCGGTCGCGGCGGCAAGGTCATCGCGGCCCCACGGCGTATCCAGCCCGTTCGCCCGGATGACCAGCTCGCGGAGACCGTATCCGCCCGCCTCAGCCGCCGCCAGGGCACCGGCACGCGCTTCGGTCTTGGCGTCAGGTGCAACAGCGTCTTCAAGGTCCAGGATCACCACGTCGCAGGCCAGCGACCGTGATTTTTCAATCGCCCGGGCGTTGCTGGCCGGCAGGTAGAGGGCACTTCGGCGCGGGCGGCCTGGGGGGGTCATCAAGGCTCCGGTCTTCATTGGCCGCTTGGCGAGGCCCTCTTCTTAGCGTTTAGGATGGGGCAATGACCACAGTACCCATTCGATACGACGCTGATGCCAGAAACGTGCTGGGCGCAGAGCTGGTACCCTGTTCGCTGGACCCGCTCACCGGTTTCTTCCGCAATGGCTGCTGCGAGACTGGCCCACATGATCAGGGCCTGCATACGGTGTGCGCAGTGATGACAGCGGACTTCCTGGCGTTTTCGAAGCGCGCTGGTAACGATCTGTCCACGCCCAGGCTGGATCTAGGGTTTCCCGGCCTGAAGCCCGGCGATCGCTGGTGCCTGTGCGCGCCGCGGTGGAAAGAGGCGCTGGACGCGGGTGCTGCGCCTAAGGTGGTGCTGGAAAGCACGCACGAGGAAACCCTGGCCATCGTGCCGCTGGGGGTTCTCAAGGACTATGCCGTCGCGTCGTAGGGCTCGATCAGCGGATAGCTCGCCTCGACGCGATACCGCGACCCTTCAGGGCTCAGGATGCTGGAATAGAGCTGAAAGCTGCTGATCGGGATCGACGGTGACTGAAGGCGCGCGTTCGCCTCCAGCCAGGTGGCGACCTGCGCCGGTTCAGCGCGCTTCAGATAGGCCAGGGTCACATGCGGCCGGTAACGGCGCGGATCGGGCTTCAGGCCCGCTTGGCGCGCGGCGCGCTCGCAGGCCGCCGCCAGGCGCTTGAGCGCAGTGTTCTCGGCCACGCCCGCCCACACAGCCGACACCTCGTCACCCTCGGAAAACGAGCCGACCCCCTCCAGGGCGATCTCGAACGGTGCCGCCGCAAGCTCCAGCAACGCTTCGTCCAGATCACGCGCGGCGTCCTCACGGATGTCGCCAAAAAAGCGCAAGGTAACGTGTAGCGCCTCCAGCGGCCTCCAGCGCGCCAACCCGATCCCGACCTGACGGGCCTGCAGTTTCAGCGCGATTTCGGGCGGGATGGCCAGGGCAGCGAACAGGCGGATCATAAGAATTTCACATGTTGATCAAGAGTCGAACACTCACCCCTTGTACAATGGACCAGTCGAAACGATATTCCGAGAGCGTCCGGATTGCGGGCGCGCATCAAAGGGTCTTGCTCAAATGAGCGACTATAACCGCGACTTCGCGCGCTCGATCCCCGCGGATCGCGCCGACATGTCCGTGGACGTGGGCCTCCGCAGCTTCATGATCGGCGTCTACAACAAGGTGGCGCTGGGTTTGCTCCTGTCGGCGGCGCTGGCGTTCCTGACCAGCAGCTTTGCACCGGTCAGCAGCCTGATGTTCACCGTGGCCAATGGCCGCGTTGGTTATACCATCCTGGGGATGGTCATCGCCTTCGCACCTTTGGCGGTGATGATGTTCGGCATGTTTGCGATGCGCAACGCGACGCCGAAGACGGCGGGCATTCTGTACTGGACGATCGTCAGCCTGATCGGCGCATCGCTGGGCGTGGTCGTTCTGCGCTACACGGGCACCTCGATCGCCTCGACCTTCCTGCTGACGGCCACGGCCTTCGGTGCGCTTTCGCTCTTCGGCTACACGACGAAGAAGGACATGACGGCGTTCGGCAGCTTCCTGATCATGGGCGTGTGGGGTCTGCTCGGTGCCTCGCTGATCAATATATTCCTCGGGAGTTCGATGATGTGACTGATCATCAACGCTCTGGGCGTGTTCATCTTCGCGGGCCTGATCGCCTTCGACACCCAGCGCCTGAAGATGCAGTACTACGAGCTGGGCGGTGACCAGGCCGCCATGGGCGTGGCCACCAACTTCGGCGCGCTCAGCCTGTATCTGAACTTCATCAACCTGTTCCAGTTCCTGCTCGCCTTCCTGGGCGACCGCCGCTAACCGGCGACTTCAAGACCTGACGTGACGAACCCCGGCGGGCAACCGCCGGGGTTTTTCGTTGAGGGCGACCGCTTCGACCGTCGTCAGTCCACCACCGAAAAGCGACCCTTGTCGAAGAATCGCAGGACCTGTTCCAGCTCATGCCCGCGCTTCAGCACATGTCCCCCATGGCCGACGATGGCCCAGGCCCCCTGTTTGCGCGCCAGGCCGGGGTGCTTTTCGATGCGGTAGAGCGGGGCTTCGCTGCTGCGACGGAACACCGAGAAGACCGCACAATCGCGCAGGCCGTCCATGCCGTAGTCGCGCCATTCACCGG
>Ga0105047_10020015_pt1 | contig 10303 bp, 7 predicted proteins | sample MAT04_FD_78384 | JGI IMG/M metagenome (GOLD analysis project Ga0105047, IMG submission 78384) | Freshwater microbial communities from Lake Fryxell liftoff mats and glacier meltwater in Antarctica - MAT-04 (megahit assembly) | ecosystem: Environmental > Aquatic > Freshwater > Ice > Liftoff... | reverse complement strand
TCGAGCCCTATTATCCCGATTTTCCCACTTCGTCCAACGCCGAATTCGCCCGTGTTATGGGGGATGCTTCTGGGAAGCGCGTTTCAAGGTACAGCCACTTCTGGATGAAATGGCGATTGCGGCGTGCATGGCGTATGTCGATCTGAATCCGATCCGAGCGGGCATTGCGTTGACGCCAGAGACCAGTGATTTCACTAGTGTGCAGGAACGCATTGTGGATCGTCAGAGTGCAATGACGCAAGCCCCCTCAACCGGCCTGTCGGCCACATTCTCGCCCGCAGCGGAGGAGAAGGGACAGGGCGGTGATGCACAGGATCACCGTGTTGAGCATGGTGAGCACGCGGGCTGGCTGGCTCCGGTGGCTCTTGACCCACCGCGTAAGAAAGTGCGTGAAAAGCAGCCGACTCGTCGAGCCAGCAACAAAGGTTTCCTGCCAATGACACTGGACCAGTATCTGAGATTGCTCGACTGGACCGGACGTCAGCTTCGCAAGGACGAGGCCGGAAAAATCCTGGCGGAATTCGAACCGATTTTGGAGCGTCTGGACTGCAGTCCCGAGTCCTGGCTGGATCTGGTGCAGAATTTCCGTAAACGCTTCCGCACCGAAGCTGGCTTAGCGAAGTCACTGCGGTCAGTCAGCTCCGCTCGCCGATCTCGCCGCCATGCAAATTCGTCTGCGTAGAGTAACTTGCTCTGTCTCTCACCCTTCTGCCGGAAATGTGCCGTTCACTCTGCAGGCATCGTTTGAGATTCCGAGCGCGGCAGCGGAGGCGCAGCGTCATGCAGTTTCTACAGCGTTGGAAATCCGGAACGCAGGATGAGCACGACGACGCTCCGTCCCTGCAGCGAATAGTGGTCCGTGTGTGATAACGGTTCTGTCGGGATGCAGGAGAGGCTGGTGTCCATGTACGGAATCCAGCGTTCGATCGGTTTGTGCTGGGGCAGTCGAAATGACACACGTCCTGGCTGCGAATTGAGCAACACCAGCAGGGTGTCACCCGCGATTGTCCGACCGCGTTCATCCACTTCGTCAATTGATTCGCCGTTCAGACGCATCCCCAGTGCATGAAGTTCGCTGCTGTGCCAATAATGATGATCGGCGATTTCTTCTCCGTCCTGAGTGAGCCACGCGACATCGTTGACGCCAGCACCCTGGATACGCCGGCCCTGAAAGAAATTGCGTCGCTTGAAAACCGGCTGCGCGTGCCACAGCGCCGTCATCTGCTTCACGAATTCCAGAAACTGTTTCTGTTCCGCATTCAGGTCCCAGTTGATCCAGCTGATCTCGTTGTCCTGACAATACGGATTGTTGTTGCCGTGCTGCGTCTGTTCCACTTCGTCGCCGCTGCGAATCATGGGCACGCCCTGAGACAGCAGCAATGTTGCCAGCAGGTTCTTACGTTGCTTCAGGCGCAGGCTCTGGATGTCCGGATCGGTCGTTTCGCCTTCGACGCCACAGTTCCAGTTGTTGTTGTGGTTGTCGCCGTCGCGGTTTTCTTCCAGATTGGCGAGGTTACGTTTCTCGTGATACGTCACTAGATCCCGCAGACAAAATCCGTCGTGGGCTGTGACAAAGTTGATACTGGCGTACGGCCTTCGTCCGTTATGCTGATACAGATCGCTGCTTCCGGTCAGGCGTGTGGCGACTTCGGAGATCAGTCCACCATCGCCCGCCCAGAACCGACGAATCGTATCGCGATAGCGCCCGTTCCATTCCGACCACAGATGCGGAAAGTTGCCGACCTGATAACCGCCGCTGCCTAAGTCCCACGGTTCCGCGATCAGCTTGACCTGCGACAGAATCGGATCCTGAAGCATGATGTCAAAAAAGGCACTCAGCTTATCGACGTCATGCAGTTCACGCGCCAGCGCGCTGGCAAGATCGAACCGGAAACCATCGACGTGCATTTCCTGAACCCAGTACCTCAGACTGTCCATAATCAGCTGCAGCGCGCGCGGCGTCTGCATGTTGAGCGTATTGCCGCAGCCGGTAAAGTCCTGATAGTAGCGGCGATTGTTCGGCATCAGGCGGTAATAGGAAGCATTGTCGATTCCACGCAGAGACAGAGTCGGGCCACGCTCGTTTCCTTCGCCCGTGTGGTTGTAAACGACATCCAGAATCACTTCGATTCCGGCTTCGTGCAGCCGCTTTACCATGTTCTTAAACTCGTTAATCACTTCATCAGGACGACTTGCCGATGAATATCGAGTTTCCGGTGCAAAAAATGACAGCGTGTTGTAGCCCCAGTAATTGCACAGTCCATGCATGACCAGATGACGATCATCGACATGAGAATGGACGGGCATCAACTCCACCGCCGTGACACCCAGTTCCTTCAGATGCTGAATCGCCGCGCGGGATGCAAGTCCGGAGTAGGTTCCACGGACCGGTTCCGGCACATCCGGATGCAACTTAGTGAATCCCTTCACATGCATCTCATAGATCAGCGTCCTGTGCCATGGCGTGCGCGGATGAGCGTCGTCGCCCCAGCGAAACTGAGAATCGACCACAACACCCAGCGGCGCGCACCATGCATTGTCGCGATCATCCATCTGCAGGTCTTCTGCCACATGCCCGACCTCATGCCCGAACATGGCATCGGACCAGCCAATCCCGCGACCAATTGCTCTGGCGTAAGGATCCAGCAGAACTTTGTTTGCGTTGAAGCGATGACCGGCAGCCGGATCGAACGGACCATGCACGCGATAGCCGTAAAGTTGGCCCGGGCGAACATCGGGCATGTAAACGTGCCAGATGCGATCCGTCTGTTCCTTCAGCCGAACACGGCTCGCTTCTTTACTGTCTTCGATACTGTCGAACAGGCACAATTCAACGCTGGTAGCATGTTCTGAAAACAAGGCAAAGTTGACTCCTCCACCATCCCATGTTGCTCCCAGCGGATTTGATCGTCCGGGCCAGACTCTCGGTTGCATCGCACTCTTCACCTAAAACATCCTGAAGCTCATGGAAGCGGAGTATGCCGAAAATAGTAACATTTGGACATCTTCGGCAAGCTGGAGCACTTCTGTGCATTGATTTTACACAACACTGCACATACGATCATATATGTTGATCACTGTGCTGGTGTCCTTTCTGTCTGCAACAACTTTAACGATCCCAGGGTTTGGCAGTGGACGATTGCGGTCGGGAAAGGCAGACCGTGAAAAGATGTGATGTACCAATCCGCCGATATGACTTTGCAGGAGAACGGGTTTTGGTGCGCGATGTTCCCGCGCGCCGACCGAGTGTTTGCGGAAATGGGTGATCGCGGTCGACTTTGTGTTTGACTCTGTTTTTGCCAATCAGTCAGATATGGTAAAACAGGTCGCTCGGTTTGAAGATGACAGTGGCTCAGGGCTTTCCGTTTTTCGTTTGGTGTAAGTGGACTCCATGAAAAGCCTCATATTCAAAGTGTCAGCTGTGTTCGTTGCGGTCGTTTCCGTAGCACTCATGGGTGCATCGTTGTCGGTGTACTTTGTACATCCTGACGCCACGTCGGAGATCAATACTCCGGCCATGCTGAACTACTCGTTCGAGCAGACCACGGGTGAAAATCCCACGTGGACGGTGAAGCGTCGATTCTCAGTTGATCCCGCCGTGCCGGCAGAACGCGGTCAGGTAGGAACTTACAAAACGGCTTATGAAGCGATCACAAAAGCCCATGAAGATCTTGCCAGCCAGATGGGCCGTCAGAAAAATGAAAAAGTTGCTGCGAAGGTTATAGTCGATCAGCAGTTGATTATGTTTGATGCGTCCCAGCAGCAGGATGTTCAAGCAATTGCAGATCGAGTGGCGATGCTGAAGGCGGGGGCCGAACAATGGCAGGCCGCCGTGCAGGTTCGCTCCGAGGAAGCGCAGTCGATCTCTGAAGAGACACTCAAAGTGCGTAACGACACGGCGGCTCTTCGGACGGACGTATTGCGGCTGCGACACGAACTGGAAGAAGCACGGACAGATCTGTTTCGGTTGAATGAAATTCTGCGGCATGATACTGATCAACTGCTTCGTCTTGAACTGGAAAATCAGGCGATGGAACAACGCTTGCAGCAACTGCAGCGATAGTCGCAGAATCACGCAGAACAAATGGCGGGCCGGACTTGTCCTGCTGCCTGATCGGTGTCATGTTTTCGGATAGCGTCTGTTTTACATTTTTGAGTACTCACCTGAGCGGGTTCGCTTCATGAACCTGAGAGGCGTCGGAGCAGCACGATGAATAATATCGTCAGCAAAATTCTGATTGTGGCCAATCTGGTCTTTAGTCTGTGTTTTATGTGCTTTGCCGGTGCAGTGTTTACATTCCAGGCTGGCTGGCGCGATAAGGCAAACAAGACTCAGTCACAGCTGACCAGCGCGAATGATCAAGTCCAGCAGTTGCAGGGCGATAAGGAGCTGCTGACGACGAAGCATGCCAAAGAGCTGGGTGACGAAACGACTCGAGCCAACAAAGCCGAAGCCAAAGTCAACAATCTGGATCAAAATCTGAAGCAGGCGATCGGCAACCTGGCCAATGCGGAAAAAGAGCGCGACAAGCATTTGGCTGATCTGCAGGTTGCTCAGCAGGAAGCTCAGGCCCGCATCACCGAAACCAACGATGGGCGAGCCGAAATCAAACGTCTGCGAGATCAGAACAATGAAGCGATTGCCGTTCGTCGAGGACTGGAAGACAAAAATCTGGAGATGGTAGGGGAACTTGCCGATGCCGCAACACGTGAAATGAAATTGCTGAAGGAGATCAAGCGTCTGAATGAACTGCTGCGGTTGAATAAAATCGATCCGCGTGATCCGGTGATTGGCCCCGTTCCAAAGGATGTCGAGCCTGTCGATGGGTTTGTCGTCGAGTCGCGCAAAAACGCATCGCGGAGTACAGAACTTGTACAGATTTCCGTCGGCAGTGACGACGGAGTATACAAGAACATGAAGATGACGGTCTATCGCGATTCAAAGTTCCTGGCCACGATTCAGATCACCGAAGTCTATCCGGACATTGCAGTGGGGCTGGTCGTTGAAGAAACCCGAAATGGCACAATAGAGAGACGCGACAATGTCACAACAAAGTTCTGATCCCACGATTTACGACGGACTGATGTTCGTATCGCTCGGGGCTGTCATCGTGGGGATTGTGTTCCTCATCATGTCACTGGATGGCTACGGCTGGTCCGCAGGCTGATCGACAGCCACGCACTACATCTTGCCGCGATGCTGGCGCTTGCGTTCATTTTCCTTCAGCAGCACCTTGCGCAGACGAATGACCTGCGGCGTCACTTCAACATACTCGTCCCATTCGATGTATTCCAGAGCAGACTCCAGCGTCAGCTCGCGTTTCGGTCGCAGCACGACAGCTTCTTCCGCACCGGTCGAGCGATTGTTGGTCAGCTTCTTTTCCCGAATGGGATTCACCACCATGTCATTGTCCCGCGCGTTTTCGCCGACGATCATGCCTTCGTACACGTCTTCGCCGCCATGGCAGAACAGTTCGGATCGATCCTGCAGCTTAAACAACGCATACGTCACCGTACGACCACTGTCCTGCGAAATCAGGACGCCGTTCTGCCGATGCGGAATATCACCTTCAATCGCACGGTAATCCTCAAAACGGTGATGCATGATGGCTTCACCACGGGTTGCGTTGAGCATTTTAGTACGCATCCCGATCAGGCCGCGAGCAGGGATGCTGAATTCCAGATGTGTCATGCCAGTTGACGTTGTGGTCATGGTTTTGGCCTGACCGCGGCGCGATCCAACCAGTTCCATGACCGGGCCAACGTCCGCACTCGGCACATCGACTTCCAGCAACTCGTACGGTTCACACTTCTTGCCATTGATTTCGCGGACGATGACTTCAGGCTTGCCGACGGACAGCTCAAACCCTTCACGACGCATCGTTTCGATGAGCACAGCCAGATGCAGCACACCGCGTCCGGATACCGTGAACGCTTCTTTATCTTCCGTTTCTTCGACGCGCAGTGCCACATTCGACTTGAGCTCGCGATAAAGTCGATCTCGCAGATTGCGGCTGGTGACGAACTTCCCGTGCTGACCTGCCAGCGGTGAACTGTTGATCGTGAACTTCATCGAAAGTGTGGGTTCATCGACGGCAATGCGTTCCAGAGCCACGGGAGTCAATGGGTCAGCGATCGTGTCGCCGATTTCCGGATCTGGCAGACCGATCACAGCCACGATATCACCAGCACAGGCTTCTTCGGCATCAGATCGTCCCAGGTTGTCATACAACTGGATCTGATCGACTTTGGCAAGTTTCTTCGAACCATCGGCTCGCATCAAAGCGATCTGCTGACCCGTGCGAATTCGTCCGGCAGCAATTCGGCCGGTGGCAACTCGACCAACATAGCGTGACCATTCCAGCGAAGTGACCATCAACTGCAGCGAATCGTCCGGACGCACAATCGGACCAGGGATCTTCTCAAGCACCAGTTCCAGTAGAGGACGCACGTCGCCACCCTTCTGGTTCGGATCATGCGTGGCATAGCCTTCACGAGCGCTGGTGAAGATATAGGGAAAGTCGAGCGTCCTGTCGTCTGCACCAAGTTCGACGAGCAGGTCAAAGGTCTGTGACAGGACTTCATCCGGGCGGCAGTCCGGGCGGTCAATCTTGTTGATCACAACCATCAACGACAGGCCGCACTGCAGCGCTTTCTGCAGCACAAAACGTGTTTGTGGGCGAGGTCCTTCAAAGGCATCCACGACAAGCAGCGCTCCGTCGGCCATCTTGAGGACACGTTCAACTTCGCCACCAAAGTCGGCGTGCCCCGGTGTGTCGATAATATTGATGCGGACATCGTTCCACATCATCGCGATGTTCTTGGCCAGGATCGTGATGCCACGTTCACGTTCCAGATCGTTTGAATCCAGAATGCAGGTGCCCATCTTCTGGTTTTCGCGAAACATGCCGCTTTGACGGATGAGGCAGTCCACGAGCGACGTTTTACCATGGTCAACGTGTGCAATGATGGCGATATTGCGAATATCAGTACGACGCAGAACACCCTGATCATCGACCACAGGAAGAGAAACAACGGCAGACATGAAAAACACCCTGGGAACTCGATCGCGCGCAAATGTTGTGACCACGGAGTGCGTCGAGGATTGACGCGGCTGGAATCCGGGAAAATGGGACCGAGAAGCGACGGAATGATACCCTGACCGGTGACCTGCACGAAGACGTCCTTTTTGAATTCACCCGAAATTCTTCGTTACTGGACCAGTGTCACACAGAAAAAGGCCGGAATTTTCGGTCCCCGGAGCGTTTTGCAGCTCGCCAAATGCAACCGACGCCAGATTGAAAGCCAGGCTCGCACTGACTTCAGACTCCATCAACAACCCGCTACGGACATGCAGCACCGGCCAACCGGCTCGCGATGTTCACCGCGCCGGCAACTGCGTCCTCGACGACCGTTGTCTGGAGCAGCCTGATTCCTGCGGCTTCGATTTCGGCAAGCACCTGTTGCCGAAATTCAGGATTCTGAATCAGCACCGAGCCGGTGAACGCAAGGCACAGCATCGATTGCATCTCCAGTCGCCGCGCGGTCACGACCGCCATTGCCGCCAGTTCTGCCGCCGCCTGTTTGAGGATTTCCAGAGCCACATTGTCCTGCCGAGCGGCAGCGGCGAATCCCAGTGCCGCCATATTCGCGACGACCGCGCGTGGAACTTCCTGTGAATAGACGGCGGTGACAATTTCCTGCGGTGCCGACAGCTTGAGATATTCGATCACATCAGCCACAAGTCTCGTCTGTTCGCCGCGACCATCGACGGCCCGCGACACGGCATTCAACACGGCACGCCCAATGCTGAACGCACTGCCTTCATCACTGAACAGGTATCCCCAGCCACCACTGCGGGCGGTCTGACCTTTGGCGTTACAGCCCCAGGCAAGTGACCCTGTGCCCGCGATCAGCGCCACGCCCCGGCCATCGCCCTGATCCACATGCAGCAATGGTACAGCATCATTGACGACAAGAACCGTCTTCGCCAGTCTTGAAAAGCTCGCCCAGTCTTCGATCACACGCCGATCCGAATCCCGATCCGCCCCGGCCAGTCCCAGACAAGCCGCCGCCACCGTCGCCCGCAGCAAACCTGCGTCGGCGAAAGCGGATTCAATGGCAGTATCAAGATTGTGCAGAGCCATTTCCGGCCCGACCGCCCGTTGATTCGAAGGGCCAGATGAACCCCTGCCGAGGACAACGTCTTTGCACTCACGCGAATCATTGCCGCACAGCGCCAGCCAGGCAACCGTCTTTGTACCACCGCCGTCGATGCCCAGGACAAGAGACGTTGCAGTTTGTTGAAGTGTATTCATGTCGCCCGCGATTCTATCGATGCATGAACTGGGCCAGATGAATCGAGCCCTCGCGCTGACTGCCGTTCAGCCCATGCCGGGGCAGATCCTGTAACGCTGTTCTGGTTGACGAATGTCGATTGACAAATGCTCATCACGACGTCACGTCCGATGTTGTAAACAGTTGGTTTGTGATACACGTTGTATGCCCCCGCGATGGCCGGAGCGTACGCGGTACGAGATAGCTGAATTGCCTGCCTGGGCTCGGGAAATGCTTTGAATTCAGCGAGGATCGCTCGTGGACGAGCGACGGCAAGTCGGGCAGCGAGTCATCGGAGTGCGATTCGAGCCAAACAGGCACGCCAGCGAATATCTGCAGGAAGCCTATCAGAATCTCATGCGTCTGGGAAACGCCGATTCGCAGCTCCCTAAGAGTGTACTGCAAGCCCCATCAGACACCGTTGCTAACCGCCTTTCCCTGGAGTCCGACCATGACAGAATTCCTTCGCGCAGCGTTCTACGCCCGAGTCAGTTCGCAACGACAGGCAGACGAAATGACGATCCAGTCGCAACGCGGCGAGCTCATCAGTCGTATCGAACGCGATCAGCGGCGTATCGACGATGGCTTTGAATACTGTGATGACGGATACACCGGTTCCGTGCTGCTTCGACCGGCTCTGGAAAAGCTGCGAGACCATATTGCGGCTTCCATGATTGATGTACTCTACGCGCATTCACCCGATCGGCTGTCTCGAAAGTTTTCGCATCAGGCGTTGTTGCTGGAAGAGTTTTCGAAGCACGGATGCAAAGTGATTTTCCTCAATCAGGAAGGACTTCCCGAAAGTGCCGAGACGAATTTGCTGCTTCAGATGCAGGGCATGATTGCCGAGTACGAACGAGAGAAAATTCTGGAACGGACTCGCCGCGGCCGCCGTCATGCCGCGAGCATCGGAAGCGTCAGCGTCTTCAGCGGCGCACCATATGAATATCGTTACATCAGCAAACATGAAGGCAGTGGACGCGCGCAATGGGAAGTCAATCCGACAGAATGCGATGCTGTGAAGTTGATGTTTGAACTGGTTGACAAGAAGCGAATGTCACTGAACGGAATCTGTTGCGAACTGCAGACGCGTGGCATCGCGACACCCACAGGAAACACAAAATGGGTGTCGTCAACGGTTCTGGGAATGCTGACGAATCCCGCATATCATGGTGAAGCAAAATATGGGAGAGTGCGTTTAGTCCAGCGAAATCCGCTCAAACGGCCCAAACGCGGTGACCCCGCGATTCCGCGTCAAACGAAGATCGCCGTCGAGACATCACCGGATGAACAGATCACGATTTCTGTTCCCGCCATTGTGAGTAAGTCTTTGTTTGAACGAGTCGGTCTGCAGATGGAAGAGAATCGCAAACGAAAGCGTGAACGCGCGGCGGGGCCTCGTTATCTGTTGAGTGGTCTGCTGATCTGCGGTGAATGCGGTTCAGCCTGTTGCGGCCGTCGTGAGCGTCGTGTGAATGTCACTTACCGCTGCATCGGCATGGATCGCTATCGTCGCGACGAACATGCAGTCTGCACCAACCCTTCGATTCGAGGACTTGATCTGGAGTCATGCGTCTGGGACGAATTGTGCTCGATGCTCAATAATCCTGATCGTCTCGTCGCATAACTGGAGCGTCGCCGCGCCGAACAACTTCCGTCACAGTCGCAACTGGAAGAAACTCAACGTCGAGTCAAAGACCTTCGAAGTCGCCTCGATCGACTGATCGATGCATGGACATCCGGTCTGCTCGAACGCGCTGAATTTGAAACCCGCATGGTGCCGCTCCGCGATCGCCACGACCGTGAAGCCGCCGCACTTGCGAGTCTCAGCGGCGAATACGCCCGCGATGAATCGACGGACGCCACGGCCAGTCTTCACTGTCTCTCACAGGCCATCAAGTCGAGTCTGACGTCCGCAACCAATGAGCTGAAACGCAAACTGCTGCAGCTGCTGATCAAGCAAATC
>Ga0105047_10020014_pt1 | contig 10303 bp, 9 predicted proteins | sample MAT04_FD_78384 | JGI IMG/M metagenome (GOLD analysis project Ga0105047, IMG submission 78384) | Freshwater microbial communities from Lake Fryxell liftoff mats and glacier meltwater in Antarctica - MAT-04 (megahit assembly) | ecosystem: Environmental > Aquatic > Freshwater > Ice > Liftoff... | reverse complement strand
CGTTCGCTTCCACCAGGTCCTTCGGCAGCGTCAGCCGCACACGCGCATGCCCCGCGCCCGACCTGCTCTCAAACACCCGCACCACCCGCTCGTGCTTGAGCGTCGCACCGGCGTTCTCGCCTGCCGTCACCTTTGATTCCAGCCCACTCTCAACCACCGCCACGTTCAGAAACTCCCCGCCGCCCGCGCCGGGTGTCAGCACGTCCAGGTTCAGTTCCCCGGCCTTCCCGGCCCGATCAACCCGAAAGCTCAGCGCCCTCAATTCCTCCGCGGCTCCGAACTTCTCCTTGCTCGCACCCGCGCTCTTGGCCGCCGAGATCGTCCGCTCCGCCCTCTGGCGCTCAGACCCCACAAAGCTCTCAACCCCGCCAACCACCATGTTCGGCGTGTACGTTCGCCCGCCCTCAAGCAGCGCGGCCGAGGCCCGCTGCCGTGACGTGAACGCCGCCTTCGCAAACCGGTCCGGCCACCCAAGCTTGTCCCAGTAGTCCACGTGGAACGCCAGCAGCACCAGCGACCCATCACGCGCCGCCTCGGTCTTGGCCAGCTCGCCCAGCACGTCATCCGCGGGCGGGCACGATGAACATCCTTCGCTGGTGTACAGCTCCACCACCACGCTGCCGGCCTTCGCGTCAGCGCTGCGTTTCACCGCTCACCGCTCATCGCTCATGGCTCATGGCTGCTTCCCCCGCAATAATCGCCACGTGACCCTACCGCCCACACCAACCATGCAACCCACCCCCGCCCGATCAACGCGCGCGACCGCACTTTGGTGCCTCGCCCTCGGCCTGCTCTGGGCCGCCGCGCTCCCAGGCACCTTTGACGCCGCCACCCTCGGCAACCCACTCGCCGCACTCGCTGGCTCGCTCGCCCTTGTCGCCCTCCCGCTCGTCGCTGGCTCCTTCGGTGCCAGCAACCCCATCTGCGCCGCACCACTTCTCGCCCCACCTCTCGCCCCACGTCGCCGCCTCGCTCACCTCCGCCGCCCCCTGCTCGCCGCACTCGCCTTCGCCCTCGGCACGATCCCCGGCTGGTGCATCGTCCACGCCTTCATGTGGGCCGTCACCATCCCGGGCATGATCGGCCTGCAGTTCTACCTCGCCCTCTGGCAAGGCCTCATCGTCTTGCTGTGGGCACTGCTCTTACGCCGCGGCACCCTCGCCGCACTCGCCCCCGTCCTCATCGTCGGGCTTGAGTACCTCCGCACCGAGGTCGTCCTCGGCGGCTACCCCTGGTACACCCTCGGCCAAGCCTCCATCGATCAACCTTGGGCCCGCTTCGCCGCCATCGCCGGCGTCAGCGGCGTATCGCTCATCACCTGCGCCCTCTGCGTCACCCTCGTGGGCATCATCACCCGCCAGTTCCGCTGGCGCGCCATCGCCGTGGGCGTCGCGATCGTCGTCCTCGCTTCGATCCTCCCCGCGCTGCTCACGACCGCCACCGCCCCCACCAGCGCCACTGCCCCCGCCCGCACGTTCACCGTCGCCGTCATCCAGACCAACCTCCCGCAAAACAACAAAATTTCCTGGCCCCAGCAGCAGCGCTACGAGGCCATGGCCCGATGGCTCCAGCTCACCCGCCTCGCCGCCGCCCCCGGCTCGCAGGGCCAGCGCCCAGACCTCATCCTCTGGCCCGAAACCATGTTCCCCGGCCTGGCCCTCAACTCAGAGGCCATTGCCGTCATTGACCAAGCCAAGCTCGCCTACACCCTCAAAGAGCCCGACGGCCGCGAGCTCCAACTCGGCGCCGGCGCCTACGCCCGCGCGCTCCAAGACGTCCAGGCCCAGATCCAAGTTCCCATCCTCGTCGGTGCCATCGCCCTCGACGGCCTCAAGCTCAAGCCCAAAGACGACGGCTCAATCGACGTCAGCTTCGACGCCAAGTTCAACAGCGCCGTGCTCATTGACCAACGCGACGCCCAACAACGCCGCTATGACAAAATCGAGCTCACCCCCTTCGGCGAGTACATCCCCTTCGTCTGGCGCTTCAAGTCCATCGAGCAGGCCCTGATGAACTTCGCCGCCCCCGGCATGGGCTTTGACCTCGCGCGCGGCCGCAGCCCCCAGCCGCTCACACTCAGCACCGCCACGCCCGCGAGCGCAGCCACGCCCAACGTCCCCGCGCCGCGCCTCGCCGTACCCATCTGCTACGAGGTCAGCTTCCCCGCCGCCAGCCGCCGCCTCTCCTACGCCCGCGGCACCCGCACCGCCGACGTCCTGCTCAACCTCTCAAACGACGGCTGGTTCGGCGACTCAGACTTCTCACGCCGCATCCACACACTCATGGCCCGCTGGCGCTGCATCGAGCTCGGCCTGCCCATGGTCCGCGCCGTCAACACCGGGCAGTCCTGCGCCATCGACGCGCTCGGCAACGTCAACACCGGCTCAGCCAAGGCCGCCTGGGCCGAACTCTCAGGCAACACACTCATCCCCGCCGGCCCAGCGGTGGGGGGTATCGTCGGCAGCGAGCTCTTCCGCCGTGAGGGCGTCGTCATCGCACAAATCCTGCTCCCCGAATCCTCCGGCACGCTCTTTGGCAAAGCTGGTGACGTCATCGGCCCGCTGTGCGCCGCCGCCGCCGTCGTCATGGCAATCCTCGGGCTCCTTGGCCCCCGCGCCCGCGCCCCCACCCGCGCTCCCACCCGCGCCCCCACCCGCTCCTGACATTCGCGTCCGCGCCCACCATCAGCCGATGCATCTGCCTGGGTCAGCCTTTAGGAGAAGCCTCATGTCCATCGCCACGCTCGCGCGCGTCCCCGCACTTGCCGCCCCTCTCCTCGTCCTGCTCGCGGGCCTCGCCGGCTGCCAGGGTGATATCTCCGACGCCGACATTGAACGCAGCGCCGTCGCGCTCCGCCAAGTTCAAGACGCCGTCGATAAGCCCGGCCGCAATGAGCTGCTCGTTGACGCACGCTCACGCAAAGAGTGGGAGGCCAAACGCATCCCCTCCGCCATCAACCTCGCCTCTACCCAGGTCGCCGGCGTCAAAGGCCAGGTTGACCCACGCCTCGATACCTTCGACCGTCTCATCGTCTATGGCGACAACCCCGGCTCCGCACCCGCACGCGCACTGACCAAAAAACTCGTCCTCACCGGCTACCGCGACGTCCGCTTCTTCCCCGGCGGCATCCTCGAATGGGAAGGCGCCGGCCTGCCCACACGCTCTAACCCACCCACCGACGCCACGGGCCCCCTCAGCAAGTAACCAGGCGCTCTCGTCGCCCATGCCTCGAGTGCCGCTGGATTTCGACCTGCTTTTTCGGCCTGATCGCGTGGGGCAGGATTTCATCCTGCCTCTCCCTCCGCGCACCTCCGCTCGCTCTACCCCTCCGCGCGCCGTTTACCTTTCTTCCTCCAAAACGCACAACGCCCCCGGTCCGCGCTTCCGCTGGCCGAGGGCGTCGATCATCCGCTCACACACTCACTTCTTCTTGCCGGCCTTCTTCGCCGCCTTCTTACCCGCCTTCTTACCCGCCTTCTTCTTCGCGCCCTTCGCCGGCGCGTCACCAGTCAGGTCCTCGATCTTCGCCGACTTGCTGTACTTGATCACCAGCGCCACGCCCTTACCGCAGTCGCGGTGTGACGCGTACCCCTCGTTGCTGTCCACGATCGGCTCCCCGCTCGGCGCCCGCAGCAGCCAACGGTACTCGCCACCCGCATCTTTGCTGATCTCAAACGTTGCCTTCGCCATGCTTCATCCTCCAAACCTTGGTCATCCACGCGAGCAGGCATGCGGGCACGGCAATCGCGCCCGCTGACACCTGCTCGCCCAACATACCTCCACACCCTCCACGCTTTCAAGTTGCGCCATCGCCCGCGCGCCCGCTGATACCCTTCGAGCATGGACGCGAGCCACACCTCCGAAGCCCTCGACCGCGCGCTGCTCGCCGCCAACGTCTGCCGCGCCACAGACCCCGCGATCTGGCCCACGCCACCAGACCAGCTCGACCCCGCGCGCTTCGCCGCCACCATCCGCACACACCCGCTCAAGGCCTGCCAAATCGCCCTCCTTGGGCTCCCAGATGACCTCGGCGTCAAGCTCAATAACGGTCGCCCAGGCGCCGCCAAAGCGCCCGCCGCCATCCGCGACGCGCTCACCCGCTACGGCGCCGCCGACCCCGCCGGCATCCCGTACCCGCTGGTCTTTGACGCTGGCGATGTTTCGCCCGCCCCCGGGGGCAACGTCGAAGCGCTCAACGCCACGCACCGCCGCGTCTCAGACGCCGCCGCTGCGCTCACCCGCGACGGCTTCTTCCCCATCGCCCTCGGCGGCGGGCATGACCTCACCTTCGCCTTCGTGCGCGGCGTGATTGAAGCCACACTCACGCCTGAACCCACCCACCCAACGCACGCCGCCGAAGTTCTTCAAGCCGCCGTCAGCGAGGGCTCATCCATGTTCGCTGGCATCTACTTTGACGCGCACCTTGACGTCCGCGACACACCAGGCAGCGGCATGCCATTTCGCGCGCTCGTCGAGCAGTGCGGCGTTGGCCCGCTGCTCGCTGTCGGCCCGTCCACACTCGTCAACACCCGCGAACACGCACGCTGGTTCGCACATGTCGGTGGCGTCATCGCCGAAGATCAACTCCCCACCATGGCCGAATCCGCCGCGCAGCTCCTGGAACCTATCGACGGCTTCCAACACCTCTTCGCCAGCCTCGACCTTGACGTCATCGACGCCGCCGCCGCCCCGGGCGTCTCGGCCATGAACCCCGCCGGCCTCACGCCCACGCAAGTCGCCCGCATGGTCTACCACGTCGCCCAGCACCCACGGCTGCGCTGCTTCGATATCATGGAGCTCTGCCCCCCGCACGATCAGCAGGGCCGCACCGCACGCCTTGCCGCCCACCTGCTCCTGACGTTCCTGCAAGGCTGGAAACAAGGCCGCCCGCTGGCCTGATCGCTCACCGCGAACTTCGCATTCACCGCGCACACCAACATGGACCGCCTCCCCTTTGATCCCGCCAAGATGGCCCAGGCTCCACCAAGCCCCGCCCACCCCGCGCTCATCCCGGCACTCGCGCCCATCAAGCTCACGCCCGCTGGCAAGCGCCAAAGCAAACGCGGCACCGCCCCCAAGCCCACCATCGCAGCAAGCCCCGCCACCACCTCCGCCGCCACCGCGCGCACCGCCGACACCCTGACCGTCTCCGCCCTCGCCGCCCGCATCAACCAAACCCTCGAAGGCGGCTTCCCCGCCACCGTCCGCGTCGTCGGCGAGATCAGCAACTTCTCAGTCCGTACCCACTGGTACTTCGCGATCAAAGACGCCAGCGCGGTCGTGAACTGCGTCATGTTCGCAGGCCGCGCCAAGGCCGCTGGCTTCGTCCCAGAGCAGGGCCAGCAGGTCGTCGTCACCGCCCGCGTAGAGCTCTATGAGCCCTCCGGCCGCCTCACCCTCAACATCGAACGCATCGAGCCCGTCGGCGCTGGCGCTCTCGAGCTCCAGCTCCGCAAGCTCATCGCCGAGCTGCGCGACGCCGGCTGGCTAGACCCCGCACGCAAACGCCCGCTGCCCACCTTCCCGCGCCGCGTCGCCATCGTCACCAGCCGCAAGGGCGCCGCCCTGCAAGACGTGCTGGACACCATGCGCAAACGCTGCCCCGCCGTAGAAGTGTGCCTCGTTGACGTGCTCGTCCAGGGCCCGCAGGCCGCGCCCGCCGTCGCTAGCGCCATCCACTGGCTCGCCCAGCACCACCAGCGCCTCGCCATCGACGCGATCTTGGTCACCCGCGGCGGCGGCTCGATCGAAGACCTCTGGGCCTTCAATGACCGCGCCGTGGCCCGCGCCATTCACGACTGCCCGATCCCCATCGTCGCCGCCATCGGCCACGAGACCGACACGACCCTCGCCGAGCTCGTCGCCGACCTGCGCTGCGCTACACCCACCCAGGCCGCCATGGCCCTGACGCCAGACCGCGCCGCACTGCTCCAGCAGAACACGCAGGTCGCCCGCCGCCTCGCCCTCGTCGCCCGCCGCACCCTCGCCGCAAGCAAAGACGTTTCCGCCCGCAACGCGCGCGACCTGACCACCGCTCTCCGCCAGCATCTGGGCCTGCGCGCCCGCGCCCTGGCCCACCGCTCCGCGCGCCTCGAGCGTGGCCGCCCCGCCAACGTCTACGAGCGCCGCCGCTCACAGCTACGCCAGAACGCCGCCCGACTCCAAGGTGTACTCGCTGGGCACCTGCACGCCGCCCTCGCGCACCACACGGCACTTCAAAACGCCCTCGTCGCCGCCGCCCGCGCCGCCGTCAAAGAGCGCGCCCGCGCCGCCGACGATGCACGCCGCCAGCTTGAGCTCATCGGCCCCGCCGCCGTCCTTCGCCGCGGCTACTCCATCACTCTCGGCCCCACCGGCCAAGTCGTCCGCACACCCACCGACGTCACCCCGGGCCAGAGCATCACCACACGCCTGGCCGAAGGCGAAGTCCAGAGCGTCGTCGGCCACAGCCTGCTCGTCCCGCTCCCCACCGGCCGCAAACGCAAGCCCAAACCCGACTCACCCCCCGGCCTCAGCCTCTTCGGCAACCCATAGCCCGACTTGCCGCTTCTGCCCGTTCACCTAACCCAAGCCAGGATTCCATCCTGCCATTTCTTCGTCTCGCGTGGGGCAGGATTCCATCCTGCCATCGGGCCAACCGCCCGACCCTCCTTCCCTCCCTCCTTCGTTCCCTTCCCACTAAACTCCGCCGTGACCACCAAGCCCAACGACCAACAAGACCACGACGCCCCAGAGGCCCTTACCTTCGAGCAGGCACAAGAGCAGCTTGAAGCCATCATCGCACGCATCGAATCCGGCGAGGCCGGCCTCGAAGAAGCCATGGCCAGCTATGAGCGCGGCGTCCGCCTCCTCAAACACTCCCGCGCACTGCTCGATAAAGCCGAACAAACCTTCATAGACCTCTCAAGCCAGGTTCAGGCCGCCGCCAAAGACCCCGCGCGAGATCTTGATCGCTAGCCATCGGCTTTCCCTTGCGCGCACTGGCCGGACGGCTTCCAACCCGCCTTGCCTTGTTGCCTCGCGTGGGGCAGGATTTCATCCCGCCATCGCTCCAACGCCTCAACCCTCATCTCCTGCGCGAACCCTCCGCGCACTCCGCGTCACTCTTCGCTCTCCACCGCTTCTCCCAGACGCCGCCCCCAACTGCCGATACTCCAACCGCCCACCCGCGCCCGCGGCCCGGACGGCTTCCCCATGAACTACGAGACCACACTCCGCATCCTCGAACTCATACCACTGGTGTTCGTCACCATCCTGGGCTGCTGCGTCGGCTCGCTCATCAACGTCCTCAACTACCGCATGCCCCTGGGCCTTGACGTCGTCACACCCACCAGCCGCTGCCCGCACTGCAGCACCAAGCTGACCTTCCGCGAAAACGTCCCGGTCCTCGGCTGGCTCTGCCTCCGCGGACGATGCCGCTTCTGCGCCTCCAAAATCAGCAGCGAGTACGTCATCGTCGAAGCCCTCGTCGGGCTCATGTACGCCGCGCTCTGGGTCGGCTTCTACATGATCCCCGCGCCCACCATCTTCCTCGGCATCCCCCTGCACGCAGTCACGCCAGACTGGGCCCGCCTGGGCTGGCAGACCACCTGGCCCTACTACATCATGGTCGCCGGGCTCTTCTCATGCCTGCTCTCGATGACCATCATCGACGCTCGCACCTTCACCATCCCCGTCGCCCTCACCACCGCCGCCGCCGCCATCGGCCTGCTCGGGCACATGGGCCAGTGGGGCTACCTCCAACTGCTCGGCAGGAGCTCATCGGGCATCAGCAACGGGTGGCTCTGGTCCATCCCCACACCCATCAACTTCGCCAACCCAGACGCACGCTCGCCAGCTGACCTGCTCTTTACAGGCTGGTGGTGGGTCGGATCCTCACTTGGCGCGACCCTCGGCCTGGGCGTCGGCCTGCTCATGCTCAGACTCAAGCTCATCAAACGCAGCTTTGACAGCTACCCCGCCTGGGAACAAGACCAGCTCGACCGCCAACGCGCCGAAGCAGCATCGACCCCCTCCGATTCCGCCGCCCCGACCGCACCCACCACCGAAGACACCGACCCCACCATCCTCTGGACCGCCTACCCGCACGCACGCCGAGAGATGGTCCGTGAGCTCGCCTTCCTCGCGCCCGCCGCCCTGCTCGGGGCCCTCGGCGGCTGGCTCGCCACCACGCTCGCCTTCACACCGCCGCCACCAAACCTCCCGCAAGACGCCGTCTTTCTCGGCGCCGCCGTGCCACCGCTCTGGCTCGTCGTCCTCACCGGCGTGCTCATGGGCTTCCTCATCGGCGGCGGGCTGGTCTGGGCCATCCGCATCTTCGGCACCTTCGCCTTTGGCAAAGAGGCCATGGGCCTCGGTGATGTCCACCTCATGGCCGGCGTCGGGGCCTGCCTGGGCTGGATCGACTCGACCCTCGCCTTCTTCCTCTCCGCGTTTATTGCCATGCTCGGCACCCTCGCCATGGCCTTAACTAGAGGAAAGGTCCGCAAAACCTTACCCTACGGCCCGTGGCTCGCCCTCGCCACACTCATGGTCTTTGTCCTCAAGCCCATCGCCGAATGGGGTATTTCTCGACTCGTTAACGCCCCACAGCCGATCTCACTCCCGTAGTCACGCACCGCCACGACACGCTGCCCACACGTGGGCGGCGTACAACTGGCGGTACGAAGGCGCAAACCGAAGCCCGCGCGGAGCCGCGAGCACACAAACCGACGCACGGAGGTCTGGCATGCAGCGTTTGATGAACCGGTCAAAGGTCTTAGTTGGTCTCGCACTGGTCCTTCTCGCCGGCGGAGCCGGCCTGGGCGGGTGCGCCGCCAAAGAGCAGAAGAACGAGGCCGAGGAACTCCGCAACCAGAGCACCCAGTTGCTCAGTGAGCGCGACGAGCTGCAGAGCAAGCTCGAGCTCGCCACCGGCGAGGTCCGCCAGGCCCAGGCCGAGCGCGACGCCGCCCGCCGCGAGGCCGAGGCCGCCCAGCAGCGCGAACTCGCGGCTGGCCAGCAGGTCCCGCAGACCTTCACCCCCAGCAACGACCCCACATTCCCCCGCCGTGACACCAGCCCGTCACGCCCCGAGCGCGACGTGGTCATCACCGTTGCGGGTGATGTTCTCTTCGGCCCCGGCTCCGCCAGTCTCTCCGCCGGCGGCAAGAAGGAACTCGACCAGGTTGCCCGCACCATCCGCTCCAGGCACGCCGGGCACGAGGTCCGCGTTGAGGGCTACACCGACTCTGACCCCATCAGGCGCAGCAAGTGGGGCAGCAACAGAGAGCTCAGCCAGGCCCGCGCCGAGGCCGTCGAAAACTACCTGGTCACCAAGGGCCTCTCAGGCTCGCGCATCTCGGCCAGGGGCATGGGCGCCGCCAAGCCCAAGGCGTCCAAGGCCCAGAGTCGCCGCGTCGAGATCGTTATCCTCGCCAAATAAACCAGCGAGCGTCGAATACACCCCCACGCCCGGCCACTGCCGGGCGTTTTTCGTTTGAGCCCCGCACAACCCCGGCGCGCCCTTATCGCCCGCCGACTGCCCGCCCGAGGCCTGCGCTTGCCAGATCGCCCGCCACGCCCTATGCTGGCGGTCCATCCGCGGGCCAAAGGGCCCTATGGGCGATTGGCGCAGTTGGCTAGCGCGCTTCCTTGACATGGAAGAGGTCACTGGTTCGAGTCCAGTATCGCTCACTTCTTAAACGCTCAACGGCCCCTTGGCCTCGCTCGGCGCAGGATTTCATCCTGCCACTCTTGTGAGCTCCGGGCATCGGGTTTTCAATCCAACTCTTCCCCCATCAGCGCAGCCAACAACGCGACCATGGCGGCTGTCCGCCCACTTGTCGCCGTCACTCGTCACTCGTTGCTACGCACTCAAGAAAAACAGGGGAACTAGGATTTGAACCTAGGCTAACTGAGTCAGAGTCAGTTGTGCTACCGTTACACTATTCCCCTAACACCAACCGCCCGGCGTTCATCTCGCCGCCAACGTCACCAGCCTCAGCGCGCGTCCTTCGACGCTCGATGGGGTCAAGTCTACGCCCCTGCTCTTAACTCTTCAACGCCCCCGCGCGCCTGCTGCCATTCACGTCCCGGTCGGACGGATCGGCGTCGCACGCCCGTAGATAGACCGCCCCGCAGGCCCCTCGGCCCCGTTTGGCGTCCCGTTGCCAGCCTCAGCGCTCGCGTTCGGCGTGCTGGCGCTCCCCACCGTGGTCGAAAGCCCCGGCCCAGCAACCCCCGCAACCCCTCCCAAAACCATCCCCGCACCCTGGCCGTTCGCGCCGGTGCTTGCAGCGCTGCCCGCCCCAATCAACGTCGT
>Ga0105047_10020013_pt1 | contig 10303 bp, 6 predicted proteins | sample MAT04_FD_78384 | JGI IMG/M metagenome (GOLD analysis project Ga0105047, IMG submission 78384) | Freshwater microbial communities from Lake Fryxell liftoff mats and glacier meltwater in Antarctica - MAT-04 (megahit assembly) | ecosystem: Environmental > Aquatic > Freshwater > Ice > Liftoff... | reverse complement strand
GTTCCTATTCATTTCTTTCTCATTCTGTTTCTCATTCTGTTCCGAGTAGGAAAAATGGAGAATGAATGTCGTTCCTAATTCATTTTCATTCTCTTTCTGTTTCTCATTCTGTTCAGAGTAGGAAAAATGGAGAATGAATGTCGTTCCTAATTCATTTTCATTCTCATTCTGTTCCGAGTAGGAAAAATGGAGAATGAATGAGAATGAGTAGGAAAAAGAGAATGAATAAGTTGAGCATCCGTCATCGTTTTAGCGATATCTGAAATGGCGATGCATAAAGCCTGTTTCAATTCCCCACTTTTATTTTTTAGTCAAATCCGTCATTTTTTACTTATCCCCAAACTTTCTAAAGTCACGCGGCTCTATTAACTTTGCCGCTTAGCAACGCATAGTTTTGTTTGTCATTTCATCACGGGAATTACCCCGTGGTAAAAAAAAAATGCCTAAAGACAACTCCATTACCTCGGTTTTAATTATTGGTTCCGGTCCTATTATTATCGGACAAGCCTGTGAATTTGATTACAGCGGAACCCAGGCCGCACGTTCCCTCAGAGAAGAAGGCGTGAAGGTAATCCTCATCAATTCTAACCCCGCAACCATCATGACCGACCCAATGATGGCCGATAAGGTATACCTTTTGCCTTTAACCGTTGAAAGTATTGAACAGATTCTCGAAGAAAATGAGATCGACGCGGTACTACCAACCATGGGCGGACAAACAGCCCTGAATCTTGCGAAAGAAGCAGAAGAACTGGGTATCTGGGAAAAGTACAATGTCCGACTTATCGGAGTTGATATTATGGCCATTGATAAGGCAGAAGATCGTGAACAGTTCCGTCAATGGATGATAAAACTTGGGGTAAACGTCGCTACGGCCAGAACTGCAAATTCCTTTCTTGAAGGAAAAGAGTTTGCCCAGGAGATAGGATTTCCACTCGTCATCCGGCCTTCGTTTACATTAGGTGGAACCGGCGGTGGTTTTGTGCACGATAAAGATGATCTTGATGAAGCCCTGGACCGTGGTTTGAAAGCCTCGCCTATTCATGAAGTTCTTGTTGAAAAAGCGGTTCTGGGATGGAAGGAATTTGAATTGGAACTCCTTCGTGATGTTGCCGATAATGTTTGTATCATTTGCACCGTCGAGAATTTTGATCCCATGGGTGTTCATACCGGCGATTCCATTACGGTCGCACCTGCAATGACATTGAGCGATACCGCTTACCAACATATGCGTGATACTGCTATTCGAATGATGCGTGATCTTGGAAATTTTGCCGGAGGCTGTAATGTACAGTTTGCCCTCAATCCTGAAACAGAAGAAATTATTGCCATCGAAATCAATCCCCGTGTGTCGAGATCATCTGCACTGGCAAGTAAGGCTACAGGTTACCCGATCGCAAAGATAGCGGCCAAACTGGCTTTAGGTTACACACTCGATGAATTGAAAAACCAGATCACTGGAACCACCTCCGCATTTTTTGAACCCGCACTAGATTATGTGATCGTGAAGATTCCAAGATGGAATTTTGATAAATTCAAAGGCGCCAAAGACACGTTGGGACTACAGATGAAAAGTGTAGGAGAAGTAATGGCGATCGGCAGAAGTTTTAATGAGGCTATACAAAAGGCATGTCAGAGTCTTGAGAATAATGCTGTCGGACTTGGTTATTATGGTAAAAGCCTGATGAAAACAGATGATATTCTGGAGTATCTGAAAACACCAAAATGGGATAGGATTTTCAGGATCAAAGATGCGCTGATGGCCGGTGTAAGTGTAAACTCTATTTCAAAGGCGAGCCATGGAATAGATAAATGGTTCCTGAATGAGATCAAGAAATTGTGTGATATTGAGAAAGAGATCGAGAAGTATAAAATGGATACCATTTCTCCCGAGTTATTACGTCATGCAAAACTTAATGGTTTCAGCGATGAACAAATTGTTCGTATCATGAATGATGGAACGGAAGATGAATTATATGAAAAACGTAAGGCACTTGGTATCTCGCGTGTCTTTAAAATGGTGGATACCTGTGCCGCAGAATTTGAAGCCTTAACACCCTATTTCTACAGCACCTTCGAATCGAATTCGAAACATTCAGACATCAACCATAACGAATCTATTAAAACCGATAAGAAGAAGATTATTGTGTTGGGAAGCGGACCAAACCGTATCGGGCAGGGCATCGAGTTCGATTATTGTTGTGTGCATGGTTTGCTTGCCATTAAAGAATGTGGTTATGAAGCCATCATGATCAACTGCAATCCTGAAACAGTGAGTACCGATTTTGACATGGCCGATAAATTATATTTCGAACCTGTATATTGGGAACATGTATGGGAAATCATTGAGCATGAAAAACCGGAAGGTGTGATTGTTCAACTCGGCGGACAAACGGCATTAAAGATCTCGAAGAAATTGTTTGAAAAAGGGATAAAGATCGTCGGTACATCCTTCGATAATATGGACATTGCCGAAGACCGAGGCCGCTTTTCTGATATGTTGAAAGAGCTGAATATTCCTTATCCAGATTATGGCAGCGCGTACACGGTGGAGGAAGCAATTGAAGTTGCCAATCAGGTTGGATATCCTGTTCTTGTGCGACCAAGTTACGTATTGGGCGGCCAACGGATGCGGATCGTGATCAATGATGAAGAAGTAGAAAAAGCCGTCATCAGTATCATCAAACATATTCCTGATAATAAAATCCTGATCGATCATTTTCTGGATCGTTGTCAGGAAGCAGAAGTGGATGCGATTTATGACGGAGAGAACATTCATATCATGGGCGTAATGGAACATATAGAACCGGCGGGTATTCATAGCGGCGACAGTCATGCCATGTTACCTGCCTTTAACCTCACCCCGCTGATCGTTACAACGATGGAGCATTATGCATTAAAAATTGCGAAAGCACTAAATATACTTGGGCTCATCAATATTCAATTTGCCATTAAGGATGGAAATGTATTTGTAATTGAAGCCAATCCACGTGCATCACGAACTACTCCTTTTATCGCGAAAGCGTATCAGATTCCTTACCTGAATATTGCCACCAAGATTATGTTGGGCGAGAATAAATTGACTGATTTCTCCTACGAGAAAAAACTGACCGGATTCGCGATGAAGGAACCAGTTTTCTCTTTTGATAAATTCCCAGGGGTGAATAAAGAGCTCGGGCCAGAAATGAAAAGTACAGGGGAGGCCATCCGTTTTATCAAAGATCTTAGGGATCCTTATTTCAGACAGTTGTATAAGGATAGGAGTATGTATTTGAGTAAATAGGAGGAATGTGATGATGTGCTAATTCAATGATGTGCCAATGAATACAAAACCTTTTTCATGTCTATAGAAATCCATTACAGAATGACTATCCGTAATATTGCCCAATAGGATATGATTGGGAAATGGTTATCTAAGAAACCATCATGGCGAGGTTTTGCGAAGCCCTCATCATTGCCTATTTTCACTTGCTCCCATTAATCTAACCTATCTTAAAAGCACACAAAATCGGTTAGTGAATCAAATAGTAATTTGTTACCTTTGATTACAAATTTATATTTTATGAGCATCGAATTGGAAAGGGAATTAATCATAAAAGAAATTCAGAATTGCGATGAAGAATGGGTTCTGAAGGCGATTCGTAGAATTCTCCATAATGAAAATGAAGTTGACATCGAATTATACAATAAAGAGTTAGATGATGCAGAGAAAGAAATCGAAAACGGGCATTTTATTTCTCACGAAGAGTTAGTAAAGAAAAGTAAGACATGGTAGAAAGCAAATATTCTATCATTTGGAGTAATGCCGCTGAACTTCATCTAAGAAAGATTTTTGATTACATAAAAGAAGATTCGATTCGAAATGCAGAAACTGTACTGTTTCAAATAACAAGAAAAGTGGATGCATTAGTTTCAAATCCTGAAAGGTTTTTATTGGATAAATACAAGAGAGAAAATGATGGAAGTTACCGGGCATTCGAAATATATTCATTCAGAGTCTCGTATAGAATATTGGAAAGATCAGTGAGGATATTAAGAATACGAAGCACACAACAAAAGCCATTGAAATATTGATTTGACGATACGGCAAAAATTGGCTCTAAAATCATCATATTGACACAATTCGTATGATTTCCGTCACTTCACTGACGCAATTCATTAGATTTCCGTCAATTTGCAGTATTTTTACCTTCAAAAGGTTTTTTATGCTACTGAAAAGAAGTATTGAGGAAAAGATACTGGAAAAACTACAACCCAATAAGGTGGTAATATTACTTGGGGCCAGAAGAGTAGGAAAAACCCAGCTAGTAAAATCCATACTCTCTAAAATAAACGAACCTTATCTTTTGTTGAATGGCGATGATGTGGAAATGCTTCAGGCACTCGAAACACGGAGTGTCTCAAATTATAACCGTCTTCTTGGCTCAACCCGTTTCCTGGTAATCGATGAAGCACAGGAAATACCGGATATCGGTGCCAAACTGAAATTGATGGTGGACAGCGTAGACGGTTTAAAGATATTCGTCACCGGATCTTCGGTTTTTGATCTCACAAATAAACTGGGAGAACCCCTTGTTGGACGAAAGACTACATTTTACCTGTACCCTTTTTCTCAAATGGAATTCGCTGAACAGGAAAATTTTTTCGAAACAAAAGCTCACCTGGAAGAACGGCTGATCTTTGGTGGATATCCGGAACTCATTCATCTTGACCAAACCAAAGACAAGATCGACTACCTGAAGGAACAGGTGAATAGTTATTTACTCAAGGATATTCTGGCGTACGAAGGCATACAGAAGAGAGATAAAATTGTATCCTTATTACAGATGATTGCATTCCGGATTGGGAGCGAATTGTCGCTGGAGAGTATAGGAAATGATTTACAGATCAGTAAAAATACGGTCGAAAAATATCTTGATTTGTTTTCAAAGGTATTTATCATCTATAAACAAACCGGATTCAGGAGAAACCTGAATAATGAAATAACCAAAAAAAGCAAGTGGTATTTTATGGACAATGGCATACGCAATACCTTGATCAATAATTTTAATTTGATAAACGCAAGAGATGATATAGGCCAGCTATGGGAAAACTACCTGCATAGCGAGCGAACCAAGATGCTTGATTATAAAGGAATGCATCATTCTTCTTATTTCTGGCGAACGCATAACAAACAGGAAATAGACCGTATTGAAGACCGGGACGGAAAACTATTCGCATATGAGTTTAAATGGAAAGAAAGCAAAAAAGTAAAGGCCCCTTCTGCATTTACAAACGCCTATCACAATGCATCATTTGAATGTATCGACCGCGAAAATTACCTGGACTTTATTTCATAAAATTCATTGACAATACACACCTTACAGCTTATCCCTTAAACCTTACCCCTTATCACTTACAACTCACAACTTATCCCTTACAACTCCCAACTTACTCCTTATCCCTTACAACTTTCTTCCCCTTCCCCTGCCTGTCAAACCAAACCAACAACGCCGGCAGTACCGTAAGATTGGTGATCATCGCCATGAATAATGTCAAGGCAGTTAAATAACCCAATGCTTTTGTTCCATCAAATTGCGAAACCAAAAAGACAATAAAGCCCGCCGATAAGATCAGTGAGGTGTATATGATACTGATGCCTGTTTCCTGTATCGTGGCTTTAATGGTAGAAGGAATATCGTAATTATATTTCGGCAGATCCTGTTTATAATTCACCAGGAAACGGATGGTAACATCAATGGCAATACCCAACGCAATACTGAATACAAGCACAGTGGATGGTTTCAGGTTAATATTGAAATACCCCATCACACCCGCCGTGATCGCCAGCGGAATGACATTGGTGATCACGGAAATGATCACAATACGCCATGAACGAAACAGGAATATCATACACAACACGATCATACCTAAGGCGAGAAGCAAACTTTCTCTCAGGCTGTTAATGATAAAACTGCTTCCTTCGAGAAATACGATACTCGTACCGGTGAAGGAAACTTTATATCGCGTAGAATCAAAAATGCTAAGCGCCTTCTCCTCTATTCCTTTCAACAAGACGGGCAATCTTTCCGAACCGACATCCTCTATACCCACACTGATCCGTGCATAGCGCTTGCTGCTGTCTATGAACGAATTGGTGAGTTGTGCGAACTGTGAGTTCCTTGAAGAATCTGTTTTCATCCTCAGATAAGGAAGCAAAAAAGCGACATCAAAACTATTGGGTACGCCATAGCTGCTGCTGTCTCCGTCGTAATACGCTTGTCTCGCAAACTTGATGGCTTCTACCAATGAAAGCGGTTTGGCGATCTCGGGATACTCTCCTAATGAAGCAGACAACTCATCCAGTTTTTGTAATACCGGCAATGTGGTTGCGCCATTTTTCTTTTTCGTATCCACCACGATCTCAAGTGGCATCACCCCATGAAAATTCTTCTCAAAATATTTCAGATCGGTGTAAATCTTATTTTTCTTTGGTAAATCATCCACGATATAACTCAATGTTTTTAATCGCATTATACCACCGGCCGAAATAAGTAATACCACCAACCAGAAGGCACTCACAAACCTTTTATGATTCAACACCCAATATTCAAATTTCAACAACACCGCACTCAGGAATTTACTATCAAGGTACTTTGTATGTTTTGTCTCTGGTTCTTTCAGGTAACTGAAAATAGCTGGAATTGCAAATAAGGAAATTACAAATACAACAAGGATACTGATACCTGCCACAAGCCCGAATTCTTTCAATACCTGACTCTTTGTAAAATAAAAGACTCCAAAACCAATCGCAGCCGTCAGGTTTGTAAATAAAGTCACGATACCCATCCGTTCCACCATACTGATCAGGGCTTCCTTCTTATTATTCAGCAACGCAAATTGTGTATGATATTTATTCAGAAAATAAATACAATTCGGGATCCCAATCACCACGATCAGTGGCGCAATAAGAGCCGTTAATATGGAAATGCGGTAATCCATCAATTCGAGCAAACCCACAGCCCATAAGACGCCGGCAAAAACAACCAGCACAGAGAATAACATGGTACTAAAGGATCGGAAAAAGAGAAAGAGGATGATAGCAGTCAGGATCAGCGACGAAATGAGTATCAGTTTCATTTCATATCGGACACTCTGAGCAAACTCGGTACGTATAAAAGGCAAGCCGGAATAATGCATCGTGGTCGATGTCTTTTTAGCAAACTTTTCTGTTACCGCTTTAATGTCTTGTATGATACGGATCCGTTCGGCGGTTTTGATCTTTATCTTATCAAGATAAATGGCAGAGAGATAGGATTTGCTTTGCTCATTATACAATAAATTTCTATAAAAAGGCAGGTTCAGAAATTCCTGGACACTGGTATCAAAGTTTTTTTCCGGAGTGAAAATAGGGGCGCTTACCAATTTCGAAGTGCTATCACTTTCTTGTTTCTTTATATTGACAGCACCAGGTATACTCAGCATATTTTCCACACCATCAATCTCGCGAATCTCATTTTGCCATGTCTTCAATTCATTAAAAAAAACCGGATCAAACATGTTGTCTTTATCAAACCCGATCACCATCATAGTTCCATCCTCACCAAATACCTTTTTAAATTCCTGGTGCTCTATATATTTAGGATTGTCTTCCGGGATAGCACTCGCCATATCATACTTCATTTTTGCCCTGCTGGCAAAAAATCCCATGATGATGGTGAGGATTGATAAAACGATTAAGATGGCTGCTCTGAATCGTAGAATAAATTGTGCAAGTTGTTTCCACATAGCTTCAAATATACCATGAATATCAAAAAGCGACCTTACAAATACTTTTCTTTGTGATATACCGTTATTAAATGCACTATTTTTGAAATATGAATCAAGCCCGTTTACTCATTACTGTACTCCTTTTTTTTTCAGTTGGTAATTATGCGCATGGACAAGAAATAGCAGTGGGGCAATGGAAAACGCATTTCAGTTATAATTCAGCCCTGAGTATCGAGAAAGTGAATGATCAGATCTTCGCCGCTAAGACCAACCTGTATTCCTATTCACTTACCGCTAATGATTATACACAGTATTCAAAGGTAAATGGATTGAATGATGTCAATATTCAGTTGATCAGGTATGATGGGTTGTCGGATAACCTGATCATTATTTATGAAAATGGGAATATTGATCTGATGAAACAGGGAAGCTTCACGAATATTCCGGATATTAAGAATCTCAATATTATAGGTAGCAAACGGATCAATTCAGTCTACTTCAAAAGTAAACTCATGTATCTCTGCACCGATTTCGCAATTGTGGTATTAGATCCAGAACGCAGGGAAATAAAAGAAAGTTACGTCTTGCAGCAAAGCTCAGAGATCTTACAGATCAAAGCCCTCACCACATTGAATGGCGATTTTTATGCCGCCACGTCTGGAGGTATTTATATAGCGTCTGAAGCAAACCCTTCGCTACAGAATTTTGCAAGCTGGACTCCAATTTCTATAGTTCCTCAACAATATATTTTTACACATAAAGGACAGTTATTCTCCTCTTCGTACGACACTGTTTATAGGATAACAGGAACTATATTGACACCCCTCTATAGTTCAGGAGCGCCGATTGTTCAGATCAGACAAGGCATGAACGATATCTATGTATGCGAACAAAGCGATGATCGTCGCGCTATTATGACCCTTAACCAAAATGGGCTGCTTGCCGATTCAGTCTTTAATATAAATCCAAACGATGTGGTTGAAACTGCGCCAAATGAACTATGGGAAGCCGATGAATGGGAAGGCCTGATAAGACTGACAGATCGAAAAAACAAAAACTACTATAATCCGAATGGGGTTTATTCCAATTCATTTTATAAGCTTTCTTTATTTAATGATGATGTCATTGTAAGTGCAGGTGGTGAATTGGGTTGGGTAGCCGCGCTGAACTCAGGAGGGTTTTCAAAATACTCGAACGGGCAATGGACTTGGTTTAACCGCACTGTAGGAACACCCGGAATGGATAGTGTGATCGATATTACTGATGTGGTGGTTGATAAGAAAACAAATTATATTTATGCGTCTTCATACGGTGGGGGATTAATGGAGATCCACCCGGACAATACCACAACGGTTTATAAGAATAATGGTTTCATTCAGGGGCAGATCGGAAACCCCACGGCAAATATTATTGTGGATCTTGTTTTTGACGATGACAACAATTTATGGATGAGTAATTACTCAGCACCCGATCAACTCGTGGTAAAAAAGGCAGATGGCGGTTGGCAAAAGTTCTCATTCCCTTACAACGCCAGCGAAAAATCTGCAGGGGAAATTGTGATCGATGATATCGGTCAGAAATGGATGGTAGCACCAAGGGGAATTGGAGTCTATGTATTGAACGACAATAACACCATCGATAACAAGAACGACGACGATATGCGGCTAATAACAGTTGGTGCGGGAAATGGTAACCTGCCGAACAACAATGTTTCATCGATTGTGAAAGATAGAAATGGGAAAATCTGGATAGGTACTTCCGATGGTATTGCCATCATGAATTGTCCAGAAAGTGTACTTACGAACAGCGGTTGCGATGCCGAACTTAAGATCGTCAAATATGATCTGAATGCAGGGCTCCTGTTTCAACGCGAGAATGTGAACACAATTGCAGTAGATGGTGCCAACAATAAATGGATTGGTACTAATAATGGAGTATGGCTGATCTCTGATGATGCCGAAAAGATTCTTGCACGGTTTACAAAAGATAATAGTCCGCTTCCTTCCAATGAAGTAACAAGTATTGTGATCACGCCGGGCGGCGGAGAAGTTTTTTTTGCCACCAATGCCGGGCTTGTTTCTTATCGCGGGAATGCCACAGAAGGGATAAAAGACAACTCGTCGATCCTTATTTTCCCAAACCCTGTTCCTGCAAATTATGAAGGAACTATTGCGGTAAAGAATTTAGTGGAGAATGCCGATGTCCGTATCACCGATGTGGCGGGGCAACTTGTATATCGTACCAAAGCGCAAGGAGGACAAGCTGTGTGGGATGGAAAAAATTATCTGGGAAAACATCCACGAACAGGTGTGTATTATGTATTTGTAACTAATCAGGATGGCAGCGAGACTAAAGTCGGTAAATTTATTTATAATGAATAATACCGGCTAAGCGTTTTTAATATTACCGATATTCCGCTACAAGTATTTCCATTACACACCATGCTTCATACCACTAAAGGAATTGTTTTACGCACCATTAAATATGGCGATACGAGTGTGGTGGTTGCTATCTATACAGAATTATTTGGTGTGCAGAGTTATATTGTCAATGG
>Ga0105047_10020010_pt1 | contig 10305 bp, 11 predicted proteins | sample MAT04_FD_78384 | JGI IMG/M metagenome (GOLD analysis project Ga0105047, IMG submission 78384) | Freshwater microbial communities from Lake Fryxell liftoff mats and glacier meltwater in Antarctica - MAT-04 (megahit assembly) | ecosystem: Environmental > Aquatic > Freshwater > Ice > Liftoff... | reverse complement strand
GCCTAACTTGGTTGAAGGCATGCACTGGCTGCAGAGTACCTACGCTACGCGGTTTAACCGGCTGCGTTCCGAGCAGGGACATCTTTTCCAGGGAAGATATCAATCGCCGCTGGTCGAAGATGCAGCCGCGCTGGTGCGGGTCATCAGCTATATTCACCTTAATCCTGTGATGGCAGGAATCGTGCCGCTTGCGCAACTGGCACTTTTTCGTTGGAGCAGCCTGCCACGGTTGCTGAAACCAGTGCGTCTGCCTTGGGTTATGACTGATCCGTTGCTCTCTCAATTTGGACTCGAAGATTCCCGGCAGGGCTGGGCGAGCTATGTCGAATATCTCAAAGCGCTGGCGGGCGATCCGGTGGAGCAACAACGACAGGAATTCGATCAATTGTCCCTCGGTTGGGCGATTGGCAGTCTGGCTTGGCGGCGAGCGCTCGCGAAAGAGTATGCGCATTTGGCGCTCGCGGTCGATCTGCACAAGTCCGAGATCAGTGAAATCAAGGAGACGAAGTGGCTCAATGCTTTGCAGTCGACCTTACTTGCCCTCGGCAAGAACTCCCACGATATCGCACAGGATCCTAAAAATGCTTCGTGGAAAATTCAGCTCGCCGCACTCCTTCGGCGTCAAGTCGGCGCACCGCACCGCTGGCTTGCCATGAAGCTGAACACGGGCAGTCCGAATGCACTTCGCGTCCAGATTCACCGCTGCCGTTAACATGTAACGGCCCGACCCCTTCGAAAAAGTCGCAAGACGTGCGCGCGCACCTGCGCCTCGTCGAGGGTAGCCGGGTCACGCTGCACCCGCGTCGCCAGCTTTCGGATATGGCGGAGATACTCCGCCTGGGTGGAAGCCGCGAGGCTCCGCAGTTTGAGCAGCTCGACAAATCGAGCCACGGAATCATGGTCGGCCAGGGTGGCCGCAGTGGCGCGCCCTCCGGCAGTGGATTTATGGGTAGACATAACACCTCCCATTCTTGCCACCGCTGCCGCGGCCGCCCACCCTTCCCCGTCGTGCGTTACCCCCGCACCTTTGACGCTCGAACCTCTGCGCCGCGCAGCGGCTTCGTTCAACCTTTGGACCGAACTTGGTTCGGCTTTGCTGCTTTGTGCTTCATCCGATTCCGGGATTGGCCACTGGTGCCACTCAAGGGGAGCCCGCCGGCCACAAGTGTTTCAGTCTGACCTTTTCCGGATCCGCACTCCACCGTGTCCGCACCATCTCCCGATTTAATGCCAAAGCCAGGGACCTGGGTCCTCTGCTGGTTCGAAACTCCGATTCAGCGTGGCGTTTCTCTGGATCCGAACGGTCTCCTTGACGAGGTTTTCGCTGTAGCTACGTTGTAGAGCCATGAAAACCTCCGTGCAACGTTGGGGTAACAGTCTGGCGCTCAGGATTCCTCGGGCGTACGCCGCGGAGACCAAGATTTCCGAAGGATCGGAGGTGGAGTTGACCCTCAAGTCGGGTGCGCTCGTTGTTCGACCCGTGGTACGGAAGCGCCATGCGTTGACTGACCTTTTGAAGCGGGTCCGGGCCTCCAATCGGCACGAATCGATTGAAACCGGAAATGTGGTTGGGAAGGAAATTTGGTGATGAGCTACACGCCACAACGTGGAGACCTGGTGTGGCTCAGCTTCGATCCGCAAGACGGGCACGAGCAGGCAGGACGTCGTCCAGCGTTTGTTTTGTCACCGGAGCCCTACAATCGAAAAACTGGTTTGTTCCTGGTGTGCCCTGTCACTTCGAAGGTGAAGGGGTATCCCTTCGAAGTGGCGCTGCCGGATGGGCTGGCGGTAAGTGGCGTGATTCTCGCGGACCAAATTAAGAGTCTCGATTGGAAGGCAAGAAGGGCTGAGTTTGCCTCGTCCACTAGCGATGGCGTGGTGAATGACGTGGTTTCGCTTGTGTTGCCGTTGATCGATGAAGGCGCTTAACAAACAAAACACTGAGGGGACCCGCCGAACCAAGCCACGGCTACAGAAGGACTCCTACAGCCGGAATCCTCCACGGATTTCGCCGATGAACACAGATTAATTCGTTAAAGAGCCCGAGCTCGGCCTCGGGCGGCTCACTCGAATGTGATAGAAGTTCAATACGCACGAGAGGCCGTTACGCGTGATACGCTTCACCCAGGAACTGTGATCGTCGTGGACTCCGTGCATCGTTGCGAAAATTGCTTTCTCGACCTCAAAGATCGGATTAAAGATCGAAAACTTGCGCTCAAGCAGGCGTCGGGTAGTGGTTCGTGTATGAGCAACAAGGAAGTAGTATCTGACCTTCTTACGCGACTGCCCGACGATGTTTCGCTGCAGCAGATTGCTCGCGAGGTTGAGTTCATCGCAGGAGTGCGGGAGGGGATGACGCAGCTCAATCGGGGGGAGGGCATTGAGATCGAAAAAATCGAGACGTTGATCGAGTCATGGACTACAAGGTAGTCATCGCTCCACGCGCGATCGACGATCTCAGAGATATTGTAGGTATGAGTTCCAGTTTCCGGCGAAAGGAAAGCGCGCCTCTCGATTCGCCTCTTGTCAGCTCCGGGTGACGCCGGACTCTTCGTATACGCCGAGGTGGCGATAACGTTCGTGACGGGTGTCGACCAGCTGATCTTCGTTCAACGCACGGAGGTCGTTGAGATGTTTTTGCAGCGCGTAGGCGAGCGCACTGGCGGCTTGGGCGGGGTTGTGATGCGCCCCGCCGAGCGGTTCGGCGATGACTTCATCGACCACCCCGAGTTTTTCGAGGTGATCCGCGGTCAACTTGAGCGCGGCGGCCGCGGTCGGTGCCGCGGCACTGTCTTTCCAGAGGATGGCGGCGCAACCTTCGGGTGAAATGACGGAGTAATAACTGTTCTCGAAAATCAATACGCGGTTCGTCACGCCGATCCCAAGAGCACCCCCCGAACCGCCTTCGCCGACGACGACCGAGATCGAGGGCACGCGCAGCATCGCCATTTCCCGCAGGTTCACGGCGATGGCTTCGGAAACATGACGCGCCTCGGATTCAATGCCCGGAAAAGCGCCCGGGGTGTCGATAAAGGTGATGACGGGCAGCCGGAATTTCTCGGCCATGCGCATCAAGCGCAGGGCTTTTCGATAACCTTCCGGTTGCGGCATGCCGAAATTGCGGGAAATGCGTTCCTTCGGATCGCGACCTTTTTGCTGGGCGATAATCATAACCGCGTCGCCGCGGAAAAAAGCGGTGCCACCTATCAATGCCTGGTCGTCATTAAACTGACGGTCGCCATGCAGTTCTTGAAAGTCCTCAAAGATCATCCGGACATAATCCAGCGCATAGGGCCGCTTGGGGTGGCGAGCGATTTGGACCTTTTGCCAAGGCGTCAGGGCGGAGTAGATTTCGCGCTGCACGAGCTCGATCTTGTTCTCGATCCCGTGAATTTCGCGGGCGACGTCCACATTGGATTCGATCGAACGCTGCCGTAGCTCGTCGAGCTGCTTTCCCAGCTCGCGCAGCGGCATTTCGAATTCCAACACGTAGGCCGGGGACTCCATAGGGGCGAGGTTATGAACGGGCGATCTGCGCTGTCAACGGGCGTCAATTCAGCCCCGGCGTGTTCGCGGCGGGCGGCTGAGAGAGCTGCTCCTTCCAACTTTGAATCTTGGCTTGGGCGCCGAAATGTTCGGCCCGCGCCTTGTCCCCACGTTCCATCCAGATGCGCGAAAGCGTGGTGTTGATAAAGAGATCTCCGGGTTTGAGGGCGTGGGCCCGTTCCGCGGCGGCGAGCGCGTCGTCCAATTTGCGCAGGGAAAAATTGACCTCCGCCAGAGCATGCCACGCTTCGAACGAGTTCGGGACCGCCGTCGTGGCCCGTCCCAATTTTTCGAGTGCCGGAGCGGGTTCGCCCAGCGCGAAATCAGCGGTGGCATCCTCGATTAACGTTTGCAGTTCGTCAGCGGTCATTCGGGCAGTGTGCGAAGCCGCGGATAAAAGAAAAGGACAGCGTGAAACGCGGGGCTCACGCAGGTTCCCCAAAAACGACGCCGGGCAACTTGAAGTCGCCCGGCGCTTGTTATTCCCGGCCTGGTGCCGCCAGGCCGACTGACTCATCATTTTTCACCAGCTAGTGTACCGGAGAAATTCTGCCCGCGTCGGTCGCGGTAGCCTGGCGGTCGATGGGTTGAGGAACACGGCTTCGACCTGCTGGCTTAAAAAGTTATCGTGCTGGACGGTGTAGAATGCGTTGTGCTGGGCCGCCCGTCGGCAAGGCCACCGACGCGGCCGCGTCAGGAGCGGAAGCCACGGTAGCGTGCGAAACGATCGCGGCGATGAGTGTTGAGGTGACCGGCGTGGTGACGAGAGGCAGGGTGGGTGAGAGCGTGGCGGGTGCCGTTGCGATGATGTCACCGCCGACACTGCCGCCTTCCGCGGACCAGAAGACACCCTGACTCGGGTTGTGGTAGCTGCCGCTGGGGGTGGACTCGAGCTTGACGGCCCGCACCATGTAGGTGCCCCCCAGGGCGGCGGTGAGGTCGGAAAAAGTGGTCGTCGTGACGAGAGCGGCGGTGAGGCGCGTGAAGGCTTCCCCCGCCGCTGATTGCCGATAGACATGATAACCCAACACCGGATCAACGGAGGGGGACCAACGCAGAGCGACGGTGCTCCCCATCGTGGTGCCGTGCAGAACGCCCGCGGGTGCAACCGGGTGAAGGCGGAGGGTCGGGTCTCCCATCAGCGCGATGTGGACGCGATTCGCGGAGCTGTTGACGGCGGTTTCATAGTGGCCGTGGTTGTTCTGCGTGAGGCGAGTGATGTGGCCCATGGTCTCGCCCAAGCCAAGCGGATGCAGAAACCAGTGGGGGCGGCCGGACCACACCGAGACCAAGCCGAAATCCGTGACCAAGGGAGCGCGGAGCGCATTGTCCTCGTGATCCCAGTCGCCGAGCCAGCTGCCGAAGATCAGGTTGAAAACGCCCCGGACATTGTGATTCACCATCTCGACCGTGCTGCCGTCGTGGTAGTCACCGATGTTGCCCAACCCAGCGAGGGTCGAATAACTGCCCGGGCCACACCCGTAGGCGAGCAGGTAGTCGTTCTGGGCGACCGCGGAAACCCAAACGCCTTTCTGGTCGTTGAACTCGACGTTCAGATTGCGAATGTGGCTGGCACCCACCAGCGGAGCAAAGCTCCGAAAGCCACTGGCGGCGAAAGCTTCTCCGCCTCGCGCGCCGAAGTAGTCACCGATGATGGCGCGACGTGGTGCGCTGGTGATGCGGTGGCGGAAACGATGATCCTTGTTGAGGTATTTGCGCAGGAGTTCTTGTTCGTTCGCAAAAGTGGCGGGGCCGTCCGGGGTTACCCGACCTGGCATATTGGCGAGATCGACGCGGCCCACCTCAAGTTCGATCACGGAGGGGATTTTGTTCTGATCAAATTTACCGTCGCCGGGGACGTTGCTCATGCGGGCTGCGTCGACCGGGTCGGTATTGAGCGTCTGACGGTAATTCACGGCGTGATCGGTCCAGTCGCCGTCGATGTCACCGTAATAAACATCGGCCGGCCACGCTCCGATGTGATCGGAATGTCCGTCGGGATTCATGTGGCCGGAATAAGGGACCGGGATGTGACCGAGCAGGAAAACCGATTTCACGTTCGCCGGATCGGTCTCGTACGCCGCCTTGATGACTGCCTTCACGTCGCGGACCGAGTCTTGGCGGCTGACATCCCGGCGGAGAACGGTCCAGCCGTCGCCGATCAAATCGGTTTCCAGCCGGGCGATTTCAAAAGCGAGGCCACGCGTGTGGGAATCGTCGACGACCAGGATCACTTTGCCGCGGTTTTCGACCAGCGGAGCTTCGATGCCGGTCTGCACGTAGCCATACCCCTTGTAACCTGGCGTGAGCTTGATGACGCGATATTCATACGCCGCCCCAGTCGAAACGGTCGTGTCGGTGTAGGCGGTGGTGCTGCCCGGCAAAGTGGCCAAGGCATCACCCCAAGACGCCGCGCCGGGTGTTTTACGATAGAGGGTGTAGCTGGTGGGGACGCCTTTGCCATCCTGAGGCCAGCTCAACGTGATTTGGGCGGGAGAAGATTGAACGACGGAACTGACTTGGACGGCGTATTCCCAGATGGCGTCGGCGGCAAGACTGGGCAGAGCCGTGAGAGCGAAAGTGGCGAGTCCGATGACGGCGGCACGAAGGAGGTCTCTCATGGCGCGCGTAGCATGCCGATTTCCTGACATTTTGATTATCCGAGCGGGTCTGAATCGCTTGTCAGTTTAGGAGAGAAAGCGTTGTCGGTATCCGTCCTACAATACAGGGGCGAGCGCGTAGCCGGGGAGGAAGCCAGAAGGAAAGCATGGGTCCTCAATCGGTCGGCCGCCGCCTTTCCTTGAGCACAAAAGTTGCGGGTCGCGGTTTAACGCGTTGGTTCTTTTCGTGGGCACGCCGAAAACCCTTCTTCACCTGCGGAGTCTCCATTTTGCCGGTGTTATTGGGTTTTTCAGCGGATGCGCTTCGCCCCCGGCGGAGACGACGAAGCTGGAGCCGCGCATGCCTTGGGTGCTGCCGGCCGATCCGATGCCCCCCAAAACCGTGGTGTCGCTCACGGATGTTTTGATGCGGGCCAAGGCGCGGGTGGCGGAGAACGACGTGACCGGCGCCTTGCGCGCCTTCGCGGTGATTGAGGACTCGTCGGAACGGGCTGACGTCCGCGATGAATTTATCGCCACGCTGGCTAACGAAGACCCGTCACAAGCCGCGCGAGTCGCCCTCGCGATGCCGGCGGGGTTTGGTCAAAGCAGTGCTCTCGACGTGGCGGCGCGCTCCCTGGTGCAGCGCAATGCGGACGAGGCCCTCGGTTGGGCGCTCGCTTTGCCGGAGCCCGCGACGCGCTACACGGCCCTTCAATCCGTGACGGACCAGATGCTGCATCACGATCCGACCGCCGCGTTGGAGCGAGTCGCCGCGTTACCCCCAAGTCCCCGCCGCGACGACGCCTTGAATCTGGCTGCCGCCCGCTGGGCTCGCACCGGACCCGAGGCCGCGCTTCGCTGGGTGCGCGGAAAACTGACCGGCGAGCTTTCCACCCGGGTCACCACGAGCATCGGATTCGAACTCGCTCAAACCACGCCCCAGGCCGCGATTGAGGTTGCGGCCACGCTGCCGCGGGCCCGCGGCCGCTGGCTCTTGCTCGCCGCGATTGGCCAAACCTGGGTGGCGCAAAATTCCCAGGCGGCGTTCGAGTGGATCAAGACGTTGCCCCCGGGCGAAGAACACGATGCGGCGCTGGCCGGGGCCGAGACGGGACTCGGCACCGCGTCGACGCGTTATGCCGCCTTGCTCCGCGGGGCATTTCCTGGGGAGCCAAGCCGCGAGATGATTGGCCAAGTCGGCGGATTGGGACCGCCTCCCGTGAGCAGCGCCGTGCCGTTGCCTCCGGATTTGGAAGCGGAGCGATCGCGGCGCCGCGACTTTGAGGAATTGCTGCTCATGTCGCCGGCGATGGCCGCTGACTGGCTCAATCGAGCCCCCGCTTCGGAGCGCACCGAAGAAATGATCGAGCGCGTGGCGCGGGCGTGGTTGCCGCACAATCCCATCGCGGCCGAAGCGTGGTTGTCGCAAATCTTCCTGCCGTTCGATCGCCGGACGCAGCTCTTGCGAGAACTCCGACGGTGATGGCGGGGCAAGAAATATTCGTCGAGCAGGCGCCGATTATTCCCTTTTTCGGGGTGTGCAGCGCGCGCTTGCGCCGAGTCGGAACCGTTTCCTCAATGCTGCTTTTATGGCGCTCCGTGAACTCGTGATCGGCTTCGACGCCGACGATACGCTTTGGCACAACGAAACGATTTTCGAAAACGTGCATGCCCGTTATCGGGAGCTGCTTTCGCACTACCATGACACGGCAACGGTCGATCGAACGCTCTTTGCGACCGAGATGCGCAATCTCGAGCTCTATGGTTACGGCGTCAAAGGCTTCATGCTTTCCGCCATCGAGACGGCCATCGCGCTCACCGACGGGAAAATTCCCGCGGGGGAAATTCAGCAACTCATCGGATTAGGTCGCGAGATGCTCGCTCATCCCGTGGAACTGCTCGAGGGAGTCGCCGAGACCCTCGGCGCCATTTCCGCCCAACATCGACTTCTGGTGATCACGAAAGGCGATCTCCGCGATCAGGAGCGAAAGCTCGCGAAATCCGGACTCGGTACGCATTTCCACCATGTTGAGATTGTCTCGGAAAAAAACGAGCACGCGTATGCATCGATCTTTCGAAAACATCAGATTGCGCCGGAAAAATTCCTGATGATCGGGAATTCGCTGAAGTCAGATATCCTGCCCGTGCTTTCGCTCGGCGGTTACGGGGTTTATGTGCCCTATCATCTGACGTGGGCGGCGGAACGGGTGGACGAAATGCCGCGGGCGGAGGGACGTTTCTTCCAGGTTAAAAACCTGCGTGAACTCGCGCCCTTGATTGAAATGCTACCGACTGCTGCGCGCTAAGTGCGGTCGGAGGCAGGCAGACCACAGAGGGCGCCGATGGGCACAGATCCAATCCGCAGACGGCCGAAATCCAGAAATTTATCTAGTGTCGAGTGAGTGGTCGAGGCCGGTATCTTGAAATATCTGTGTTCTTCTGCGAAATCGGTGGAGAATTCGTCTGCCTTGATCCGGCCAAGATCACGCCCGTTCTAGCGAATCAGCCCGTGGGCAGGCTGAGCAGTTCGTCCGGGTGGGTTTTTTCTCGCTCGGTACGAAGGTATTTTTGACCGGAGATTGTCTCCACAATAACCTTCACGGGCTGCTCGGCCGTAGCCATGAAAAATTCATCGGTGCCCGCCTCAATGGCGGTGATCGCCGCGGTTTGCGAAAGACTCCAACGCGTACGGTCGGAGTTGATACCGCCAATCGCTTCCACGCGTTCGTGCGGATCGTGACTATAAGCGCGACGGATAAACGAGATTGCGCGACGGCGATAAGGACGAGCCATGAAAGATGTGGAATTGAAGAGAATGACGTTGAGCCCAAAGGCAGCCTATTCAGCGATCGTCTTTAAGCCAACGAATATGTCGGATCGTCCGAGGCAAGCCACCGATGTGCGGCGCTGGCGAGTGGCGTCACGTGAAAAAGTGGAAAAACGAGTTGCTCGCCACCGCTTCTCCCGGGCATGCAACGGAGATGCCGAAGACTGCCGCTGCCGCTTCCTTTCGAACCCGGGTGAATCGGGCGGGCTCGCCCTGGATTCAGTCCGGGAGTTCGGACATTCACGGCCGCGGAGTTTATGCGCGTACCGCGATTCCTGAAAAGACCCTCATCATCGAATACCGCGGAGAACGAATCACAAAAGCGGAAGCTCAGCGGCGGGAGGAGCAGCGGCTGGAACGGCAGCGACGGGGCCAGGACGACAGCGTCTATATCTTCGATCTCAATCAAAAGTACGATCTCGACGGGCGAAAAAGTCGTGCTGCCGCGCGGTTGATCAATCATTCGTGCGCGCCCAATTGTCAGGCGGATAATATTCGCGGACGAATCTGGATCGTCGCCTTGCGCGATCTCGCGGCCGGTGAGGAGCTGACGTTCGATTACGGTTATGCCTTCAAAGAGTGGCGCTTCCATCCTTGCCGGTGCGGGTCCGCGCACTGTGTCGGCTTCATCGTGAACAAGGCGCAACGGTGGCGTGTGCGCCGCATCCTCCGTACCGAAGCCCGGGCGGCTAAAAAGTTAGACCGGACACAATCGTAACGGCGGGCGCCGGCGAGCCGAGATCGGGAAGCGGATCGCGTCATTATCGGCTCGCGGACGCTAGCCGCTCCAAAAATCGGATGACGGAAAGTGAGGAAAAAGAGGGAAGCGTTCGCGTGCTCGCAACGAACGGGGAGTCGGCCGGTTTACGCTGCCAACGCGGGCCCACAAGGAGCCGAGGCGACAATCCGACGAACATCGTTACCTGAAATGGTTTCCCGGGAAATAAGATCGGCTGCGATGGTGTCGAGCGCCGTGCGATTGGCCATCAGGGCCTGGGTGGTGGCGGCATAGTTATCGTCCAGCAGCGTCTTGAGATAGCCTTCGCCTTCATGCAGCGTTTGCGCGCTGGCGATCGCCTGTTCGCCCTCGGGACCGGTCAAGGCCATGAAGCCCAGCGGGGACATGCCCCACTCGAAGATCATTTGTCGCGCGGTGCGCGTGGCCTCCTGAATATCACCCGAGGCCCCGCTCGTGATGGTGCCAATGGCGAGCTCTTCCGCCACCCGGCCCGCCATCAAGCAGCGGAGGCGCGCGTAGAGCAGCTCGCGGGAGTAGTTGAAGAGGTCGCGTTCGGGTGAGAAGTGGGTGCTGCCGAGGGAACGGCCGCG
>Ga0105047_10020008_pt1 | contig 10305 bp, 8 predicted proteins | sample MAT04_FD_78384 | JGI IMG/M metagenome (GOLD analysis project Ga0105047, IMG submission 78384) | Freshwater microbial communities from Lake Fryxell liftoff mats and glacier meltwater in Antarctica - MAT-04 (megahit assembly) | ecosystem: Environmental > Aquatic > Freshwater > Ice > Liftoff... | reverse complement strand
CGCAGGAAGTACAGCAATGGAAGTTTTGGAAAAATCTCCGGGAGTTTCAGTAGATAAAGATGGAAAAATAAGTTTGAAAGGAAAACAGGGCGTGATCATTTTAATTGATGGGAAACAAACCTATATGGGTGCACAAGATCTTGCAAGTTACCTGCAAGCTATGCCTGCAGCCAATTTAGATCAGATAGAACTTATGCCAAACCCATCTTCAAAATACGATGCATCAGGCAACTCAGGTGTCATTAACATTAAAACAAAACGAAACAAGCAAAAGGGTTTCAACGGTAGCGTAAAAAACACGCTGGCAGTTGGTAGATATGTAAGAACGTTAAATACTATAAACCTTAATTACAAAAACGGCAAATTCAATGTTTTTTCAACTTTTGGGGTAAACCACAGAAAGAGTTTTCAGCAACTAGATATTAATAGAAAATATTACGATGCAAATTCTAAATTAAATGCAATTTTTGACCAGACGGCAACTTTTATTAGAAGTAACAATAACAACAATGCAAAAATAGGAGTAGATTTTTACGCAACTAAAAAGACAACAATTGGTATCTTATTTAATGGATCAATAAGCCCATCTGCACAGGATGGTACAAACATAAGTTATTTAAAAAATGCAGAAGCGGTTACAAATTCTATTTTAAGTTCAAACAACACCGATAAAGAAAAATGGAGAAATGCAGGGCTTAACGTAAACCTACGCCATGTATTTGACAGTACCGGGAGAGAACTTTCAGTTGATGTAGACGCTTTGCAATACAAAAGTTTGCATGATCAATACTTTCAGTCAGATAATTATTCTGCATTATGGGTTAAACAATCGTCTGAACTGCTCACCTCTGTATTGCCTGCTACTATAAATGTTTACAGCGCAAAAGTTGATTACGTTCATCCATTTAAATCGGGTTTAAAAATGGAAACAGGCATTAAAACAAGTTTTGTAAATACAGATAATGTTGCTGATTATTTTAATATAATTGGTGGCGCACCGGTGGTAGATAATGAAAAAACAAACCAGTTTAAATATGAGGAAAACATTAATGCAGGGTATGTGAATTTTAGTAAAGAATTTAAGAAATGGAGTTTACAAACAGGGCTTCGTTTGGAGAATACGAATTACAATGGCAATCAGTTTGGCAATCCCGTGAAACCAGATTCAACATTCAACAGAAGTTACACAGGCCTTTTTCCAACTATGTTTGCAGGCTATAAATTAAATGATAAAAACCAGTTTGGCTTTTCTTATGGCAGAAGAATTTCACGTCCTGATTATGAAAGCCTGAATCCTTTTATTTTCTTTATAGATAAATATACTTACGAGGCGGGAAACCCATTCTTGAAACCGATGTATGCTAATGTGTTTGAACTCTCTCACACCTATAATAAATTTTTAACCTCCACTTTTAATTACACACACAATAAAGATATGTTCAACGAATATTTTGAGCAATCAGGCTTTGCAACTATCGTTAAAGAAAATAATTATGGGAGTATAGACGACATTTCACTTTCGTTAAATGCTGAATTGAAACCAACAAAATGGTGGACGATGATGCCCTATGCAGAATTTAATTATAACAAAGTAAACTCTCAAATGTATGGCTTTGATTTAAACACTTCAGGTGCTGGCTTTTCTTCTAACATAAACAACCAGTTCTCATTTAAGAAAGGATGGAGTGCGGAGCTTTCAGGATTTTACCGCTCTCGTATGATAAGAGGTCAATTTGAAATTGCATCAATGAACCAGATAAGCACTGGTGTTGCCAAGCAGATTTTAAAAAACAAAGGCAGCTTAAAATTAAATGTGGCAGATATTTTTTTCTCAGGCAGACAGAAAGGTGTAGTGAATATTCAAAATACAGTGGCAGCATTTAGACAAATGAGAGACAGCAGAAATGTTGGAATTACATTTAGCTACAGATTTGGCAAGCCATTAAAAATTCAACAAAGAAAATCAGGCGGGGCAGGCGATGAGCAGAACAGAATAAAGACTAATTAAGATTGCATTGTTATCTTTACAGAAATTAATTAATTATGCCATCATTCGATATAGCCAGCAAAGTAGATCTTCAAACCCTGGACAATGCAATTAACGTTGTAAGCAAAGAAATTAAAAATCGTTTCGATTTTAAAGGATCGCATGTAGTGATTGAATTAAATAAAAAAGATTTTAAATTAAGTCTGGAAGCTGACAGCGAAATGAAAATTGACCAGATCAAAGATGTACTTATCAGCAGAAGTATAAAACAAGGTTTAGCTGCAGAGATTTATGATTTCAGTAAGGAGCCTTTCCCGAGCGGAAAAGTTACAAAGCAGGAAGTAATTGTAAGAAACGGTTTGAAACAGGAAGATGCAAAAAAGATTGTGAAATTAATTAAGGACAGTGGACTTAAGGTACAGGCTGCTATTATGGATGATATTATAAGGGTGACCGGAAAAAAGATAGATGATTTACAGGATGTAATACAGGCAAGTAAAAGCTGGGATGTAGGTTTGGCTTTGCAGTTTGTAAATATGAAGTAGTAATGGGGCAGGTTTAAAAATGTAAGTGTTGCATATTTAACTGTAAAGTGTTACTTTTGCACATTAAAATAACAAAGCATGGCAAAATCCATGCATCAAAAAAAATAAAATGAAAAAAGATTTGCATCCAAAAGGCTACAGAATGGTAGTTTTTAAAGACATGAGTAACGGTACAACATTTTTGAGCAAATCAACTGCTGTAACAAGCGAAACAGTTGTATTTGAAGAAGATGGTCAGGAATATCCTGTAATTAAGCTGGAGATTTCAAATACATCACACCCTTTTTATACCGGTAAAAATGTATTGGTAGATACTGCAGGTCGTATTGATAAATTTAATAAGCGTTTTGGCAAAAAAACAGCTGTTACAACTGCGGCACCTGCTGCAGCGGAAACAGCAGAATAATTTTCAAAAATTCTACAATATTTTCCCTTCGAAATTCTTCGGAGGGATTTTTGTTTTATGGAGGTTTATCGGAAAAGATAAACAGTAAAAGAGTTTAAGAAATTTCTTGCAATCGAAAGGAATAAATTTATTAATGGTCTTAAACTAAATTAATTTTACATAATAATAGTTTAGCAGAAAAAAATTAAAATGAAATACGAAGTAGGAGATAAGATTTTGGTATTGGCAACAGACGAAGAAGGAAAAGTAGTAGAGCTGATGAATGAAAAAATGGTGATGATTGAAGTGAGGGGCGTAAAATTTCCTGCATATATGGATCAAATAGATTTTCCTTATTTTAAAATGTTTTCTCAGAAAAAAACTCCTGAAAAGAAAACAATTTATGTTGATAATATAAAAAGAGAGAAAACGGTGCCGAAAAAGAAAACCGGTGATGGTGTTTTTTTACGTTTTCTACCTGTGTTTGATAAAGATGTTTTTGATGATGACGTGGTTGAAAAACTAAAAGTTTATCTCGTTAACCAAAACGAAGAAGGCTATGAATTTAAATATGATTTAATGTTTAACGGGGTAAGTTCCTTTGGTTTGAAAGCTAATATTGGCGGGCTTGCAGAGTTTTATTTACATGATGTAAATTTTGAAGATATGGGCGAAAGTCCCAAATTTGAATTCGACTTTTCGCTTACAAATCCCGATAAAAAGAAAGCTGCAGCACACGAAGTTTTCTTTAAATTAAGAGGCAAACAACTTTTCAAAAAGATAGAAGAAACGCTTTTTAAAAACGAAGCATCTTTTGCCTATGAATTATTCACTCATTATCCTGATAGATTAGCAGAAGAAAAGGTGGACTTAAGCGGATTAAACAATGCAGGTTTTAGGGTTTATAATGCAGATAAAATACGGGAAAATCTATCTCCATCCCGTTCTGTAATTGATTTACATATTGAAAAAATTACCGACAATTGGAAGCAACTATCCAATTTTGAGATACTCACTTCCCAGTTAAATTATTTTGAAAAATATTATGAACTTGCTGTTGCACATAAGCAGGCTACACTTATTGTGATACATGGCGTGGGAGAAGGTATTTTAAGAAACGAAATACATGATATTTTAAGGTTGAAAAAGGAAGTGAAATCTTTTATAAATCAATATCATCCATTATATGGTTTTGGTGCGACAGAAATATATTTTAAATAGTTTTTTTTAAACTAGCCAATCTATATTAATTCGATTTGTTACTTTTCTTATCGAAAGAAATATTTGGTCTGAAATTTATCCCAACCAAAAAATTTAATGGAGCCATGGGAAAATAAAAGTTTTCAGTAGTTAAAGCACCCTGCGATAAATAACTGTAAGTATATCCATTTGCTTCGTACTTTCTCGAAAATATATTATTAGCCTGTACATAAAAATTAACTTCATTTACTTGCTTTCCTTTTAAAGTGTAAGTTGCCCTTACATCTTGCGTGTAATAATCATTTAGCATTCTATTCTTGTTGGATGTATTATCAAGATATTGATTGTCCACATACTTTCCGGTAAAGTTTAATGATAAGTTTTTTGTGGGAGTAACATTTAGAATAAGTGCACTAATAATATTTGGAGAAAAGGAAATGTTTGCTTCTTTATAAAAAACAGATTGTTGACCACCATTGTCGTAATCATCAAAGTATTCGGTGTAATTTTTCACCTTATTTTTACTTAATGTTATATTCCCATCTATAGAAAATATTTTACTCAAAATGGCACTGCCAAAGAGTTCTACACCTGCACGGTAACTTTTTGGGATGTTCGTTCTTGTGTATGCGCCTACATCATTTATTTTTCCTGTAAGTACCAACTGGTCTTTGTAAAACATGTAATAAAAATTGGCACCAAGTTTTACATTCGATTGGTTTAATTCAACGCCTGTTTCTATATCGTTTAATTTTTCAGGTTTGGGTAAATCAGTAACAGACGCCTCAAAATCATCTCTGTTAGGTTCCTTTACAGCACGGCCATAAGATGCATATATTTTGTAATTATTTTTAGAGTATGTTATACCTGCTTTTGGGTTAACAAAAAAATAGTCTTTATGTAGTTTTATAGTTGGGTTATTTCTAAAACCATTAATAGCATAGTTTATGTTTCTAACCTGAAAATCTGCAAAAGTTTGAAAATATTTACCAAAAGATTGTGTCCATTTTGCGTAACTGGAGAAATCATATTTACGAGCCGGATTATTATACCACCTGTAATTGGCTGGAACTTTATTCTGCTCTTTTGCCCAAATTATTTCACCATAATGGTCACCTTCATAGCGATTATAGCCTCCTCCTAAAATTAATTGTGTCTTATTTTTATCGTATTGTAACGAAAATATAGTTCCGTAAAAATAATTATCAAGCCAAAGTCGTCTTATGATATCTGTTGAGTTCGGTAGTAATCCATAATCTTCTAAAGCTACATTGGCTTTATATTGTTCATAATACCCTTTTCCCCTTGTAAGAAAAATGGCGATGTTAGATTTTAAATATTTGTTGTAACTATGATTGTAAAATAATTGATAATGAGTTTGTGAATAACTATCTACCTCATCTTTGTAAGGTGTTCCAGGCTTTTCTGTGCCTGCACTATTGTATCTTCTGTTTGTATCCAAGGCTGTTTCATTAACTCCGTAATATGCCTGGTAAGTTCTTTCTTTACCTGTAAAAATATTAAAGCGTAAAGAACTTTTTGTAGTAGTATATGCGGTGCTTAAAAAATAAGACTTTAATCTTGCACTTGCCCTTTCAATATAGCCTTGCGAACGAATATTACTCATGCGTGCATCTACCGTAAAATGTTTTCCAAGCATGCCACTGTTATAAATCAGGGTGTTTTTAAATGTTTCATAGGAGCCTACAGAGCTGTTTAATTCCAGGTTGGTTTTTTTATTTAATTCATTGGTGCTTAAGTTTATGCTGCCGCCAAATGACCCTGCGCCGTTTGCCGATGTGCCTACTCCTCGTTGTACCTGTATGCTTCCTGCAGAAGAGGCTATATCGGGGATGTTTACAAAAAATGTTCCCAAGCTTTCCGCATCATTGTATGGAATACCATTGAGCGTTACATTTATGCGTGTTGCATCTGTACCACGTATTCGTATGCCTGTGTAACCCACGCCAGTGCCGGCATCGGAGTTTACAACTACAGATGGAGTATTGTTTAAAATAAAAGGAAGATCCTGCCCAATATTTAGTTTTTTTATATCTTCTTTGCTGAGATTTGTTTTAGCAAATGGATTTTTCTCCTGTGCTTTTATAGCCGTCACTTCTATAGGTTCTAAATAAGAAGTATCATTAAAATATTGTTTTTTTTGAGCAGATGAATTTACAGCAAAGCAAAATGCACTCACACATAAAATTAAATTTTTCATAATAAATAATTTGTGCTGAACATCCCGGGCAGAAATTGCCGGTGCTGTAAAAATAGTACTCCCTTCGCAGGCATTATCCTGAGCAGGTTAAACGGGTATCATCTCAGCCTCAATAAATGAAGCACCCCGGAAATTCAGTCGGTAAAATAAGATCGAGGATCAAAGGTATAAGAGAAAATATAAAAACAATAAATTTTTTTGTAACAAAAAGATAATGGTATACGTATAGTTATAAACTAATCACAAATAATAAAAAATACTATGAAAAAATTATTTACAGTTGTAGCAATGCTATTTAGTATTTGCAGTATTGCTCAAACAAAGCAACAAAGAAATATTGGTTCCTTCACAGGAATAAGTGCTGCTACCGGTATACAGGTAGAAATTACACAAGGTAATGATGAAACCGTTTTTGTAAGTTCATCTAATGATATGTATACTGAAAATATAAAAACTGTTGTAGAAAATGGCGTACTTAAAATATATTATGAAAATAAAGACTGGAAGAATAAAAAAGAACCGAAACTTACTTTAAAAGCGTTTGTTAACTACAAAAATATTGATCAATTAAGGGCGGGAAGTGGTGCAGGTATAATTGCTGTAAATACTATTAAAGTACCCATATTAAATCTGGCTGTAAACAGCGGTGCCCAGTTTGCCGGAGAAATTAATACTACGGATTTATTACTTGAACAGAACAGCGGTGCTGTATCAAAAATTACAGGAAGGGCTGCCAATACAAAAGCAGATTTAAGCAGCGGTGCTGTATGTACTTCTCCAAATCTCTCTACCGAAATGTGCCAAGTAGATGCAAGCAGTGGCGCTGTTTTTAAAATTGGCGTAAGTAAAAAATTAAGTGCTAAAGTAAGCAGCGGTGCAATGGTGGCTTACAACGGAGATGGAGTAATAGAAAAGAAAAAGGTAAGCAGTGGCGGAAGCATTAAAAAAATATAACAAATAAATTAGCCCTATAATATTTCTTAGAAATGAAATGTATAAAATTAATATTTCTTCTTTTTTTTGCAGGAAATGCTTCTGCACAAAAACAATTTATTGTAGATCCCAATGCTGAACTAAGAGAAATATCCGGCAGTTTTTCGAGTATTAAAGTTTCATCGGGTATTCATATTTATTTAAGTAAAGGAAATACGGAAGTACTTGCAGTAAGTGCTTCCAGCGATAAATATAGAAACGGTATAAAAACGGAAATAATAAATGGAGTATTAAATATCTTTTATTTGGGAGATAAAAATCGTTTCGGTAATAATTATAAAATGAACGTTTATGTAGCTTATAAAAATCTGGAGCAAATACAATCTTCCGGGGCTTCTAATATTTATGTAGCCGGCGTAATGGATTTACCTTTGCTAAATGTGCAAATGACCGGTGCAAGTGAATTTAAAGGAGAAGTGAAAGTAGACGAATTAAATATTAAGTTGAGTGGAGCAAGTAATATTAAGCTACATGGCATTGCTAAAAATGTAAATATAGAAAGCAGTGGAGCAAGCGATGTAAAAGGGTTCGATTTAATAGTTGAAAACTGCAACGTAAAATCATCTGGCGCCAGTGATGTAAATATTACTGTAAGCAAAGAAATTTCTGCAAACGCAAGCGGTGCAAGTAATATTTATTATAAGGGCGCTGCGGAATTAAAAGTAAAACAGAGTAGTGGTGCAAGTAGTATTGCTAGGGTTCAATAACTATCCGGGAAAAGCCCATAATAGAAACTCCGCAAAATTATACTCTTGCAAACTGTTAGAAGAAGAGGGAGAATTTATTAAAGAAGAAACTGTACTATTATTTTTATTAGAAATTATCTCATGCAGTTTAATAATAGAAGAATCATACTTACCATTATCAGTTATCCAAATCTTTAAATTTGGTCTTTTTCTTAATGATTTTAGGGTTTCTATATTTGATGAATTATCGGTTTCTGCCAACGGCAAAAACATTCCTGCTTGTTGAATTTTTTCATCGTTATTCCAGGCTATATCAAAAGCGTTCAAGGCAGTTTCAGCAAAACCACAAATGGCAACTGAATTAAATTTCCTTAAAACGACCTTCTTTTTTATGAAAGGGTATAATTCTCCCGTTACAAACGCATTAAATTTTTTGTATTGGTTTGCATTTTTATTATTTGTTTCTTCCAAACCGTAATCTCCTTTTTTTCCTTCAATAGCTACTAATGTTAGTGGTTGAATTAATTTCTTTTTAAAAAGACTGTCTATTATTTTTTTTGCACGAACATTTTCCAGAAGTTCGGCTTTATTGAATAACAATAAATTCATTTCTTCTTTTTTATTGGGCATTGGGGTTGTAATTATAGTAAGCCCAACATGCCTTTGCAAATGCCTGCTATACACAGTATCATCCTGTTGTTTAATAGATGATTTACAACTTAAAAAAATAACAATTGCCAAAAACGAGGATAAATATTTATTCATGTTTTTACATATTTTTAAAAAAGTGAATGTAAAACTTCTTTTGATATTTCATTTAAATTTTAAAGACACTTTTTAAACATTAGCCTTTGTAAATTTATTTTTAATTAGGACAGTAAGGCCTAACTCCCTATCTTTGTGGGGCGAAGTAGAGCAGCGGTAGCTCGTCGGGCTCATAACCCGAAGGTCACTGGTTCGATCCCGGTCTTCGCAACTAAAAAAGGCTCGATTAGTTCGAGTCTTTTTATTTTACTTGAGACAAAATATTTTTTATCAAGTAATGATTACCTCCTCCATTCTTTTTTGCTTGCATGTGGTAGTCATCATTTTTTTAGAAAACCACCAATAAATGAAAGCAGGTTTCGTAAATATTTTCGGAAAGCCAAACGCAGGGAAAAGCACATTGCTCAATGCGCTCATGGGCGAAAAAATGGCCATTGTTTCCCACAAAGTTCAAACCACCAGACATAGAATTAAAGCCATTCTTACAACAACAGATTACCAAATAATTTTTTCTGATACACCAGGCATTATTGACCCTAAATATAAACTGCACGAAAAAATGATGCAGGCAGTAAAAGGTAGCTTGGAAGATGCTGACGTAGCTTTGTTAATGGTAGATGCAGGAGAAGACCCAGCAGAAAGCCATGATATATTTCAAAAATTAAAACTAAAAGCGCCAGTAATAGTAGTAATAAATAAAATAGATTCCGTAAAAAATAAAGAAGCGATTCCTGAGCTACAAAAGTTTTTTGAAGAACAATCATATTGCAAAGAAGTAGTAACGATTTCTGCATTAAATAAATCTGGTGTAGATGAATTGTTGCAACGAATTTTATTTTATTTGCCGGAAGGTCAACCTTTTTATGAAGGGGATGATTTAAGTGATATGCCGGTGAAGTTTTTTGTAGGCGAATTAGTGAGAGAAAAAATATTTCAATTATACCACGAAGAGTTGCCCTATCACACAGCAGTTGTGGTACAGGAATACAAAGAAAAAACTACCCTCACTAAAATTAGAGCTGAAATAATTGTTCAAAGAGAAACACAAAAAGGTATCATATTAGGCGAAGGCGGCGTAATGATTAAACAACTTGGCACTTTAGCCAGAAAAGATATAGAAGAATTTATTGGTGGCAAGGTGTTTTTGGAATTGTACGTAAAAGTGCGACCAAAATGGAGAGATAATGAGTTGTATTTAAAGGAATATGGGTACTAAGAAATGTGCTAATTGGCTAATGTGAAAATATGCCAATGTGAACGCTGAAAGGATTTAACGTGTAGTGTAATATTGAAATCTTTTAAGAGAAGAATTAATAATTACTAATTAAAAAAATTATCAATTAAAAAAAAATGTCATTTACAGTAGCAATAACAGGACGCCCTAATGTGGGTAAGAGTACTTTTTTTAACCGTATGCTGGAGCAACGTAAAGCCATTGTGGATGATGTGAGTGGTGTTACCAGAGATAGGCAATATGGTGTAGCAGAATGGACTGGTCGTACATTTAATGTAATAGATACCGG
>Ga0105047_10020007_pt1 | contig 10305 bp, 11 predicted proteins | sample MAT04_FD_78384 | JGI IMG/M metagenome (GOLD analysis project Ga0105047, IMG submission 78384) | Freshwater microbial communities from Lake Fryxell liftoff mats and glacier meltwater in Antarctica - MAT-04 (megahit assembly) | ecosystem: Environmental > Aquatic > Freshwater > Ice > Liftoff... | reverse complement strand
GCGCTATTTGACCGGTGCCAGTTGTTGAGTTTGTTCTTGAATTACAGGAGGCTGAATCGGTTTTATTGGTGGTACTGGTGGTTCAATAGGTTGTATCGGTTGTATCGGTTGTATCGGTTGTATCGGTTGTATCGGCTGTATCGGCTGTTCTGTAAGTGTTGGTGATTGACTTGGTGTTGCCGGTACTGGTGGTGGTTGTGGTTGTACAGCCTTAGCAGACGGTTCTTGGGGCAATGATTGGACTGACTGAACAATAACAGCTTTTTCGAGGCATTGGCCGACGGAACCTTCTGCGCAGACCCGTTTGTCAACCCAGATCGCGTTGTCCAGAATAGCCCCTTTCATATCTACCGCAGTTATTGCCGACTGAAAGAAGCTGGTCATTTTCAGGTTGGCCCCCTTTAGGTCGACTCTCTCCATGTTCGATTCGGTGAAGTCTGCTCGTTCCAGATTGGCTTTACTCAGGTTGGCACCTTTCAGGTTTGCTCTGCTCATATTCAGTCCGACCAGACTCAACCCGCTAAGATTTGAGCCGGACAGGTCGCGTGATGTTCTCAAGATAGACATAACCTGAGGAACAGTCATTTTTACATTGGGAGCAAGCTCTCTGAAGGACTCGTCGTCATCGAACTCTTTTCGGGTTTTCTTTTTAGGTTTGGGGGCATTCTTATCAGAGTCTGAGATTTGCTCCGGCAGTACTGCTGTTGGTGTTTCTGGTAGTGTTCCGGAAACACCAACATCCAGGTTGTAAGAATCCTCAGCCGAGGCTGTTATAGAGGTGATCGGAATTGAAATTAAATAAAGTAAAAAACATGCAAGTGAGATTAAATTATAAGGTGGCGACATTGTTACCCCTTGGACTGCTTTGAATCAAGCTGCAAGCTTAGGATCCGTTACAAAATAACCTAATCATCTTGCATTTCATCTTCGTGCCATCTTTGACCGATCATCAATCACCAAACCCTCAGCGTAGAACGACTACGCCTCCGGTTTGGTTCAATCTGACCGGCCAAATCTAACCCAAATCTGAACGCAATTTTGACCATGTTATTTTGTAACACATCCTAAGATAACACTAATCACTAAAAATAGAAATAGAGTGCTGTAGATATTCTGAATTGCTACTAAACCGCATATGTGTCGATAATATGGCGTGCTATGCTTCGCTTTGGTGGCAGGATTGGAAGCTGATTCACATTGAACCATTGCGCATCTTCCAGTTCATTATGGTTAACTGAAATTTCACCGCCAGCATAGTCGGCCACAAACCCGGCCATCATCTGGGCCGGGAAGGGCCAGTTCTGGCTGCCGGTATAGCGAACGTTTTCTATTCGAATGCCGGTTTCTTCAAAAACTTCGCGGACAGCGCATTCTTCCAGCGACTCGCCGAAGTCCACAAAACCGGCTACCAGGCTGTATCTACCAGGAATCCATTCTGCTTTGCGGGTAAGCATCACCTGGTCGCCCCGTTTAACCAGTATGATTGCGCAAGGGTGAATATGCGGATAGTGTTCAGCTTTACAGCCGCTGCATTTTCTGCCCCAAGTGCCATAAACAGGTTCTGTAAGGCTGCCACAACGGGAACAGTGTCCGCTCTGTCCAATCCAGTGCAAGATCTGTTTGGCCAATCCGCCCAGTGTCATGATTTGAAAATCCATGCGGATGTCAACGGTTGTGAACATCTCGGTTGTATAAGTGGAGTCAATTGTCTGGCTGGAACTGATATTGAAAGCTCGTAGCGGCTTACCCTTCCAGTTGCCTATGAAAATCGGGGAGGACAACGGTGTCAACCAGGCGGGCAAATCTCCTTCGAGAAGACTAAGTAGTCCGTTTTTTTCCTTCAAAACCAGGCTGTTACCCTGGATAATTATCCAGTAACCTGCTTCAGCAGGCTGATCTGGTTGTTGTTGTCCAGGCGTAAAATCGTTTTTAATCATGGAGAAATTGTAGGGGAGGTTGATCTGTTCTGGAAAAGACATAAAGTTCCTCAGGAGTGGATTATATTGGAGTAAAGTATTTTATAAACGACATTTTTTGTATCAATATATAGGTGCTGCTGTCAAGGTACGCGGTCAGGCTTGACGGATGGAGAAAAAATTAACATAATGGCTGCAATGTTTACTTTCAAACTTCCATCAATAAATCTTGTTGTACTGCTGGTCCGTTTGTCCCTGTCAATCCTTCTTTTCTGGTATCTATGCTGCCTGTTTGTATCCCCTGGAAATGGAACTGCTGTTAAGGATGTCTCCTTTCCGGCGGGCAGTGGGATCAGAAAGCTGGCAGCAGAACTTAAGGCGGCTGGAATTGTCCGTAGTTCCTGGCACTTCATTCTGGTCAGCAGACTCAGGGGGCAGGCGCAACGTCTCAAGGCCGGAGATTATCGTCTTAATGACTCTATGGATGTCACAACTATCTTGAATAAGCTGGTTAACGGGGATGTGGATTTCCGTCGCTTTGCTCTGCCGGAAGGTTATTCAATTTATCAGGCAGCAGAACTGCTGGAGCAGAAGGGTTTTTTTAGCAAGGATGAATTTTTGAAAGCCTGTCGTGACCCTCAGGTGCTGTCAGGGCTGGGTATTCGTTCTGAAAGCGCTGAAGGGTATCTTTATCCAGCTACCTACAACCTGACAAAAACCGGCACTGCAGAACAGCTAGTCTCCCAGATGACCCAGCGATTTGAAAAGGCTTTTACCGGGATTGGTTCAGGATCTTCGGCAGTTTCCAGGCATGAGGCTGTTATACTGGCTTCCATGATCGAAAAAGAGGCTGTAACGGCAGAAGAAAAGCCGCTGATATCTTCAGTGTTTCACAACCGGTTGAGAATCGGAATGCCGCTGCAGAGTGATCCCACAGCGGTTTACGGTGTGCGGGCTTTTAGCGGAAAAATCAAAAAAGCGGATATTCTGCGCGAATCACCATACAATACCTATCAGATCAAGGGGCTTCCTCCCGGTCCCATCGGTAATCCAGGTGCAGATGCCATCAAGGCGGCGCTGAATCCAGCAAAAACACCCTACCTCTATTTTGTTGCCCGCCAGGATGGTACCCATCAGTTTTCCAGTTCCCTGGCGGAGCATAATCAGGCTGTCAGGCAGTATCTCAGGTAGGGCCGGTACTCGGGACTCGGAGTCCGGGACCGGTAAAAACGTCAAGCAGTTCCTGGTCCCTGGTCCCGAGTCCCGGCCTTCAATCATCCAGCCCTTTATCAGCATCCTCAATCAGAATTTCCAGTTCAGCCAGTGTAATCTCCTTAACCCCCAGGCAGTGTGCCACCGGTGCTGCTATCAGGCTGATACCCGGATCAGGAATCATGTCTTTTCCTGCTTTTTTACAGGCCAGATTGGCAAGCCTGACAATGATCAGCAGAATGTCGGTATTGTCAAAATCTTCTCTGTGGTGGTTAATGGCGATGTTGCCATATGATTCGGGAAGCGACCAGGTTTGCATCAATCTAAGGCCGACCTCTTCATGCATACGAGTCATGACCTCGTTGATCAGTGTTGCTGAAAAAGTTGCTGTTGTTTCCTTGTTGCTGCTGATATCGTCCAGCACTTTAAGGATTGCCAGCTTGCCGATATCGTGGAGTAGTCCGCCCATAAAGGCTTCTGAAACCAGATTGGTATAACCGGTCTTTCGCGCCAGCCATTTAGCTCCAACCGCACAGGAGAGGGCGTGTGACCAGAGATCCTGCATATATTTATTGAGGATGACATTTTCTGATTTATAAATTTCAAGCTGTGAGGCCACCATGGCTAGATTGGCAATTTCCTGGGCTCCCAATCTGATTACAGCGTCTTTAATTGTGGCTACTTTAGACAGGCCAGCATAGAAAGACGAGTTTGCCACCTTCAACACCTGGCTTGACAGTGACTGGTCTTCACTGATCTGTTCTATGATCTGATCAATCTTGAATTCACGATTGGATAGCATCTGTTGGAGTTTCACTGCAACAGAATGGAAAACCGGCAGGTTGTTAAGGTCACCGGCCAGGTGCTCATTGATCAGCTCGACGAGCGGTTTTTCTTGTTTCATTGCTTGACTCCCAATAATCTTTTTAGCTCCTGCAGTGACCTCGGCTTACCCAGGCGCGGCAGCTCGGTCAGTATTTCCTTCATGGATACCAGGCCACGGGCGCCTTTTACAATACCATCTTCAACCAGAGTTACCATGCCGGATGTTTCAATGCTGATCCGTCGAATATCGTATGAGCTTTTATTGCTCAGGATAGCATTTTTGACCATTTCGTTCATAACCAGCAGTTCAAAAATACCGGTTCTGCCTTTATAGCCGGTGAATCGACAATTCTTGCAGCCGCGACCTATGCGGAATTCGGCTCCGACCAGATCATTGGCACTGACACCAAGACGAGAAAGGTCCATTGGTGTTGGTGTGTAAGGTTCTGAACAGTCAGGGCAGATGCGACGCAGCAGACGTTGTGCAACAACGCAGACAACTGTGGAAGATATCAGGAAAGCTTCTATCTCCATGTTCATCAAGCGAACCAGGCCGCCGATGCTGTCTTCTGTGTGAAACGTGGTTAATACCTTGTGGCCGGTCAACGCCGCCTGTATTGCTGTTTCAGCTGAGAAGTGGTCGCGAATCTCTCCAAGAACTATTATGTCAGGATCCTGGCGCACAATATGTCGCAACGTCTCTTCAAAAGTTACACCGATTTTAGTGTTGATAGAGCATTGCGAGATGCCATCGATGACGTATTCAACAGGATCTTCGGCAGTAATGATACTGGTGTTGATGTTGTTAAGATAGTTAACGCAACTGTAGAGGGTACTGGTCTTGCCGGATCCGGTGGGTCCTGTAATAATCATAACACCTGTAGGTACTTCCAGCGCTTCGTAAATGAAGTGTTCCAGCATGCGGGGTGCCATACCTATTTCGTTGATATCCAGCAGAGAACCCTTGTTGTTGAGCAGTCTCAGTACGATTTTCTCACCATAGATAGTGATAAAGAAGGATACACGCATGTCCAGATTGATACCGTGCTGGCGGCTGGCAAACAGGATTCTGCCATCCTGATGACGACGTTTTTCAGCAATATCGGTCTGGGCCATGACTTTGATGCGGGTTGAAAGCTGTGCTGCGATCTCTTTGGGATAGTCTTTGTGCTGTTCCATCACTCCGTCACGACGGAAGCGTACGCGCAGCCTGTCTTTCATCGGTTCAATATGGATGTCGCTGGCGCAATCTGCAATGGCTTCTTCAAAGAGTGTGTTGATCATCCCGATAATTGAATTTTCGTCAGAAATTGAGGCGGTTGTGGAACGTTCTATGGCATTGAGCGCCTGAGTTACAGATTCTTTTGAGGCGATTGCGGAGTTGAAACTGCTGCCAAGGTAGTTCTGAAGTTTGTTTCGGGCACGTTTGTCCAGTGGATCGGCAAACGCAATCAGGATAGTGTCTCCCTCACGTTTTACCGGTACGAAGAAGTGTTCGCGACAGATATCCAGCGGAATGATTGCAAACAGAGATTTGTCCAGGTTGACAAAATCAAGTTCGATTAGTGGATAGCCTAGTTGATAGGACAGTGTCTCCAGTAGTTTTCGTTCTTCTATGAAACCGCTGTTGACGAGCACATCACCCAGACGTTTTTCATCTTTTGATTCTTTCTGTATTCCCAATGCCTGTTGCAGATCAGCTTCGCGGAGATAGCCCAGTTCGACCAGCAGATCACCAAGGCGTACATTGACCTGGTTTTTGCGTAATGCTGCCTGGATTTGATCTGTTGTAACATAGCCCAAGTCCAGCAGGGTGTCTTTGAGGGTTTTTTGGGTGGTTAGTTTGGATCGTACCCTTTGGGCATAGGAAAGCTGCTGCTCGTTTATCAGGTTCTCCTGGAGGAGCAGTTCAGCAATAAGTCCCGGTTTTGGCTCTACCGTTGCAACGGAGATGGTTGTATTTTCCTGCTGCATAGTGATTTCCATCCTGATTAGATTTTAAATAGCTATACCATTTATTAAAGTTAAAATAAATCAGTTTGAACCAGTAGGAGCTTTGGTTGGAATAATGTCAATTATGGTGACCTCAGGTGGTGCCAAAAAGCGGATCGGTGGTCCCCAGGTACCGGTGCCGTTGCTGACATGGATTTTTGTGCCATTTTTCAGGTTTGTTGTGCCGCTGGGGATAGGGAATTGGTATTTCGTTAACAGATAAAATGGGAAGATCTGGCCACGATGTGTGTGACCGGAAAGTTGAAGGTCAAACAGGCCTTCAACTTCTGATGGTACAGTAGGTCGATGTTTGAGGTGCAGATGGAACTGTCCGGTAGGTAGTGATTTTAGTAAGACTTCCTCATTAATTGCTGGTGCGGGCAGCAACATCCGTTTCCAGGCCGGATCGTCAATTCCGCTGATTGTTATTCCGTTTGGAAGGGTAATAAAGCTGTTACGCAGTAATTTGAATCCCGCCGCTTCCGTAATATCCAGTGATTGTTGCAAACCGGCAAAGTATTCGTGATTACCTGTTACGGCATATTTGCCTAGTGGAGTTGGAACAGCTGCAATCATGGCGATCATTTTCTCATAGTTTTTGATGCCATCCTGAAGTGATAACCGGCCATCAATCAAATCACCAGTGGAAACCAGAATGTCTGGTTTTGATTCTTTGACAACTTGCAACATTTTATTCAATCGGTCTTCACGTATGATCAGCCCTAGATGTACGTCAGATATCTGCACAACTCTTATTCCGGGGGAGTCGGGAGAAAGCTTGTCACTTTTAATTGTGATTTTGTTGGTTTGGATGTCCTGAGCTTCCATATAACCACAGATGGTGATTCCTATTGCCAGTAAAAAAGCAATTTCTACGGTTATATTTGTTCGAAGAAGATAAGGTATTGTTGATTTTTTGAGACGGCAAATCTGCTGGGCAATCAGGCGGATTATGTCAAAAGTAAGGAGTATGCTGACAAGGATGAAGATAAAGCCCATCCAGATAAACCCTGGCCAGGCAATGGCTTTTGCGATACGGTCCAAATTATTCACTTCACATGTCCTGACCAGAACAGGAGCAATAGTTGTAAAGCAGAGCCAACTGTAAATGATGATTGAAGAACGCCTGGAAAAGCGGTAGCTCTCTTTGAACCTGATGTAAGCATAACAATGCATTCCGCCATACAACATCAGGAATGTAATCAAGAACAGCATCATAAGAGGTGCTCCTTGACTCCTGCGAAAGTTTTGCGATGAACAGGCGTTGGCAACAGCAGTCGGATGGCTTCCATGTGGGAGAGGCAACCGTAACCTTTATGTTTTGCAAATCCATAACCAGGATAAACTAGGTCATAGCCTCGCATTAGACGATCACGGCTGACTTTGGCAATAATAGAGGCCGCGGCGATGGAAAGGCTGAGTGAGTCGCCTTTTTTTACGGTCTTTTGGGAAATGTTGGTTTCGATGGGGGAAATGCCGTCAATCAGCAGAAAGTCCGGTTGAGGCGAAAGTGCTGTAACGGCTTCAAACATTGCGTAACGGGTGGCCTGAAGGATGTTTATCCGGTCGACCATTTGGTCATCACCACTGCCGATACCTACTGAAATGGCTAGATTCATGATGACATCAAAGAGGCGCTCACGCGTTTCAGGAGATAGTTTTTTTGAGTCATCCACACCAGGAATTCGCAATCCTTCCGGCAGGATAACAGCAGCAGCCATGACCGGACCGGCTAGCGCCCCGCGACCAGCTTCGTCGATGCCGGCAATAATGTTATAGCCTTTAATGCGAGCCTGGGTTTCAAGTGCTAGTGTGTCCAGTGGTAAAATATCGAAGAGCTCATTTTGTTTCATGGGACTCTCAAAAAAAACCCCGCAAAAAGCGGGGTTCATGGAAGTTATTTTGCGACGGCAACATACTTCTTTTCGCGGATTCTGGCAGCCTTGCCGCGCAGTTTACGCAGGTAATAGAGCTTGGCACGACGAACGTGGCCGCGTGTAACGATTTCTATTGCCTCAATGTTAGGTGAGTGAAGTGGAAAAATCCTTTCAACACCAATGCCGTTGGAAATCTTGCGAACTGTGAAAGTTTCGCGAAGACCACCATTCTGGCGACCGATACAGACGCCCTGATATGCCTGGATACGCTGCTTGTCACCCTCAACAATCTTTACCTGTACCTTGACAGTATCCCCAACTTTGAAAGTTGAGATATTTTTCTTCATTTGTTCCATTTCCATAAAGTCAATGATGTTCATTGTATCTTCCTCCTCTAATCTCTCTTTGAAAAAATTATACTTCTTAAATACTGCTTCTCAGTCGATCTAGCAATATTGAAGCTGCTGACCGGACCGAAAGGTGATTATATGATCCTGGGCCGGAAATTGGTTCCAGTATGTGATTTGCTGCTTCAAAACATTCGTCTGTCAAACCCCATCCTGTTCCTAAAAGAAGCAGGTACGGCTGGTCCGACACTTCAAGCATGCTGCGCATTTTTTTAAAATCAGTGCTGTTTGTTCGTTTTGATGCCCCGGTGATAACTGTCTGAACCGGTTTTGTAAAATTACTCTGGAATTCGGCAATAGCTTCTTTCAGAGTTTCACAGATATGTATTATACCAAATGCTTCTTTGCGATCCGGGTTGTAACTTGCCCCCCAACCCTGCTGCCAGTGTCCCGCTATACGCTGAGCAAAATTACGCTGCTCCTGCGATGGAGTCACTATGTAAAACCTGTCCAGATCGTAACTTCTGGAGGAACGTGCAATGTCGTGCAGGTCCAGGTTTGTCAGGGCCGTTGTTACTATTTCGCGATGTTTGTTATAAACCGGATAGTGCAGCAGAGCAATGGCCAGGTTATTTATTGGCTGAGCCATTTTCTCTCTCCACTTCAGTCATCAGTTTTTTGTCTTCTTTACTCAGTACAAATCCATTCAAAAGATCTGGACGAAGTTGCAAAGTTTTTCTCAATGACTCACGTCGTCGCCACTTCCTGATGTGATCATGGTTGCCAGAGAGCAGAATGTCAGGAACCTGCAGTCCTTTAAACAGTGGTGGACGAGTATACTGTGGGTATTCAAGCAATCCATCGCTGAAAGAATCTGTTTCCGCTGACTCACTGCTGCCAAGGACACCAGGGATCAGTCTGGTAATGGCATCAACTATTGTCATTGCAGCAATTTCGCCGCCTGATAAAACAAAGTCACCGATTGATATGTCATCATCCACATAAAGCTGGCGAATACGTTCATCAATACCTTCGTATCTGCCGCAGATGATTATCAAACCTTTTTTGGCTGCCAGTTCAGTAGCAACCTGGTGAGTTAACCGTCTGCCTTGCGGAGAAGTCATGACTACGGAAGATTCAGGATTGAGTGCTTTGACCGTTTCAATACAGCTGGAAAGCGGTTCAACCTTCATTACCATACCTGCGCCGCCACCATAGGGGGCATCGTCAGTGACCTGATGCTTGTCAGTGGCATAATCACGAATGTTGTGCAGCATGATGTCAATGAGCTGTCTGTCTCTACCTCTTTTAATGATGCTCTCGTCGAAAGGACCGCTGAACATGCCGGGAAAGAGGGTTAATATGTCAAACTTCATAGATCAAGCAATCCTTCAAGCGGTGTAACAGTCATTTTGCCGCTGTTCAGGTCTACAGATGTAATAACATCCGCAGTGGCCGGAATCAGATATTCCCGTTTGTCACTGCGGACAACATAAATATCGCTACTACCGGTTTCAAAAATGTCGATGATTTTGCCAAGCTGTTGACCATCTACTGTTGATACTTCCAGTCCGATCAGATCGCACCAGTAATATTCATCCGCTTCCGGTTCCGGCAGTTGGCTGCGCCAAAGACAAATCTCAGTTCCGATAAGGTGTTGAACGTGATTAATATCGTCCAGACCAGCCAAAGCAATGTTAAATTTACCGGCATGATAAGCAACACTTTTGAGTTCATACTTAGTCAACTCACCATTGGGTGATCTGACAAGTATTTCATTCGCAGCATTCAGGCTTTCAATGTTCCCGGAAAAAGAATAAACCTTGAGTTGACCCTTGATTCCGTGGGTACCGATAATCTTCCCGACCGGGATCAATACGTCTTTATCTGGCATTATTCCACAATCTTGAGGATAGCCTTCTTGTTATCCTTGGTTGATACTGCATTGAGTATTGTACGAACAGCTTTTGCAGTACGACCCTCTTTACCAATAATACGTCCCATATCTTCTTTAGCAACGGTCAGTTTAATGACCAGCGTATCCTCTTCCATCTCCTCAGTGGCCTGCACCTGCGTTGGATCGTCGACTAGTGACTTGGCAATGGTTTCAACAAGTGCTTTCATGTCGGTTACCTC
>Ga0105047_10020006_pt1 | contig 10305 bp, 13 predicted proteins | sample MAT04_FD_78384 | JGI IMG/M metagenome (GOLD analysis project Ga0105047, IMG submission 78384) | Freshwater microbial communities from Lake Fryxell liftoff mats and glacier meltwater in Antarctica - MAT-04 (megahit assembly) | ecosystem: Environmental > Aquatic > Freshwater > Ice > Liftoff... | reverse complement strand
GCGCCTGGGCGCCGGAGACACCAGCGCGCTCGACGCCTCGTTCGCTCGCGCAGAAGCGGCGCTGCGATCCCTCCATGCGCTGGCTCCCGGCGACGGCGCGCGAATCGCGCGGACAGGGCTGCTGGACGCGATGGGAGCCGCGCTGCGCGAGCTCGACACCGCGTGGTCCGGGCTCGAGCAGGCGGCAGAGCGCTGGTGCGACGCACTCCTGGAACCTGCTCCCGACGGCGCGGCGGCAATTGCGCTCGTCCAAGACCTCTGGCGCACGCTCGGCGAGGCGCGACGCGGACCGCTCGCGCGCCCCACGAGCGAGGCGCTGCACGCTGGACGCGAGGCAGGCACGGCGATGGCCTCGGCAATCGCCGAGGCCATGCGCGCATCATCCTGAGGGGCAGTCGCCCCGAGCGTTCGGGGTCCTAGAAGATCGCACCGGTGTCGAAGCCGCCGGTGTCGAAGCCACCGCCGACATCGGAGAAGCCTGCATCGAAGCCGCCGGTGTCGAAGCCACCGCTGACATCGGAGAAGCCGGGGTCGAAGCCGCCGACGTCACTCATGCCAGTGTCGAAGCCACCGACATCGAAGGTGTCCGCGAAGCCCGGATCGAACGCTGCCATGCCCGCTGTCGGGTCACCCAAACCGGTGTCCATCAGACCGCCGTCATCGAGCAAGCTCGGATCCTCGAATCCGGAGTCCATGAGACCTGCGCCACCTAGTCCACCGTAGCCACCCAGCCCGCCGTAGCCACCGAGGGACGCCGTGCTCAGCCCCGAAGAACCGTATCCGTATCCGTAGTCCGAGCCGTATCCGGAGCCGTAGCCAGAGCCGTAGCCGGAACCGTAGCCAGAGCCGTAGCCGGAACCGTAGTCCGTGCCGTAGCCATCATCGAGCGATGAGTCACTCATCATGCCCGAGCTATCACTGAAGTCGTTGGTGGCGTTGGCCCACATGTCGTCACCGCCGAGCCCGCTGTCGGAGACGTCGTATCCGGCCAGGATCGGATCTTCCATCGCCGACACGCTCGTTGCAGCGGGTCCGGGATCTGACCCGAGGATCGAACCGAGCCCACCGCCACTCGGGGCGGCGGAAGATGAGGCAGCAAGGCTGGATGGGAGATGTGCGCCCTGATCACCACATCCGGCGAACAACGCCGCAGTGGCGACGAGGAGAAGGGCGATGGTGAGCGGGCGGCGAGAGGTAGTGCGGCGCACGGAGAACTCCTGAGATCGAATCCGATGCATGACGCCGTGTCGTCGCGTCGTGCACCACATCCGACAAGGTCGATTCCCCGGGTCGGTCCGCCTTCGGCCACGCGCCCTGCCGAGGGAGGCCACTGCCGGCGGCCGAGCTCCAGCCTTAACTGACGTCGCGCAGCGTCGTCCAGAACGGGTCGGTGCGGAAGGGCTGATCGTCGCGACCGACGGAATCGAGCAGCGGCTTGCGCGCGAACACCGGAGACGCGAGCTTGCGGAATCGAGTGCGCTGCACCTCGCGCTGGGCGTAGTACGCCTCGAACTCGGTCATCAGCTCCAGGTCACGCGAGAGCCCGTCCAGCTCGATGCGCTCGATAAGCCGCTCAGCCTCGAACGCACAGCGCGGACAGAGCGCATCCTCGCGTTGGCGGAAGGTGAGGCCCCCACACCCCACGCACTCGTGGCTTCCTGGCAACAGCTCGTCACGGTGATCGGTCATCGGGTCCTCCCCCCAGAGGTCGACCGTTCGCGGGCATCGATCGGTCCTTTCAATTGTGGTCTGTGAGCGGAATTCCAAACGGAGCGAACCCGCTCCAGCGCAAGCATCCCGGAGCGTCGCGGGTATCACACCACGCGGGCTCGTGCACGCCGGTAGGATCCCCAATCGATGACCGCCACCACCGAACCCCGCCTGCGCGACCGAGCGATCGTGAAGTCGATCCCGATCCTCCCGCGCGCACTCGTCCAACGCCTGTCCGCCCCCTACATCGCGGGAGAGCGCCTCGCGGACGCCATCGGCACCGTCCGGTCGCTCGCCGACCGCGGCATGGGGTCCACGCTCGACGTGCTCGGGGAAGCGATCACCAAACGGGAGCAGGCGGAGGCCACGCGCGACGCGTATCTGCGCGCCATCCGCGCGCTCGACAACCTCGGCGACGAGCACGATCCCGCGCTCGTACGCAACGTGAGCGTCAAGCTCACAGCGCTCGGCCTCGGAATCGACGACTCGCTCGTGCACGACAACGTGGCGGCGATCGCGAAAGCGATGTCCGACATCGGCGGGTTCGTGCGCATCGACATGGAGGACTCGCCGTACACCGACGCGACGCTTGAGCTGTATCGCTCGCTGCGCGACGGGGGACACGGCAACCTGGGCATCGTCGTACAGGCCTACCTCAAGCGCACGCGCGCCGACGTCGAGGCGCTGGCGAGCGAGGGCGCTCGAGTACGTGTGGTGAAGGGCATCTACGTCGAGCCCGAGGCGATTGCCTGGCGCGACATGGAGACGATCAACCGCAACTACGTCGACCTGTGCCGCATTCTCGCCGAGGCCGGCTGCCATGCGGCGTACGCCACGCATGACGACGGTCTCATCGCGGGGTGTCTCGACCTCGTCGAACGTCTCGATGTGCCGCGCGAGCAGTACGAGTTCCAGATGTTGCTCGGTGTGCGCGAGGGGCGCCGCGACGATCTCGTCGAGCAGGGCCACCCGATGCGCGTGTACGTGCCCTACGGCGAGCAGTGGTACGAGTACTCCGTACGACGGCTGCGGGAGAACCCGCGCGTAGCTGGCCACGTTGCGCAGGCGACGCTCGCGAGCTGGCGCCGCAAGCTCACCGGCGGGCGCGACGCTTGAGCTACTCGGAGTTCCCGGGGTTCGCGCTGCCCGACACCCCTGTGTTCAACCACGCCGTGGCCGCCACGAGCTTCGCGGGAGAGTTCCCCGATACCGTGGCGATGCTCGATCTGGCGATGGTGTTTGGGAGCCGCCTGTGGGGTCACGACATGACCGTGCCCGCGCTCGACGCGCCTGGCCTGGGCGACTTGCTCACGCATGCGTCTCGTGCGCGCGCGTGCGCGAGGCTGTGCGAACGCGTGGCCGAGGAGCATCCGGACATCACCGACGCGGACGAGCTGCGTGCACTGGTGCTGCACACCGGAAGCGAGGCGGTCGAAACGGCGATCAAAACAGCCACCCGCGCAACTGGACGCGACCGTCTGGTGGCGTTCGAGGGCGGCTACCACGGCACGTTCGGGCTCGCGCTCGCCGTGACCCACCGAGCAGAGTTCCGCGAGCCGTGGGCCGCGCAGTATGCTCATGATGTGGTGACCTGGGGCCCCTGGGGCGTGGTGCCCCAGCTCGACGAGACCGTCGCGTGCGTGGTCGTCGAACCCTGGCAGGGCCGTGCGGGTGTACTCGCCCCGCCCGATGGGTTTCTCGCTGGCGTGCGCGCCGAGTGTGACCGCGTGGGCGCGGTGCTCGTGCTCGACGCCGTGCTCTGCGGTGCGGGACGCACGGGTCCGACGATCGCGGCTGAGCTCGCCTCGGCGCGCCCGGACATCGTCTGTCTGGGCAAGGCGATCGGGGGCGGATTCACTGCGAGCGCCGCAGTGGCTCGCACCGCACTTGCAACGGCGGCGTGGGAGCGCGGCCCGGTGGAACCGGCGCACACGAGCACGAGTATCGGGGACCCCATTGCCTGCCTCGGCATTCTCGACGCGCTCGACCGGCTGACCGATCGCTCCGAGGAGCTCGACGATGCCGCCGTCGCGTGGCGCGAGCTCTTGCAGCCGCTCGCCCGAGAGCACGCACTCGAGCTCCGCGGCACAGGCTTGCTCTGGGCGCTGGACACGAACGTGGCGGGGAGTGGGCTGGAGCTGGCACGGCGACTGCTCGATGAGCACGATGTGATCGTGGTGCCGTCCGGCATCGATGCTGCGTCGATCACGCTCTATCCTGCGGTGGTCACCACAGATCTTGAGCGCGAGCGATTCGTCGTGGCACTCACACGCGCCCTGACCTAGCAAGAAGTGGCACACATTTTGATACGTGGCATGCCTCGCGAGTCGTGGTACGCTGCGGATATGGAAGCCGCCGATCGCCCAGACTCCAAGCGCATCACCATTGGCCGCCAAGGTCGTATCGTCGTGCCTGCCGCCATGCGCTCGCATCTCGGACTCAAGGAGGGGGACACGCTCGTCCTTCGGGTGGAAGATGGCGAGCTCCGAGCCTCGACCGTCGCGAACGCACTTGTGCGCGCGCGACAGGTCATCCATCAGCACGGTACCCCGGGCTTCGATCCGCTGCGAGCGTTATACGAGGAACGTCGACGCGAGAACGCCTCATGATCGTCCTGGACGCATCGACCGTGCTCGTGGTGATCTACGACGAGCCTGGAGCGGCGAAGGTCACCCTGATGCTCGAGGAGCAGTCGTGCGCCATGTCGGCGGCAAATCGCTCGGAGGTAGTGACCGTCCTCATCGACGGGGGCTGGCCCTATGAAGCAGCCCTCAACATCCTCGACGCTCTGGAGATCCAGACAATCCCGTTTACTCGAGAAGACGCGAATATCGCGGCGGCGCTTCGTCCACGAACACGATCAGTAGGACTCGGCTTGGGTGACCGGGCCTGTCTGGCGACCGCCATTCGGCGCGATCTCGCGGTACTCACCGCCGATCGGATCTGGGCCGGCCTCGATCTCCCGATCGTCGTTGACGTTGTCAGGTGACCCTCGTCACACGCCGCGGGCGGCGGCGCCCCAAGCGACCCGGTGGACCTGTGCGTGCACGCGCACGAGCGAGCGGCGCGGCACCCCGTGCCACAAACCGTCGTCGACGAGCACACGGTCGATGAGCTCGCGCAGCGCGACGTCGTAGTCCTCGCGGGTGCCATCGGGTTGCACGAGTATCGGGTCCGGGATGGGTGGACCGACGATCTCGAGCAGCTCCCACATGGCAAAGAGATCGCGCGAGGTGGTGACCACGAACTTGAGCTGTACGCGGCCAGGCGCGCCATCGATGTAGGAGCGGATGACAGGCACGTCGGCCGTCTCACCGCTCCCAGGAAGCTTAGGTGACAACGACCACAGGTCGACATCGCGCACGAGCGCGGGCTCCCACACGGTCGCGTTGGTCTCGACGGTGATGTGGCGCACGCCCTGGGCGCGCAGCGCCTCGATGAGCTCCGGCAGGCGCCGTCGGTGGAGCATCGGCTCGCCGCCGGTGAGAACGACTGCGCGCTCGCGTACCTGCTCGACGATCTCCGCCGTCGTCATGTGCGTTGCCGCACCGACGCCCTCCTTAGTCCACGAATACGAGGTGTCGCACCACACGCAGCGAAGGTTGCACCCCGCCAGCCGGATGAACGTAGCGGGCTCGCCCGTGCGACTGCCCTCGCCCTGGATCGAGTGGAAGATTTCAACAATAGGGAGCGTGCCACGCTTGGTGGCGGGCGGCTCGAGCGAGCCGTGCGGCGTGGCGGTATCGGTCATGAGGTCACCGCCAGCGGGATCTCAACTGCGCCAGACACCGCATCGGCTGGCGCTTCGGGATCGCGCGTGAGCCAGCCCACGGTAGCGCACCCACTCGGCGTCTCCCACAGGCGTAGCACCACGCCGACCTCGTCGGCCCGCGCGTCATCGATGTGCGTCGCGGCGAGCACGCGGGCGAGGATGCGTCGGCGCATCTCGGCCGCAAGGAGCTCGGCAGTAGGAACGAAATCGACCTCGTCATTGAGGTGGCGATGGTCCCAGGAGTCGATCTCCTCCTTCACGTGGAAGAAATCGACGAGGAACCCCGTGTTGGGATCGACGGGACCCGAGATCCAGACCTGGAACCGGTACGTGTGCCCGTGCAGGCGCGCGCACTTGCCCGGGTGGTTGGGGATCACGTGGGACGAGTCGATCGTTCGTTCGAAATGCAGGACCGTGTGCGCCATACGTGCATCGTAGCTACCTACGTCCGTGCGACGATGCGGTGCGTGACCTCCCACGCCTCCACACGCGCGCTCACGGACCTCGCCAATCTGCCCCTGCCCTCCTCCGCAGACGACTTCGAACGCCGAGCGCTCGAGCTGTTCCACGCGCAGCGTGCGGCGGTGCCCGCGTACGCCGCGTGGAGCGCGCACGAGCTCGGGCTGCGCGGTGTCATGGCGACCGAGGTGACCACCTGGCACGAGATGCCGGCACTCCCCATCGCTGCATTCAAGACGCTCGACGTGCGGGCAGATGGAGTACCGACCACAGCGTTGTGGGAGTCGAGTGGCACTACGAGCACCGACCGGAGCTCGCACGCGCTCGGATCGACGGCGCGCTATGACGAGGCGCTCGACGCAGGCGTCGCCGCCGCGCTCGTCCCGGACGTGGTCGCACGCGACCGACCGCCGCTTGCGTGCGTGCAGCTACAGCCGCCCGCGAGCGGCGCTCCACACTCCTCCCTCTCGCACATGTACGACCGCATCCGCACCGGGCCTTGGTGCGTGGACGCCGGGGCGTACGTCGATGCTGCGTACCGCGTCGATGCCCTCGGCGCGTGGGAGACGCTCGACCGATGCGCACAGTCGGGCGACCCGGTGCTCTTGCTCACGACGAGCTTCGCGCTCGCGATGCTCCTGGAGGCAGCCGGCGAGGCTGGATGGCCGGCGCTGGCGCTGCCTGACGGGAGCCGTGTTGTGGACACGGGCGGTTATAAGGGACGCACACGTGAGCTGACGCGCGACGAGCTGCTCGCGCGCGTGGAGCGCCAGCTTGGTGTGCCCGCTACATGGTGTGAGAACGAGTACGGCATGAGCGAGCTGTCGAGCCAGGCGTGGCTCGGCACGATCGCGGCCGCGGCTGGGCACGCGCTCATCACGGATGCTCCTGGCGCCCGGTGGACGCCGCCGTTTTTGCGCGTTCGCGTGGTGGATCCGATCACGCTCGCTGAGGTGGCAGATGGTGATACGGGATTGCTGGTGTTCCACGATCTGGCCAACGTGTGGAGCTGTGCGGCAGTGCGTTCTGAGGATCTCGGCGTGCGGCGCGGCGGGGGATTCGAGTTGCTCGGGCGCGCGCCCGGCGCGACGCTCAAGGGGTGTTCGCTGCGGCTCGAGGACATCGGGAACGTCGAGCCCGCTCGCGGCTAAGTCACCCTCTGCGAAAGGCGCCGTTCCGTGGATCGGCGCATCGGGCACGCTGAGGCCATGACCTCCTTCGTCGACGAACGTGATGCCATCCTCGATGCACTCGAACGCATCCTGCGCACGTGGCACGAGCACGAATCATTCGACCACGCCGTGACAGAGACAGTGTCGCGCACAGGCTACGCAGCAGCAGACGTCGCGGCGCAGTTGCGGCACGTCGCGGTGCGCTGCCGCGCTGAGGTCCTACGCGAGCTCCTCGTCGACGAGCACGATGGTGTCGAGCCTGACCCCGCCGATCTGCCCAGCACGGTGCTCGTGCTCGCCTCCGGCGGCGTGCCCGGTCTGGTGATCGAGGGGATCGCATCGGCTCTAGCGGTGGGCGCGACGGCGCTCGTGCGACCCTCACGCGACGAGACGATCCTCCATCACCTGCTCGGGGGTCTCCGTGCGTGGGAGCCCGCGCTTGCCGACCGTATCGAGGTAGTCGGCACGGGTGGCGTCGACGTGCCGTGGAATCGAGCGGAGGCGGCAGTGGTCTTCGGGTCGAATGAGACGATCGCCCGCGTGCGCGAGTTGCTACCGGCCGCAGCCTCCCGACGCGTTGCGGGGTATGGCTCGCGTCAGGGGATCGCTGTGCTGGCGGCCGGCGCCGACATCGACGCCTCCTGGGCCGAGCGCCTCGCCGATGATGTGCTCACCTTTCGCCAGCGCGGGTGCATGAGCCCCTCATGGATCTTCGTGGTCGGAGACGACGCGACCGCAGACGAGCTCGTCAGCGCGATTGGACGCGAGCTGGCACTCGGTCGCACACGTCATCTCGCGCCAGGCGTGGAGGACCACATCGCGCAGCGCCGATCGAGCGATGCGGACGTGCTCGGCGCGATCGCTGCTGGCATGGCGGTCGATTCGACCGCGTTCCACACGGGAGACGCGCGAGTCACCGTGGTGCGCGTGCCAACGATCGACGCGCTGGGCACCCACGTGGCACACCTGGGCTCACTCCTGCAGACCGCCGTCGTGGCGACCGGCATCGAAGATCGCCCCCGCATCGCCGAGATCCTGCTCGACAGCGGCTGCACGCGCGTATGCCTGCCCGGCGATGCTCATTGGCCCGATCCGCGCTGGCCGCAAGATGGGATCGGTCGTATCGCCCCGCTCCTGGGGTGACGCTCCACAGGCAGCGCGAAAGGTCAGTGTCCGCCGTCGGTCGCACCCGGCGCGATGCCGCCGCGCGGGTGTGACGGGATGGAGGCCCAGCCGGAGGAATCGTCTTCCGGCACCCCGAGCTTGCGAATGCCGCGGGTCGTGCCCGTTGCGATGCGCTCAAGCACGCGCATCTGGAGCTCCCCGTAGACGCGCGCTGGGTCACCCTCGTGCAGCGGCGCTACCAACGCGCGGACGCGCTCAAGGATCTGCAGCGAGAACTGGGGTGTCGCGCCTGTGACGAGCGCGTCGATGTCACGCTCGGTGACCTGGTGTTGTGAAGGCTCCGCCATGTGGATGAACCTACCCGACGGAGCGGCCGTCGGCACGTCACGGCCACAGGCCGGCCACCGAGCGGGCCGGAACGTCCCGGTCCATGCGGGGCGTGTTCCGCCGATGAGGCGGTACGATGCCCCTCGTGAGCACCCCAACGCCCACTGCCCCCGTTGTCAGCGCACCCGCCTTCGTGGATGTGGTCTGGCTGACGCACCACCTGGCGGACGTGCGCGTGATCGACGCCCGCAGGATGAGCGACTACCTCGGCGGCCATATCCCCGGTGCCGTCTCCTTCGCACTCGACACGCTCTTGGTCGAGGACACCTCAGCCGTCGCGCTCGAGCGCCTGGCCGGTGCCGCTCGCGGTGCGCTCGTGGCTCGCGGGGTGGACTCAGCAACGCACGTTGTCCTCACCGATGATGCCGACGGATCGGCCTCGCTCGGTGCGCTTGTGTGCGAACTCGCGGGGGTCGCGCGCGTCAGCGTTCTGCTCGGCGGCGTAGATGCGTGGGCAGCACTTGGCAACGAAGTCGAATCTGTACCGCGACCGCCTGCGGCGATCGAACCCGAAGACTGGCTCGTCGAGGATCCCGGGCCGGACACGCGATCGCTCGTGTCGTTTGAGGAGCTCGCCCACGCGGTCAAGACGGGCAGCGCCAACATCGTGGACGCGCGCTCACAACTCGAGCACGAGGGGATCGTTGGCGCGCCGTGCTGCGCCGATCGGGGGAGCATCCCGGGCAGCGTTCATCTTGAGTGGACCGCCCTGTTCGGCATATGTGGTGAGCCACACAGCGCCGAGCGCGTGCGCGAGATCGCCACGCATCTCGGCTTGGCGCGCGACGAAACGATCATCTTCACGTGCCACGCCGGACACCGGGCCGCCGTCGCAGCCCGCATCCTGCGCGACGCCGGGTTCGCCGACGTGCGGGTGAGCTTGGGCTCGTGGCACGAGTGGTGCACGCGAGTGCCGCGCCCAGCGAACGCCTAACGGCCGTCGGGCGGCCCGGCTCGGCCAACGAAGCTCACGCACTAGGTATCCGTCGACGCCTGAGGCGACAACCAGGTGATGAGCGTGACGAACCCCGAGAGCATGCGAGTCCTGCGCAGTTTCATCTCTGGCGCCAATGCGCAGTACCGTAGCGCGGGTATGGGCGATTTCCAGATGCACGTCCACAAGGACGGCTCGGTCACGCAGACTCACCGCACCGCCCCCGAATTCAAGCAACCGTCGACGACCGGCGCCGCGCAGGCGCAGGCGGGCGCTTCGTCCTCGGGGTCGGCGGCTCCAGGGTCCGCGTCCACCTCGTCTCCTTCCCCCGCCCCCGCCCCCTCCACCGCCACTAGGGGCGCACCCACGATTTCCGACGTCAAGAAGGTCGGCGCGGACGGGTTCGCGCTCACGTGGTCGCCAGTAGCAGGCGCCGCAAAGTACGGCATTTGGCAGAACGGCGTGCTCGCCGGATATGTCACCTCGCCATCGTTCGCCGGATCCGTCGCCACAGACACGAAGAGCGTCCTGCAGATCGACGCAGTCACTGCGGCCGGCGTCCACTCGGCACGCACGGGAGCACTGCAGGTGACGCGTGCGGCGAACGGCGCGATCTTCTTTGCCGCAGCCCAGGCTCAGGCGGCGGCAGGTGCGTCGGTCGTCACAACGCCCTCAGCACCAGCGAGGTGATCGCGCTCGCGAAGATCATGAGCGCGAGGTAGCCGAACACGAGTTCGCGCGGTGCG
>Ga0105047_10020005_pt1 | contig 10305 bp, 9 predicted proteins | sample MAT04_FD_78384 | JGI IMG/M metagenome (GOLD analysis project Ga0105047, IMG submission 78384) | Freshwater microbial communities from Lake Fryxell liftoff mats and glacier meltwater in Antarctica - MAT-04 (megahit assembly) | ecosystem: Environmental > Aquatic > Freshwater > Ice > Liftoff... | reverse complement strand
GGCGGTGGCTGCGGTGGCGGTGGCGGAAATGCCGGCACCGGCGGCGGCGCCAGCTTCGGCATCTTCCTCGCGGGGTCCTCGCCCACGCTCGACAGCAACACCATCACGCCCGGACGCGGCGGCGACGGCGGCGACGGCGGCGGCGGCGGCAGCCTCGGCTCGGGCGGCCTGTTCGCGGGCGGCGGCTTCGGACCCGACGACTCGGGCGACGGTCAGCGCGGCGGCAACGGCGGCAACGGTGGCAGCGGCGGCGCGGGCGGCGGCGGCGCAGGCGGCGTGGGCTACGGGATCTATCGCGCGAGCGGCTCGAACCCGACCTTGATCAGCAACTCGGTCACCGCAGGCAGCGGCGGCTTCGGCGGCTTCTCCCCCGGCAACAACGGCGGAGCGGGTCAGTCCGGCGTGATCTTCTGAGGCGGCGTCATCTTCTGAGCCTATAAACGGTGGTCGCGCGCAGGTAGCGCCCGCGCACGTCGACATCCGACGGCGCGTCGTAAACCGCGACGGCTTCCACGCGATCGAGCGGGACATTGCCGCGCCCCGGATCTCCGATCAGCACCGTCGCACCGCGCTCGGCCAGCGGACCGAGCCACGCGAACAGCCGCGTCGAGAGCGCCGGGTCGTAGCAGACGTCGCCCACCAGGACGACGTCCCAGCCAAGGTCGCGTCCGAGGAGGTCCTCGGTGGTCGTCTCGACGGAGGTCCCGGACAGCGCGGCGTTGAGCGCGATCGCCGTCACCGCGACCGGATCGAGGTCGCTGGCGAGCACCGATCGCGCGCCCGCGAGCCGGGCCGCGATGGCCTCGACGCCTCCACCGGCCCCGAAATCGAGCACCGAGCGCCCTTGCACGACCTCGGAGCGATCCAGCAGGTGCCGCGCGAGGGCCTGCCCACCGGCCCACGCAAAGGCCCAGTAGGGCTCGGGCCACCCCACCACCGCCAGCTCGCGCTCGGTCGCCCGCCACAGCGAGCAGGCCTCGGTGATGAGGTGCAGCGGGACCTCGGGACAAAGGAAGGGCGGCTCGATCACCGTGTGATGTCGGATGTTCTGCGCGTCACGAATCGCTTCGGGGACTTGAAGTTCAGCCCGCATCCGGACACCGATGATACAGGGATGGTGGTCTCTCGCGCGTACGTGATCCTCGGGCTTATGGCGGCGGGCTGCGGAGACGCCACGCCGGTCATCGACATCGAGAGCTGCGAGGCCGGCCCGTGCACCCCGCGCCCGCGCAGGGACGGCGGTCCCGGTCCGATCCCCTTGCCCGATGGCGGCCCGACCACCGGCCACGCCAGCCCCGAAGATCGCAGCATCGACTTCGGCACCGTCGGCATCGGCGAGCAGCAGACCCTCGCCATCCGCCTGCGCGGCGATCCCGCGCGCGCGTCGCAGGTCCGCGTCGTCGCGCTCGACGGCGCGGCGTTCCACCCGCTCGGCTTCGAGCTCGGCCAGCCGATCATCATCCCGGCCGGCCGCTCGCGAAACCTCGACCTCGCGTTCCGGCCGACCATCGAGGGGAGCTACGCCGCGGATCTGCACATCCAGCTGTGCGCCGACGGTTGTGACGATCACTTCTCGCTGCGCGGCGTCGGCGCCACGACCGAGCTGAGCTGCTCGCAGCAAGGCACGCTCGGCGGCGCGGTGGTCGGCGGCTGCCTCCTGGCGGGCGTGGTCTGCACCAACCCGACGCTCGCGCCGATCGAGATCCCGTTCATGATCATCGAGCCCGAGACCTCGGCGTTCATCGTGCGGCAGAGCCGCGTCGTGGTGGCGCCGCAGCAGCAGCTGCCGGTCGACGTCAGCTTCTGCCCGACCGAGGAGCGCGAATACACCGCCGACCTCGTCATCGGCGCGCGCAAGAGAAACGGCGACATCGAGCGCCTCACCATCCCGCTCGCCGGCACGGGCCTCCGCGACACCAGCGGATGCGCGCTCCAGCAGGTGAATCCGGTGATCTTCGCGCCGACGCTCCCGGGCCAGCAGCTGCTGGCCAGCTTCGACCTGGTGAACCTGGGCCCCGGCCCGTGCGTCCTGGTGCAGCCGCCGTCGTTCTTCTCCCCCGTCTTCACCGTCGATCCGCTGCCCCCCGAGGTCCCGAGCGGCGCGACGATCGTGGTGCAGGTGGCGTTTCGGCCGAGCGAGCCGGGCTACTTCGAGGCCGAGCTGATCGCGACCTTCTTCGGCGGCATACTGTTCGACTTCCACATCCCCATCCGCGGCATCGCGCCCGCGGACGGGACCAGCGGCTACGCCGTCACGCGCACCGAGAACGTCCCGCTCGATCCGCCCCGCGGCGACTCGGTGACGTTCAGCAACAGCGACGACGGCTTGCTGCGCATCGACCTGCCCTTCGCCTTTCCGTTCGACGGCGTGCCCGCGCGGGCCATCACCGTCACCACCAACGGCTGGGTGTCGTTCGAGAACGTCGCCGCCGCTCCGCCCCGCAACCGCGAGGCCTTCCCGGATCCCTTCGGCGACAACGCCCTCGTCGCGCTGTGGTGGGACGATCTGTTCCCCGGGATGGCGCTCTCGAGCGCCTTCATCGGCACGTTCACGACCGGCATGCCGCCGGCGCGCGTGTTCCACGTCCGCTACAACCAGGTGCCGTTCTTCTCGGGAAACGTAGGTCAGAACATCGACTGCGAGCTGCGTATCCACGAGGACGGGTCGCTCGAGCTGCACTACGGCGTGTTCTCGGGCCCCGACTCAGTGCCGTCCGCGTTCCTCTCGGCGGCGGTCGGCTGGGAAGGCTTCGGCGGCGTGGTCGGCGAGGCGCTGCTCCCGTGCTCACCGCGCTGCGCAGCGGCCGACTGGCCCACCAACACGATCCTGCGCCTCGACCCGCGCTAGAGCGCCAATCCGCTTGGATCGGCGCTCTAGTTGGCGTGGGCGAGCAGCGCGGCGCGCGCTTTTTCCAGCGTCTCGGCGCGAAACGGATCGTCCGGGTCGGCGCGTTCTGCGAGCGCCACCGCCTCCTCCAGGACCACCGCGGCCTCGCGCGGTCGGGCGCGCTCGTCGAGCCATGCGCCGAAGCTCTTCAGCGCGCGCGAGCGAGCCAGCGGATCACCGATCGCCTCGGCGCGTGACAGCGCGTCGCGATAGCACGTCTCGGCAGTGGCGTGATCGTCCGCCTCGCTCCGCGCCAGAGCGCGCGCGAGCACCGAGTCGAGGGCCTGGCGGCGATCGTCGATCGCATCGAAGCGCGTGATCAGCCACGCCAGCGCATCCTCGCGTGCGGCGTGATCGGCGGTCTTGCGGGCGAGCCGCGACACCGCCGCCACCACGTGCATGAACCACGGCTCGTCCTCGTCCTTCGCGGTGCGCGCGCGGATCATCAGCTCGTTCAGCACCGCGAGCCCCACAGCGGGATCGAGCTTCTGGGCACGAGCCAGACAGCCGACCACCACCTCGACCACCAGCTCGGCTGGCAGCGCGTAGAGTCGCTCGAGACCGGGCGCGGTCGGACCATCGAACGCTTTCGTCGCGTACGCGAACAGCACCAGCGCGTTCGCGACCCGCCGGTGCCCGTGGCGCCAGAACAGCGACAGCACCTCTTCTGCCGCCGCGCGCGCTTCCTGGTGGCGATTCCGCACGAGCAGCAGATCGACGAGCGGCTCGAGCCCGAACGCGTAGCCCGGGTGATCGGGCCCGTAGATCGTGCGCCGCTCGAGCGCGCCTTCGGTGAGGATGCTCTCCGCCTCGTCGAGGCGATCGAAGTGGATGAGCGCCTCGCCGAGGTTCATCAGGTACGTGAGCCGGTGCTTCTTCGCGTCGTCGCTCTCCGCCGGGATCGCGACCGCGCGGCGCATCGCCAGCACCGCGCCCCCGACGTCACCGGCCGCGGCGAGCACGTGCGCGTGCTCGAACTCGGTCGCGGCGACCTGCGGGCTGTCCGCGCCGTGTTCGCGGATCGCCTCGGCGATCGCCTCGCGCGCCAGAGCATCGGCCTCGCCGGGCTGTCCGGCCTCGAGCGCGCCCATCGCGCGCGCCAGCGTTTCCTGGGTCATCGGAGCTACAGAGCAATGCGATCGAAGCGATTACGCAAGCGCGAAAGGCGGGCCCTTAGCGCTCGCCCGCGCAGAACTTCCCGTCCGCCGCCCGCCACTCCATGACGGTGCTGCGCAGATCGTGGATCGGCATCCGGGCCGCGATCGCCGGATCGAGATCCCCCGACGCGACCAGCGAATCGAGCACCTCGCTGGCGATCGGCTGCAGGCGGATGCGCGCGCGGATGACCTCCGGGGTCGGCTTGGGGATCGAGAACGTGCGCGTGCGGTGGGTCGCCGCGAAGCGCGGATCGAGCGGATCGCGGGTGGCCGGCGCCGGCAGGATGCTCGGCTCGACGTGCGCGACGTCCCAGAACATCAGCGCTTCGGTGCCGTCGTCCTTGGTCACGTGATCGCGGAACAGCCACGTATCGGGCGCGCTCGGGCCATCGACGCCGCTCGAAAACACGGTGCGATCGCCGATCGTGGCGACCAGCTCCAGCCACGCCCGGCGATCGTGCGACGCGCCGCTCGGGAAGTGGTGGCCCGCAGCGATGTTCTCCAGCGTGATCGCCACGGTCGACCCGTTCGCGAACGGGTACACGCAGAGCGACGCCTGGAGCACGGTGGCCAGCTCCTGCTCGATCAGCGCCGCTTGCGCCTCGATCTCGGGGAACGGTGTGAGCGCCTGATCGACCGCCGGGAACGCGTGGCTCTTGAGCCGCCGCACCGGCGCGCCCTCGACGTCGGCGACGCGCCCGTCCTTGCTCGGCATGTGGCAGCCCTGGCAGCTCACGCGCTCGATCGACGACGGGCTCGAGTACAGCGAGCCCTTCCACTCCTCGAACCCGCGCTCGAGCGCGACGCCGCGCGGCGTGACGATATCGTGGCACGAGCCGCAGATCTGCGACGATTCGAGGGTCTTGCGATCGTGGAGCGGCGAGTACTGCGACTCGTGGGCGGGCGTCTCGAACGGATCGGCGATCCCGCCGCGCATCACGCCGTCGTTGGCGCGGGTGAGCGCGGCGTCATGCGTGCCGGTCACCGCGTCGATCTCGTGGCAGAAGACGCACGTGATGCCCTGGAGGTGTGCCGGGACCTGATCGAGGTTGGTGCCGTCGGTCGTCGCGCCCTCCGCGAGCGCCACCGGCGCGTGGCACTTCACGCAGAAGCTGCCCAGCTGGGCCTCGCGCTGGCCGCGCGCGTTCATCGCCCGGAACACCGGGTCGACCGAAGAATAGGCGTGCATCGAGCCTGACCACTCGCGGACCGTGGTCGGGTGGCAGCCCGCGCAGCTCTGCGGATCGAGGCGCTCTTCGCGCGTCAGGGCTGCGTCGGTGCAGCCGGCGAGAAAGACAAGTAAGAGACTAACCTTCGACACAGAAGGAGAAGACCGTTCGCTCGGCGGGCTGATCGCCGGCCGGCGTCACCAGCACGCGCAGCTCCCAGAGGCCGGGCATGAAGAAGTTGATCGGTCCGACCACGCTGCTGTTCGCCTCGGTGCCGGCGACGGGGACGAACGACGGCGGCGTCGAGCCATGGCCGTGCTGCGGCATCCAGGGGCGGACCTCGATCGCGTCGGGCGCCATCATCGTCCCGCTCGCGTTCTCGCGGACCTTCAAAGTGAACGTGTTTTCGCCGCGATCGGGGGGCGCGAGCACCGAGTCGAGCAGCGTGACGTCGAACTTGCCGCCCTCGCTCGTCTTGGCCAGCCCCGCCACGTACGTGTCAGCGGCCGCACCACCGCACTTCACGGCCGGCGGCGGCTCGGTCGTCCCGCCGCAGGCGAGCGCCGCGCTGGAAACGAGGCCGAGGAGGAAGAGGCGCACGTCGGACATTCGACACGAGTTACGCGCGAGGTGTCTAGCCGTTACCGGGCGGCCTTGAACTGCTCGGCGACGGCCGCGTACCGCTGGGCCTCCTCGAGCTGCCCGGCCCGCGCCAGGAGCTGGGCATGGAGGGCGAACGAGGCGAAGCCGTCATTGACCCGCGTGTTCAGCTCGCAGTCGTGGATCGCCTCCTCGCTGGGCGTCGCGCTCGACTCGAGATGCGCCGTGCAGCGCGCGAAGATGGCCGGCAGGTCGGAGCCCTCCCAGTCCATCCCGGGGGCGTAGGTCATGCCGAACATCCGCCGCGGGTACGGATCGAGCGCGAGGCTGGCCGGGAAGCCGCGCAGCGTGACGAGCATCATCGCCGTGGACGCGATCGCCACCGCGAGCACGCCCAGCACCGCGACGCTGAGGCCGCGTTGCGCGACCGTCGATCGCGCCAGCCCGAGCGGCATGAAGTGGGCGATCAGGCCGCCCACCACCCAGCCGCCGAGGTGCGCCGCGTTGTTGATGCCGCCCATCATGAAGCCCCACGCGACCATGTAGATGCTCCAGCGCGTCATGCCCGAGACGACCTCGCGCCCTTCGCTCCCGCGCCGACGTGCGCCGAACAGCGCCGCGCCGATGAGCCCGGAGACCGCACCGGATGCGCCGGCGGAGACGAACTCGATCTGTCCGAGCACGAACACGTACCAGACGAAGCTGACGATCATCGAGGCGACCCCGCTGAGGAGGTAGAGGATCATCATCTTCTTGCGATCGAAGAGCTCCTCGACGAGCGGCCCGGCCGACGACAGCGCCCAGAGGTTGAACGCGAGGTGCATCAGATCGTGGTGCGCGAGGATGCTGGTCACGTAGCGCCAGTGCTCGCCGAGGAGCTGCCGCGTGCCGCTGGTCGCGCCCAGCTGGATCAGCGAAAAGTGCGAGAATCCCAGCAGTGATCCGTGGTCGACCGGCGCGGACAGCACGACCATCATCACGTAGTAGACGATGGTGATCAGCGCCAGGCTGGCCGTCCCCGGCGCACCGCGCATCGACTCCGGCAACAGGTGCTGCAGCAGCGCGCCTTCGAGCTGCGTGCCGTGCAGATACGTTTTACAGCGGCGACAGCGCTCGAGCTCGCGGGTGATCAGTGCGCCGCACTTGGGGCAAGTCTGCAGCTCGGCCACGGGAGATTAGATCGAGAAGCTCTCACCGCAGCCGCAGGCCTTGGTGGCCTTGGGGTTCACGAAGCGAAAGCCGGCGTCGAGGAGGCCGGCCTTGTAGTCGAGGGTCACGCCGTCGAGGATCAGCTTGCTCTTCTTGTCGACGCGGACGGTCCCGCCCGAGGTCGCGATGACCATATCGCCGGGCTTCTCGGGGCCGGTGTCGACCTCGACCACGTACGAGAGGCCGCTGCAGCCGCCGCCGCGCACGCCCACGCGGAGCGCCGCACCGGGCGGCGCGTCGTTGGTCTGGAGGAACTTCGCGACGCCCTTGGCGCCGGACTCGGAGACCGAGAACGGCGCTTCGCCCGCAGGGGTCGCGACCGGCTCGTTGCCGAGGATGTTGAGCCCGCTCATGTCCTCGAAACCTACGCCCTGCAGCTTCGTTCGTCGAGCGCTTTGGATTCAGGGAAACCAGCGAGGAGCTGGGCCGCGGGAGGCCTCCTCCCAGCTGGCGGACGAGGCGCGCAGCAGCGGGACCTTCTGCGCGAGCGCCTCGATCACGAAGTCGATCTCCTCGGCCGTGGTCGTGCGCCCGAGCCCGAAGCGGATCGAGTGGTGCGCGAGCCCGGTCCCCAGCGCGGCGAGCACGTGCGAGGGCTCGCGGGACGCGCTGGTGCAGGCCGATCCCGACGACAGCGCCACATCCTTCATCGCGTTGATCAGCGCCTCGCCCTCCACGTGGAGGAACGCGAGGCTCAGATTTCCCGGCAAACGCTGGGTCAGATCGCCGTTCACCACGACGTGGGTCAGGCGCGCCATCACGCCCGCGAGGAGCCGGTCGCGCAGGTCGAGGAGCCGCGTGGCCTCGCTCGCCATCTCCTCGGCGGCGACCGCGCAGGCCTCGCCGAGCCCGACGATCCCCGCGACATCCAGCGTGCCGCTGCGCAGGCCGCGCTCGTGGCCGCCCCCGAACATGATCGGGGCGAGCGTCACCCGCGGGCCTTTTCGCCGCACGAACAGCGCCCCGACCCCCTTGGGCCCGTAGAGCTTGTGGCCGGAGATCGAGAGCAGATCGATCGGCATCGCCTGCACATCGAGCGGGATCTTGCCAGCGGCCTGCGAAGCGTCGGTGTGGAAGAGCACCCCCCGCTCGCGGGCCAGCGCGCCGAGAGCGGCGATCGGCTGGAGCACGCCGATCTCGTTGTTCGCGGCCATCACCGAGGCGAGCAGCGTTCGGGGCGTCAGCGCGGCGGCGAACGCCCGGGGATCGACCAGGCCGGTCGGCGCGACGCCGAGGATCTCCGCGTCGAACCCCTCCTCCACGAGGTGCGTGAGCGGATCGAGGATCGCCTTGTGCTCGGTCGCGACGCTCACGAACCGATCACCGCGCGACGCGGGATCCTGGATCGCCGTCAGCCGGGGAGAGAGCGATCCCGTGGCCCCGCCCGAAAGGAGCGCCCGCTCGTGGCGGGGCAGCCCGTACGCCCGCGCCACGCCGAGGAGGGCCAGGTTGTTGGCCTCGGTGGCGCCGCTGGTGAAGATGATCTCCGAGGGGCTGGCGTTGATCAGCCGCGCCACCTGCTCGCGGGCCCGGTCGACCGCCGCCTCGGCGACCCACCCGAAGCTGTGCTGAGAGGCTGCATTTCCGAACTTTTCCCCGATTCCACCGAGAAAAGGCAGCATCGCCGCCCGGACGCGCGCGTCGACCGGGGTGGTCGCCTGGTGGTCGAGATAGATGGGCAGCCGAACACCCATGCAGGTCGATGACACGCGCCAGGGTCCACGCCGTCAACCTGTGTTATGTGTCGAACCGGTGATCCCGGGTGAGGCGGCCAACATGCCGCGCTTTCGTGGAGGCCAGTCCGGCTTCTTCGAGGTGTGGTTCGTCGAAGTGCAAGATGACTTGCAGGAGACCGGTCTCTGGCTCCGCTACACGCTCCGCTCGCCGGAGCGCGGTCACGGCCCCAAGGTCGCCGAGATCTGGGCGATGCACTTCGACCGCGGCGATCCGCGCAAGAGCTTCGGCCTGAAGCGCACGGTCCCGTTCGCCGCCAACCAGCTCGAGCAAAACCGCTTCGAGCTCAAGATCGGTGACACGTCGATCGATCACCTCGGCTGCCGCGGGCGCATCGAGGATCAGGGCCGCTCGATCGGCTGGGACTTCAAGTGGACCGACGGCGAGCTGCTCATGCACTTCCCGTACACTGGCATGTACGCGAGCCCGTTCCCCGCCACGAAGGTGCTCGCGCCGCACTTCGACATGCGCGCCACGGGTACGTACAGCGCGGATGGCCGCGAGCGGAAGATGAGCGGGGCCCCCGGTCAACAGAGCCACATCTGGGGCACCGAACAGGCGCGCCGCTGGCGCGCGTGCCACGCCAACACGTTCCAGGAAGATCCCGGCGCCGCGTTCGAGGCGCTCACCGTCGACGTACCCCTGCTCCCCACCGCGACGATGTTCGCGCTGAAGCTGGGCGGCGAGACGTTCCTCTTCCACGGCCCGCTCGATCTCTTGAACGGCAACGAGAGCCGCACCGACGCGCCCGCTGGCAACAACGCGCTCTATCCGGTGTCGCGCTGGACGGTCGGCGGCGGCGACGAGAACCTGCGCTTCCGCGGCGAGATCTCCGCGCCGATCGAGACGTACCTCGGCCTCGAGTACGTCGATCCCGACGGATCGAAGCGCTTCTGCTCGCACAGCAAGCTCGCCGAGGTTCGCCTCGAGGTTCTGTTTCCCGATGGAAATGGCGGCTGGCGCGTCGGTCAGACGCTGACGACCGGGCCGAGCGCCGCGCTCGAGTTCGCCGGCAGCGCGCCCGATCCGCGCGTCCCCATAACCGTGACCTAGAGTCGAATGACCGCGGCGCCCCAGGTGAAGCCGGCGCCGAAGGCCGCGCACACCAGGACGTCGCCCTTCCCGATCTTGCCGCTGCGGATGCACTCGTCGATCGCGAGCGGGATCGAGGCGGCGGTCGTGTTCCCGTACTTCTGGATGTTGTTATAGACCTTCTCGTCCGGCAGCCCGAGCGCCTTCTGGACGGCCTCGGAGATGCGCAGGTTGGCCTGGTGCGGGATGAAGAGCTTCACGTCTTCGAGCGTGAGGCCGGCCTTGCCGAGCGCAGTCATCACGCTCTCGGGCATCTTGCGGACCGCGTGCTTGAAGACCTCGCGTCCGTTCATGCGCGGGTAGTGCTTCCCTTCCGCCATCATCTCGGCGGTGAGGCGCGGCATGTAGCGCGAGCCGGGCGCCTCGAGCCAGAGCTCCTTGGCGTAGTTGCCGTCGGCGCCGACGTCGGTCGCGAGCACGCCGGTCTTCTCGTCTTCGGAGCCGCCGGAGATCACCG
>Ga0105047_10020003_pt1 | contig 10306 bp, 9 predicted proteins | sample MAT04_FD_78384 | JGI IMG/M metagenome (GOLD analysis project Ga0105047, IMG submission 78384) | Freshwater microbial communities from Lake Fryxell liftoff mats and glacier meltwater in Antarctica - MAT-04 (megahit assembly) | ecosystem: Environmental > Aquatic > Freshwater > Ice > Liftoff... | reverse complement strand
TCCGATTGCCACCCGGGGTTTTCACCCCGGGCTATTAAATCCCGCCCCGTTGGGGCTCCCCAGCCCGAAGCCGAAAAGACAGCCCCGGCGTGGCCCGATTGTCTTCGGTTTGGGGAGCCCCAACGGGGCGGGATTTAATAGCCCGGGGTGAAAACCCCGGGTGGCAATTGGCCTGACGGGGTGGCTCATGAAAGGAGGCTGCGGGCCGACGAGTTCGACGGTGCGGCATCGAGCGCATTCGGCACGGTCCGGGTGACTTCGGCGACGGTAACCCCGCTATCGGCGAGCGCTGAGATGACTTCGACGAGTCCGTCTTCGATCTTCGATTCCTACGCGAGTCGTGCGACTTCGGTGAGCAGAGCGGTTTCGTCGAACGGCTTGGTCAGATAGCCGTCGGCCCCCTGCTTGATGCCCCAGAACTTGTCCGATTCGCCGCCCTTGCTCGTCAGCATCAGGATGCGGATTCCCTGGGTCGCCGGGTTGGTTTTGAGCGACCGACACACCTGGAAGCCGTTCTTGCCGGGCATCACCACGTCGAGCACGATCAGAGCGGGTTGCTCGGCGGTCGCCTTGGCGAGTGCTTCTTCTCCGTTGACGGCGGTGACGATCTGGTAGCCTTTGGATTGCAGTTTGGCGACGACCAGTTTGAGTTCGGTCGGACTGTCATCGACCACGAGAATCTTCTTGGCCATCTGAATCGCTCCTCGGCAAAGGGGTTGTGCCCCGTAAGGTTCCGTCGCGGGATCGACGGAGTGACAGGGATTTTTCATCGACGACCGAAGGAGTCGATCGCCCGGTTTCAGTTTTAAGATCGTAGCGCAATTCCGAGGCGGAGGATCGAACCGGGGGATTAACGTGTCGTGGCGGGACAATATCGTTCGACGAGTTCCACCAGAGCTTCGGGCTTGAACGGCTTGGTCACGAAGTCGGTCGAACCGGCCATCCTGCCGCGGATCTTACTGAAAAACCCGTCCTTGCCCGAGAGCATCACGATCGGGCGGTTGGCCATCTCGGCGTTCTGCCGCAGCATCCGGCAGACCTGGTAACCGTCCATCCCCGGCATCATAATGTCCAGAAGCACCAGATCGGGAAGACCGTCGGTCTCCAGACTCGCGAGTGCGGCGTAGCCGTCGGAGGCTTCGACAACCCGATGTCCGTACCGTTCGAGTGTGACGGAGACGAGTTTGCGTACGGTCGGACTGTCGTCCACGGCGAGGATCGTCAGCCGACGCGAACTGTCCTTCTGGCGGGTGTTGGCGGCCTCCGAGCGGATTTTGAGTGCCCACCGGTTGACGATCGCTTTCAGACCGGCATCCTCGGACCGCAATTTCGCGGCCGAGTGCAGTTGGATGTACCCCTCGGAAAAGCGGTGCAGGTTGAAGTAGGCCATCGCCAACTGGATTCTCAGGACCGCCGACCGGGGGGTGGCTCTGGCCCCGCGCTCGAGGCGGGAAACCGCTTCGTGGACGGCGATGGGATCGACCACTTCCATGCCCCAGAACATGTCGATCTTTTCGAGGTCGATGACGCTGTTGCAGGCGACGCAGCGAGAATGGCTGGTCCCGGCCTTGCGCTTGCAGATAAAGCACTCGATCGCCGGGGTGGAGCGGGCATCGATCTGCTGCTTGTACCGATCCATGCCGGCGAGGGCCTGCTCGTTATCGGGGGCGATCGCCAGGACGCGGTTGAGGCAGTCCATGGCCTCTTTGGGGGTCTCGGCGACACCCGCGAGCCACAGCCACGCCCGTTCGTTTTTCGGGTCCGAGGAGACGACCATCATCAGCAAACGGCGGGCCTCGGGCTTGCGCCTGGCCCTGGCGGCGGCGACACCCATTTGCAACCGCAGCGTCACGATGCCTTCGATGGCTTTGGCGTTCCTCGGGTCGATCGCCAGAACCCGCTCGAGCAGTTCGACGGCCCCCGTGCGGGACTCGGTGACGCTGGCGAGCCACAGGAGTGCCATCTGGTTATCCGGTTCGGATTCCAGCACGGATTCCAGAAGGGTCCTCGTCTCCACCTTGTTCCCGCGGCGTGCGGCCGCTATGGCTTCGTGGAGCATGTCGGCATGGTGCGTCGGCGGCATGAAAGATCGACCCTTCGGAACGGGACACGGGGCGGTTGGATGCGATCCACGGAGAGACCGGACGCGGCCAGATAGTATCTCGGGTGTTGCGGGAGATGGACGAATCCCGATGGAACGCGAATCGCGGAGGGTTCGGTTCATTACGCAACATTCAACAGTTAGGTCACGAACCGAGTTTGTCAAATGGACGGTCGATCCGCGAGACGATTCCGACGAACCGTACCCTTTCGCCTCCATTCGGTCGCGGCCCGCTTCCGGTTGCCCGGATTCGACCGCGAATTGACCCGATTCGCGCATCGAGGGGTCCGATTCCGTACACTTCCCGGCTCGAAAGGGTTCCAGCAACCCCGATGCCATCTCTCCCGGTTCAGCGACTCCGCATATCGCCCGCTCCGCCCGCTTTCCTATAATCTCCTTCCTCCTCCCCAACGGTCCCCGGAATGCTTTTATGACTGCCAGACGGATAGATGGCCAACGGATCGCCGCCGAACTCCGCGCCGGGATCGCCGCCGAAACCGCCGAACTCACCGCTGCGAACGGGATCGTCCCCGGACTCGCCGCGGTCCTCGTGGGCGACAATCCCGCGTCCGCCGTCTACGTCCGCAACAAGGCCAAAGCCTGCCCGACCGCCGGGATGAACTCCTCGGTCCACCGACTCCCCGCCGACACGACTCAGGGCCGACTCCTCGAAGTCGTCGCCGCACTCAACGCCGATCCGTCGGTCTCGGGGATCCTCGTCCAACTCCCGCTCCCCGGCCAGATCGACGAGTCGGCAATCATCCGGGCGATCGATCCTGCGAAGGATGTCGATTGCTTCCACCCCGAAAATCTCGGCCTGCTCGCCGCCGGTCAACCGCGATTCCTCCCGTGTACCCCGTACGGCGTGGTCCGGATGCTCGAACGCGAGTGCATCGAAACGCGCGGCAAAAACGTCGTCATCGTCGGTCGCAGCAACATCGTCGGCAAGCCGCTCGCGCTGATGATGATGCAGAAGCGCACCGCGAGCAATCCCGCCGGGGGCGATGCCACCGTCACCGTCGCCCACAGCGGCACGAAAGACCTCTCCGGGCTGTTGCGGACCGCCGACATCATCGTCGCGGCGGTCGGCATTGCGGGGTTCGTGAAACCGGATATGGTCGCGCCGGGGGCGGTGGTGGTCGATGTCGGCATCAACCGCGTCGGCGACAAGCTCGTCGGCGATGTCGATGCGGGCGTGTGGGAGGTCGCCTCGGCGATGACCCCCGTACCGGGCGGGGTCGGCCCCATGACGATCACCATGCTTTTGCACAACACTCTCGCGGCCGCCCGCACGATGGCCCCGAATCCCCGAATCTCGTAACGTCCCCGAAGAGTCCGCATGAACATCAATCTGTCGCACGCCTCGCGTATCGGCCTGAACATCGTCGGCCTGCTGGGCACTGCGGTCGCCCTGTATCTGGGGCGGTCGATCCTGATCCCGCTGATGATCGCTTCGCTGCTCGCGGTGCTGTTGTTCCCGGCCGTCGAGTCGCTCAACCGTCGGCTGCGCGTGCCCTGGACGCTGTCGTGCTTCGTCATCCTGACGATTCTGGTCGCGGCGAACCTGGCGGTATTCGGCGGGGCGGTGTCGGTGGTGCTGCGAGGATTGCCCAACCCCAACCGACGGGAAACGCGCGTCGAGTTGTACGACGAGATCCGCGCGCAGTTCGCCAAGGTCACCCCCGACCGGATCGACGAGTACATGCCCATGGATCCCGACGAATCGACGGTCTTCAGCTACGTCGAGAAGACCATCCAGGGCGAAGTGGTCACCGGCAAGCTGATCGAACTCGGCCAGTACGGGGCCTCGTGGCTGTGGCAGAGTATCCTCATCCTCTTCATCCTGATGTTCCTGTTGCTGGAGGGCGACATGCTCGCCCGGCGCATCCGCGAAATCTTCGGCGACTCCGTCGTGACCCAGACGGGGGTCACCGGCGCGCTCGTGGAGATGGGCGACGCGGTGAGTGCCTATCTGATCTGGCGGACCGTGGTCAACATCGGTCTGGGGTTGTTTCTGGGGTTGGTGTACTCGGTCGTCGGTCTCAAGCAGCCGTGGACCTGGGCGATGTTCACGGCTCTGCTCTGCTACGTCCCGTACATCGGCACGATTCTGGCGGGAGTGCCCCCGGTACTCGATGCGTTGATTACGGTGTCGCCGTGGGCGGCGATCGGCATCGTCGTTTTCTACATGCTCGTCGTGACGATCGAGGGCTACATCATCGTACCCGTGGTGATGGGTCGCAGCATGGACCTCAACGCCACGACCGTGATGGTGTCGTGCCTGTTCTGGGACCTGATCTGGGGCATTCCGGGGTTATTCCTGGCGATGCCTCTGATGGCGGCAGTGCGTGCGGTGTGCCTGCACGTCGAAGGCTGGGAATCGTGGGGACACCTGATGAGCACCGAACGGGGTGTCGTCGAGGCCCGCGAACTCCATCGAATCAAAACCATCGGTGCGAAGATCGCCTCGAACGACCGGAAGACGATCGTATCGGAAGGGTAGCGGAACCCGGAAAGGCTCCTGGCCCCCGGGGTTTTCACCCCGGGTGCGAACCGCATCCGTTCCGCCGTTTCATCCCATTCCCCGAGCCACACTCCCCAACGCCAGCCCCGCCGCCGACAGGCCGATCATCGCCGCCGCCAGCAACAGCCCCTGTCGGTGGAGGCGGTGGTACTCCTCGGGCACGGCGAACACCCGCTTCGGCCAATACACCCACGAGATGTACGCGAAGACCCCGCACGCGATCAGCCACAATCCGCACTTGATCGCCATGAGGGTCTGCCAGTCGGGGTCTGTCTTCCACAGCAAACCCGTCAGAGCGAATCCGGAAACGCCGACCGAGGCCAGCGACAGCATCACGACGTAACGCATGCCGTCGGCGAGATTCAGACTGAAGAGTTCGTATCGGGCGGGGTCGCCGAAAAACCGCTTCGATTTCGGATCGACGAATCCGGTGCGGTACACCAGTGCCCCGAACCAGGCGGCTCCTGCGAGGAGGTGGATCAGGCGTAAAATGGCGATCGTCGCGGACATGGGCGGACTCCCGAACGTGGGCCGGGAGTTCCGACGGAATCGGGCTCCCGATACCATTGTAACCGGTACCCCTGCGGGCGGGTAACCTCGACCGGGGATCGGGAGCGCGGAAGGGGGGGACGGGAACGTCCGGGGCGAAACGGGCCGGAGGCTGGAAGATCAGGACGCGGGCGGTTCGGGGCGAAAAAGGCGCGACATTGATGACGGGACGGGCGGGGACGGGCACTAATATGGGAATTCCACTGTTTTTTCAGGGTTTTCCACAGGTCGTTCATTGACTTGCCGATGTATGCCGTTATCCTCGCTCTTAACGTGTTATTGAAACACCTGAAATCTCAGAGGTTCTTCGATCATGGCCAAAGAAAAGAAACCCGCTGCCGCCCCCGCTCCCGCCCCCGCAGCGAAGCCCGCCCCCGCCGCTAAAAAGGCCGCCCCGGCTCCGGCGGCTGCCAAGACTGCTCCCGCCCCCGCTCCCGCAGCCAAACCGTCTCCGGCGGCGGCCAAGACCGCTCCCGCCCCCGCCGCCAAAAAGGGCGCGGCTGCACCCGCCAAAAAGGGCGAAGTCAAAGGCAAAAAGGAAGTCAAACCCAAGCCGCTGACCAAGAACGAACTGTTCGGGGCCATCGCCGGTCACGTCGGTGCCGACACGACCAAGGTCGAAGTCGAGAAGTTCTACGATGCCCTGGTGACCGTCATCACCACGGAACTCAAAAAGCCGGTCCACATGATCCAGCTCCCCGACCTGTTCCGGCTCATCGCCTCGGAAAAGGCCGCGATCAAGGGCGGCGAAACCAAGACCAACCCGCTCAACGGCTCGACCTATGTGACCAAGGATAAGCCCGCGTCGCTCCAGGTCAAGACGCGCGTCCTCAAGGTCCTCAAGGACGCGCTCGGTACCTCCCCGGTCGCCCACTCGAAGAAGTAAACCCCTCAGCCCGTCTGCCCGCAGCAGACTCGGCGCGCGAAAGGTACGGGTCGCCCCGTGCCTTTTTTCGTTTCCCGTACGCCACTCGATTCCTAAGATGTCTTCGACCACTTCTCCCGGTGCATCCGGCCCCCTCGTCCGACATTCCGAGGCTTTATGACTGACACGCATTCGATGACCGTCGGCGAGTATCTGATCCACCGCCTCGGCGAACTCGGGATCCGAGAGATGTTCGGCATCCCCGGCGACTACATCCTCAAGTTCTTCCAGATGGTCGAGAAAAGCCCCATCGAGATGGTCGTCACGACCAACGAACTGTGCGCGGGGTACGCCGCCGATGCCTACGCCCGCATCAACGGCATCGGGGCGGCGTGCATCACTTACGCGGTCGGCGGGTTCAGCCTGACCAACGCGGTCGCCTCCGCGTACGCCGAGATGTCGCCGGTCGTCTTTATCAGCGGGTCGCCCGGTCTCAAACGGCAAAAGCGCAACTGGCACCTGCACCACATGGTCGGCACCCCCGACACCCAGTTCCAGGTGTTCGAGAAACTCACGGTCGCTTCCTGCGTGATCGACGACCCGCTGACCGCGTTCCGCGAGATCGACCGCGTGTTGAGTGCGTGCCTGCGCTACAAGCGGCCGGTGTACATCGAACTCCCCCAGGATCGGCTCGACATCACCTCCCCCTACCCGCACAACCCCACGATCGAAACCCCGCTCTCCGATGCCGACGAACTGCGCGAGGCACTCGGCGATGCCCTGGGCAAGCTCTACAGTTCGCGCTCGCCGGTCGTCATCGCGGGGATCGAACTGCACCGGCACAAGCTCGCCGACGAGGTGCTGAAGTTCGCGGAGGCCAACAACATCCCGGTCGTTTCGACGCTGCTGTCCAAGTCGGTGATCCGCGAAAACCACCCTCTGTACGTCGGGGTGTATCAGGCGGCGATGGGCCGCAAAGAGGTCACGGAGTTCGTCGAATCGTCGGACTGCATTCTGATGCTCGGGGCGATGATCACCGATACCGACACCGGGATCTTCACGCACAACCTCGACCAGAGTCGCGTGATCTTCGCCACCTCCGACCAGATCAGTATCGGCTACCACCACTACCAGGACATCGTCCTCTCGGACTTCGTCCGGGCCCTGTCGCAAAAGAGCCTCCCCGCGTACCACCGTCCGCTCCCCAGAATCGTCAACCCCATCGATGCCCCCTGGATCGCGGAAGCGGACGAGCCGATGACCGTCCGCCGCCTGTTTCAAAAGATCAACTCGATCCTGTCGAGTACGACGATCGTGCTGGCGGATCCGGGGAACGCCCTGTTCGGGGCGGCGGACCTGTCGGTCCACGACTCGGCCGAGTTTTTAGGCTCGGCGTTTTACGCGACTCTGGGCTGGGCGGTGCCGGCGGCGATCGGCGTGCAGTACGCCGCCCCGACGCATCGGCCGATCGTTCTGGTCGGCGATGGTGCGTTCCAGATGACCTGCTGCGAACTCGGCACGACGCGGCGCAAGGGGCTCAACCCGATCGTGATCGTCCTGAACAACAAGGGGTATCTGACCGAGAAGGTGATCTTCGAGGGGACGTTCAACGACATCCCCGACTGGAGCTATCACAGGCTGCCGGAGTTTTTGGGAGCGGGGATCGGCTTCGAGGTCCGCACGGAAGGCGAACTCGATGCCGCCCTGACGGCCTCGCTGGCGAACGCGGACTCGTTTTCGATCCTCAACGTGCATCTGGGCGAGCGGGACCACGCCCCCGGTTTGAAGCGACTGGGGGACGGACTCGCGGGGAGATCGTAGGGCGATTCGTCTTCCGCGTTCACGCCGCCGCGATCACCACACCTCGCGGGATGCCGGTTTCGCTGCCCGCCGGGGCGGGCGGAGCGTCCGCGAGTCGTCCGCCCGCCATGCGCACCACGCGGTCGGTCGTTCTCGCCATCTCGGGGTTGTGTGTGACCATCAGGATCGTCACTTTTTCGTCCCGATTGAAGCTCTCGAGAATGCGCATGATGTCTCCGCCCGATTCGGCATCGAGATTGCCCGTCGGTTCGTCGGCGAACAGGATCTTCGGCCCCGATACCAGCGCGCGGGCGATCGCGGTCCGCTGCATCTCGCCGCCGGAGAGTTCGCGCGGCCGATGCCCGAGCCTGTGCCCGAGTCCCACCCGTTCGAGGATCGCCGTCGCCCGGTTGCGGGCATCCCTGCGCCGACCCATCCACGAGAAGATGCCGTTCGATATCATCGCGGGCATCATGACGTTCTCGAGCATCGTCAGTTCCGGCAGCAGGTGGTAAAACTGGAAGATGAACCCGAAGGTCTTATTCCGCAGCGCGTCGCGTTCCCGGCGGCCGACATCGTCGATGCGCCGACCGTTGAGCAGGATGCTCCCCGAGTCGGGTCGGTCGAGCGAACCGAGGAGGTGCAACAGGGTACTCTTGCCCGATCCGCTCTGCCCGACGATGCTCAGAAACTCGCCCGCTTCGACGTTCAGCGTCAGGTCGGTGAGCACCTGAATGCGGTGGGTGTGACGGCGGTACGCTTTATTCAGTGCGACGGCTCGCAGCATGGTAAACCTCTTTGGTGAGAACCGAATCACTCGAAACGCAACGCACGCACCGGCTGAATCCACGCCGCCCGGATCGCCGGGAGGATGCTGAAGACCACCGCGATCAGGATCGCCCCGACGTTGATCCACGTCACGTTCGAGGCCTGGATGTTCGTCGGGATTTTGTCGAAGTAGTACACGTCGCGGTTGAACACGTCCTGCCCGGTGATGGCACTGAGCCACTGCTCGATCTCGTTGATGTTCGTCGTCAGCGTCAGCCCGAGGATCGTACCCATCCCGCAGCCGACGACACCCAGCAACAACCCGTAGCCGACGAAGATAGCGAGGATGCCACCGTTGGAGGCCCCGAGGGACTTCATCACGCCGATGTCGCGGGTCTTTTCGATCACGATCATCGAAAAGATAGCCAGGATGCTAAAGCCCGCGACCCCGATGATGAGGAACAACAAAATGTTGAGGATGCCCCGCTCGATCTCGATCGCCGACAGCAGCGTCGATTGTTTATCTTCCCAGGTCTGGACGTTGTACAATCCCGACGGGAACAACTTCCGCAACTCCCCGACCACTTTACGGGCCTTCGAGAAGTCTTTGAGCCGGATCTGGATGTGGGTCGCCCGGTTGTCCATCGCCCGCAGGGTCTGGAGGTAGTCGAGCGAGACGTACACATATTGCGAATCGTACTCGGCCATCTCGGTGCGGATGTAGTCGTTGACGACGAACGACGAATGGACGGGTTCGGGGTTCTCGCGTCCGCCGCCGATAGTCATGAGGCTGACGGTATCGCCCGGGGCGAGTACGACCATATCCTTGTTGGCGGTGTTGCTGGTCGCGCCGGGCTGGCGGTAAGTGCCGATGGCGAAGCCGATGACGATGGCTTTGGGGTCGCGCGGCAGGCTCGGCGGGGCTTCGGGCGGGGGCAGTTCGCCTTCCGCGAGCGGTTTGGGCATCGGCTCGACGGTGCGCGGGAGCGGATTGAGTGCCTCGAATCGGCCGCGGGCTTCGGGGGTCAGGGCGAAGGTGGGGTCGGCCCGGAGTCTGGGGTCGGTGAGGTGTTCGGAAAACCCGCCGACATCCGAACGGCCTTTGGCATCGACCCCGATGAGGTGGACGGGGCGCGTCACTCCTTCGCCGTTGGGGTAGCGGTACTGGAGCATCGCGAAGACTTCGATCGTCGGGGTGATCGCGGCAATCTCGCCGCCGACCGACGACTCGCGGATGCGTTCCAGCATGACATCGGTGTGGAGTGGGAAGCCGTTATAGCTGGGGCACTCGATGACGACATCGGACATGACCCCGTGCAGGCGGTCGCGCAGTTTGGTGGAGAACCCGGACATGACGGAGTTGACCACGATGAGCGTCGCGACCCCCAGCATCACGCTGATGACCGAGATGACCGCGAGGTAGCGGGTCCGAAGGTAACGCAGGCATAACAGTAGCTTATACATCGAAGTCCTTTTCGATGAGAATCGATGATGGAGTGCTAAGTTCGGGACCGGCCGGTAACCTAACCCCCCAGCCCCCTTCCCTCGAGGGAAGGGGGCTGGGGGGTTAGGTTATCGGCTTCTCTTCCGTCGCCTTCGCCGCTTCCGGTCGCAGCAGCGGGAACAAAATCACGTCCCGGATCGTCGGCGTATTCGTCAGCAGCATGACCAGTCGGTCGATGCCGATCCCCAGACCGCC
>Ga0105047_10020002_pt1 | contig 10306 bp, 6 predicted proteins | sample MAT04_FD_78384 | JGI IMG/M metagenome (GOLD analysis project Ga0105047, IMG submission 78384) | Freshwater microbial communities from Lake Fryxell liftoff mats and glacier meltwater in Antarctica - MAT-04 (megahit assembly) | ecosystem: Environmental > Aquatic > Freshwater > Ice > Liftoff... | reverse complement strand
TCCAGCTCGCCGATGACGATTTCAGGTTCGGCGGCCGACCACGCAGGTTCGGCTTCGACGAGGGCCTCTCCGGTCCGCATGACGATTCGGCCTATGGACTTGGTTTTGGACTTAGCAGCAGCCTTCTTTTTTTTGGCCATGTTGAATTCTCGATGTTGGAACGACGTAAAGTTAGGATGTTTCTCGACGGCAGCGTCTGAAACCGAGGTTTCGCCCTAAAATGGTAATGTGGATGGTGTCGTTTTGGTATTCCAAAAAAACGGGTTCTGACGCCTTCTTAAGACTGTAGACCTAGGCTGAAGAGTGGTTTTTGGCGTAGTCGAACGGTCGAGTCCCGAATATGTTAAGTATTCTTCCGTGACGAGCCGCAAGCGGGTTGCCGTTGCCCGAACACTTATCCCGATCCGCTCTTTGATTTGTTGGATGGACGTTGGATTCAAATGCCCAGAACGATTGCTATTGGAGATATTCATGGTTGCCTCGCGGCGCTGGACTGTGTGTTGGAAGCGATACAGCCAGGCCCCGAGGACACGATTATTACGGTCGGGGACTACGTCGACCGCGGGCCGAATTCCTGTGGCGTTTTGGACAGGTTGCTGCAGCTCGAAAAATCGACCAACCTCATCGCCCTTCAGGGGAACCACGAAGAGATGATGCTGGCCGTTCTCGAGCGACGGGTGGAACCCTATAGTTGGTTGAACCACGGAGGTGTTGACACCATGGAATCGTACGGGTTCGCCGGTGATCTCGCCTGTGTTCCCGAATCCCATCGGGAATTCATCAAGCGGATGCCAAACTTTTTTGAGAACGAAACCCATTTCGTCGTGCACGCCAATTACGACCCCGACTTGCCGTTGACGGAACAGCCGGACGACATGTTGCGTTGGGTCAAAATCACAAACTCGCTACCTGCTCCGCACCAGTCCGGCAAGATCGCGATCGTAGGCCATACCCACGATCGCCTAGGAGAGATTTTTCGAATCCCACATTTGATTTGCATCGACACCTACTGCTACGGCGGCAAATGGTTGACTGCGTTAGAATTGGGGACGGACTGTATTTGGCAGTCGAGCCCAGAAGGGGTTTTGAGAATTCCATCTTAGGAAAGACAGTTAGTGGCAAAGAAGAATTCACCCAAGCAAGAGTCGATCGAAAAAGAGCTCTCCGACCTCAATGACGCAGCCGGCGACTTGATGGAAGTCGCTTACTGCGCTTCGGCTTATAAATTGTATGGTGAGCTTCGCTCGCGAGCCAAATCCGAAGGCCGGTTGGGCTACTATGTTTTCGGTACGTTCTTCCAAATGAATTTGGCCCAGCGGATGCTCCAATTTGAAACAGTACGGGAGCGGGCCGTAGAACTCATTGCCATCTTTGAGGACGAGGAGCAAGCTCGCCGTATCGAGCCAACGCTCGATCTGGATCAGTATGAAAATATCATCTACTCGATGGGTGCGTGTGCCTACGAAGTTCTAGCGGAAGCCACTGGTGCGCTCGATGGCTACAACTCGGAGGGGATGCAGGAATGTCTCACCGGCGGAATTGAGGTCTGTCATCGAATCGGTAAACTCTCGTGTATCCAGTGCTTTCGCGAGTACGCGTGCGATACTCACACGGCCGCCGACGATTACGAATTGGCTCGCTACCATTGCAATCAAGTATTGCAGCAGACCGAGTTTGCGGAACGGGGAGATCGTCGTTGGTTGGCCATGTTGCGGTTGGCGACCATGGATATCCTCGAAGGACAGCACGACGCAGCCCGGACGAAGCTGGAACAGGCTTCTGAATTAGCCAAGCAGCCGAGCGTTAACGATTTGTTGGGGGCGCAAGTCGCCGTGATGCTGGAACGGCACACGCTCGATTTGATGGAACACCGCGAAATGGATCCGCTGACCGAAAAACTGTTGTCGGAACTTCCTCCGCGAGGGGAGTGCCCCGAATACGATCTCGATGTCGATTTTTTGACTGCGGTTGCGCACGTGGAGAACGACGAGTTCGAATCGGCCGAAAAGCTACTGGTGTCCTGGAGTAAAGTACTGAAGCAGAACAAAGCGATTTCCAAATGGCTGGAGTGCGGCGTGCGTTTAACTGCTCTGTATCGTTTGCGGGGCGAGATGAGCAAAGCCAAGCGACTCAGCGATCAGTTCGAGGAAGCTGCGACACGCGCAAATGATTGGCAATCGATCCGCAGGTTGCATTTGGTACTGGACGACTCAGTCGAAATCACGCCGCTAGGAACCGTGGTGCGGAACACGCGCTCACCGAGTTCTATTCCCCACGCCGAGCCCGTGGCGGTGGCGACCGACGTCGCTGTCAAGTCGATTACTATCCTTAAGCCCGTTGAGTCTGTGGAGCGAACGCCGCTAGGGGCATGGATGGATAGCTTGACCGAACGAATGCACGCGATCGGGAAAGAAGCGGAGGCGCAAAGCAACGCTCGAGTGGATGTGTCCACTTTTCGCATCGAGTTGCTAGCTCGACCTATCGCTGAGTTCAACCATCCTGAAGACATCGGTCGGGCTTTGTACCTAATGAACTTCTTGATCACGCCCGAGTCGGATCGTTCCCAAATCTGGAAGTGGGCCAATACCCTGGTCTCTGGCCATCAAGAAGTTGCGTACCTGATCTCGTTGCTCGCGAGGCTAGGCATGACGCTCAGCATGCTGGATCGTTTGACGGCCGAGCTGACTCGCGAATTCAACGAAGAGCTTATCGAGGAGGAGATGGGATTCGACGAGGAGAGTGAAGACGAGGATGACGAGGATGACGAGGATGAGAGCGACGAGGATGATGAGCTGGAGAGCGAGAACGAAGTGAACGAAGGGGGGCGATCACCGCTCGATGACTTGGAGCTCGAGGGACTGGATTTGTACAGTGGCTACGACCCGGACATCAATCCCGATGATCACTCGGCAATTGAGAAAGCGTTTTCCGATGCGTTTTCCGACGAAACCTGGGAGACTGCGGAATCCGCCTCCATCAGCAACGAGCGATTGGAGCAGCTGGTGCGCAAGTCGTTGCAAATGGATGCGACCGGGGTCAACAATAACTTCCGCGCGGCCGAGGTTTTCGAATACATTGGCAACGCCGGGGAAGCGGAACGATGCTTTGCTCGAGCGTTCAAGCTGGATCGAACGCGAGAGGACGCAGCCTTGGCCTTGTCGCACATTTACTCCGATACCGATCGATTGCAAGACGCTCTCTACGTGCTCGATCTCTGTATTCGTGAGGGAGGAGACTCAGGCGAATTATTGTTCGAGGCGGCCCTCAAGGCGCATGCGTTGACCCAGCATGAGTTGCAAGTCAGCTTTTTGCAGAAGCTGCATCAGCGACACTCCTCCGCGCCCTGGACCTACTATTATCTCAGTTCTGGCTTGCTGGAGTTAAAGCGTCCGAAAGAGGCGCTCGAGGCTATTGCACAGGAAGAAGCTCTTTACAAATCCAAAGGGCTTCACATCGATTCCGTGCGAGCTGCTGCGAACGCGCAATTGGGAAATTCTACAGAAGCTGCCGAACACATTGAATGGGCGTTGACCCGCGACTTGTATAGTGTCAAAGACTTGACCGTCAGCGGCATTTCGGGAGCCTTCGAGCGATTGATCGCCGCGGCCAAGATGTGCCCCAATCAACGAGCACTGCAAATGGCCGTCGAAAAAAAAATGCTGGTCGCGGGCCTGGCCACGGAAAGCTATTTCGAACACGTGCGAGCTCACGAGAAGCCGTGCGATGTGAAATTGTTTCAGTGTTACTTGGAGCAGCCACTCGATGAACACTGGCACGAGTTTGAGGGGTGTCTGCCCGAACAGACGGACTGGTTTGGATATGTGGCGCAGTGGGGGGTTTTGGCTCGCAATGCTCAGGAAGCATCCGCTTTGGCGATCGAGTGGCAAGCCAAATGCTACGCGTTGGAGGCCGAGGTAGTCGAAGTTGAAACCAACGATGATGAATTGCATGACCGACCTGGCATAGCTTTCCAAGGACCTCGGTTTCCCGATAGCGAATTCATGAGCGACAAGGATCTGGATGAAGGGATCGGGGACTCGCCGTTCTAAAGTTTCAAACTCGTTCGACTGGTCCAGTCTGGGATTAGGATCCTCAATTTGCCTGCTACCATAAAATCTCAACCACTAAGCCTGATCGCTATTTGAAGGGCAGGAGCCAGCTGCCAGTTAGCACCAAAACGAGCCCGCAAAAACCCATGATGGTCAATGCAGCTGAGAAAGTCTTGAGCGTTTGCAAGGCGGTCATGCCCGTCATCGTGGCCACTTGCCAAAATCCGCTGTCGTTCATCCAAGCGAAGGGTTTCGAGCCACAGCCAATCGCCAGTGCGACATAGACGGGATGGAACGGAAGATCCATCGTGGCCAGCAACGGCTTGATGATCTCAACGGTCGTGGTCATAGCCACCGTTGCTGACCCCTGAGCAGCGCGGATGATGGCGGTGGTTCCGAACGCCATCACGAGCAGGCCGGTAGGGGACTTCAAACCTGGAAACAGACCAACGATTGCCGGCCCGACGCCGAGCTCCTTCAACGCAACGCCAAATCCGCCCCCCGCGCAGGTCAGCAGGATAATCATTCCCGCATCCGCAATCGATCGCGAAACGATACTTTGCGATTCCTTTTTGCTTCGCACTCCATGGAGTGTAATGATCCCGATCAAAGCTGCGATCAACAGGGCAACGGTTGGGTCCCCAAGATTTTTCCAAATTGCGGAGGCGCCTGAAGATTGGCGTCCGAGGAAAACTTCGGCCGCGACGATCATGGCCATGGGTACCACCAGCGGCATGGCCGAGAGCCACACCGGTGGCAACTTGGTAGTACTGGAGGTTGCTTGGGATTCTATTTTTTGGGCGGAATGGATCGGCAGAATCATGGTTCGGCTGCACCACACCCCGTAGAAAAATCCGATCGTGGATACGAGTCCACCGACGATGATGCCCCCTACCATCATGGTCGCCATCGGGACCTGGAGCGCGGAAGCGACCATCAGCGGACCTGGCGTAGGTGGAACGAGGGAGTGAGCCATGGTCGCTCCCACGATGATGGCCATGACCGACAGCATGTAGCTTGCGGGCTTGTCCCTGGCGACCGCTTTCGCCAGAGGCAAAAGCAAATAGAACACGGTGTCGAAGTAGACAGGGATCGCCATTAAGAATGCGCTGACCGAAAGGGAGGGGGCTAGTCGCTTCATCCCGAAAACTCCCACAATCGATTGCACAATTCGGGTTGCCGCCCCGCTTTCCAGCAAGCAGCCACCCACGATGGATGCAAAGACGATCGGCAGCCCGATCTTTTGAAACACCTCCGACATACCAGCCGCCAGGCGGCTCGCAACCTCTTTTTCACTCGGAGTTAGGAGGAGTATGACCAAGCTACCGAGCACCAATCCTAAGAATGGATTCAGTTTCAACCACAGTATCGACGTCACGACAACGGCGATACCAAGTAGTGCAATCAGCAAAATGGTCAAGTGGTTTTCCTAAGGGGTCACGATCGGGATGGTGGTTTCAAGGACGACCGTCTCCGTGGCGACGGGGGTAGCGACAGCGTCGCCCGACGCCGGCAATCCAACACTCGAAGGATCGAAAGATCCGCGACTGATGCGATCGCGCACGGTGGTTAATTCGGGATTATCACGAGGAGTGAAGCTGCGGCCCCGCTGGTAGGCTGCTTGTTGCATCGAACCATCCAGAGAATCTTCTGACAAATTCACTTGGTTGTACGCCAGCAACGAACCTTTCTCGCGATGGAAATCCCGGAGGGCTAAATTGTAATCCACCAAAGAGCGATAGAAAGCGCTGGTGCTGCTGGCTAGCTGCTGTTGCGCAAGGAGCAGGAAGCTAATGTTGATCAATCCTCGCTCGTAGCGATTTTTAAGCACTTCGACCTGCAGTTCGTCTGCTTCGATCCGATTGTGATTGGTTTGCAATTGGATATAGCTACGGGAGATTTGACGCGATGCATTGCTCAAATCGTGAGAGATTTGGAGCTGTTGTTCTTTAAGAACGGTCATTTCGCGCGCCAGATTGAGCTGAGCGTGGCGGACGGCGGCCGAAGCTTGACGCAGCCCGACGTTATAGGACCAATCGAAACCCGCTTGCCATTCTTGGAAGTTCCCTTCGGTTACATTTTGCAGGAGGCTTTCAAATTGGCTGTTTGGATCACGACCTCCGATCAAGTGGTCGCCGAGCCCGCGCCATCGATATTGAGTGAGGACATCGAGCCGTGGTCGCTTGTTGAGGCGAGAAGCGATGAGCTCGAGTTCACGGCGTTTGATGGTCCATTCCTGCCGACGGACCTCGACGCGACGGGTCATGGCATCGCAGAGCGACGCTTCCCAGTCGAAGGCTACTTCGGCCTGCAGAGGCTCATCCGATGGCCGGATCAAACGCCCGTCGGTCGGTGGCAATCCCATGACGTAACGCAACCTCTGTTCGGATGAGTAGAGACCCTGCGTGCCAGCCAAAGCATCATTGACCTGTGACGCAAAGAGGAAGTAGTTGGAGCGAGCTTGCGCTTCGGCATCGGCTTCGCCGCCGCGCGAACCAACTTTTTGCAGCTCATTGATCCTCTGCCAAGTCTTGAGCGAGTTCTCGCGACCCGACAGTTGTGCATCCAGAGCTCGATACGCGAAGTAGAGTTCCCAATAGGCCCCTTCGACATCGTTGATCAATCGCAAAACCCCTGCCTCGAAATCGGCGAGTGAAATGTCGTTATTGATTCTGGCGATGAGAACACCGTTGTACTGTCCGATTGGCGCATTCGCGCCGGCGATCCGGTTGAATGTCGTTCCGGCTCCCTGCATCAGAGGTTGGCGGTACTCGGCTTCGACGAAGCCTACAAAGTCACTGGTAAATCTTCGGAACGGCGTATTGTTGTTGTCGTACACGACGTTCGATCGCAAGGCGTAGGACGCACCAGTCGCCGTTCTCTTGGTAATCGCGTTGATGTAGTTGCCGGTCGTTTGTTGAAAGCCACTGGGCAAGAAAGGATTTCCAGCATTGTTGAAGGGGCGATTGTTCTTTTGCCAAAACAACTGTGAAGTCACCTGTGCGTCGAACGCGGATAAAGCTGCTTCGGTGCCTCCGAGCGGATTCAAATCGGTCAGCGCTGGATCGAGCTGGGTCGCCTGCCCCTGCGGGGCCGAAACGACCGCTCCGCCTAACGAACGCAAGACTTCGCTAGTCTGTAGCGAAGCGCGAATGGCCTCCTGAAGCGTCAGGTCAAAGGTTGGCAACTCGCTGGGGTTCTGCACCGCCAGGGGCGACGGACTTTGTGCGACGGTCGGCTCGATCGGAGTGTTGACGTCTGGATACTCGATCTGAGTCACGAAATTTTGAAAGTAAGAGACATCGGAGCTGTCTCGCCAAGCGCGGAAGCGTTCCGTAGGACGGCAGCCACTGATACAGGATACAGCCATACACCCACTAGCGATCCAATTTCGAAGTTGTCCACGATTTGTCATGACAGTCCATATCTGACGTTTTTGGGGTATTCATTTCTTGAAGCGAGCTGATCCCGTGCCTTCAAGAACACATCAACCAATCGCTTGAAAAACCGTCCGGTAATGCAAGCAATCGAGTAAATGACGCCTGATCGTTCCAAGCCTCATCAGTGAACGTATCGGACCAATGCATACAACCGCTGCATTGAGTCGTCATCCCCTACCAAACAAATCCCAGGTAGACATGGCAAAACGGGAACCTGTGAAAAAAACCTCTCAAGCGTCAAAGCTTGACAGCGACTCAGTTGGATCGCCAGCATTTTCCTACGGCTGACCTGCTCTCAAATTCCTTTTGTATTTTGGCTTTGCCAAAAGGGATAGGACGACTAAAATCTATTTGCTTGTACTTTGGCCACTTGGTGAAATTGGCAGACACGCCAGACTTAGGATCTGGTGCCGAGAGGCGTCGGGGTTCAACTCCCCGAGTGGCCACCTTGTTTCTTTTGCTCCAGCAATCGCTGGAAAGTTGGGCTTACTTTGTCAGTGGAAACGATCGTTAGCCCCAGCAATCAGCGAGTCAAGGCTGCCAGTTCCCTCCGTGATGCACGCGAGCGTCGCGACAGCGGATTGATGATTATCGATGGGGACAGGATCGCCAAACACGCCCACGCCGGCGGCATTGCTTGCACCGAACTCTTTATTTTGGAAACCACCGACGAGTCTCATCGCCTGATGATCAGCGAATGGCAAGGTATGGTTCCCGATATTCGGATCAATATTCTCTCCAAAGCAGCCATGTCGAAGTTGCAGTATGGTGACCGAGATGTTCCGTTGATCGCGATTGCCAAGCAGCCCAGTTTGGCATTGGAGTCTTTGGACGATCGCTTGTCACCCAGAACCCGCGATGCAAAGTCAAAATGCTTTCTGGTCCTCGACCAAATGGAAAAGCCGGGAAATCTAGGAGCTGTGATGCGGACCGCAGACGCCGCCGGAGTTGCAGCTGTACTGCTCAGTGATCCCGTCAGCGAAATGTGGAACCCCAACGCGATTCGCGCTAGCTTGGGAGCGATCTTTCGTGTTCCGATGGCGGTTGGGTCGGCTAGGCAGATTCAAGCTTGGCTGATCGAGCGGTCTATCACCACATATGCGGCCCGCATTGATGGCGATCGTTCTCACATCGTGCCCAAGTACGAACCGTATGTCTGCCTCGTGATCGGAAGTGAGAGCGATGGCTTGGGTGACGCATGGGCCCAAGCCGAGGTCACCAATGTTCGCATTCCTATGTGCGGAGCCATCGATTCGCTCAATGCTTCGGTAAGCACTTCGATTGTCCTGTTTGAAGTGCTCAGACAACATGGACGATTATCCAGTCAATAAACCTGTAGCGAACAATAGATGTAATCCTGGGAAACATGAAGCCGCTGGATCGATTTTCGTTTGGTATTGGCGATCGCTTTGCGCATCAAGCTTCTGCGCAACTACGGGCATTCCAGTTGCTTTCCGTAGCGGGTGTCCGTGTTGCACCCGTTTGGAACAAATCCAATCGTGAGCACATCTTCGTAGGTTCCGAACCGCAAAGCGTCTACGATGCGGCCACGGAAGCGGTGGCTGAACTGGGTTGGAAGGGCAATTGGTTCGTGGATGCGGATCATATTCAGTTGCAGACGGTCGATCGTTTTGTCGATTGCTCCGACTTCTTCACGATCGACGTCGCTAGTTCCATTGGCAAGCCCGCTTCCACCGCCGACGTGGATGCATTCACTCTGCGTCACTCGGAGCTGGTCGGTACGATGAATCTACCTGGTGCGCGCGAATCGATCTCGATCGGGATGGAGGATATCCGGAATGTCGCACGAAAGTACTTGCTAGCCGTCCGGGAAGCCGGTGCAATCTATCGGCACATCGAGAAAAAGAGGCAGGCGGATCCCTTCGTTACCGAAGTTTCCATGGATGAGACCGATTCGCCTCAGACGCCACCAGAACTCCTGATTATTCTGGCCGCTTTCGCAGACGAGCAAATTCCACTGCAAACGATTGCTCCGAAGTTTACCGGTCGGTTCAATAAAGGGGTCGACTACGTAGGGAATCTAGCGCAGTTTGAACGAGAGTTTCTTAACGATCTGGCGGTGATTGCATTCGCGGTGAAGCGATATGGACTGCCAGCCGATTTGAAGCTGAGCGTTCATAGCGGCAGCGATAAGTTCTCGCTCTATCCGATCCTGCGGCGGGGGATCGAACAGACAGGCGCTGGAATCCACGTGAAGACAGCTGGCACGACCTGGCTCGAGGAGCTAATCGGTCTGGCTGAGGCTGGTGGCGACGGATTGGAACTCACCCAAGAGATCTATGCCTATGCATTGGATCACGTGGACGAGCTGTGTGCCCCCTACGAGAGCGTCATCGATATCGACAGGACGCGGTTGCCACGCGTTGATGAAGTGAACCGGTGGAGTGGAGCTGAGCTTGCCAGCGCCCTCCGCCATGTTCCAGGCGTGCCACTATTCAATCCACACATCCGCCAGCTTTTGCACGTGTCGTTCAAAGTCGCCGCCAAAGCGGGGATTCGATACACAGATCTTCTAAAGCGGAACAAGACCATTGTTTCTGAGCAAGTCACGAAAAACATCTACGAGCGTCACCTGAAACCTTTGTTCCTCGGCTGAAATGCAAAGCCGGCAGGGATTCCACTGCGGCCTCGTCCCCAAGCTGGAGCTTGGGAACGCCCGGAAACTGCGGCCTCGTTCCCAAGCTCCAGCTTGGGAACGCTGTCCCAGAAGCTCTGCTTCGACCTCCTGCTATTGAGCTCGGCCAACGCTTGACAACTTCGTCACGTCAATAGCTCAGGCTTCGGGAAGCGGAGCTT
>Ga0105047_10020001_pt1 | contig 10306 bp, 7 predicted proteins | sample MAT04_FD_78384 | JGI IMG/M metagenome (GOLD analysis project Ga0105047, IMG submission 78384) | Freshwater microbial communities from Lake Fryxell liftoff mats and glacier meltwater in Antarctica - MAT-04 (megahit assembly) | ecosystem: Environmental > Aquatic > Freshwater > Ice > Liftoff... | reverse complement strand
TTGACGATTTGCGCTCACTGCTGCGAGACTAGGACTCGAACCTAGATAACATCCTCCAGAGGGATGCGTCCTACCATTAGACGATCTCGCAGCACTAAGCGCAAATTGCAGCAATTCCTTCTAGGACTGGATGAGAGACAAACCGGTTTGTCTCTCATCCCTACCACTCACGATATCGCAACTGTACTTCTCTCTAACTCTCTACTTATTGACTGACAAAGAATACGTGAAAAAAGACTAATATTCAAGCTGCTGTTGCAGTTGTATCGTCGTACACAAAAGCACCCGAAAGCGTGCTTTTGTGTACTGTTCTTTTTTTGAAAACCTATTGTGACGCTTTCATCATCACGTCGATATTTCCACGGGCAGCTTGTAGCTCTTTGTGAGCAAGTTCAAGTTTTACCTTTGCGCTTTTTAGGGCTTCGTTATTTTTTTGTGCCAACTTCGAATCTCCCTGGTCGACTGTTAAATTCGCTACTAGACTTGCTGCTTCGTCAGCATATTTCTTTGCATTTTCAATTTTTCCCTCAAAATCTGTGTACGCAGCTTGTGCTTCGGTAGTATCTTTACCTCTAGATGAAGCAGTAGCAATTCGTGTTTCGACCTTAACGCCAAATGCTTCCATTTGACCTGCTATGGTGTAAACCCTCCCTACAGAAGCTTTAATGGCAGATTGTGGAATAACCAGACGATAGACTCTGTGAGATTTCGTAATTGCCTCGAGATCTGCTTTTAGCGTAGTAGTTCCCGTTTCTGTACTAATTTTTACCTTTAAATCCGTAAGTGACTTTATCTGCGCGTTGATAGAATTTAGGATTTCAGTTTTTTCGTTTGCACTTAAATGTGCCATTTGCTCAATACGTTTTTTGAGCATTTCTAAACTCTGGAGACGTTTGTCAATTCCTGTATCTCCTGCTGAGCGAAGCATGGCTTCGCGCTCAACAGTCCCTGCCGACATTTTTGCCTTGAGCTCTGCGCTCATTTGAGCCCACTTTTCCTTTGAAATTCCTGTCGGTAATCCTCCTCCTTGAGTTGGGTTTTCCGGGGCGGTAGTTGTCGCCTGTGCAGTGGGCGTTAGTGGAGACCATGCCCCAAACAAACTTGTCAGTGCAAACATTCCTGCAAATAGCGAAGTAGATAGTTTCATATATGTTGGTTAGTACGCGCTTTCAGCATCCTGTATTGAAGAATTAACTGTCGCATTATCACTCTCAAGAGCTTTTAGCTCAGCATCAAGCTTTGCCGCATCTTTCTGGAGTGCATCATTTGACGTATTATTTCCCTTTGCGGTCATAACTCCCACCTGTGCGTCACCTGAATCGTCCACCTGGCTTTCAGAGGTTGTGGTTGCCATAGGATCCATCATATCAACTCCCCGTAACGTGGTGCTGTAGTAAAAGTATCCCACCCCAAGAACGACGACGAGAGCCACCGCTACAAGTATTTGAGTATTATTTTGCATAGAGATATAAGTGTGTAATTAGAAGTACCTCACCATTAAGTATACCTCTATATAGACCTCCTGTTACTCTACTGTGGATTATCCTTTTCGCGCTACTACAGCCTTTAAAAAAGCACTAAAAAGTGGGTGTGGAGCTAGCGGTCTTGCCTGAAGCTCTGGATGAAACTGACACCCAAGGTAAAACGGGTGAGTTTCTAGTGAAAGCTCCGCGATTTCCATGAGTACACCATCTGGAGATGTTCCGGAGAAAATAAGTCCTCCTTCTCTCAATCGTTCAACATACTGTGGATTTATTTCGTAACGATGACGATGACGTTCTGACACGGTGTCTTCCCCATACGCTTTTTGTGCAATACTTCCCTCTAACAGCTTTGCGTCATACGCACCCAATCTCATAGTTCCTCCATACTTACCCTCTTTAATAAGTGCTCGCTGTTCGGGCATTACATCCACTACAGGATCTGGTGTTTCTGGATTTATTTCAAACGTGTGCGCGTTCGAAAGGCCCAAAACGTTTCGTGCGTACTCTATGACAAGCATGTGCATGCCGTAGCAAAGCCCAAAATAAGGAACTTTATTTTCTCTACAATACTTTGCTGCTTTGATTTTCCCCTCTATTCCTGTTTCTCCAAAGCCACCTGGCACAATGATGCCGTCATACTTGGAAAGCATTTCGATGTCTCCAGTTTCAAGATCTTTTGCATTTACCCATTCAATATGTGGTTTTACTGAAAGCTCTGCTCCTGAAAATTTGAGAGCCTCAATGACAGAGAGGTACGCATCTGAAAGAACATAATCACCTGTATTAAAATACTTTCCAACAATACCAATAGTGACGCTTGGTCTATCACTCTTTAATTTTTCAACAAAGGCAGACCACTCTGTGAAATCTGCTTGCTTTTCCTTGGGGAGTTTGAGCGCGTCCAGGAGCAAATCTCCAAGCTTATCTTTTTCAAAATTAAGCGGGACGTCGTAAATACTATCCACGTCCGGCGCGGAAATTATTCTGTCAGCACGAACGTTACACCAAATAGCAAGCTTCTCTTTTCTTTTTTCATCCATTGCCTCATTGGAACGCGCAATTATAAAATCTGGCTGAACTCCGTATGAGTTCAGCTCCCGGACTGCGCTCTGTGTTGGTTTGGTTTTCATTTCTCCCAACGTACCCGGTACTGGAAGATATGAAACAATCACAAACAGAACATCGTCGGGATACTTCAGCCGAAGCACGCGGGCAGCCTCTATGAAAAGTGCATTTTGAAAATCACCTACGGTTCCGCCAATTTCGATAACTGAAATCTTGCTGTCAGAATGCACGGAGGCAGCCTCTAGTCGGAGCAAAATTTCATCTCTCACATGAGGTATCGCTTCAATACACTTTCCCCCGTACTCCAAGGCTCGCTCACGATTTATGACACTTTGGTATACCATTCCACTTGTCATGTAGTCCTCAGGCCCCAGGTCTCTGTGCAAAAAGCGCTCGTAATTTCCCATATCCTGGTCGGTCTCGAGCCCAGACGTGAGCACAAAAACTTCTCCGTGCTCTGTGGGGTTCATGGTACCCGCGTCAACATTTAGGTATGGGTCAACCTTAACTAGATTTACGGGATATCCACGTTCTTGGAGGAGTAGTCCCATAGAAGAACTCGCAACTCCTTTCCCCACACCAGACATAACACCTCCTACGACAAAAATGTATTTGTGTCCGTCTTTTGCCATATCACTGTAGTAAACTCCTCTTTGCTAAATATGTAAATAACGGCGTACGGCAACGTATGAGGCAATTGCTCCAAGCACGATTCCAGATAGTACTAGGGTACTAAAGAGCAAGACAAAATGAGTCACGTAGTAGTTAAATATATTGAAACCTCCAAGCCACACGGAGAGCGTTTGTCCCGCATAGTACGCAACAGGATAAAACAGAGCTAATGCAACCAAGGCGGCTAAAATTCCAGAAATTATTCCTGCTACGATAAATGGACCGCGAATATACATATTTGATGCTCCGACGAGTCTCATTACTGTAATCTCGTCACGCGCGCTGTAGATTGCCAGACGAATAGTCGAAAAGGCAATAATAATTGATGCAAAGGCAAAAAGGATTACAACGAACACTCCCACCTTTTCAGTTACCGCAATTGCTCCAGTGAGTCTGTCAATAACACTCTTGTTCTGGTAGTAGTTAATTCTATCAATGAGCACTCCTGTGGCCTCGCTCTCTTCACTATTTGATAGAAACTTTACGATACCCTCGTACTGTGCAGGATCTTTCGCCTTAATGGCAAGTGTTGCTCCAAGGGGGTTATCACCGAGTTGATTTAGTGCTTGGAGCGTTAAGTCGTCGGCCGCGTGCTTCTCCCTAAACATAGTGAGAGCGTCCTCGCGAGAGGTGTACGTTACTAACCGAACTTCCGGTAGGGTCTCTAGGAGAGTCTTTACTTCCAAAATTTCACTTTCAGGAGCAGTGGTTACAAAATATACGTTTACGTCAACTTTGTCTTGAATAACGGTGAGGGTATTCGTCAGGATTGCTGACAGGAAAATGAGTCCTCCTATAATGGAGAGCGTGACAGTCATGATGAGAACCGTTGCAAATGAAATAAGGCCACTTCGCACAAAGTTTCTCCAACCACCGACGATTATTCTCTTTAGTGTCATTAATTTCATATGCAAAGTGTATTGATCATAGTATGTACTGCCCGTGAGCGTCGTCTCGCACAATCCTTCCACGCTCCATAGTAACGACACGCCGTCCCATCGCGTCGACAACTCCTTTGTTGTGAGTGGTTATAAGTACGATAGTGCCGAGCTCATTAATCTTCTTAAGAATCTCAATTATTTCGTACGTATTTACAGGATCTAGATTACCCGTTGGCTCGTCGGCAACGATAACGTCCGGCTGGTTAACAATAGCCCGCCCTATGGCCACCCTCTGCTGCTCGCCCCCTGAAAGCTGATGCGGGAAGTGTCCGCCCTTAGAGCCCAAATCAACAAGATCTAGAATGTAGGGTACGTCTGAAGCGATTTCCTCATCTTCGCGCCCTGCAGCTTCCATGGCAAAGGCAATATTTTCGTAAGCTGTTTTATTTGGAATGAGTCTAAAATCCTGAAAAACCATTCCTATTTTCCTTCGGTATGAAGAAAGTATGTTTTTTGGAATAGAGTGCACATCCTCTGAATCGAAAAATACCGTCCCTTCAGTCGGTCTGTCTTCTGCTAGTAACATTTTAAGAAGCGTAGTCTTACCGGCTCCCGAGTGTCCCACTATAGAGACAAACTCTTTCGGTAAAATGGAGAGGGTGACGTCTTCGAGAGCTGGTGTGCCATCGTAGTACCTCTTAGTCACATTATCAAAATAAATCATAACCAATGTAGTATACCTTGTAGGTGCTCTCTTCGTCTATTCATAACTTTTTTATAATGGATCAGATATTTTTGTAATCCCATCAAGAAAGCTATCCATATTTCCCTTAAGTAAAGCTTCTGGGTCATGGTACTCGTGCCCTGATTCATGATCCTTAACAAGCTTGTAGGGATGCAGTACATATGAGCGCTTCTGACTTCCCCACTCATTAGCAGTAGTTGTAGCAACGTTACGACCTGTCTGCTCTGCCTTTCTTTTCTCTTCTTCCTTAATAAATAATTTTGCTCTTATAAGCTCCATTGCTTTTTCTCTGTTTGCTGCCTGGCTACGCTCGCTCGAAATGTGTGCAGAAATATTTGACGGGACATGGGTAATACGAACTGCCGTCTCTCGCTTATTAACGTTTTGACCACCTGCACCTCCTGAACGTGTAAACTGGATATCTAGATCTTCTGATCTCATTTCTACTTCCTCATGAGGTGCAATTTTTGGATGCACTTCAACAAGAGCAAAAGATGTCTGACGTTTTGACTGCGAGTTAAAGGGAGAAATGCGCACTAACCGGTGTACACCGGCCTCTTGCTTAAGTCTTCCATACACTCCAACTCCTTTAATTTCAATAAGAAAACTTCTGAAACCTCCGACTGAGTTTTCGTTTGAATCTAGTTCAAAAACTCCCCAACCTTTTATGCTGGCATACCCTTCATACATTTTTCTAAGCATTCGCACAAAATCTTCTGCATCGTCTCCTCCTGCACCTGCAAGTATTGCAAGTGTAGCGCTACCTGCGTCATATCCTTCGCCTTCTTGACTCCCTTCTTTAAGGGATTGGTACTCTCTTAAGGCTACTTTCGCATCTTCCTTGTTGCTCCAGAAACTTGGAGACTTCATGAGTACTTCAATTTCTGCTATTCGTTTTTCTACATCTTCGGGTTGCATATGGTCTTAGGCGCAATAAATTAAATACACTATAGTCTCTAGTCTTTAGAAAGATCCCTCTTTAAGAACCATGCGGACCCTAAAATAATAACTCCTCCCAAAATTGCTGTTGGAATAAATATTCGTAGATCCCCAGAGAGAAGGAGGTCTCCAAATAGAGTCATTAGTGCCGATGTAGGTATTTGTACGACCATCATAACCATAATGAAAGTAATGTAGGGAACTTTTGTGAGACCCGCCGCATAGGCAAATACTTCTGGGATTGCTGCGAATGTTATTCTTGCTTTTATGAGTGTCTTTAACCTAGTTCCCCTTGCAAGAATTTTATCAATACTTGCATATTGTTGTTGTGGAATAAACGCCCTCACAATTCCCTGCCCAAACTTCTTTGAGAGAAAGAAGGCAATGGTAAAGCCTATAACGTCACCTATAATAGTGAGTCCGAGTCCCGGCCAGAAGCCGTAGACAGCTCCGGCAATAGGGTAAATTGGACCTCCGCCAAGAGGCACGAAGACTATTGTTGTTATTTTGAGTAGGATGAGTGTGAAAGCTCCGTAAATTCCAGCTGCTTGCGCCAGTGATTGAAGCCTGTCTACCCCTATCCAGACGGTAATTCCATAGGCTCCAAATACGATGAGTAAAACTACCAGCAAGTTTTTAAAAGCCTCTTTTTTTGAGATTTTCTCTTTCTGTATTTCTCGTTTTTCTTCTTGCATTTCTTTAGTATAGCAAACTACATGAAGCGTGCTTCAAAAATACTTTTTTGGTTTAAATACCTTTTAAACTAGGCTAGAACTCATTTTAACAAAAATCAGTGAGATTTTAACATCTGATGAACTAATGAATTCCGCCACCACGCATTCTAATTTTTTTTAGCGCGATCTCCCCCTTTTATTTTTTCGGTATGGGTATTGTGTGGCGAGGTCGGGTTTCTCCTTGATGGGAGAAACTGTCGGAATTCAAATACGGACTCGGTTTTGCGAAAACTATTTTCTTGGGTGAGAAAGTGTCCCACACTTTCTCAAGATTTTTTGAAACGGTACTCCATCCAAAAGGTGTACAGCTTCTGTAAGAAGAGGATTCCGCAAAACCGAGACTAATTTTCTGGTGGAAATTCGGATTGTGTTCCTGTCCGCAGAAAGGGGTCGGGGGAATGAATGCGGGCTGGCTTTCGTCATTTTGGCTGGAGGTTTCGCTAATCCTGAACAAAAGTGGTTTTAGGATCAACAAAACCATTTTTGAATGACAAAATTAAATCCAATTTCGGATTTCGTCTTTTTTTCTTAAGTGCAACAAAAGCATATTTTTGAAAATCATCATCCATACATGCTTTTTTGACTGCCTCAATAACTTGTTTAGAAACCGGAATATTTTTACCTTCGTTAAAGGTCAAGCCGAGCATTTGATTTTCTGGATTGTAAGTCAGTGTAAAATCTAATTCTCCTGTAAATCGCTCTCCGTCGGGATTACTTAAATCAACCGAATTTCCGACATTATAAGCAAAAAGTGGTGAGAGTAATCTTATTACGTCTTCAATATTACTTGGAATTTTTATATCTTTAGCTACGATAGTTTTATCAAGCCAAAATGTCTCGCCGGGTTTAACATCTTCCTTACCGCTTACAACCAAATTCTCTCTTGTAGTACCCGCCGATTTTTTTTCTACATTTATATCCTGTGAGCTCAGCCAAATATTAACTGCAGCTTGAGTGTCTGGTGCTCTAAATCCGATAGCCACGGCATTTTCGGCGCCATTTCGGAGAAGGGCTTCTCTTGCTTCAACTGGAAGTTGGGCAAGTGTATCGACACTTTCAAATTCCGGTTTGGATGCTGTACCAAGAATTAAAACGCTCGGATCACCCTTAAGTGTTTCCGCCACAGACACTTCTTTGTTTGTTGGAAGCGTAAGGGGTTTTCTTAATACACCTTTTTCATTTCCACCCGATTTATCCGAGGCATAGTTTTCAAATAAAGCGTCTAACTTTGAACGGAATCCTGTGGCAGCAATAGCAGAATCAGCAACTATCGGATTACCCGAGCGATCTTTTATGATCTGACCATCATTTCCATAAAAAACCAATTTCCTTTTTGATGGTTCTCCTTCTTCAGAGGCAAAATCGGCATCTGTTACTCGGGCATTGATCTGCTCAATTAAATTACCCCGACCATTTCTAGGTTTCAAATCGTTTATAAGAGCATATCTCGGACGAGCACTCAAATCTCCTTCAGAAATTACATAAACTTTGGTAATATCTTTAACTCTCGGATTATCACCTTGAAAAATATTTCCAATATACTCAATAAGTACATCGGCGGAATTTCCTCTGCCCCATATCACAAGAGTTTCCCCGGGAGAAACTTGGCTCTCTGTTCGCCCAGCCAGAGCATTAAAAGCTTCAAGTGTTCTAGTGATTTTAGGAAAGCCCATATCTTTTGTTTCTGAAATAACTTTTTCTGCTTTGCTTCCTTCCAGTTTAAATCCATATCCAGATTCACCCAATCCTGTAGCACCAAATATTGCGTCGGTTGCAATCTTAACTTGGCGCACGCCAGTTCCGTCAGTTATTTCAAGAGTAACTAATTTATCCCCCTTAGCATGAGGGTCTGGATTTTTTTCAAGTCCAACTACTTTCGTTTGCAGTGCAACATTTTTTGTAAGTACTGCGGCTTGCAACGACAAAACTAAAGCAAGTTCTTCATTCGTTGGATATCGAGAGGTAGATATATCATCGGGTGTCACCAAATAATCAACTGTTGTGTTTATACTACCTTGTCTTATGCTTTTGTCTGTCCCTCTTTCTCCTGGATACCAACGCAGAGGACTGCCGTACGATCTGACAGTTTTTAATTCTTCGCCATTTGGTTTTTTGGGTAAAGTTCTGCCTCCTGACCCTCTTCTGTTCGCGCTGTTAAGCTCCCAGGCTGCTCCCTCCGGTATCGCAAATGGGCCACCTGGCTGTTTTCCTGCATCAACTACAAGCATTGAACTGGCGAGGTCGGGATTATTTCTCACAGTCTCTCCAAGAGCGGCTAGGCCATTTGGCCCTAAGCCAATCTGAATCAGAGGAAAATAATCTCCGTCTTTAAGCTCCGATGTAGTATTTTTAGAAATAGTTTCAAAGTGGTGTCTCAAAAATTCACTTGTAACTGCCGGATCAGAATAGGCACAAGCTATCAAATAGGGATTGAATACTGAAAGCATTTCAACGGATTGCAAATAACTTCTTTCTATTTCAGTGAGAGAACGCTGTTTTTCAAGCAGTCCCATTCTTTGTTCAAATTGTCGGCGTGGATTTGGCTTATCTGAATCTGTACCATCGGAGTCAAGAAAACTTTTTATTGTTGGAGCAGTTGTATTGTCCGCCCGAAGACTTTCAACTAATGGATAAATTGTCTCAACGAATCGAGTTCTCATAAAATCAAAAGCTTCACGATTATTTCCTTTTTCTGGATTAACAAATTTTGCCTGAAGTTGCTCCTGTTCTTTTTTCCTTATTTCTTCTGCAAATTTATCATCAAATATTTCAGGGCGATTAGTTGCAACAAAACTTTTATATAGTTCTAGGAGTTGAGTTTTGATAGCCCGATCCTGTTCTGTTTCTCCAGGAAAATTTCCAATATTAGCCAGCACCAAATCCACACCAAGACTGGCAAAACTTTCTCTAATTTTTGTAGCTACTTCAATTCTTTTAACTTTCAATATTTCATTAACACTTTGAAATGCTTTTTCTCTTGTATCAACCACCGTTTGAACATAATCTATTTCTTCAACAGATGGTCGTATCGGAAAGCCGTCAATATATATCCGAAGCATTTCTGGATCAACCTTTCCGGTGATCATTCTTTGTACTTCGTTTCTGAAAATTGCCAGTTCCACTGTATACGCAGATTTCACAATTTTAATGCCAGCTTCTCTTTCGTCAGCACGACTTGATCTAAGTAAGGGTGTGGCTTCTGCAAGAGCTTTGTCGATATCCCTTCCTTGTAGTTGGAGTGAGCGATTCGCGAACGAAAGGATTTCTCTTTTTCTTCTTGCCTCGATAGCTGTTTGAAGTTCTGCGGCTAATTTCAAATCTGCTACTGTTTTTCCTTCAAATTCAGAAATTCTTTCAGATATTTCTAATAGTGGTTCATTTTTGACAATTCCACCATATACATCCTTTTTTAATTCAAGTATTCTTCTAGTATTGATTAAGTCAGAAATTAGACTATTCACTTCAGATGACATCTGGTCATTTTTTGACATCGCCATCACCGTCCCTAATCGTTCTAAAACTTTTTGATCCCCAGTCCTTGCATATTTTTTTAGATTTTCTTTAACTTCATTGGGAAAAGATGCTTTATTTAAAACATTTAATAGTCTGCTTAGAAGTTCAGTGTCAGCTTCTATTGGTCTTTTACTTTCTAAATCTCGCTTTTTAACATATGAACCTCCAATTTGAGTTGGTGTTCCATTTACAACAAGGTCTCCGTCACGATCAAACTTGGCATCAGGATCAACTAACGCCCGAAGTAAAGCTTCAGTAATTTGACCATTTAGC
>Ga0105047_10020000_pt1 | contig 10307 bp, 8 predicted proteins | sample MAT04_FD_78384 | JGI IMG/M metagenome (GOLD analysis project Ga0105047, IMG submission 78384) | Freshwater microbial communities from Lake Fryxell liftoff mats and glacier meltwater in Antarctica - MAT-04 (megahit assembly) | ecosystem: Environmental > Aquatic > Freshwater > Ice > Liftoff... | reverse complement strand
TTCCCGATAGATGTTGAACCGGCCGGCGATGGCGATGTGAAGTGCACTTGCTGCGATGATGAAACGCAGCAGGGCCAGCGTGACCGGGGGTATCGACTGGACCGCGATCCGGGCGAAGAAGAACGATCCGCCCCAAAGCAGGCCGAGAACGATCAACATCGCCCATGAAGAGGCGGAAAGCATCTTATTGTTGCCGTGTGTCATTGTCTTGGTTTCTGAAATCAGGGAAAGTCGGAATCAGGCTGGTGTCTTGGTGATAGGCCGCCGGTCCTGGAGACGCCACCCGAAAATCCTTGCAGGGAGACAATAGACTGGACACCGCCATAGCGCATCAGGCCGTCGAGCACGCGGGGCAGGCACAGATGATCGCCATTGCCATCGTGGTTGCCGTCGCAGCGCTTCTCGGTCTCGGGTTCATGCGCTTGCGTCAACCGCCTTTGGTGGGTTTCATCCTGGCGGGCGTAACGCTCGGACCGACCGGTCTTGGTCTGATCTCCAGTTCCGACAACGTTTCCCTGCTGGCCGAAATGGGCGTGATCCTGCTGCTGTTCTTCATCGGCATGGAGCTGTCGATCAAGGCATTCGTGCTGACGCTGCGCAGTGCGTTGACGGTGGCTGCCGGCCAGATCGTCGCTGCGCTGGTTCTTTCGGGCGTGCTTGCGGTTCTCACTGGCGCGTCGACCAGCGAGGCGATCATCCTCGGTTTCATCTTCGCGCTGTCCTCGACTGTGGTCGCGATGAAAATGCTCGACGAAATGGGGCAGTTGCGTGGTGAAGCGGGGCGGATCGCGGTCGGCGTGCTGATCGCTCAGGATCTGGCGGTGGTGCCGATGCTGATCTTTGTCAGCAGTCTCGGCGGCGGTGGTTTTGATGTCGGCACCGTTGTGGTCAAAATCGTGTTTGCAGCGGGTGTGCTTGGATGGTTGCTGTGGTGGCTGGGGCGGCGGCCCAAGCTGCGGGTTCCCTTTGCCGAGGCGATCGGCGACAAGATCGAAATCCTGGCGCTCGGGTCGCTGGCGCTTTGCTTCGCCGCGGCCGCGATTTCAGGTGTTGCCGGGCTGTCGCCGGTCTATGGCGCGTTCATCGCCGGCATCCTGGTCGGCAATTCCACGCTGCGGTCGCGGGTCATACCCGTGATCGAGCCGATCCAGAGCGTGCTGCTGGTGGTTTTCTTCCTCTCGATCGGATTGCTGATCGATCTCGATTTCATCTGGGAAAATATATGGGAAGTGCTGGGGGCATCGATCCTGGTCGTTGCGCTGAAGACCCTCTTGAACATCTTCCTGCTGCGGAAAACCGGACACAGCTCGCAGATCGCGCTGATCGCCGGGCTGTCGATGTCGCAGATCGGCGAGTTTTCGTTCGTGCTTGCTTCTGCCGGCCTCGCAGCCGGCGCGCTTAGCCTCGATCTTCACAGGCTGGCGATCACGGTCACGGCGCTCAGCTTGCTGTTGTCGCCGATCTGGATCTCGGTGATGCACCGGTTGGAGGATATCGCCACCGAAGGGCTCAAGACCTATAGGGAGCAGTTGGCGCTCGCCTATCACCACGAACTCGACGAGGTCGCCAAACGCACGGCGCCGGTGGCGCGACTGGCGCATGGATTGCGCGTGCGCTATCGGGCGATCCGGCTGGCGATCTATCATCGGCGCGCCGAGGTCCGGAAACAACGAAACGGCGGTTAGGTCTCAGAGCGCATCCAGCAGCTTGCGGGTAGCCCAGCCGTCTGCCGGCATGCCGAGCCGCTGCTGCTCCTTCTGGATAGCAACCCGCGTACCGCCACCGAGGATACCGTCGATCTTGCCGACGTCGTAGCCGAGGCCTTGCAGTTTCAATTGCAGAGCTTTCATCTCGTCGCCCACCAGGCCCGGTTCGGGATTGCCCTTCTGGTAGGGTTGGGCGCCGGCTAGACGGGTTGCAAAGTAGGCCGCAGAGGTCGTGTAGATGAACGACTTGTTCCATTCGAGATAGATGCCGAAATTCGGATAGGTCAGGAATGCCGGCCCGCGGCGACCCTGCGGCAGCACCAGCGCCGCATTCAGATGGCCGAATGCCGTATTGCTGTCGCGCGGCTGGACGCCAAGCGCAAACCAGTCGGACGCAGTCAGCGTACCGCCGAGGCCGGATTTTTCGAAAGGAAGGTTGTCCGGGATCGTGACTTCCTGGATCCAGGGCTCGCCGCGCTTGAAACCGAGGCTCTGGATGAAACGCCCAGCGGTGAGGATGACGTCTTCTTCGCTGGTCTTCAGCGTGACATGGCCGCTGCCGTCGCCATCCGTGCCGTATTTGATGATATCGGCGGGAAGCATCTGCACCTGGCCGATTTCGCCAGCCCAGGCGCCGGTATTGGTCTGCGGATCGAGATCGCCATGGGTGACCATCCTGATCAGCGAGATCAACTGCGGCCGGAAGAGCTCCGGCCGGCGACAGTCGTGGGAGAGGGAGACAAGCGCGTTGCGGGTGTTGAAATCGCCCTGCACCGCGCCGAAGTCGGTTTCCAGCGCCCAGAATGCCGTGATGACAGGTGCCGGCACGCCATAGTCGGCCTCGGCCTTGGCAAAGATCTCGGCGTAATCCGCCATCTTCCTGCGGCCGATATCAAGACGTGCCTGGCTGACCGTGCGCTTGGAAAATTCCAGGAAGGTCTGCCGGAAGACGCCCTGGCTGCGGTCCATGCTCAGAACCTTTTTGTCGATGCGAGCGCCTGCAAGGGCGGTATCGACCGCATCTGCGGCGATGCCGGATGCCACCGCTTCGGCCTTGACGCCTGCAAGGAACGCGGCGAGGTCGCCGCCGCATGGCGCGGTCTGGGCGAGCGCCGTGCCGGCAAAAAGCGTGGAAACAACAAGCGTGAGAAGAGCGGGCGCGCGGCGAGGGATCGTCATGGAAGACCTTCCGGAGGCTTACTTTGAATGCGCAGAAGCTTTTCCAGAAGTTTGCGGCGGATGCAAGTCTCTCCGCCGCAGAATGTCAGCAAAAGTATATCCAGAGAAGGAATAGACAAACGGCAATCAGTTTGTCGAGACCGCCGCCACCCAATTCTTCCAGTTCTTTTGCGAACCCGCAAAGACGTTGATGTCGACTTCACCGCTGACGCCGGGGATGACGCCTGTCGAGGTGTACTGCCAGAACGCCCAGCGGCGGTCCTCATAGACTTTAGAGGGGTGATCGGCGACCGCGCGCAGCCAGAAGTGATAATCCTTGAATTGGCCGACCAGCACGTCGCGATGGAAGTCGACCGCGGTGTAGATGATCGGGCGCTTGCCGTAATGCGCTTCGATGCGATCCATGAACCGCTGCAACTCGGCGACAGCCGTCACCTTCGACGGACGGTAGGTGCACGTCTTGGACGCACCATTCCATTCGACATCGAGCACCGGCGGCAGGTTGATCGCCTGTTTGGGCACATTGCGAATGAACCAGTCCGCCTGCTCGTCGGCGGTCGAGCAGAAATAATAGAAGTGATAGGGCGCATGGGGAAGACCGGCGGCAGCGGCGCCGCGCCAGTTCTGCTGGAAGCGGTCGTCTGTCCGATCCTTGCCTTCGGTCGCCTTGATAAAAACGAAGGAAACGCCCGATGCGCGCGCCTTGGCGAAATTGACGTCGCCGTTCCACTTTGAAATGTCGATGCCATGCACCGGATGGTGTTGCGGCGTCTTCACCCCGAAATTTTGTGGATCCTTGTCGTGGAAACGCGGCGGCTTTATAGACGCGGTTTCCACCAGATCATAGTCCGTGGATGTGCAGGAGGCCAATGCCATGAGCAAAGGCAGGATGACAAGTGCGAGCCGGCGCATTGATCCCTCGAAGATACGCAAATAGACACCGCCCCCCTTGCAGCGTATCCGCCATAGCGAATACCGAACGGAGGCCCGAACCTCCGTTCTCCACCATCATCGTAAAAATTGCGTTAGTTTCAAGCGGAATTTGCCAAACTGGCCTGAAATGGTACGTCATTTGACGAACGCATTGGCCTGAGCAGTTTCTAAAGCCTGTGAACGACGATGATCCAGGCATAGTCGCGCGCGTGCGGCGTGAATTCCAGCCGGTAGGGGCCGCCGGCGATCGCCGTTTCCACGATAGACTTCATTTCGGCGCGCGGCGTGACATGAAACTGCTTCAGCCAACTCATCAAAATCGTTCTGAACCAGCGTGGCAAACCTTGTTGCTGGCCGAAATCGGCAATGTGCAGCGAGCCGCCGGGATTGAGCGCCGCCAGCGCCATCTCGATGGTTCTTTGCCATTCCGGAATCATCGACAGCGCGTAGGAAATCATGATCCGGTCGAAACCGACCGCATTGAAATCGGCTGCGGTGAAACGAGCCGCGTCGCCCAGCTTCAGCACGGCATCGTAGTTGCCTTCGCCCGCCAGCGACTTGCGCGCCGTTGCCAGCATCTCGGACGAGATATCCAGACCGTAGAGATCGATACCGGGATAGAGCCGGCTGGCGAGCGCCAGATTGCGACCGGTGCCGCAACCGATTTCCATGAGGCTCTGGCCCGGCTGCATGTCGAGCTTAAGAATGAGGCGATCGCGGCCGAGCAGATAGTATTTGCGGGTCATGTCATAGATATGCCGCTGGTGGCGGTAGACGCGGTCCATCAGGTGGGAATGGGCCGGAAGGTTCTGTGTGGAAACGTCGCTCATGCGATTTTCTCGTAGATGTGGAAGCCACCATAGATCGCCGAGCGGTCGGCTTTGCCTAGATCGAGCGACTGTTCGGCGAGGTAGCGCCATTGGCCGTCGATCTCGGGGCGAAGCCGGCCATCGACGATACTCTTTTCTGCAGCGGTGCGGAAAATGATGCGTGCGCCTTCTGCGGCGGTGCGGGTCATTTCCGACCAGACAGTGTTCAACTGCTCGTCGGTCATCCAGTCCTGCGCATCGAGCAGGATGAAACGATCCATGGAACCATTCGGCTTGGCGGCGAGGACTGCGCCGAAATTGGCATGATGCATGGTTACTTTTTCAAGATTGTCCCGAATTGGCATATAGTTCGCAAGTGCGAGATAAGGCGGCATTTTGCCCTCGCCGGGTGCGGGATAGCGGCGCGCGAATGCCTGCCAGGCGAAATAGTTCTCGTTGAGCGGAAAGTCGCAGGCAAGCTTTTCGACCCGATCGCGCAGAACGTTGGCGAGTGTCTTTTCGTTGCTCAGGCTTGCCAGTTCGTCGAACTGGCGCGGCGGAATACCGAGGCCGAACAGCGAACTCTTGCGGGCGGCGATCCAGCGAACTGCCTTGCGATCGAACACCGGCGCGATCTTGCGGTCGAAGAACTCGCGTTGTTCTTCCAGCGTCCGGGCCTGCATCAGTTCTCCGAGATCGATGCCATAGAGCCGGGCGGCGATATGGCTCGCGCCGATAAAGCGGCCGAGCAGCCCGGTGCGGTAGAAATTGCCGTTGAACACTTCGATGCGGCGCTTGCCGTTGAGGCGGCGGCCTTCCCAATAACGGCGGCTGACCGGGTCGAGGTGGGGGGCGATGAACTTGTCATAAGCCTTGGAATTGGCCGGTTCGTTGGCCATGCCGAAGAAACGCATGATGTCGGGGTGCGTCGGCAGGTGAGCGAATGCTGCCAGCTTCAGGCGATTGAGCGCGATGTGGCTTGCATTGAGGTCGGCGACATCAATCGAACCGAGCCCGTGGGCCAGGTAGGTCAGCATGTTGCAGCCGCCCGAGGCAATGGTCGCCACGCGATGATGCGGCTTAAGTTCCATGGCGCGGATATCGACTTCAGGATCTTCCCAGATCTGCGGATAGACGAGGCCGGAAAACAGCAGGCCGAACAGGCGTTCGGACATGCCGTCGAAACTGAGTGCCTTGTGCTGGAGGAGGGCGCCTTTCAGCCTGTCATCCAAACCGAAGCGGCGGGGCCGCGCTATCTGCGTCATGAGTTCGCTCCTATCGTTCGCTGGAGGCGGAAATATTGCAGTACAGCGAAAGTTTGATGACAAGACCTGTGAATATCCTGGCTTGCAGGCTTGCAGGGCCGGTGTCCTAAGAAAAAGTTAAGGATTGGAGGCTAGCGTTTCCTGACATTGCAGGAGCGGCGAACATGATGTTACGAGCGTTGCTGCCGAGTGTACCCCAGCGATATGCTTTCGTTGGCTCGGCAATCGGGGCGTTGGTGCCCTTGATCGGTTACTCGGCGGAATTCATCCTATCCGGAGGTGATCCCGGCGTGTTTGCGCGGCTCGCAGAGCCTGTGCATGCAATGATCGCCGTTGTGCCACTTGTCACGGGCTTGATGGCTTATCATTTCGGTCAGATCGTTGCGGCATTGGCGATGGGGTTGCGAGCAGGCAAACGCGCCGAACGCCATCTCGTCAATCTCTCGCTGCACGATCGCCTCACGGGCCTTCCAAACCGATTGGCACTCGAGAGGGAAATTGATCGCTTCATCGACACGCTGCCGCGGGGCGGGAGCCGTCCGGCATTGCTGCTGCTCGATCTCGACAAGTTCAAATATGTCAATGATACACTCGGCCATGACGCCGGCGACGAATTGCTGCAGCAGTTTGCCGAGCGTTTGAAGCAGACGCTTGGGCCGCTGGTGCGTCTCTTCCGGCTCGGTGGCGACGAATTCGTCGTTACCCTGGATGGCAGGCCGGACGAACGCGACATCGAGCGCCTTTGCCGGGTGATCGAGGCTCAGGCAAGCGAGCCGTTTGTCCTGCAAGTGGGCAAGGCGACCACCGGGATATCGATCGGCATCACCTATGTCATGGCTGAAGACCAGGCGATGGCTGAAATCCTGAAGCGTGCAGATCTCGCCCTTTATGTTGCCAAGGATGAGCCTGGCTCCACCCATGTCTTTCACAGCGAGGGATTGGGTCGTTTCATGCAGACGCAAGCTGCGCTCGAGCATGAGCTGGGCCAGGCGCTCGAAAGCAATGCGTTCTTTCTTGAATATCAGCCGATCGTCAATGTCACCAACAGCGATGTCCAAGCCTTCGAGGCTCTTGTCCGCTGGCGGCATGTTGAAAGGGGGGTCATTCTCCCCGAGAGTTTCCTGCCGATGGCGGTCCGGTCCGGGCATATTGTCGAGCTTGGCCGATGGATCATGAACCACGCCATAGAAGATGCATCGTCCTGGCCGGACGCAATCGGTCTGGCCGTCAATGTCAGCGCGGAGGAATTGCGCGCGCCCGGTTTTGTCGGCCATGTCAGCGACTGTCTGGCGAGATCCGGGTTGGAGGCCACGCGCCTGACAATCGAAGTAACCGAGGCGGCGCTCGTTGCGGACCTCGGCTCGAGTCTCGCCCGCCTGCGTGAGCTTGGAGTCCGGATCGCGCTCGATGATTTCGGCATCGGCCTTTCCTCGATCAACCTGCTTCGGCAGTTTCCTGTCGATCTGTTGAAGCTCGATCGCTCTTTCACGCACAACATGCTGAATAGCGGCCGGGACTCCGATCTGGTTGACGTCATCGTCAAGCTCGGCCGGGCCTTTGACATGCCTACGATCGTGGAAGGTGTGGAAAACGAACGCCAGAGAAACATGGCGCTTTCCTTGGGGGCGGCGGCGGTTCAAGGGTATCTCATATCGCGGCCCGTGCCGGCCGGCGAGATCCAGCAACTGCTGATCGCCGCCAACAGCGCGGGCAGGCAAGAACCCGAGATTCGCATCAGCGCCTGAGCCACGTTTCTCAGGGGAGCCTCAGACCGGCGGCTTCACGCGATCGTGCCTGCCGGTTTCTCGCGAAGGCAGTTCTCGGCAAAACAAGGAGCAGTGCTTTGCGTATGGTTGCCAAGATCGTCAAGTGGTTCGCCATCGTTGTTGTGGTGGTTGTCGGGGGCGCTGCGGGTTGGCTCTATGTCTTCCCGCCCGAACTGATCCGCGTCGGCGCCGCCTATTCCGCCAAGATCGCCTGCTCGAACGTGTTCCTTGCCGGTCGTGACGCGGCCGAGGTGCTGGCGGACGATGTACAGGCGCCGGGCCACCCGATCCTCAAATACATTGAGCTCAAGAAATTCGGCGAGGACGGTTTTTCGGCAAGCCTCTTCGGTATCCTTGCCAGGGAAACCCCCATCCATCGCGACGGACTGGGCTGTACGGTCGTTGCCGACCACGATCCCGACGCAGTGCGCGCGGTGCGCTTTGCGGTGCCTCCCGCCGTTGCCGCGAAATCCGATTACGAGTGGCCAATGGGCGACCAGGTGAGCCTGGCGCCCAACAGCCGGGTCACCACGCTGCTTGCCGACGAGTTGCTGACGGGCCCCGGCATGCGGGCGGTGGTGGTCGTCAAGAACGGTAAGATCGTCGGCGAGACCTATGCCAAGGGATTCACATCGGAAACGCCGCTGCTCGGCTGGTCCATGACCAAGACCGTGACCGGGGCGCTGGTCGCGGCGCGCGTTGCCGAAGGCAAGTTGAAATGGGACCAGGACAAGTTGTTCGCCGAATGGACGGACGACCGCGCCGGCATCAAGGTTTCCGACCTGATGGCGATGCAGAGCGGGCTTAATCTCGAAGAGACTTACGGCGACGTCAATGATGTGACGCGGATGTTGTTCCTCGAACCTGACCAGGCAAAGTTCGTCGCCGCTCATGGAATGGAAGCCGCACCTGGCGGCAAATTCGAATACACGACCGGTTCCGCGGTGCTGCTGACCAAGCTCTGGATGAGCACATTCACCGACAGGCAGGACGCGCTATCCTATCCGCGCAAGGCACTGTTCGGCCCGATCGGGATGCGTAGCGCGGTGCTGGAAACCGACGAAGCCGGCACGTTTTCAGGCGGTTCGCTGATGTATGCCACCGGGCGCGATTGGGCGCGCTTCGGTTTGCTGCTGGCCAATGGCGGCGACTGGAACGGCGTGCAGGTTCTGCCCACGGATTTTGCCCGGATGGTCGGTGCTGCAACCCCGCTGTCTGAGGGGCGCTATACGGAGGGGCTTGCCTGGAAGGAAGGACCGCAAGAGCAGCCGAACGGGAAATTCGGATTGCCGGCGGATACGTTCTGGGCGCAGGGCCACGACGGTCAGTCAATCGCCATCATTCCGTCGGAAAAGCTGGTGGTGGTCCGCATGGGGCTGACACCACAGAAGCTCGGATATGGACCCGAGGCGCTGGTCGCGAAAATCGTGGATGCAGCGAAGGAGATGCCTGGCGATGAAGGGATGGCACCCGAGATTGGGATCGAAACCAGTCCGGAGCCGGAATAGGCGGGGCAGGAAGCTGGTCGAGGGTTACTTCATGTCGAGTTTGCCGAGAAGATTCTTCTTCTTGGCCTGATAGTAGTAGCCGGTGCGATAGAGCCAATCAGCTTTCTTGGCGTCCTTGTCGGCAACCACCCAGGCGCCCCTCAGATATTTTACTGCATATTTGAGGTTGGTTTCGGCATCCAGCAATCCTGTCGGGCTGCCGTCATAGCCCAGGCCGCGGGCAGTGTTGTAGCGGATCTGCATCAGGCCCCAATTGCCGCGATGCACCGCATTCGGATTGTAATTGCTTTCCCGGCGAACCACGTGATGAACCAGCGTCTCCGGTACGTCGTAAAGTGCCGCGTATTTGGAAATCATCTGGTTGAGATCGGTGTTCTTCGTCGATGTGACGAAGGGGTCGAGCGACCGGGTTTTTGGCTGGGTTTCGACAAGCGCTGTGCTGGTGGAAAGCTCGGGCTGGCCGAAATTGTCCTGCATCACGGCTGGATTGCTGTCGGTGGCTTGAACGATCGCCGCATTGGCCATTGCCTGCTGGCCCAGTGTCGGATCGGCGGAAGCCACCTGGATCTGACCAAGGGCCGCGGCGGCCTCGTTGATCGGCTTGGATGACGGGATCACATAGGCCATGGCGACGGATTTGTCGGTCGCCATGTCAATCGGCGTCATCGGGGCGGCGGCGGTCTCTGTCGTTGTCAGGCCTGATGTATCCGTCTGCTGCAATTGCGACAGCATCGCGACTTCTTCCGTCGAAGGCTTTGCAGGTGGTACGACCGAATAGACCTTGGACGTCGTACAAGAAGCCAAAGCGCCCATGATCCCCGAGACCATAGCTATCTGTCTGGCCAACTTGATGTTTCGTCTCATGATCGCGCCCGCATTTTATGATTGCTCTGCCGTTCGCACGGCAGAAAGTCTTCACAAATCGTTACGCCCTGATATCTCATTCGTGATTGGTCGGCAACCCTAGAAGCACAGATTCACAACCATGTCGCGATTGAATCTAATTCTAATCAATTTAGAATTGTTTTTGTCTGTCGCCGCAACAGGGTTAATATTCCATAAAAACAGAGATTTGATCGAAGCGCCCGTCGGTCAGGACGCTCCGCAATATTTTCTGTTTCAGTGAGCATGCCAGGGCTGG
>Ga0105047_10019999_pt1 | contig 10307 bp, 6 predicted proteins | sample MAT04_FD_78384 | JGI IMG/M metagenome (GOLD analysis project Ga0105047, IMG submission 78384) | Freshwater microbial communities from Lake Fryxell liftoff mats and glacier meltwater in Antarctica - MAT-04 (megahit assembly) | ecosystem: Environmental > Aquatic > Freshwater > Ice > Liftoff... | reverse complement strand
CTTCAATCAGTGATCGGCGCTTTCGACCCGACGCGTTAGCGAGGGTGTCGTTTCCTCCAGGAATCGACACCCTCGCTGCGTTTCGGCGGCTGAGTAATGGACACCAATTGACAATCCGCGTCGATTCGAGGATAACTTCTCTGGCATATTCGTCCGATCAACCAATCGAGGGACGTCGCCATGAGTCGCTTATCTTTGACGGCACTGCTGCTGACAGTCTTCCTTGCGACAACATCGACCCTGCGTGCCGACAATCGCAGTTCGATGACCGTGACGACTCCGCAAGCGGCTAAAGTCAGTCATCCGAGTGAAGCCATCGGAGATCACTTCGTCAATGTACTGATACGGCAGCTGGAAGCCGAACAAGGCGATCGCCGTGCGAACGTCATGGCTGCGCCCAAGCTGACGATGTTCAACGGCCAGTTGCTTCTCGGGCGCGATCGGGCCGTGAGTGCCCAAAAACGCAATCAGTGAAGCCGCGGCGCGGAGGGTTTCCGAAGCGGAGCGCTGCCTTTCGTGGGACACGTTAAACCTCTCGTTTCCAGGCTCTGCCTGGAAACGGCACGCCGAGGCTCCGCCTCGATCTTTACGCCCGCGAGGCAGAGCCTCGCCGTTGCGATCCCAGGCAGAGCATGGGATCGAGGCGCACGATTCTTACGCCGCACTCAAAGTACCCCCTCGCTCCGCTCCGAAGACTTCGCGTCGCTGCTTCACAGTCTGCCTTTCCCACTCGCGATTGACAGGTTTCCCAGCTTAGCTACAATTCGTACTCTCTTGAGTTAACCCTTGGCCCTCCTTCCAGCCGAAAGAGTCGACCTGTGGCCGATGAACCGACTTCTCCCCCCGAAGCACACGCCGGCGATGCGCATGCCAGCCGGGCGGAGAAGCTGCAAAAGATCGAAGCCCTCGGCATCGATCCCTGGGGCAGCCGTTTCGATGGCCATGTCGCGGTCGCGGACATCCTGGCGAAGACTTGTCTTTCCTTCGATGAGAACCCTACCGAGAAGGTCCGAGCAGCCGGCCGCATCGTTCTGCGCCGCGATCAGGGGAAGGTTCATTTCCTGCAACTGCGCGACATGACCGGCACGATCCAGATCATGATGGGCCAGAAGCAGGTGGGCGATCTCGGCTGGAAACTCGCTCAATTGCTCGATTTCGGCGATCTCGTGGGGGTCGATGGCATCTTCGGGCGCACACGCAAGGGCGAGCCGACGATCCGGGCCGAGGGGCTGACGTTTCTGGCGAAATCACTGGAGCCGCATCCCGAGAAGTTCCACGGCATGTCGGACCTGGAGTATCGGTTACGGCACCGCTATCTCGATCTCGTCTACACTCCCGAGACGCTCGAACGCGCCAAACAGCGGGTGAAGATCATCCGCACGATGCGTAACCATCTCGATGGCCAGGGCTTCATGGAAGTCGAAACGCCGACGCTGCACGCCATCGCCGGCGGTGCGGCGGCCCGGCCATTCGTCACGCATCACAACACGCTCGATATCGAATTGTTTTTGCGAATCGCCCTCGAACTGCACCTGAAGCGGCTCTTGGTCGGCGGGCTCGAACGGGTTTATGAAATCGGCCGTGTCTTCCGGAACGAGGGGATCAGCCACAAACACAACCCCGAATTCACGATGCTGGAACTCTATCAGGCCTACGGCGATTACCGGTCGATGATGGACCTGACCGAGGGGCTTCTCGTTGCCTGTGTCGACGCCATCGGCGGTGGCCGGGTGCGGCCGTGGGGCGACAGGAGCGTCGACTTCAATCCGCCCTGGCAACGGATCAAGTATGGCGACCTGTTTCTCGAACATGTTGGCGTCGCGATGGACGACAAGCCGGGCGTCATCGCCGCGGCTGGCCGGTTTGGCCTGCACGCGACGGGCAAAGAGCACGACGTCCTCGTTCACAATCTGTTCGAACATTGCGTCGAGGACAAGCTCGTCGGCCCCGTCTTCGTTCACGATTACCCCGCCGCCTTGTGCCCTCTGACCAAGCGTCAAAAGGGCAACCCGGAAGTGGCGGAGCGTTTCGAACTCTACGTCCACGGCATGGAACTGGCGAACGCCTACACCGAATTGAACGACCCCATCACGCAAGAGTCGACCTTCCGCCGGCAACTCGTCGGCATGAAGGATGAAGACTCAATGGCCAAGATGGACGATGACTTTATCCGCGCTCAACGCCACGGCATGCCGCCCGCGGGCGGATTGGGGATCGGGATTGATCGACTGGTGATGTTGCTGACCAATACGGGGACGATTCGGGATGTGATTTTGTTTCCGTTGCTTCGACCTGAGGTAGGGTAGATTCAAAATTCGAAATACGAATATCGAAATACGAAACAAGAAAGACAGAATAAGAGAGAATCAAAACAAATAAGAGCAAACGAAGACGAAGAAAAGAAGAAAGAAAAGAAGAGAAAGAAAGAAGTGCCACATGGAGACGTCCTCGCCTGGCAAGGTTTATGATCTTGAGGAGCGGACGTTTGTGTTTGCCAAAAGAGTGCGGGCGTTTGTGAAGATGCTGCCTAAATCGATTGCGAATCTGGAAGACATCAAGCAGCTTGTTCGCTCGTCCGGATCGGTCGGGGCGAATTATATCGAAGCGAATGAGGCATTGAGCAAGAAGGATTTTGTGATGCGGATCAAGATCTCCAGAAAAGAAAACAAGGAAACTCGTTACTGGCTACGCCTTCTCGACACAAATGACGCGGCCGAACTTGATAGCGAACGCGACGCCTTGATTCAAGAAAGCACGGAACTCATGAAGATCCTCGGCGCCATCCTACAGAAGAGCCTCTAGCCCGAAAGTGAAAGCCTTCTTCGTTCTTGTTTTGATTTTTTGTCTTATTTGTATTTTGTCTTGATTGTTTCGTATTTCGATATTCGTATTTCGAATTTGCCCGCGTTTCGAATTTCGATATTCGAATTTCGAATTTATTCCCAAGGACGGGATCATGTATAAGTTGCTCCTCTGCTGGCGCTACCTCCGGACTCGCTTCCTGGCGTTTGTCTGCATCGTCAGCGTGATGCTCGGCGTGGCAACGCTAGTCGTCGTCAACAGCGTGATGAGCGGCTTCAGCACGAAGTTGAAGGACCGGTTGCACGGTTTGCTCTCGGATGTGGTCATCGAGACGCCGAACTACAACGGCTTCCCGCTTACTGATGAAGAGATGATGCGGCGGATTCAACAATCGCCGGCCGGGCCTTATATCAAGGCGATGACGCCGACGATTGAAGTCGTCGCCATGATGAACTTCGACTGTGCCCCACGGCCCGACCAGGACCCCGGCTTCCTCGCCAGTGCCGACCGTCAGAAAGTGACCCGCCCTGTCCACTTGCTGGGCATCCATCCCGAAGGCCGGGCTGCCATCGGCGGTTTTGCCGAACACCTCACCGACCCCGACCGGCGAGCCAAACCTACTTTTGATTTCACGCCGGAAGCCTGGAAACGCTTCGAACAGCAGAACCCGCTTCCGCCGCTCGCGGCCCTGCCCTTACCTCCCGGCTGGCCCGCCGGCGTGCCCCCACTGGACGACACGCCGGAGAGCAATCGCGACCCGAAAGGCCTGATTATCGGTTTCGCAATCGCCTCTTATCGGGACATCAACTCCCGCAACGGACAGACGGAAGACATGTTCGTCCTTCATCCGGGCGACACGGTGAGCATCCTCACAATCGGTTCAGGCAAGCAGGACGTTCAGCCGGTCTTTTCGCCATTCGTCGTCGCGGGATATATCCGCACGGAGATGGCGGAGTACGATTCCAACTATGCCTTCGTGCCGCTCGATTACCTGCAACAGATTCGCGGCACGCCCGGCCGATCGACGCATATTCAGATCAAGTTGAAGGACTACGCCCACGCCCCGTTTGTCGTCAAAGAACTCAAGAAAGTCTTCCGCGACACGTACACCTTTCAGGTCTTCACCTGGGAAGACAAGCAGGGGGCGCTCCTGGCGGCGATCGACATCGAACGCGGCATTTTGAATCTTCTGCTCTTCATGATCATTGGCGTGGCCGGCTTCAGCATCCTGGCCATCTTCTCGATGATCGTGGCCGAGAAGACGCGGGACATTGGCATCCTGAAATCGCTGGGGGCATCGAACCGCGGCGTCATGATGATCTTTGTCTGCTATGGGCTGTTGCTCGGCCTGGTCGGTTCCGCGTGCGGCACCGCCCTGGGCCTGTTGATCACGGAATACATCAACGAAATCGAAGCCTGGTTGAGCACCATCACGGGCAAGCAGATCTTCGATCGCAAGGTTTACTACTTCGATCAGATCCCGACGAACGTTCAGCCGTGGAACATTGTGTGGTTGAACATGGGCGCGGTAGGGATCGCGGTCTTCTTCAGTGTGATGCCAGCCCTGCGGGCGGCTCTTTTGAACCCCGTCCGGGCGTTGCGTTACGAATAAAACAGGGGAGAGAATCATGATCGTTGCGAAAAACCTGTGCAAGACGTATCGCCGCCACGCGGATCTGGTGCGCGTCCTCAACGGCCTGGATCTCGAAGTCGACTCGGGTGAGTTCCTGAGCATCATCGGGGCCTCGGGCTCCGGCAAGAGCACACTCTTGCACCTGCTCGGTACGCTTGATCGGCCTGATGAAGGGACGATCACGCTCGAAGGCCGGCGAATCGATAATCTCTCGAACAGCGAGTGCGACCGGCTTCGCAATCAGATTTTTGGGTTCATCTTCCAGTTCTACCACCTGTTGCCGGAACTCTCGACGCTCGAGAATGTGCTGACCCCGTTGATGGTCGGCTCGTCGGTGTGGAACTGGTGGGGCCGGCGTCGTGAGGCCGTGCGCCGCGCGACCGCCATGCTCGACCGCGTCGGGCTGTCGCATCGGCTCAAGCACAAGCCGCGTGAACTATCCGGCGGCGAGATGCAGCGGGCCGCCATCGCCCGGGCACTGGTCGCTCAACCGCGGATTCTCTTCGCCGATGAGCCGACCGGCAACCTTGATGCCGGCACAGGCGACGGGGTCGTGCGCCTGCTCCGCGACTTGAATCAGCAGGAAGGCCTGACCATCATCATGGTCACGCACAACCTGGACCTGGTCTCGTCGACCGACCGTGTCTTGCGCATGGTCTCCGGCCAAATCGTTGATGCTTCAACCATTGTCGACCCGATGGGCGGCCGGAACTTGCTGGCGCCGCCGGTGGCCCTCGCCATGGCGGTGTAGTCGCCCTGAACGCTCCGCCCTGAATACTTCGCGTCGCGGCATCGCGTGTTTGTGATGTTTCACGGCGGACGGAGTCCATTTCTCGGGTAGAATCGTAAGATAAAATCCTTTGCCGAGACGATCCGAAAGAGAGATCCAGATGAGCACGCGCGTCTACATCAACGGGAAACTATTCGACAAGGCCGACGCCAAGGTGAGCGTCTACGATCATGGCCTGCTCTACGGCGACGGCGTGTTCGAAGGCATCCGTGTTTATCACAGCAAGGTTTTCAAGCATCAGGAACATGTCGATCGGTTGTACGAATCGGCTCGATCCATCGCGCTCGACATACCGATGAGCCGCGAGGATATGATGAAGGCCGTGAACGAGACGGTGCAGGCCAACAACAAAATTAACGGCTACATCCGCCTGCTGGTGACTCGCGGCCCTGGCACGCTTGGTCTGGACCCGCGCAAATGCGAGCCGCAGATCATCATCATCGTCGACGACATCAGCCTCTATCCCGCCGAGTTGTACGAGAACGGGCTGGAAATCATCACGGCCACGACGATCCGCAATCACCCCAACGCGGTCAACCCGCGGATCAAGTCGCTCAATTACTTGAACAACATCCTGGCCAAGATCGAAGCGATCCGGGCCGGCGTCCTCGAAGCGATCATGCTCAACCACCTGGGCGAAGTGGCCGAGTGCACCGGCGACAATTTGTTCCTGGTTAAGAAGGGCGTACTGAAGACGACGACGACCGATTCGGGCATCCTGGAAGGCGTCACCCGCAACGTGGTGATCGAACTGGCGAAGGCGGCCGGCATTCCGGTCGTCGAATGCGGTCTGTCTCGGCATGACGTATATATCGCGGACGAGTGCTTTCTCACAGGCACCGCGGCGGAGATTATCGGCGTCACCAAGGTTGACGGCCGACCCATCGGCGACGGCACGCCGGGACCCGTCACTAAAATGCTCCGCCAGCGTTTCCAATTGGTGACGAAAGAGTAAATGCAAAAAGCCCAGGGATGGCCATCCCTGGGCTTTGATCAATCACGTTGGGATCAATTCGGAATTTGCGACACGCCGGTCTGGCGTTCTTCTTCCTCGCGATTGATAATGATTCGCGGGGTCACCATCATCATCAAGCTCTGGGCTTCGCGGCCGTAACCGACGTTGCGGAACAGACGGCTCACATATGGGATCTTGCTGAGCACGGGCGGCCCGAACTCGTTGCGGCCTTCGGAGAGCGTCTTCAAACCGCCGAGCAACACCGTGCCGCCGTCCGGGACGACCACCGTGGTCTGCACGTCGATGCTCGAGAAGGTCGGCTGTTGGACGAACTGTGTGAACGGGATCGGCTGACCCTGGGAACCGCCTTCGAACACCGGCGTCACGATCGTGGTGATCGGGAACAGCGGCACCGTGGCGGAGGCCAGGTTCGTCATCTGCTGCTGGATGTTCAAGCGGACGAAGCGGCGATCACCCGAGACGACCGGCTGCATGAACATTTGCACGCCGAGCGGGAACGGCTGATTCTGCGGCGTGAAGACCAACTGGCCGTTCACCGAGGTGACGGTGATGCCGGTCAGGAAGAACTGCTGGTCGTTGATCGAGATCGTGGCCGACTGACCGTTGAACATGGTCAGCTTGGGCGCCTGCATCACGTTCGTTCGGCGATCGCCCTGAGCGGCTTCCAGGAACATCTGCACCTGAATATCGCTGAGGAAGGCGAGGCCGACGGAAATTCCGCCGTCCGCCCCGAGGGCGTTCGGGAAGTTGCCGAACGGCGGGATCGACGGTCCGAAGCTGGTGGCCCGGATCGGGATGTCGAGATCGGGAGTCAGGATGCCAGGCGCTTGTAGGCCGAGCACCTTGCTCTTGAGGTTGTTGTCGTTGACGAAAGGAGCCGGGCGGAAGATGCCGGTCGTCAGGGCCGGTTCGATGTCCTTCGTGTTGGTCTTGATGTTCATGGAGAAGTCGAGACCGATGCGTTCGTAGAACGTCTCGGCGAGCGTGATCATGCGGACTTCGATGGCGATTTCGAGATCCTGCAAGGCACGGAGCGCTTCGAGCAGCCGGATGACTTCTTCGATGACGTCCGGCGTCTGGTTGATGACGAGGGCCATGCCGAGCGGATAGTACTCGATGCGGCCGGGCCCGCCCATCGCCTCCCAGCTATCGGGCTGCACGGAGTTCGTGATCAGGCGGATCAACGATTCCTCGATGGTGCCGGTGGCCCACTGCTTGCTCGTGCCCGTGGTGGGGGAGTTCTGCAAGGTGCCGGTCGACCGATTCTGGGTGTTCGTGAGGGAGGCCGTGCCCGTGGGCGTCCCCATTTGATTTCCGAGCCCCATCGCGGGCGTGAAGGGCGTGCTGGCCGAACCGGGGAGCAACGGCCGGCTCATGGCCAACGTGCTCGCGAGGCGTTCATTCAGGTTGTTGACCGCCGACGGAACATAGTTCTGCACGGGGATAACGAGGTCGGCCACAGGCATGGTTCGCTGGACGAGCTTACCGCGCGCCCCCTTCTGCGTGGTGACGCGGACGACTTCCTTATCCACCACGTAGCGGAGGTTGGCCTTCATCAGGATGATTTCCAGGGCCGACTTCAGCGTAATCTTGTTGAGGGTCGAGTTGATCGGCGTCTTGGTGTCGATGTGGTCGGCATCCAAGGCGCGGGTGTCGAGATCGAAGTTCAGACCCGTTGAGACCATCAGATAGTTGATGACTTCGTCGAGCGGCGTTCCCTTGAAGTTGATGTCGACAACCGTGGTGCTCAGTTTCGATTCGATCCGTCGCTCCGCTTCCGACTTCGGCAGCGGGGCGCTGACGCCGCCCGACGTATCGCTGCGATTGCGGATGCGGTTGAAGGCGTCGAGGTCGAACTTCACCGGATCGTCGGGCGTGACAGTCGGCCCCAGGTTGAGGTTGTCGTGCCCGGTCTTCCAGTTCCACTCTTCGCTATTCGCCCGGCTCTTCTCGAAGGCATCCTTGCGGTACATCGTGCGATTCATGTGCATGGCCGCCTGCGGAATCGGGTCTTCGGGATCGAGTTCCCGAGCCTGGAGAGCGACCTTGCCGGCTTCCTGGTACTTGCCGTCGTGGGTCAAGCGATTGAACTCTTTCATCAACTTGGCGACTTCTTCCTTCTTGTGGGCAGTGTGCAGGGCGTCCTGCGACATGCTGGTACGGAACTCACGCAGGTCCTTCGCTTCCTTGGTCAGGAAGTCTTGCTGATGCTTGAGAACCTTCAAACGCTCGATGCGGTTCTCAACCGGGCGAACCAGCATCGAGACCTTAGCAGGATCGATGTTGGAGGTCTTGACCCGATTGATGAAGCCGTTGAGGTCAGCCATCGCGGCATCGGTCTCGCCTTTACCGAAGCGAGCCGTGGCGGACGCTTCAAGTTGCAGGCCTTCCGAGCGAAGCTTCTGGAACTGGAGTTCGCGCATCGATTCCTGCTGCTTGAGCAGATTGTCGGCGCCGCTCGTTTCCGACGAAACCGCAGGCGTCACCGGGGGCACAGGATCTTTCTTCGACTTCGGCGTGTTGACCTGGGCAACGGGCGGCGACTTCTCGGTGGAAGCCGTGCGGGCGTCGGCGAGGTATTGCACCATCACGGTCTTCTTGCCGGCCGGCAGCAACATCGGGTCGATCAGCTTGAAGATCTGGAAGGCCTGTTCGAAGTGCTTGTTCTGATAGGCCTCGACGCCGCGTTCGTACGAGACGAGGGCGGTCTTTTTCTTCTGAAGCAATTCCTCGGCGTCGATCGTGCGGATCAGTTCAAGTGCTTCGTCTTTGTACTCGAACGGGCCGTTGAGCACCTGCCCAGCGATCTTGCGGGCGGTGTCAAGCTGGTTGCGCTTCAGTTCCTCATGGGCTTGCTTGAGCATCTCGTAACCCTGATTGACGACCGGCTTCTCCGCCTCAACAGGCGGGAAAATCGGCAACCGCGACGGATCTTTCGTGTCGATCGGCTTGGCGACGATCGGCTCACGCGGCGGGATGAGTTGCATCACTTGTGGGTCAACTGTTTCCATCGGCGGTAGGATGAGCGACTCCTTCGGCTGGACAACAAGTTGCTCCTTCGGCGGGAAGTTAGGCATCTCACGCGGTTCTTGCGGTTCTTTCTTGATGGCGACGGCAGGTTCCTTCACCAGCGGGTTCGTCATCGGCTCCTGCTTGACGGGCGGCTTTTCAGCCGTGGCGGCCTGGCCATGCTTCGCCTGCATCATCGCGCGGTGCTCGTTGATCGCCCAGCGATCGAGCCCGAGCCCACGGGCAATGTCTTCGGCGCCAATTAGTTTCCGATCGGCCTCGGCCAGATCGGCATCCGTCTGCTTCGCAATCAACTTGCCCGCTTCGGCACACATGCCGTTAATATGGGCCCGGGCCGAGGCCATTAACGATTGCAGCTCCATCTCCGGCGTCTCTTCATCATAATTGAATTCTGCTTCATACTTGGCAGCCGCCATCAAGCAGGCGCGTGCCTCGACGAAATGGCCGCCCTTTTGGAAGGCGCTCGCCTGTTTCATCTGCTGGATCGCCTTCACCTTGGTCAGGTCGACCGCCGACGGGGGCGACTTCTGTTCCACGGGCGGACTGGCGACGGGCACGTTCTGCACGAGAGGCGACTTCTGTTCCACGGGCGGACTGGCGACGGGCACGTTCTGAACGATTTGATTCTTGGGTGAGCCATGATCGGTCGGCGGCGTCACGCTCGTCGGCGGCGAGAAGTGATTCTCGAGCGGCGCCTTGTCGATCGGGGTTTTCGGCTCCGGCTTCCACCCCGGGCCGTTGCCCGGCTTGGAGACGACCACGCCGCTCGGCAATTCGTCGGGGGACATGGGCGCTTCGCCATTCCAACCAATCGGATTCTTGGACTTCGATACGGTGACGCCTCCCGGGAATCCCTCCTCCGCGGACACCTTCTCAATGGGATTCGAGTCCGGTTCGGGCGAAGTCAACGGCGTGTTCTGGTTCGCTTCCGAAAACCTGGGCATCGGCCGAAGCTGGGTTACCTGGGGCCGGACCGGCAAAGGATTTTGAGCGACCTGCACATCACGCGAGTCCGCTGGTTTGACAGCCGGGTCTAACTGCTGGTCACCCGCAACGTTGAACGGTCGGCCTGTAGT
>Ga0105047_10019998_pt1 | contig 10308 bp, 12 predicted proteins | sample MAT04_FD_78384 | JGI IMG/M metagenome (GOLD analysis project Ga0105047, IMG submission 78384) | Freshwater microbial communities from Lake Fryxell liftoff mats and glacier meltwater in Antarctica - MAT-04 (megahit assembly) | ecosystem: Environmental > Aquatic > Freshwater > Ice > Liftoff... | reverse complement strand
ATTTCATTGATCGTCTTGACCCCGCGCAAGGCTTCTAAGCCCACCTTTGCCTTGAACTCGGGCGCATGCACCTGCCGCTTCTTCGCTTCACTCATCGCTTTTCATCCCTTATGTCAAAACACAACTTAATCTGTTGTCTTGAAAACGGGATCCACAATACTGGCGAACGCCAAGACAGACGATCTCTTTTACACAGACACCAATAAGTCTGAATCTCTAATGATTCGTCAGCGTTGACCTGATTTGACCAGCGCGTAAGCGGAGTGGTTGTGGATTGATTCGAAGTTCTCCGACTCCACCGTATAGTCATCAATTCGAGGGTCGGAATTCAGTGCTGCTGCAATGTCGCGCACCATGTCTTCAACGAACTTGGGATTGTCGTAGGCCTGTTCCGTAACGAATTTTTCGTCCGGACGTTTGAGTAAGCCGTAGATCTGACTGGAGGCATTTTCTTCGGCAACGCGGACAATTTCTTCAATCCAGATAAAGCTGCGGGAATTCACTGTTAGCGTGACGTGGGAACGCTGGTTGTGAGCGCCATAATCGGAGATCTGCTTCGAGCAGGGGCACAGACTGGTGACCGGGATGATGACTTTCATGGTCAGGTGGTAGCTGCCATCCCTGATTTCCCCGATGAAGGTGACATCGTAATCAAGCAGGCTCTCGACGCCGGACACCGGCGCCTTTTTGTTGATGAAGTAGGGAAAGCGCATCTCGACGTAGCCGGAGCGGGCTTCAAGCCGTTCGACCATCGACCGCAGCATGGTTTCGAATGACGCCACCGAGAGTTCTCGTTCGTTTTCGTTGAGGATCTCGACAAAACGCGACATGTGGGTGCCCTTGAAATGATGTGGCAGATACACATACATGTTGAACAGAGCGATGGTGTGCTGCACGCCGCCGCTCATGTCGAGCACTTTGATCGGGTGGCGGATGGCCTTGATGCCCACCTTGTCGATGGCGATCCGCCGCGAGTCCGGGGTTTTCTGGACATCGGGCATGGACCCGATCACTAGTTTGGTCGGGCAGGGAAGTTCCGTTTCGCAGACGCTTTCGCAAATAGTCATGGTGGGCTCACGGTGCAGGTATTCAGTCAAGGCAGAAGTCTGGAAACCAGTTTCAGCATCTCATTGGTGGGTGTGCCGTAAGGGATTATCTGCACCAGTTTTCCAGTGCTGTCTATCAGATAGGTGTTGACCGTGTGATCCACGGTATAGCTGGACCCGGTTGCCACATAGCGGAACTGGGCGCCGTACTGGTCGACGACCTTGCGCAGTTCCTGTTCGCTGCCGGTCAGCGCCAGTATTTCCTTGCCGAAGTGGCTGATGTAAGGCACCAGTACATCCGGTGTGTCGCGCTTGGGGTCGACACTGACGAAAATGGGTTGTACCAGTGCCCGTTTGTCGGCCGGCAGGAGCGAGAGCAGGCGTTGGAACTGGAGCAACTCGGTCGGGCACATTTCCGGGCAGTAGGTGAACCCGAAATAAAGCAACACCACGCGACCTTTCATCGAAGCCAGCGAGACCACTTTCCCCTGCGGGGTATGCAGTGTGAAATCGCCGCCAGGTGTCGCCGCCATCGTCGGTGCAGCAAGACTCATAGTCAGCCAGATCAGCAGAATACGTAGGGAGGGCATGGCGTGTTTCCTAGGAGGCATGGAGAGAGTGCTTCTATGCAGGAAACATGCCATGCGATTTTGTGTCGGCCCGCTGCCTTGCTGTAGCGGGCCGGCTATGCGAAAACCGGCTGTGGGACAGCAAGGCAAGAACTCACTGCAGGGTGTCCCAACAATGGGACAGTTTGTCTCGTCACATTCTCCAGGTTAGGTATATTTGATGCAGGCTGAGCGCCATAGCCCGCTGTGGCGCAAGAACAATATCCAAAAGGGGTTGGTCTACACGTTTTGGCGCGGATATTGCTTTCGTAGAGGATGGTGCAATGCATAGGCTGGAAATCTTGGAACATGCCCGTCTGGTAAACGCGGTGGTTGGTTTGGGTGGCGGCATGGAGCCGGTGGAGGTGGTGCCGGCGATTGCCCGCTCCTGGAATCGCTGCGTGCATGAATTCGGACTCGACCCGGCGCGTGATGAACCTGTCGTCGTGCTGGACCTCCGCGAACTGAAAGACCGGCGGGAGCCGCTGGAGCGCTTGCGGGCGATTGCCCAAGGTGAAATGGCGACGCTGTATCAGCAACTGGCTGGTTCGGGTTTCTCGGTGCTGCTGACTGACAAGGAAGGCGTGGTACTGGATTTCCTTGGCGATCCGTCGTTCACCGAAACCGCCGCCCAATGCGGCATGCTTGAGGGCGCGTTGTGGAGCGAGCGGCATCAGGGCACCAACGGCATGGGCACCTGCGCCATCGAGCAACGACCGCTGCTGGTACATCACAACGAGCATTTCCTGTCGCGCAATGTCGGGCTGACCTGTTCCGCCGCGCCGATCTTCGACCATGAAGGCGGACTGCTGGCGGTGCTGGATGCTTCCAGCTTTTCCCATATGGCGCAGCAACACACGCTGGTGCTGGTCAACATGTCGGCGCAGATGATTGAAAACCGCGCTTTTCTCTGTCGCTTTCGCGATCAATACGCGCTGCGTTTCCACAGCCGCCCGGAATTCATCGGCACCCTCTGGGAAGGCGCACTGGCGCTGGACGAAGAAGGTCGCATCCTGGCCGCCAACCGCAGTGCACTGTTTCAGTTGGGCTACAAACAACCGGCCGATCTGGTCGGCCTGCAGATCCGCGATCTGTTCAATACCGGCATGGCGGCGTTGCTCGGCCAGAAGACCCAGGGCTGGCTCAATCCGGTGCCGCTGTATGAAGCGCGGCAGGGCAACCGCTTTTTCGGGCTGCTGCGTCCGCCGGAACAGCATCCGGTTACCACCGGAGCCGCAGTCCGGCGGGTCGTACCGGTGCCGATGGCGGCGGGTGAGACACGCATTGTGCGGCTGGATGACCTGCAATTCGGCGACCAGACCATGGAATACAACGTGCGCTGCGCGAAACGGGTGATTTCCCGGGACATCCCGGTTCTGCTAACTGGGGAAACCGGCACCGGCAAGGAAGTCTTCGCGCATGCCATCCATTACGAACAGACTGGCGCCGGGCGCCCTTTCGTCGCGGTCAACTGCGCGTCGATTCCGGAAAGCCTGATCGAAAGCGAATTGTTCGGCTACAAGGCCGGCGCCTTCACCGGCGCCAGTCGCGAAGGGCGGCGCGGCAAGATCCTGCAGGCCAGCGGCGGCACCTTGTTCCTGGATGAGATCGGCGACATGCCGGTGATGCTGCAAGCCCGCCTGCTGCGCGTGCTGGAAGAGCGGGAAGTGATTCCGCTGGGCGGCGAAATTCCGGTCAAGGTCGATATCAAACTGATCAGCGCGACGCACCGCAACCTGAAGGAACTGGTGCAGGATGGCCGTTTCCGGGAAGACCTTTACTACCGTCTGCAAGGCATCACGCTGAATTTGCCGGCGCTGCGCGAACGTCAGGACCGGCGAGAACTGATCCGTCACATCTTGGTTCTCGAATGCGGCGACAAAGAACAGGTCGAACTCAGCGAAGGCGCGCTGCGCCAACTGGATGCTTATAACTGGCCGGGCAACATCCGCCAGTTGCGCAATGTGTTGCGCACCGCGCTGGCGCTGCGCGATGGGCATGAAATCACGATCTATGACCTGCCCGAGGAAATCAGCAGGCTGGCGCCGATCACGCAGGCGCGCGAAAGCCGCGAAGTGGAAGCGCTCTCCGCGTTGGCCACCGCCGAGCGCGACGCAATCGTGCAGAACCTGGAAAAGTGCCGCTGGAACGTCACCCTGGCGGCGCGACACCTCAACATCAGCCGCAATACCCTGTATCGAAAAATGAAAAACCTCAACATCCGCATCGAAGGGGAGGAATGAATTGCCCGCCTCGCCTTTCACCACCTGGGTCGAACCGGCCGACCTGGGCTTCAATTCCGCGCATTTCATCACCTACGGCAATGTCTGTGAAAACATGCACGGGCATAACTTCCATACCCGCGTCATCGCGCATGGCGACGACAGCGGCGAAGGCTACGTACTGGACTTCGTCGCGCTGACCCGCCTGGCGCGCAACATCTGCCAGACCCTGTCCGACCGCGTCATCCTGCCCGGCAACAGCCCGGTGGTGCGGCTTGAAGAACAGGATGGCCTGATCAAGGTGGAGAGTTTCGGCAAACGCTACTGGCTGGAGCCGTCGGGCTGCATCGTGCTGCCTATTGCCAACGCCACGGCGGAACTGATCGCATGCCACATCGGCGAACAGTTGAGCGATGTGCTGCGCCGGGAAAACCTCGCCAGCGGCGTGCGCCTGCTGGAAGTAGGCGTGGAAGAAGCCGACCGTCAGTGGGGCATTTCGCGCCATCGCCTGTCATGAGCAAAGCGGTAAATACAACAATCACCTCGCGCATCGCCTGGGGTCTCACCGGTTCCGGCCATTTTTTGCGGGAAAGCCTGGCACTCATCGACGCCCTGCCCGATGTCGATCTGTTCGTCACCAAGGCTGCGGTCGAAGTGCTCAGCATGTATGACATACCGCTCAAATCGCTGCGCGACAAACACCGCATCTATCAGGACCACACCGCCAGCAGCGTGCCGGTAGGCTTTCTCTACTCCGGCCACTATCACACCCTGATCATCAGCCCGGCCACCTCCAACACCGTTGCCAAATGCGTCGCCGGCATCTCTGACACCTTGGTCAGCAACCTTTACGCCCAGGCCGGCAAATGTCGCGTGCCCAGCATCGTGTTCGCCTGCGACTGCGAGCCGACGGTGATCACCGAAGCGCCGGGGCAGACCGTCACCCTCTACCCACGCCCGATCGACCTGGAAAACACGCAGCGGCTGAAGACCTATCCCTACACCACCGTCGCGGAAAACATCGAATCACTGAAGCGCGCAATCGAACAGAGGCTGACTTGTCTGAGCACATCCTGTTCCTGACCGGCCGTCTGGCAGAGCCGCAACTGCGGCGCGTTCTGGCCGATCTGGGCGATGCCGGCTTCACCTGGGAAGTGCGGGTGCTCGGTGTGCAGGTTGCCGCGCTGATGACCGCCGACATGATCCGCCGCCGCCTCACCGACATCGGCCAGGCCAACCGCATCCTGCTGCCTGGCCGCTGTCGCGGTGATCTGGGCGCGCTGTCGCAACATTTCGGCATCCCGGTCGAGCGCGGGCCGGACGAACTGATCGACCTGCCGCAATACTTCGGTCGCCAACGCCGCGCGCCCGACCTGTCTCGCCACGATGTACGTATTTTTGCCGAACTGGTCGATGCGCCGCGCATGAGCATCGACGCCATCCTCGCCCAGGCCGCCGTCTATGCCGCCGACGGTGCCGACGTGATCGACATCGGCGGCTTGCCGCAAACGCCGTTTCCGCTTCTGGAAGAAAGCGTGCAGGCGCTCAAGGCCGCCGGCTACCGGGTCAGCGTGGATTCCCGTGATCCGGACGAACTGCTGCGCGGCGGACGCGCCGGCGCCGACTACCTGCTCTCGCTGACGCTGGATACGCTGCACCTGGCCGACCAAGTCGCCGCCACGCCGGTGCTGATCCCCGCCCGCCATGGCGATCTGGAAAACCTGATCGCCGCCATGCAACAGATGGAAGCCAAAGGCCGCGCCTACCTAGCCGATCCGATCCTCGACCCGCTGCCGTTCGGTTTTGCCGCCTCGCTGGCGCGCTATCACGAACTGCGCCAGCGCATGCCGCAGGCGGAAATCCTGATGGGCACCGGCAACGTCTCCGAATTGACCGATGCCGACACCGCCGGCATGCATGCCCTGTTGCTCGGCGTGATGGCCGAACTGAACATCCGTGCGCTGCTCACCACCCAGGTCAGCCCGCATTGCCGCAGCGCCGTGCGCGAAATCGACGCCGCCCGCCGGCTGATGTTCGCCGCGCGCGAAGCGCAAAGCCTGCCGCGCGATTTTTCCGACGCATTGCTCGGTTTGCGCCACCGCAAACCCTATCCCTATCAACGCGATGAAATCGCCGCCATGGCGGCGGCGGTGAAAGACCCCAGCTTTCGCATCCAGGTCAGCCAGGACGGACTGCACATCTACAACCGCGATGGCCTGCACACCGCCACCGACCCGTTCCAGCTCTGGCCGCATCTGAAGCTGGAACAGGAGGGCGGCCACGCGTTCTATCTCGGCGTCGAACTTGCCCGCGCCCAGATCGCCTGGCAACTCGGCAAACGCTACGGCCAGGACCAGGAACTCGCCTGGGGCTGCATGGTGCCGCGCCGCAGCGACGACCTCACAACCCAATGCGCGCCCGGCAGCACTCGCGCAACGCCTGCAGACCCATCCACATGAGCCAGATCTTCGAAGCTATCCTCAGCACCGCCACGGTGGACGGGGCAACCCACATCGCCCCGCTGGGTTTTAAGCGTGAAGGCGAATTCATTGTGCTGGCGCCGTTCCATCCCTCGCGCACGATGGACAACCTGCGCGCCAACGGCATCGCGGCCGTCAGTCATACCGACGACGTACGCGTTTTTGCCGGCTGTCTCACCGGCCGGCGCGAATGGCCGCTGACACCGTGCGCCGAAATCGCCTGCGGCCGCCTGAGTCACGCCCTCAGTCACAGCGAATTGCGGGTCGAGCGCGTCGAACAAGACGCCACTCGTCCCCGCTTTCTGTGCTGCGAAGTCGCCCGCGCCAACCACGCGCCGTTTCCCGGCCATAACCGCGCACAGGCCGCCGTCATCGAAGCCTGCATCCTGGCCAGTCGACTGGGCATGTTGCCGGCGGACAAACTGGTACGGGAAATGGCCTACCTCGCCATCGCCATCGACAAAACCGCCGGGCCGAACGAACTGGAGGCCTGGCGTTGGCTGAAACACAAGATCGACCGCCATCTGGCCGCCCAACCAGCGGCGGAGCGCACACCATGACCGGCTGGCTGGCCAGTATCGTCGGGGTGGACGAGGTGCGGCAGGTGCTTGCCGCCGGTGCCGATATCGTAGATGCCAAGAACCCACACGCCGGCGCACTCGGCGCGCTGCCCCACCGCACTGTGCGCGCCATCATCGACGCGGTCTCGGACCGGGTTCCGGTCAGCGCCACCATCGGTGATTTTCCCGCCATGCACCCCGCCACCGTATGCAGCGCCGTGGCCGAGATGGCCGCTACCGGCGTCGATTACGTCAAGATCGGCCTGTTTCAGTCGCCCGCCCTGGCGGATTGCCTGCAAGCGCTCGCCCCGCTGGCCTGCCGGCATCACTTGGTGGCGGTGGTATTTGCCGATCTTGATCCGGATTTCTCGCTCCCCGCGCGCCTTGCAGCACACGGATTCAGCGGCGTCATGCTGGATACCGCGGACAAGCACGGCGGCGGCCTGCTTGCCCATCAAGCACTTCCGCGTCTGGCGGAATTCGTCGCCCAGTCCCGTGGCTACAACTTGCTGACCGGACTTGCAGGCTCGCTGAAACTGGTCGACATTCCCCTGTTGACCACGCTGAATCCCGATTACCTCGGCTTTCGCGGTGCCCTGTGTCGTGGCCACACCCGCACCCAAGCACTTGACCCGGTTGCCATGGCAGCACTCGCCCAGGCCATGCGAAGCAATGCATGACCCGTATCGAGAATATTGTAAGCAACGCGGCCGATTTCCGTAGCGCACAGATTTTAAGCGGACCGGATTACGCAGAGGTTGGGTACCTTGTTGGTGTGTACATCGACATGGCGTGAAGTTTCAAACCGAGAGCACCAACGATCTTGTGGATTGTGTCAAAGCCGGGGCTACGTTCGCCGGAAAGTGCCCTTTAAAGGCTTTCGCGGGAAGGTCCGACATCGCGGGCGACTTGGGCCATACCTTTGGCACGGGTGAAATCGCCAAGGGCCATTGTAGTATGGATGGCATCTCCGTTTGCCTCTTCAAGGCAAGCTTCGAGATAAGCAGCAATCTCCTCTTGTGCTCGGAGATGGTCTGAAACTTCGTAACGAGTGGTAGATGTCTTGGCCATAGCGGCTACTCCGAAAAGTTTCGAGCGGGACGTAAACTCGTCTTGATGGCTTTGGCCTGAGTGCTATTGTCGCTACCGTCATGAGAATGATCAGCTCATGCCCTCGCTGCTTGAAGTTCTCTCCCTTATTATTTTCAGCCTACTACTTGCCATGGCGCAGGTGGATTTCGTCTCAATGATTGCCAAATACCTGAGCTTTCAGCGAGCCGCATTGTCGGTTGGTGAGACAGCGGGTTACCACGATTCAACCCAGACCTTCATCCGCCGCCAACTTCAGGCGCGCCAGAATTTCCCCCATCCATTCCTGGTGTTCCGGTTTCATCACGCAGGCGCGCAGGCAGGTGATTTCGTCGGTGTCCCAGTGTTGCACCGGGTTGGCGATTTCCAGCAGGGCGCGGGGGAAGTTGGCGATGGCGAGGTGCAGGTCGTGCGCTTTGGCAGCTTGTTGGATTCGGCGAGCGCGTTGCGATGCGTCGCTGGCCGTTGTTGACTTTACCGCCCAGGCGACGATGTCGAGTTCGGGTGCGCACAGCGGGGCGAACAGGCCGCTGAAACGGGCGTCTTCGGTCAGAGCTTGATGTAGGGCTAGTGCGGCGTGGCGGCCGGTGGCCAGGCCTTGCGCGAATTCACCGCCGGGGTGCAAGGGCAGTAGGCGTTGGGTGGTCCACAGGGCGACGGCGGCAGCTCCGGGGCGGGAGCATTCGAGGGAGATTTCGCCCAGGTGCGGGTGGTCAGAATCCAGGTAGGTGTAGGGTGAGTCGTGCCGGTAGTGGCGTTTCACGTCCGCGTCGCGGAATAGCACGCAACCACAGCCGTAAGGTTGCAGGCCGTGCTTGTGTGGGTCGATGGCGATCGAGTCGGCTTGGCCGATGGTGTCGAAGGCACGCCGGGCGGCGGGGTCGAGATTGTCGACGAGGGTGAAGTAGCCGCCGTAGGCTGCATCGACGTGCAGACGGAAGGTATGGAGCGCGCGCAGGGCGACGATTTCGTCGAGCGGGTCGACGCTGCCGGTGCCGGTGGTGCCGAGGCTGGCAACCACGGTGCCGATCTTGCCGGCGGCGAGCTGGTCTTCCAATGCGGCTATATCCATTCGCCCGCGTCGGTCGGTCGGGATGTTCTGAAACGGCACAGCGAGCACGCCGGACGAACGGGCGTGGGTGTAATGCGCTTGCGCCGAAGCGGCAATGGTGCGACCGGGGTGCAGTTCGCGGGCGATCCACAGCGCTTCAAAGTTGGCCAGTGTGCCGCCGCTGCACAAGTGGCCGAGATAATCGCGCCAGCCGAACATGCCGGCGATTTCGGCCACCGCTTCCTGTTCCATCCGCGAGCTGGCTCGCCCGCCGTCGGTGGTGTGGTTGTTGGGGTTCAGCCAGAGCGTCAGGGTGTAGGCCAGGCGCGCCGCCGGGTGCGGCGGCTTCTGCATGTGGCCAAGGTAGAGCGGGTGATGGTAGGGATCGTTGTCGCGCAGACGTTCGGCGGTCGCCAACAACGCTGCGTGCAGCGCCTTGAGGTCGCAGGCGGGTACGACAACTGGCAGGTTGTCAAAACCGGTTTGCAGCACCGCCAGGGCTTCGTCTAGCAAGGGCAGGCTGGCGTGGTCGAATGACATCAGCGCTTGAGCAGGTCGCGCACCGTCTGTTCGATCCTTGAATGGTCGAGCTCGCGGCCGCCGACAGCGCTGTAGGCGATGCGCCCGGCTTTGTCGATCAGAAAGGTCGTCGGCAAGCCGCCGACCTTCCAGGCCTGCATGGTCTTGCTGCGGCTATCGAGCAAGATCGGGAACGACGGGGGCGCTTCAAATTGTCTGATAAAGGCCTGGATGGTGTCGGCGTCCTCGCTCACGGCAACCGCCAGCATGACGAAGTCCTTGCCTTGCAGCTTGCGCGCCAGACGTTCCATGGATGGCATTTCGCGTCGACAGGGCGGGCACCAGGTCGCCCAGAAATTGATCAGGACGACTTTGCCCATGAGCGCAGCCAAGTCGTGCGAGCGGCCGTCGATATCTGGCAATTTCAGGCTCGGTGCAGGCATCTTCACGGCCTGCGCGTTCAAACCGTGCGCCAGTGGCGGTAGGTTGGTGGCGGTGGCGAGCAGCAGCGCGGCCAACAGGACGCCGCAAAAGTTGCGCAGGATCGGATCAATCATGGTTTTCATCGGCACACCTCAGGTATTCCATTTTCCGTAACGTGGTTTGTCGCCCTAGCAGCCTGTCGGACTTGAAATACCCAAACGGCCCAGAATCCCGCCCGGAACGGGGTTTGCACAATAATTAGGCACTTTTTCCCTCTTTATGCCCTGTTTTTGCTGAATTCGAGCGGGTT
>Ga0105047_10019996_pt1 | contig 10308 bp, 9 predicted proteins | sample MAT04_FD_78384 | JGI IMG/M metagenome (GOLD analysis project Ga0105047, IMG submission 78384) | Freshwater microbial communities from Lake Fryxell liftoff mats and glacier meltwater in Antarctica - MAT-04 (megahit assembly) | ecosystem: Environmental > Aquatic > Freshwater > Ice > Liftoff... | reverse complement strand
CTGGACGCGTACGTCCAGCCGGCTGGACGCATACGTCCAGGGCAAGCGCATCTGAAGATGGAACAGGCTCGCCTCGTCGATGTCCGTAGCCCCGGCGAGTTTGCGAGCGGTCACCTCGACGGCGCGCTCAACATCCCGGTAGGCGACCTTGCCAAGCGCATGGATGTCATCGATTCGTCCGGTAGCCCAGCGACCGAGGAGTCCCGTGCGTTCACGGTGAAGGTCGGGCCGCTCACGTCGAGGCTCGCTCTCAGTGGCCTCAACCCATCGCGCCGCGACATGAAACTGCCATGGGCATAGGCGTCGCCGCTCCGGCGGCTGAGGGGCTGCGCGCACTTCCCGGCGGCGCCTTCCACCTACTTCGTGGCGAGCTCATAGGTCAGTTCAACGAGACCAGAGACCGGGCCACCGCGAGCGCTATTCGGGATCTTCACGCCAGCGATCACGATGAAGGCATGCGTCACGTTCCACTGGATCGCGGGCACGAGCGCGCCAAGATCGTGGCTGCCGGAGAACCAGTCTGCGATCAGCGAAATTTTCTTCGCGACGGGCTGCTCAACACCGCCGAGGAGGCTCACCACGGTCCTCCCGAAGATCTGTCTGCTTCCGTAGCTCGGGCCCAGGGTCAGGCGCGTCCGCAAGCCTGGTAGCCGAGTGCTGGCGACGCCGAATGTCCAGAACCCCAAGCCGCTGCCCGAGAGTGAAACCGGGATCATCTGACCGAACGCGATCGTGGGCTCCCAGACGGAGTCGCGCATCAGGGGCACGCGATGCTTGTAGCCTGCCGCAACCGCAACGTTTCCTGACCCGGGACTGCTCAGGCCGTACAAGGTCGCGGCAAGCTCGATGTTGCGTCCGATCCCGTACGTCGCGAACGAGAAGGAGTTCCAGTACGGCTTGTCGTACGTCCAAACGTTCAGCTGGGACTCGTGCGCGAGCATCAGCTCGCGGGGACGCGTCACGTCGGTGCTCGGCACGCTCACGATGACGGACTGCGCGCGCACGTTCGATGGCGACAACAGCAGGAGGCCGAGAAGCGAGAAGACGACGGTCCGGTCCATAGCTCGCTCTTAGGCGAGGGAGCACAGCATGGCCCCACAAAACGACGGGACCGCGGGAAGAGCCGCGGTCCCGTGGTGGAGGCGCCGGAGCTCGAATTCGGACTGCTGCGGTGATCATCGACCCGACGTACGACGCGGGACTTCGCGAAACCCAGTGGGTCACGCCCTGGTGGCGTGAGGTCGCCGATAGGCGGTGGTGGCCTCGACCGTAAGCTTCCGGTGGACGCCGGTGCTCGCCGCCCTCGTCCCTATGAGGGATGGCGACCGGGGCACGCGTGGTAGAATTGCAAGGTGGACGCGCTACGCAAGGACGACCTCGAGCGTGCTCGAAGCACGTCACCGGGCGAGAAGTTGCGCCAAGCGCTCGAGCTCATGCAGCTCGGGATCGACCTGCAGCGTCGGAGGCTACGTGCCACGGACCCCACCGCTTCCGAGCACGAGATCGATTCGCGTCTCTTGACGTGGATGAGCGCCCCGCGATGACGCCGGAGGAGGCGCTTGTCGACGTCACCGCGAGGCTGGCGCGCCTTGGTGTATTGCATGCCCTCGTGGGCGGGCTTGCCGTCTCGATTCGCGCCGAGGTCAGGTTCACGCGCGATGTCGATCTCGCGATCGCGGTCGACTCGGACGCTGACGTCGAGCGCATCACGCGAGCGCTTGCAGCAGAAGGCTTCGCTCTCGTTGCCGTCGTCGAGCAAGACGAGAAGAAGCGCATCGCCATTGCCCGTCTTTGTTCGCCCTCCGGCATCGTCGTGGATCTCCTCGCCGCGTCGAGCGGGATCGAGCGCGAGATCGTGGAAGCGGCCCGAGAGACGCCCGAGCTCCCGGGCGTCGCAGTTGCGATGTCAGAGCATCTCCTGGCGATGAAGGTCCTGTCGATGCGCGACGCACGGCTCCAGGATCGCATCGACGCGCGAGGCCTCCTGACGATCGGGCCTGTCGACGTCGCCGAGGTGCGTCGTCTCCTGTCGCTCATCGAGGCTCGTGGGTATGGCCGGGGACAGGACCTCGGCGCGAAGCTCGACGCCCTGATCGCGGAGCGGACCGAGTAGCAAAGAGCGTCGCGAGCTCGCTGCTTGCATCGCTGCCGACGCGCGGCTGCCTGCGCCTTAGCCGCGGGTACGGCCAGAACGCCCACGGCGCCGTCGCGCCCCAGACCGCGCGAATCGAATGGCGTGATGCGACACGCTTCCTCGCGCTCACCGGGACGTCGAGCTCGCGCTCGCCTTCATTGACGCACGCGTGTGGGCGGCGCTCCAGCACATCTTCGGATCAGTTCGAACCTGCGGAAGCGAGATGACGGTGCGAGATCATCAACGTGCGACCGGCCACGGCATTCGTGGGCCCTGGCCAGGCCCACCATCGAGCGACACATGACCCTTCTTCCCGAGGCCCGCGCGGCGGCAGAGCCTCAAGACTTGCCCAGCGTGTTGAGCAGCTCGCCGCCGGATGAACGAACCGTTCGGCGCTCTCTAACCGTTCGGCGCTCTCTAGGGGAGCGTCGTGTGGCACGGGACGCCACACGTGTTCGTGTACGGGATCGCCATCATGTCCGACGCCTTCGTCGCGATGCTGCTCTTGAGCGGGACATCGAAGACGTGCGACGAGATGTCTCCGCGATAGTAGGTCGTCGCGCCTATCGTCATGCCGGCCGTGCCCGAGCCGGACTTCGCCGTCCTGGGCATATGACACGAGGTGCCCAAGCCTTCTTCGATTCTCGAATCTTCAACTCCTCCCTCGGAGAGCGATCGCAAGCAGCGTGACCTCGCCGTGAGCGGGGCCTCGGTGGAGAGCACTCCACCAAAGAAGCGGCGTCGGTTCACGGCGTCAGAGAAATTGAGGCTGGTGAAGGCCGCCGAGGCTGCCGTCGCGAGCGGTGAGCGCGGCGCGCTCGAGGCGCTGCTGCGCAAGGAAGGCATCTACAGCTCGCATCTCTCGGGGTGGCGCCTGCAGCTCGGCGCGCACGGCGCAGCCGGCTTGGCACCGCAGAAGCCAGGGCGGAAGCCGAAGCTCGATGACAAGGACCGGCAGCTGCTCGCGATGACGAAGGAGCTCGCGGTGGTGAAGCGCAAGCTGCTCATCGCCAACGGGCTCGTAGCCCTCCAAAAAAAAGCGCACGAGATACTGGGGATCGCGCTGCCCGAGTTCGACGAGGAGAGCTTGTGACGCTCGTCGAACAACGCGACGAGGTCGTGCCTCTCAATGCTGCGTGCGACGCGCTGCAGGTGAGCCGCGCATCGCTCTACCGCGCTCGGCATCCGGTCACTCCCTCGCAGAACGTGCGCCAGCGTGCTCCGAACCCGCGACGTCTCGACGAGGCCGAACGTCAGCATCTCCTCGACACGATGCACCTTCCGGAATTCGCCGACCAGCCGCCGACGGAGGTGTACGCGAGCCTGCTCGGGCGCGGCATCTACCTCGCATCCATTCGCACGATGTACCGCGTGCTCGCGGCGGCGGGAGAGACGGGCGAGCGCAGAAACCAGCGCGCCCCGCACGCGTACACAAAGCCGTCGCTCACCGCGACTGCGCCGAATCAAGTCTGGACGTGGGACATTACCAAGCTCGCGACGACGCAGAAGGGCGTCTTCTTGATGGCGTACGTCATCATCGACCTCTTCAGCCGCTTCGTCGTGGGGTGGATGCTCGCGAGCAAGGAGTGCAAGCACCTCGCCGCCCAGCTCTTCGCCGAGACCATCGCGCGTCACGGCGTCGAACCCGGCTTGCAGGTCCACGCGGACCGCGGCTCCGCCATGAAGAGCGACACGCTCGCCCAGTTGCTCGCGTCGCTCGGCGCTTCGCGCAGCTTTAGCCGACCGCGCGTGTCCGACGACAACGCCTTCAGCGAGTCCCAATTTAAGACGATGAAGTATCAGCCCGACTACCCCGGACGTTTCGACGGCGAGCTCCACGGGCGCGGCTGGCTGCAGGACTTCTTCGGCTGGCACAACGACGACCATCATCACTCCAGCCTCGCGCTCTTCACGCCGGCCGACGTCTTCTTCGGACGCGTCGCGGTCGTCGCCGCCGCACGCCAGGCTGCGCTCGACATCGCCTACGCCGCCCACCCCGAACGCTTCCCCAACGGCGCGCCTCTCGTCCCGCTGCCGCCCGTCGCGGTCCACATCAACCCGCTCACCGCCGACGCGCTCCTGGTCCTTCCAGCTGCCTCTGCGCCCGACGAAGCGCCCACGTCGATCGCGGCCCCAAACACCCGCTTGCAACGGCTCGCGGCGCTACGCCGACCGGCTCTCGTCGCTGCGATCGCAACATAGAATTCTCGTATCGCCTGTCTCATGCGCGTTGACACGTTCCGGAGCACCGCGCCGACGATCCCCTCGCCGTTGGGATCGACGAAGTTGATCGGGTCGCCGCCCGCATACACGTAGAGGTTCTCGCCTCCGCTGAAGCGGCTCGGGTCCTTTCGCGTGAAGCTGCCGGTCTCGGGATCGTAGTCACGCGCGCCGAAGTGAACGAGGCCGGTGTCCGCATCGTAGATGCCGCCAGCAAATCCGAAGGGCTGAAAGCCTGGCGCGCTGTCGGAGAGCACGCGGCCGAACGCGTCGTAGTCGAGCGCCTGGGCCACCGTGCCCGCTGTGGCGTCGATGACGAAGCGGATGCTACCGCGCTCGTCCTTCAGGAGGAGGTACGTCGTGCCAGCGCGCTCCATCGCGTCGGGTCCGAACTCGCCGCGACCGTACAGGAAGCGCGACACGACCGCGCCTTGAGCGTCGACGTCGGCGATCGGCTGGAGCGCGTTCCGGTAGAGGAAGCGATTCTGGAAGCTGCCGTTGCGGCGCTTGGTGATGCGCCGCCCAAGCGCGTCGAGATCGTAGTCGGTGCGCACGCCGCCCGGCAGGTCGACAGAGCTGAGGTGACCGCGCCCGTCGTAGGTGTACTTCGTCAGCCCCCCGCCGCTCGTCTTCGTCTGACGCTCGCCCGCGCGCGAGTACGTGTAGGTTGCACCGTTCATGACGGTGACGCGGTCCTGTCCGTCGATCGCCGCGCCGCCGTCGGTCCGGTTCCCGTTCGCGTCGTAGGTGTACGTCGCGCTGTCGACGCCGTCCTTCCGCACGCGGACGAGGCGGCCTCGGACGTCGTAGTCGTAGTGCCACGTGACGCCGTTCTCGATCTTGTCGACGATGCGCGAGAGCGCGTCGTACGTCATCGTGACGTCGAGCACGTTCCCGCCTGCACCTTGCGATCGGTAGCCGGCCACCTCGCCGAACGGCGTGTACGTGTACCGCTGCCCCGCGTCGACGACGTCGATTCCCGACAGACGGCCAGTCGCGCTCACGCGGCCGAGGGAGATGGCTCCCATCCCGATGGCGAGGCCGTCACGGTCGTAGCTGTACTTCGCGACGCTCGTTCCGACCTGCTCGACGGAGCGGCGCAGCATCGTGTCGTAGGTAAACGTCACCGCGCCGGGTGCCGGCCCCACAGCGATGATGTCGCGGACGAGCACGCCGTCGTATCCGAAGGTGAGCGACGAGCCCGCCGCGCTCAGCGTCCGCAGCTGACTCGTCGCCGGATCGAACGCGAGACCGATCTGACCCCCCGGATATGTGACGGAGGTCACGCGGCCCGCCGCGTCGTAGCCGAGCGACGACGTCGCACCGTCCTCGCGCGTCACGCCGGTCAGCGCGCGATCGAGGTCGTAGCTGAAGGCGACAGCGCCGCTTCCCGGTGCGGTGTAGCCGGTCTCGTTGCCGTCCTTGTCGAACGCCATCACGTGCTGCGGCTTGCCCCCACGCTGCCGGCTCCATCATGATGCGCAATCAACTCGGTCTCAGCCTCGATGGAAAGCATTATATGTATGATGCAACAATCGGACCGCTGTCGCCGGCAGAGATGGAACCAATGGTCAGCTTCGAGGTGCGTCGCGCAGCCGCCATCGTGAATCTCGAGACAACCAATCGCCAGATGTCGCTGGCCGCTTAGCCGGGTATTTACCTGTGATTCAAACCGTTTGTCGCTAGCGTGCCCGTCGGCGCATTGAAGACACAAGCGAGAAGGGTACCGACCTGTCACCCCAGGCGGTGATGGGTGCAGCTCCTCCGCGGCAGCGTGAATTCGTGTGATTGCCTGGGCTTGGGGGAGTTAACGGCGCGGTCGTGACGTTCAGGCGGCGAGGGCGGTTCTGCCCTCGAGAGGAGCCGAGGATGAGCGCCCTGCATGCCGATGCGATCGAGGCCGTCGAGATTCCGTTCGCACGCGCGAGGGCGCACGCGGCGCAGGCCGAGGGTATCCTGACGAGCGACGAGATGATCCGCAAGCCTCACTCGGACCTGGAAGCGATGCTCGTCGGGCAGGGCATGGAGTGGGCGCGGCTGATGCTGGAGGAGAACCTCCGGCTTCGGGCGCAGCTCGAGAGGACGACATCGGTGGTCGGCGCGGACGGGATCGAGCGCGAGTCGACGCGTGACAGCGAGCGACATCTCGAGACGTTGCTCGGGCGCGTCCCGGTCCAGCGACTCGCGTACCAGGCGCCGGGCGCGACGGACCTTCATCCGATGGACGCGGCGCTCAATCTCCCGCGGGAGATGTTCTCGCACGGCATCCGGCGCATGGTCGCCAGAGAGGCCGCAAAGTGCTCCTTCGACGAGGTTGTCGACAACTTGCGTGAGCTCACCGGCGCGTCGGTGGCCAAGCGGCAAGTCGAGGAGCTCGCCATCCGTGCGGCGCAGGACTTCGACGCGTTCTACGAGCAACGCGCAGCCGTGCGCGACCCCAAGGAGGACCTGCTCATCATCAGCACCGACGGCAAGGGCATCGTGATGCGTCACGAGGATCTGCGCGAGGGAACGCGGCGCGCGGCAGAGAAGAGCGGGCGCAAGCTGGAGACGCGTCTCACGCCTGGCGAGAAGAGCAACCGCAAGCGCATGGCGCAGGTCGCGACGGTGTACTCGATCGCGCCGTTCCCGCGCGGGCCTGGCGACATCCTGCACTCGCTGCGCGCCGCCGACGAGCTCGATGCCAAGCGCCCGCGACCCACCGACAAGCGCGTGTGGGCGAGCGTCGAGAAGACGGCGCGCTCCGTCATTCGCGACGCCTTCGAGGAGGCGCTGCGCCGCGATCCGGAGAAGGCGCGCCGGTGGGTCGTGCTCGTGGACGGCGAGCCAAAGCAGCTGCGCGCCGTGAAGGCCGAGGCGCGACGCGCGGGCGTCAAGGTCACGATCCTCGCCGACATCGTGCATGTCATCGAGTACGTCTGGGACGCGGCGCGCGCGCTCTTCGGAGGAAGCTGCGCGAAGGCCGAGAAGTGGGTCGCCGATCGGCTGCTCGCGCTGCTCACCGGACGCAGTGGCGGTGACGTCGCGAAGACCATCCGCTGGTGGGAAGCGCGCGACAAGAAGCTCGATGACGCCGCCCACGCCGCGATCGACAAGACCTGCGGCTACCTCGCCGATCGCACGCGCACCCGCATGTTGCGCTACCAGGACGCGCTGCGCGACGGTCTGCCGATCGCCACGGGCGTCATCGAGGGAGCGTGCCGGTACGTCGTGAAAGACAGGATGGACCGGACAGGAGCACGCTGGTCCCTGACCGGCGCCGAGGCCGTCCTGCGCCTCCGCGCGATACGCGCGTCGAAGGACTTCGACGCCTACTGGGCGTTTCATCTCGAGCAAGGGAAGGAACGCAATCACGCTACGAAGACGGCAAGATCCCCGATCCGCTTCCCGCACCGAAGCCGCGCCTCAAGCGGATCAAGTGATCGATCTTGTTGGCATTCGTGCCGCCCCAGAAGAGCCACACCCGGCGGTGATGCTCGGTCTGGCTCATCTTCTTCGATCCGGTGGGCTCCGCGTTCTCGGTGGTCGCGACCCAGCCGCGCCACGTGCGGGTGGTGAGCGGGTGGCGCGAGGGCAGAGTGGCGCCGTCGTGGCGCTTCAGCGCACATCTTCGGATTTGCGACTCAATCCACACCTGCACGTTCTCTTTCTCGACGGGACCTATCGAGAGGAGGGCGAGGCGGTGGTCTTCCACGCGCTCCCGCACCTGTCGACACGCGAGGTCGGGGCTGTTCTCGAGAGCGCGGTGCGCCGCATCGCTCGCTATCTCGCACGGCGCGGGCTTGTCCGCGGGCCGGGCGACAGCGTAAGCCATCCGTCGATGACGTACTTGGCGGGCTGGCTACGTCGTGCAGTCGGCTACGAGAAGGAGCGGCGCCCGGTCACGCCATCGGTGCGTGCGGCATTGTCGGTGGTGTCGGCGCCCAGGCAGCAGCGTTTGAACTTCTTGCCCGAGCCGCAAGGACAGGGCGCGTTGCGCGGCTCGCATGCGCGCGGTCTGCGTTGAAGCGGGGCGAGGGCAGTTCACTCCCTGGCTCGGCCATTCGGGAGCCTCGATCAAGCGCCGTGCGTCGGAGCCGAGCGATCATGAAGAGTCTCGGATGGGTGCAGATCCTCTGCGGCGGCGTGAACTCATTTTCGCAAGCTTGCTACAGCTGACTACTCTCTCAGTCCGCGAGGCTGCCTGACGCCGCCACCTTCTTTGCTCGCGAGCTCGACGACGTGAGGTTCGCTCGAGCACAGGGTCATCACGCGCGTGGTGACGGTCGCGTCCCAGTCGCGCCCACGTAGCTCCTCACCGACCACGAGCGCGGGGGCGCTGCACACGGGACACGGGCGCGCGAGGACGTCCGCGAAGGGCACGACGCGGGACGTATCGGAGGGCAGGCCGCTGCCGCTCTCACACGCGAGCTCTCGCGCGATGCGTCGCCCGATCCGAGCGAGCCAGCCGCTCCCCTCGCGCTCGAATGCGGTGGTCACGAAGATCTCCGCATCGGTCTTTCGCCCTTCTTCGCCCATGAGGCCGGCGTACAGCGCAAGCCAGTGCGTGCGCTCCTCCTCGGGGGTCCAGCTCCCCGGAAAGGCGTGGCACTCGGGGCGAGGGTGCGACCAAGCTCTGGAAGCGAACGCGCGCATCCAGGAGCTGCGGCACGGTCACGCGCGACGCGGCGTTGCTCGGGTGTGAGGGCGACGTGGCGATGGTCGTCACGTGCGCCTTGCTGCGGCAGAGGGTCGTCACCTCGGTGTAGCCGCCGCCGTCGAAGCCGCCGTCCGCATCGCGCCCGACGGCGAAGCCGAAGTCGCCGCACCGCGGACAGCCATCAGTGTACCCGCTCGACCACGAAGGGACGACATGCGCCGGGTCCCGCAGCGTTGCCTGCGCTTCGGTCTGGAGCTTCGCGATCCAGCACCAGTGGAGCGAGAAGAGCTTGCCCGGCCCGCGGTCGTTCACGGCGGTGACGAAATACACCGCGGGACGCTTGGCGCCTGGCTCCTTCATCCCGTTGCGCATCGCCGCCGTGAGCCCGACCCAGCGCGCGAGCTCCGCGTCATCTGGATTGGTCTGGAGGAGCGATTCGCAACGCCGCTGCGCCTCGACGATGTCGTCCGCGTACATCTGTCCCTGGAGACCACCATAGTCGCCGCGTCATCCCGTGCAAGCGTGGCTGCAGGCCTTGCCGGCCGTGCCCGATCAGCGCGATAGAGGCCGGCTGTGGGTGCAGTCGGCCTCGAAGGTCTCCGCGAGCTTGGCTGCGAACGCTCGGTCCTGGACGACCGGCGCGACTTCTTCGAGCTTCGTGAGCGACAGCGGATCGAGGTTGATCGATGCTGCAGGCAATTGGGTGGACCGTGTGCTCCCCACGACGCCCGTCCGACAGTACGTTTTGGCCTTCCCTTACGAGCTTTCGGGGCTCGCTGCGACCCGCCCCGAGGTGCTGGCGGCGCTGTCGCGGTTCTTCTGGGAGTCGCTGCTCGGCCGCTATCGAGAGTGACGGCATCTACGTCAGAGGCGGCGACACGCTGCGCTTCGAGCCTGCCCCGGCACCGACGCGCGCCGAGCTCGAGTCGCTCGTGCAACGCGTCTACGCGCGCGTGATGAAGTGGCTCTCGCGCCGCGGCCTTCTCCATCGTGCCGACGACGCCGACGCATCGAACGCCCCGCCTTCGCAGTCGCCCGCCGAGGCGCTGGCCACGGCCGGCATGCAGCGAGGAACGCTCCTCACCGTCCGCGAGTCGGGCGACGGCTCACAGCACGACGACGCGGGCCTCGCACCGCCGCCGCCTCCTCGCGTGACCGACGCGGTGACGCACGAGCGCTTCAATCTCCACGCGAGCGTGCACCTCGACGCGCACGACGACCTCGGACGCGAGCGCCTCTGTCGCTATCTCTGCCGGCCGGCGTTCTCTCTTGCGCGTCTCCGGATGCGGCGCGACGGCAACGCTTCCTACCGCGT
>Ga0105047_10019995_pt1 | contig 10308 bp, 11 predicted proteins | sample MAT04_FD_78384 | JGI IMG/M metagenome (GOLD analysis project Ga0105047, IMG submission 78384) | Freshwater microbial communities from Lake Fryxell liftoff mats and glacier meltwater in Antarctica - MAT-04 (megahit assembly) | ecosystem: Environmental > Aquatic > Freshwater > Ice > Liftoff... | reverse complement strand
GAAGAATGTGTTTTCAGGAAAGAAATTAGACAAAATACTAAAGTGTATATCAGCACTACTGTTGGCAAAATAAGGGATGATGCTTCGCGCTGGACGCTTATTCACGAATTGAAAAACGATAACGATGAACTCCTGGCAACAATCACCGTTGATGGCGCTTGGATGGATACAAAACTCAGAAAAATTGCAAATCCAACTCCGCAGATTGCTGTTGACGTTTTAAATTTGATGCCAAAATCGAATCATTTTACAGCCTTATAAATATGCAAGCTACATTCAATATCAATAAAAGCAGCAGAAATATTCTGCTTACATTTTTAGAAAATCATTCTTTGGAAAAACTGAACACTATTCCGGAAAGATTTAGCAATAATTTAATTTGGAATATCGGACATATTGTTGTGGTTCAACAACTTTTAGTTTACAAATTATCGAATTTACCCATGATAATTTCCGATGAAATGGTCGAGAAATACAAAAAAGGCACTAAACCAATACACAATGTTGAACAAGCAGAAGTGGAGGAAATCAAAGCATTTTTATTTTCTACCTTGGAACAAACCAAAAAAGATTTTTCAAAAAATGTATTTCAAAACTATGCTGAATTTACGACAGGAACTGGTTACCACTTATCATCTGCTGAAGATGCCATCGAATTCAATAATTATCACGAAGGACTTCATATCGGAATAATGATGCAAATTAAGAAGTTTATATAACGTTAAACTCGTTTTTACATCCGGAAAATTAAAATATATTTGCCCAAAATTACAAACAAATGAAATTCAATACCAAAGTAATACACGGTGGACAACACCACGAAGAAGTTACTGGAGCTGTAATGCCGCCAGTATTTCAAACCTCAACATATGTACAAAGTTCACCAGGAAAACCTGTTGGAAACTACGAATATTCAAGAGCTGCAAACCCTACGCGTCAAGCACTGGAAGATGCGTTAGCAAGTATAGAAAACGGAGCACGTGGTTTAGCTTTTTCATCAGGATTAGCAGCAACAGACTGTTTATTGCGAATGTTTAAAGCTGGTGACGAAATCATAGCAATGGATGATTTATATGGTGGAACGTATCGTCTTTTTACGAAATTATACAAAGACAGTGGCATCAAATTTCACTTTGTGGATATGAACGACACTGCAAAATTTAAGTCTTTGATTAATGAGAATACAAGATTGGTTTGGGTAGAAACGCCAACAAATCCATTAATGAAATTGGCAGATATTGCTGAGATCGCTAAAATCACTAAAAAACACAATATTCTTTTTGCTGTTGACAATACGTTTGCAACTCCATATTTACAAAAACCTTTGGATTTAGGCGCAGATATCGTAATGCACTCGGCTACGAAATATCTTGGTGGACATTCGGATGTAATCGCTGGAGCTTTGATTATTAAAGACAAAGATTTAGGAGATGAATTGCATTTCAAACAATTTGCAACTGGAGCAACACTAGGGCCAATGGACAGTTTCTTGGTTTTACGCGGAATCAAAACGTTGCATTTGCGTGTACAAAGACACTGTGAAAATGGAGAAAAAGTAGCCGCCTTCCTAAGCAGCCATCCTGAAGTTGGTGCTGTTTATTATCCTGGATTGCCAAGCCATCCGTTTTATGAAATTGCTAAAAAACAAATGAGCGGTTTTGGCGGAATGGTTTCTTTCACTTTCAAATCAGGTAAAAAAGAGGATGCAATTGCTTTCTTAGAAAAACTAAAAGTGTTCACTTTAGCGGAATCCCTTGGCGGTGTTGAAAGTTTAGCAAATCATCCTGCTTTAATGACACACGCATCAATTCCGGAAGACAAAAGAAGAGAAGTTGGAATCACCGATGACTTGGTCAGATTGAGCACTGGCGTTGAAGATATCGACGATTTATTAGCTGATTTAGAACAAGCGTTTAGGTAAAATAAAAAAGTCCCGATTAGAATTGTAATCGGGACTTTTTTATTTTATAGTGTTATTTTAGAAACCATAATTAACACCTAGGCCAATCACTTGACGCGTTTGAAATCCTCTGAAAGCGTTGTCATCATAAATCGTTTGGAACGCAAGATTGGTAGTTAATGTTTTATTAATTTTCATTACAATATTTAATGTATAGTCAATATCAACGTTTTGAGCTTCTTCTAAATAATTAGAATATAAGTTCAAAATGTTTTCCACGGTTACATTTTCAGTTGCCGTAAACTTGTAGTAACCATTTATAGCAGCTCCAAATTCATAACGAGAAGCGTCTCCTTGCTCTACGCCAAAAGAGGGTCCTAATTCTGTAAAATGAGGGTGAACAATAATTAATTTAGAAGTCGCTGGAGCAATGTTGACCTTTAGATTGTCGCTTTTTTTCCACAACATACCCGGTCCAAACTGGAAGTAAGCAGGAGAAAAGAAATGTGACAATTTAACTGTGTTATCAACAGGATCAAATCCAGAGTCAAATTGTGTCATGAAATTAAAGAATAGTGAATAATACCAATCGCCAGAGGCTTTTCTACCAGCAAGTGAATTGAAATTAAATCGGTCATCTGATTTTTGAACGTCTTGCCCTTTAATTTTAGTCAATCCGTAACCGGCAATAATTTTATTATCCCAATTCCAGTTATCGCTTTTATAATTAAAATCATAGTTTAAGCCAAGGTTTCCAGAAATATTGCTTTGACCACCGGCTAACCAGTTGTTGAACGAAGCTTGATTTGCTAAGAAAGTAAAAGTTCCTTTTTTAGTCCAACCATTTGGTTTTTTTTCTTTTAATTTAGCTGCGGCTTCTTCATTTTTTTTAAGTAATTCTTTTTCATTCACTTGTGAAAACACACTATTCATTGTGAATAGCGCCACAAGCGCAAGTAAAATTCTTTTCATTCTGTTAGTTTTTTTAAATTTCCGAGCAAAGGTAGTAATACATTCGTCTTATCCAAATGGAGTGAAAACTAATTGATTGAAGATGGTAGAGTTAACTATTTCGACTTTTTGAATAAAGGAACTGCCGAACAGGCTTCGCCATACATAATACTTTTGGCAAAAGGTTGTAATTTTTGAACAGCCGAAATATAAGCACTTTCTGGAACGGGTTTTTTGGAACAGCCTTTTAAGATGACCGGTTTATCCTGATATATTGAAAAATCTAAAGTGGGAAGAATTTCGTGATACAATGCGGTTTCTAAATCATAAAGATTTCCGACTACAACTTTTTGGGCAAAACGAGAAAGATAAACAGTAACCAAGATCGTCGCCCAAGCCGGAATGATGGCATCTGTAGAACATTGGATAGCTACAAAGTGTTTTTCATATTGTTTCCAATCGTGATTTTTCAAGGCTTCGCGAAAGTCTTTTTCCTTTAACAGAAAACCTTCTTCAAGCCATTGCGAAATGTCAATCTGGGTGCGAATGCCGCTTGAATAATAATCTTCCAAATCAAAAACTTCGAGTGCAGAATTGGCTACTTTGTTAATTATTTCGTCCATTTTTAGTTTAAAGTTGCAGTTGCAGAACACTGCCAAATGAATACTATTTTTAGAGCATTCCTAATTCTAATTTTGCTTCTTCACTCATCAAATCTTTGCTCCATGGCGGATCGAAAGTAATTTCTACTTCGCACGCTTTGACGGTATCAATTTTTTTGATTTTTTCCTCTACTTCACGAGGTAAAGTTTCCGCTACAGGACAATTTGGCGAAGTTAATGTCATTAATACTTTAACTTCATTATCCTCATTAATCATAACATCGTAAATCAATCCCAATTCGTAAATATCAACCGGGATTTCGGGATCATAAATACCTTTTAATGTTTTAACCACATTTTCTCCTAAGTTAATATCGTCTTTAAATTCTTCCATGTTTTTTTGTTTTTGAACCATTTAGGTATGTCATGACAATAGCATGATTCTTCACGTTTGAAAAGCGCATTACCACTAATTTATTTTTTAGCTTCAAATGCCAAAGCGTACATTTTTATTTTTTTTATCATCGAAACCAAACCGTTGGCGCGTGTGGGTGACAAATGTTCTTTTAATCCAATTTCATCAATGAAATCGGTATTGGCAACCAGAATATCAGCCGCCTTCTGGTTGGAAAAAGCCCGAATTAGAATCCCGATTATACCTTTTGTAAGGATAGCGTCGCTATCGGCAGTAAAAACTAGTTTATCGCCAACCATTTCGGCATGAACCCAAACTTTCGATTGACAACCTGTAATGATATTGTCATCCGTTTTGTATTGTTTATCAATCAATGGCAATGATTTTCCTAGATCTATCATGTATTCATAGCGCTGCATCCAATCGTCAAACATTGAAAATTCGTCAACGATTTCGTTCTGTATTTCTTTTATGCTCATTCTTTAATTTTGGCTAATGAAACTATTTTCTCCACAAATTTCTCAATTGCTGCTGGCGGAAAGCCGTGGTCAAAATCAACGGTCTCATAATTTTTATCTTGATATTTTATTTTAAGAGTAGCAATTGCCGCACCGTCATAGAATCGTTTTTGTGTTGGATCTTTCAAAGTTGGAATCTCAGCTAAATTTAATGTTTGGAATTCTGCAACTAATGCTTTCCAATCGGCATCAGAAATCGCAACTTGTTCTGGACGGTTTTCTAGACCTACTCCTTGTGAAATAGTAGCTTTTTGATTCACAATCTGTATAGTCAAATGGTATCCTCGTGTATGCGCTGCATATTCTATAACCGAATTTGCGATATCATTCTGGGTTTCTTTTGAGCAACTTTTACTCATCATTAGGGTCAATAAAATCAAACTTATTGTTTTCATGGTATTTGTTTTAGGACAACATCATTTGTGCTTTTTTAAGTGCTTCAATCATCAAGTCTATTTCTTCTTTGGTATTATAAAAAGCAAAACTTGCTCTTATCGTTCCTGGTATTTTGTAATAATCCATAATCGGTTGTGCGCAATGATGGCCCGTTCTTACTGCGATTCCAAGTTTGTCAATAATTGTACCAATGTCATAAGGATGAATTCCTGGTAGATTAAACGAAATTACGGAAGCCTTTTTATTCAAGTCTTTCGGTCCATAAATTTCAATACCATCCAATTCCATTAATCTTCTGGTTCCGTATTCCAGTAATTCTTTTTCGTAAGATGCAATGTTACTAAAACCAACTTCATTCATATAATCAATTGCAACGCCAAAGGTAATTCCGCCACAAATATTCGGTGTTCCTGCTTCAAATTTATGAGGCAAATCAGCATATGTGGTTTTTTCGAATGTTACCGTGGCAATCATTTCGCCTCCACCTTTGTACGGTGGAAGTTTGCGGAGCCATTCTTCTTTTCCGTAAAGCATACCAACTCCTGTTGGACCGCACATTTTGTGAGCCGAAGTTACGTAAAAATCTACATTTAATGCTTGCACATCGGGTTTTAAATGCGGACAAGCTTGTGCTCCATCAATTAACACTGCCGCTCCAACTTTATGCGCTTTCTCGATAATAAATTCAATTGGATTTATTGTTCCTAAACCATTTGAAATGTGATTGCAAACTACCAATTTAGTTTTATCTGAAAGCAATTTTTCATAATCCTCCATCAACAATTCACCATCATAATTCATTGGAATAACTAGCAATTTGGCACCTGTACTTTCGCACACCATTTGCCAAGGAACAATATTGCTATGGTGCTCCAAAGCCGAAACTATAATTTCATCATCCTTTTTTAAAACAGAAGCAAAACCGTTTGCGACCAAATTTATACTTTCGGTTGTTCCTGAAGTGAATATAATTTCGTAATTGTGTTTAGCATTAAAATGCTTTTGAATTTTAAGTCGTGCTTGCTCATAGGCATCGGTTGCGATTTGGCTCAAAGAATGAACCCCGCGATGAATATTAGCATTATATCGAGAATAATAATCCACAATAGAATCAATTACAACTTGTGGCTTCTGGGAAGTTGCTCCGTTGTCGAAATAAACGAGTGGATTTCCGTTTATTTTTTGAGAAAGTATCGGAAAATCAGCCCTTATTTTTTGTATATCTAACATCTGTATATTGAGAAAAAATTCATTACAAAAGTAGAAAAATAGCACTGTAAAAAGCCAAGAATTCACGAATATTTATGATTTGTTTTATGTGTAAACTCTTGGATTCTCACGTTTATTCTCAGTAAAAAAAGTAAATTGCATCAAATTCAATTTCAAATGAAAAAAATCTTCAAAATTCTCGCTATTATTTTACTTATCATTATGGTTTACTTGCGGATTGCCATTTATCCACAACTTGATCTAATTTCGGGATTTTCAGCCAAAAGTATAGCATCAGCTCATTTTATTGATGACCGAAATTTGAAAACCATCCAGCAGGGTGATAATGACTTTCCGAAAATGGATTGGGTGACCAGCGAGATTACTGCTGGAAGAAAATTTGTTACTTCATCACTTTATGGATTGAAGACCCGAAAGGCGATATACCGCGAAGGTTTGGGCGCCACATTAATCAACGATGATTTTGATGTAAATAAACCTTACGAAATTCCGAAAAGAAAAAAAAGAAACACTAAATTACCTTTTCCCTATGGAAACTTGGAGCCAAAAGATACTTTTTTTGCCGATATTGATTATGATAAATTACAAAAAGCACTAGACAATGCATTTGACAAAAGAGGCGAGAAAAAGAAAAGAACGCGGTCTGTTATTGTAGTGTACAAAGATAAAGTGATTGGCGAAAAATATGCTAGCGGTTTTTCTGAAAGATCTAAAATTCTGGGTTGGTCAATGACTAAAAGTGTAACCGCAACTTATATAGGAATTCTTCAAAAGCAGGGTAAAATCGACATTATGAAACCTGCCCCAATTCCGGAATGGCAGAACGATGCACGTTCCAAGATCACTATTAACGATTTGCTGCACATGAATTCTGGTTTGGAATGGGAGGAAGATTATGGTAAGATTTCGGATGCCACCAAAATGCTGTTTCAGGCAGAAGATATGACTACAGCACAAATTGAAAAACCCGCAAAATATAAACCAAATTCACACTGGAACTATTCTTCTGGCACGACTAATTTATTATCGGGAATTATCCGAAAACAATTTAAAACGCATCAAGAATATCTGGACTTTTGGTATGAATCACTTTTTGATAAAATCGGAATGAACTCCGCTTTGGTTGAAACTGATATGGCTGGAAATTTTGTTGGTTCGTCGTACGGCTGGGCAACGACAAGAGATTGGGCAAAGTTTGGTTTACTCTATTTACATAAAGGAAACTGGAATGGTGAACAAGTTTTTGATGAAAGTTGGGTGAACTATATTTCAACACCAACCAACACTTCAAACGGAAGATATGGTGGTCAATTTTGGTTGAATGCTGGCGGTTATTTTCCGGATGTTCCGAAAGATATGTTTTATGCTAGTGGTTTTCAAGGGCAGATGGTTGCTGTTTTTCCCGCACACGACCTAGTGATTGTCAGAATGGGTTTAACGGAAAATCCTGAATTTGATTTTAATGGATTTTTGAGCGATGTTTTAGGTAGTTTAGAAAAATAATTAAAAATTGCCCCCCGATCCGCCACCGCTAAATCCGCCACCACCAAAGGGCATTTTACTTTCGGATTCCATTGGTTCCAAACTAACATGCGTGGCTACAATAATTGCTTCAAAGTTTTTCAGCATGTCTGTTTGTGATCCTCTTACTGGTTTGAATGTTAAACCCGTTTCTTTGTCGTTCAGTTTTCTAATTGCAAGATAGGATATTGCAAAAAGTACTGTTCCGCCCAAAAGCAAAGCTACTTCTACAGGCAAAATATGATAATAAAATCGGATTGTAAAAATAGAAAAACCAAAAGTAAGCAATCCTATAATGAGCATCAGTCTGTTTTTGCTGTAAAGTGAATACACAATATAACTAATTGGTATCAAAAAGGTGAATACGTAAAATAAATACGCAAAAGGAATGTCTTTTCCGTTTGCAATTGCGAGTCCCAATAATGATTCCGAAAGTTCACGAACAACTAGATAATTCATTGAGAAATAGCCGAGCAATAAACTAAATCCCTGAAGCACTAAAATTGGATTTACATAATAATATAGCTTTTTGTCTTTGCTAAATTTTAGATAAATGGAATAAATAAGAACAGCCAATAAACATAGAATAAAAGGTAGAAAAGCTGATGCAACTAGTTTCAATTCTAAAACAGCATAACAAATAGTACCAGTTATTCCGATTAAACTAAGTATTATGGATAATGTGTGCACATAGCGGATACACGCTGCTAGCCCTATAAAAGCTAATCCTATAAAGGCTGCCATAGGACTTTCAAAAGCAATTCCTAAAGTAGCGCAGAATAAAGCTTGAAATCCTAAAATAAAAGCATCGTCCAAACCATAACCAAATTGCAGTTGTTCTTTAGCTAAAAACTCGCTTGCACCAATTCCTAAAAGAGTATATAGCAGCATCATAATCCAAAAATGGGATTCTGCTAAGCCCATAATAACTAATGCAATTACACCGCTTATAGATGAAAAAAGAAAATTTCCTAATATAAAAAATCCAATTCGAATTAAGATATTACTGTTGCTTTTCAGAACGGGTAATTTCTGTTTGATATCTTGTAATTGTTCTTTAGAAATAAAGCACTGATCATGAAGTCTTTTAGCCTGTTCAAGTAAAAAAGTGTTTTCTAGAAGTTGTTTGTCAAAAACTATCATGCTTTTTCTTTGTTAAAATGTTGAATCATTCTTATGAAACCAAATATCGATCCTATGAAATATATTGGTGCAAGAATTATAACTATCTCACCAAAACTTGAAAAATCTATAGCATCGATAAACTTAAAGAGTACAATATTGGATCCGATGTATCCATAAAGCAGCGTAAACACAAATAGAAAAACAGATTGTAATTCATAGCTTATTTTGTAAAAATAGTAAACTGTTGCGGACAATACTACGATGAAAATAAACCAGAATGACTCGAGTAAACCCGCAATGCAGCATATTCCGATTAGTTGTTGCGCAAAACTCAGCAGTACAAGTTGGAAATGTTTTTTAAGTGAAATTTTATTCGAATATTCAACCCAAAGAATTAGTAAAATACCCAAACCCAATCCGTAATAAGAAAGTAAAGGATTATTATATATTTCACTTTCGAATACACTTTTTGGCGTAACTGTTATTCCGATGAATGTTGCCAAACCCGATATTCCAATTGAAAGTGCACTTTTATTATCAAAGTAATATGCACAAAAGAAACCTACTGCACTACAAACTAAACTTGACAATCCGTAACCAAAAACCTGATATTGAAATTGTAAATATCCGATAAAAACACAACTCAAAATCGTACACAAAAGAACTATATAATCATAAACGGGACTATCAAAAACAACCTCCTCTTTATAAAATCCTTTTGCTTTTCTGAAACAAAAGTAAAACCCAAGACCTGTAAGTGCAAACAGCAATCCCAATATCGCGATGTGCCCTATGCTATCAATGTTTTTATAAATGATGACACCAACTCCAGAAGTGAATAATAAAACGGCCAGATATAGCAAAAAACGAAGTTCATTGTGAAGTGAAAAAATGCCCAAAGCCTCATATTGATTTATCGATTCTAGTTGCGAATTTGAAATTAGTTCTTTTTCTAGAAGTTTATTGGTTACGCTATTTGGTTTTGTTGTCATATATTGATAATTGTAATCAAATATACTCAAATATTTAACTTCGAAATAAAGTCAGTTAGTATAAGAAATATTATATATTTGAAATTAACATTAAACAAAATTCATTTATGAAAAAGAGTAATTTTAAAATTCTTATCGTTTTATTTCTTGCAACACTAACTTTATCTTCTTGTAGTAGTGATGATTCTGGAGATGCTACTGGTACCACAACAGGTAATTACTGGCCAATGGCGGTTAATAATAAGTGGAATTTTGATTCCAACGGAACAACAGAAGAAATAAAAATAATAGGAACAGCCACTTTTAATAATACAACTTATTATACGCTTTCGGACGAAGGCGATGTTCAGTTGAACATCCAAAATTGGGTATCAAAAAAAGGCGCCACCTACTATCAGAAAATTGCAGATGCAACTGTAACCGAAAGCGGTATCACTATTACAATGAAAGGTTATGAAATACCCGTTTTTAGGGATGATTTAGAGGTTGATAAAACCTGGAGCGGATCTGTTTCGCCAAAAGTAACGTACAGCGGAAATGGAACAAGCGGTTCATTACCTACAAAAATTACATATACTGGCAGAATCGTGGCAAGAGATGCAATAGAAACTATAAATAGTGTGGCTTATCCTAACGTAATTAAAATGTCAATGACAGT
>Ga0105047_10019990_pt1 | contig 10309 bp, 7 predicted proteins | sample MAT04_FD_78384 | JGI IMG/M metagenome (GOLD analysis project Ga0105047, IMG submission 78384) | Freshwater microbial communities from Lake Fryxell liftoff mats and glacier meltwater in Antarctica - MAT-04 (megahit assembly) | ecosystem: Environmental > Aquatic > Freshwater > Ice > Liftoff... | reverse complement strand
CCAGCCCTTGCCCCAGCACCCCCGCATTCCAATCAGCCAACCCGCCGTGATGGCCTGCGATCAGATATTGCAAAACCCGAGACAGACCCTCGCCATGCTGCGGGCCCAATTGCTGAATAAGCATGGCTCGCGCATGCAGCGCACCGGCGGCGGAATGGGTTTTCTCGGAACCCGCCACGCGCCCTTCGATATGGGCGTCGGGGTTGCTGCGCACATAGCGCTGAAAGCCAGGCCGGGCCTTGCCCAGGTCATGCCAGCGTCCGGCCAATTCGGCCCAGAGCGTTCCTTGAAAGGGCGCGGCGAACTCACCTGCCATGCGCCCTACCGCCTGCAGATGATCGGCTAGCCCATGCCAATCCTTCTGATCGTTCTGGCTGTGCGCATGCAGCATTTGATTGGTGGGGTCAGGTGTTGACATGTTCGGCAGGTGGGAATGTTTGACGGCGTAGCCCCATATTCGCAAGCCAGAAGCTCATGGCGTGAGCCTCCCGGCCAATTTCTTCACTCCCGCCAACAATTTTTCTGCCACCGCCGCCGCCAAGCTCTCCGGCCCCAACACCTCCACCTCCGGCACATGTCGCAGGATGTCCATCACCAGCTCGCGCGGGTCGGCGTAGGGAAGCTCAAGCAGGTAGCTGCCATCGGGCTCGAAACGGCCGCGTTGCTTGGGGTGCCAGCCTTCGGCCGCAACCCAGCGAGCGCGCTCGGGAGTGAATCGCAAAGCGGCCCACTGCACTTCGCGGCCGGCAAAGATGCCGTAGCCGCTGCCAAGCACGGCGTCCAGCTCGGCCTCGGGCACGTTGACGGCCGTTTTATCCAGCACCTGGGTGCGCCGGATGGCGTCAACGGCGAAGCTGCGCAGCGCTTCGCGCCAATGACACCAGGCGTCGAGATACCAGTTGCTGCGGTAGTGGATCAGGCGCTGGGGTGAGACTTCGCGCTCATGACCTTCGTCCCTGCCGCGCCCGTGGTAATGGATCAGCAGACGCTGGCGGCGCAGCAGGGCGCTGCCAACCGATTGAAAGTTGGGCACATGCAGTTGGCGGGCGCCAACGGTTTGCACGCGGATGCGGCGGGCGAGCTCGGTGCTGGTGGTGCTGGCACCTGTGCCGAGCAGCTTGTTGAGACGGGCGATCAGCGGTGCGATGTGCGGCCCGAGCAGGCCGCCGGCATCCAGATTGGCCAGCAGGTGCTGCATGGTCAGCAGCGCGTGGATTTCATCGGCATTGAGCCACAAGCCAGGCAGTTCGTACTGCGTGCCCACCTGTTGCGCGCCGTGGTCGAGCCGGTAGCCGCCGAGCGCTCGGTCGAAGATCAGCGGCGCGTTCATGCGGTCGCGCAGGAACGCAAGGTCACGTTTGAGCGAGGCGGGCGAGGTGCCCAGTTCGTTCAGCAAATGCTGTTTGCTCAGGCAGCCGCCGGCGTCGAGCAGGTGCTTGAGTTTGTAGTGACGCTCGGTCTGTTGTGACACCGCAGCCCTCCCCGCCGCGCTGTGTCGGCTTGTTTGAGCGGGCGATGGTACCCCGGCGTCTGGCGCGAAAGACGGTGCCAGAATCGCCCCACAAAATCAGGTGGAGAGCGGGCATGACTTGGGTGGGAATGGTTGCTGGCTTGGTGCTGGGTTGGTTGGTGATGGAGGTCTCGGGAGGGGGCGGCGACGTGGTGCTGCTCAGCGCCATTGGCGGAGGCTTGGTGGGGCATCTTCAGGCGAGGCTGAAGGCGCTGTCGGCTGAGGTTGCCGACTTGAAGCGCGCCCAGCCGGGGGTCGACGTGACGCAGGATTTGGCCGCCAAGCCGGTGCCATCGCCAATGCCACCGCCAATGCCCGCGTCAATGCCGAAGCCATTGCCCGCGCCCATGCCCACGACCGAACCCGTGGCCGCCAAATCTGTCGCGCCCGCGCCCTCACCAGCGCTCGCCCGGCAAGCCCCAGCCGACGAAAGCACTGTCGCCGTCACCAGCTCGCTCGGCGCATCGCTGATGGCCTGGTTTCGCGGTGGCAACACCATCGTGCGGGTGGCGGTGTTGATCCTGTTCATCGGCGTGGCTTTTTTGCTGCGCTATGCGGCCGAGCACAGCAGCGTGCCGCTGGAATGGCGGCTGGCCGGGGTGGCGCTGGGGGGCGTGGCGCTGACCGGGCTGGGCTTCAGGTTGACGAGCAAACGTCGCGGCTACGGCCTGTCGTTGCAGGGCGCGGGCGTGGGCATCGTCTACCTGGTGCTGTTCGCCGCTTACCGGCTTTATGACCTGTTGCCGACGACGCTGACCTTTGCCCTGCTGGCGGCGATGGCGGCCATCACCACCGTGCTGGCCCTGCGGCAAGACGCGCTGCCGCTGGCCGTGCTCGGCTTTGGCGGCGCCTTTCTGGCACCGGTGCTGACGTCCACCGGCCAGGGCAGCCATGTGGCGCTGTTCAGTTATCAGTTGCTGTTGAACGGTGCCATTGCGTTGATTGCGCGCCACAAGGCCTGGAAGTTGTTGAACCTGGAAGGCTTTGCCTTCACCTTCGGCATCGCCGCGGCCTGGGGCTGGCGGGCTTACACGCCCGAACAGTTCTGGAGCACCGAGCCCTTTCTGATCGCCAACTTTCTGCTCTATCTCTTCATCGCCGTGCAGTACACGCAGCGGATGCTGAGCAACGCCGCCGACCGTGGCCCTGCCCTGCCCTTGGTGGACGGCAGCCTGCTGTTTGGCGCGCCGCTGGTGGCCTTCGGCCTGCAGGCGGCGATGCTGCGCGGGCAGCCGCTGGCGCTGGCCTTCAGCGCCGCCGCGCTGGCGGGCATTTATCTGCTGTTGGGCCAGTATTTGTGGCGGCAAGCGGGGCAAAGAATGCTGCTGCTGGTCGAAGGGCTGGCGGCGCTGGGGCTGGTGTTTTTGGCCCTGGTGACGCCGCTGGCGCTGGATGCGCGCTGGACCAGTGCGGCCTGGGCCTTGCAGGGCCTGGGCGTGCTGTGGATCGCCTTGCGGCAGCGGCGCTGGTGGGCCGCGGGCATGGGGCTGCTGTTGCAAGTGGGCGCGGCACTGAGCTTTTGGGGCGCAGTGCCCGGCAGCGCAGGCAGTTGGCTGTTTTTCAACAGCGCGTTTTTCGGCGCGCTGCTGCTGGCGTTGGCGGCGTTGGCCAGTGCGCGGCTGTTGCTGAGTGCTCGATTGGCCGGATCGATGCCAACCTGGCTCGCCTCGCCGGTGCCGGAAGCGGTGATGCTGGCGCTGGGCATCGTCCAGCTCTGGTTCGGCGGCTGGTTCGAGCTGGACGCCTGGCAACAAACCCGACTCGATGCGGTCACTTTGGCCTGTGGCTGGGCGGCGCTGCTGGTGCTGCTTTGCGAAGGGGGTCAGGGCCTGCTGCGCTGGCCGACCTTGCGCTGGCCCGCACGGCTGCTGATGGGGCTGGCGCTGCTGGCCTCGGCAGCGGCTTCGACCTTCGCGAGCCTCGACGGTGGCTGGCCGCGCTGGTGGGCGGGCTTTGGCCTGGTCGAGGTGCTGGGGCTGATGGCGTTGGGGCTGTGGCGTTTACTGCGGCTGCGGCTGCGGCGCGCGCTGCCCGCCGACCCACGCCTCCACATTGCCGAGCACCTGAGCCTGGCTTGGTACGCGATGCTGCAAGGCGGCCTGTTCCTCTACATGCTGGGCGCGCATTTTGTGGCCCGCCACGAAGGCTGGACGCCCGCCGCCGCCATCCTGCTGCCGACCCTGCTGGCGATGGCCCTGCTGACGAAGCCCCCGGCGGGTCTGGCCGCCGCCTACCGGCGCTGGCTGTGCTGGCCCTGGCTTGTGGCGCTGTGTCTGTGGGTGCTGGGCGTCAACGCGTTCAGCGATGCCGCGATGGCCCCGCTGCCGTACCTGCCGCTGCTGAATCCGCTCGATCTGGCCCACGGCCTGGTGCTGCTCTATGCGCTGCGGCTGAACGGCCATGCGCAAGGGCCGGCGTCGCGCATCGTCAGCGCGGCCCTGGTGTTTGTGTGGCTCAACGGGCTGCTGATCCGCACGCTGCACCACTGGGCCGGCACGCCGATGTGGGTTGACGGCGCGCTGGATGCCGCCCTGGTGCAGACCGGCTTGAGCGTGCTGTGGACGCTCAGCGCGCTGGTCACCATGCTGTACGCCACCCGCCGCGCATCGGCGTCGCAGGCGCGCCCGGTCTGGATGGCGGGTGCGGCGCTGCTGGCCATCGTCGTGCTGAAGCTGTTCATCGTCGATCTGTCGAGCTTGGGCAGCCTGGCGCGCATCGTGTCCTTCATGGCGGTGGGCGGGCTGATGTTGGTGATCGGCTATGTGTCGCCGCTGCCGCCGAGCAGCTCGAAGGAGGTGAAGCCATGAGACCGTGGATATTCGTTTTGGGCCTGGCGCTGATCGTCAATGCGCAGGCGGGGCCCGTGGATGCGCCGAAGCAGTACCGAGCCGCCGCCGCCATCACCCTGCTGCCCGGCGAGGGCTTGCAGCGCCTGAGCCTGAACTGGCCGGTCTTGCAGGCGTCGCGCAGCGCGGGTCTGACCGATTTGCGCGTGTTCGACGCGCAGGGCCAGGCGGTGCCATTTGCCTTGGCCCAAGAGGCGCTGCCGGTCGAGCAACAGCGCAGCGTGGACGTGCCGCGTTTTGCCTGGCCCGATGCGCCGACCGCCGATCAGACCACCGGCGTGCAGCTCCGGCTCGACCGCAGCGGCGCGGTCCTGAGCGTCGCCACTTCAGCGGGCAAGCGTGAGCTGCCCAAGAACGCTGCCAAGGTCTGGCTGCTGGATTTGACCCGGCTGTCCGCGCCCAGCGAAGGCAGCCGCGACAACCGCGACAGCCGCGACAGCCGCATCAGCCGCATTGATCTCGACTGGCAGCACGAGCCCAACGGACTGAGCACCACCGTCAGCGCCGAGTCCAGCCAGGACGGTCGCCAGTGGCAAACGGTGACGCAGGCGCAGTTGCTGGCCTTGAGCAACGCCGCAGCCGAACCGCTGAGCCTGAAGACCATCGCCTGGCCGCCCGAGGCCGAGCGCCCGCGCTACCTGCGCCTGCGCTTTGACACCGCCATCGCACTGACCGGCAGCAGCGCGCGTCTGACCCGGCTCAAGGCACCCGATCTGCCGCTGCAGACCGTGCGCTTTGAGCCGGTGGCGGCCACGGCGGGCCAGCCCGCCTTCTGGCAGCTCGACCTGCAAGCCCCGATCGCCCCGCAGTCGCTGGCGCTGGCCTTGCCCGAGCTGAACAGCCTGCTCAGCCTGCGCCTGGAGCAGCGCAACCGCGCCGAAGAAGCCTGGCGGCCGGTCAGCCGGTTCGTTGCTTGGCGCCTGCAAAAAGACGGCAAGGAAAGCACATCGGAAGCGCTGCGCCTGAACCCGCCGCCCGCCCGCTTCTGGCGCCTGCTGGCGGACAGCCCGGACGCCGCTTTGCAGGCCCAGCCCCTGGCCGCGCAGATCGGCTGGCGTGCGCCACAACTGGTGGTGCTGGCCAAGGCCGGCGGGCTGCGGCTCACCATCGGCCGCGCGGGTGCCGCCTCAACCGCCCTGCCGCTGGCCCAGTTGATGCCGGCCTATCAAAGTGGCGATGAGTTCAAGCTGCCGAGCGCCGGCCTGGGTGAGCTGGTCGCGCAAACCCCAGCCGAACCGGGCTGGCGCGAGCGCCTGTCTGCGGCCAGCGCCGAAGATCAGCGCCGCTGGGTGTTGTGGGCCGTGCTGGTGGCCGCCGTGCTGGGCCTGGGCGGATTGGCGCTGCGGCTAGTGAAGCAGATCAAGCCCGAACAGGGCGCTTAAAAGCGACTGCGGCGTCCCTCCGCGTCGATGCGCGGTGCTCGCAACCTTCAAGCGCCGAACGGCGTCGGCGCAGGCTGCGTCTTGGGCAGCGTCGCAAAGCGTTCGGCGGTGATCTCGTAGACCAGCCTGGGCGCCTGGCCGGGCACATCGGCGAGCGAGCTTTTGAGCAACAGGCCGATGCGCTCCAGCGTCTTGCGTGACGGCATGTTGGCAGGCGCGACAACCGCCAACACGCGCGGCAAATGCAGGCCGTCGAAGGCCAGCTTCAGCGCGGCCAAGGCCATCTCGGATGCCAGCCCCTGGCCCCAGGCCTGCGGGCGGAAGCGGAAATAGAGGTACAGATCGCTGACGCCATCGACCGTGCGCCGCATCACGCCACCGAAGCCCACCACATTGCTCGGCAAATTGCCCACCGCGCCATCCGGCCTCGTGCGGTTGGAGATGGCCCAGTAGCCGAAGCCTTCGGCCTCCCAATGGGCCAGCCAGCCCGCCAACAGCGCCTCGGACGCCTCTCGGGTCGCGACGAGGCCACTGGGGCTGAAGCGGTTGGCAACGGGGTCGGCATGCAGCTCGAACATCGCCTCCAGGTCGGACGACTGCGGCGCGCGCAGGGCCATACGGCGGGTGAGCAAGGGGGCGACCAATGTCGCTGAAATGGGCGGGCTCAATGCCATAAAGGGATGCCTGCTCTCAAATGTGACGAACCGGTGAAAACCCTAGCCTACCTCATGCCACCGTCAACCCTCGCCGCCTCCCCCCGATTGCAGGGGCGGAGCAAGGCGACGCTAAAGTTCGGCGCCGAGCGGCCGACAAAACCTTCAGGTCAACGCTCAGCCGCGCAGCCGTCGGCGCCACCCATGGGCGGAACTCGTTTTTCAGTGAGGAGTCTCGCCATGATTGCACCCGTCAGCAGCACCAGCCCAAGCGTCCGAAATGCAACTGACGAAGCGGCGGCGAAGCTGCGGCTTGAGGCCGCCAAGCCAGCACCCATTGCGCCGTCCAACGCGGCCGATGAAGCCGCCGCCGTCGTCAGCATCTCCAAACAGGGTGCCGACAAGGCCATCGCGTCGCCCGAAGCCGTGCCCGCGCTCAAGTCCAACAAACCCGCCCTCGCCTACGAAGCGGCCGACACCGACCTGAACGGCAAGATCAGCACCTACGAGAAGCAGTCGTACGACTTCCGCCACCCGCAGGTGGAAACCTACAAAGCGCTGACGGACACCCCCGACCCGCAGTGAGCCGCCGCTGGGGCGGGCAACAATACCGCCGATGACTTCAGCCACTTTCGTCTTTGCCTGGGAATTGGGCGGAGGCCTCGGCCACGCCGCCCGCATCAAACCGCTGGCGCAAGAACTGCTGCGGCGCGGACACCGCGTGCGGCTGATCCTGCGCGATCTGGCCGGCGTGGCCGAAGTGTTGAACGATCTGGCGGTGCCCAAGCTGCAAGCCCCGGTCTACCAGCTCAAGACCATGGGGCTGCTTCAACCGCAGGCCAGCCTCGCCGAGATCCTGCTCGCCAACGGCTATCTCCAGGCCGGGCACCTCGGGGCGCAGATCGACGGCTGGTTGTCAGCCTTCGAGTGCTGCGGCGCGACCGCCGTGATCGGTGACTACGCGCCCAGCGCCGTGCTCGCCGCACGCATTGCCGGCCTGCCCACGGCGACCGTCGGCATCGGTTTTTACATGCCGCCCGAGATCCAACCGATCCCGACCTTCCGTGATTGGGAAGCCATCCCGGCGGCCCGCATCGCCCATGCTGAAACGCAGGTGCTGACGAGCGTGAACACCGTGCTTGCGCGCCACGGCTGCGCGCCCGTCGAAGCGCTCTGGCGGCTCTACAGCGGCGACCGGCCGCTGCTGTGCACCTGGCCCGAGTTCGACCATTACAGCCGTCAGAACCGGCCCGACAACAAGAAGGCTGACCAGACCTGGTGGGGCCCGACCTTTCTGTCCTCCACGGGGCAGGACAGCGCCGAATCCAATCCCGCCTGGCCCGTCGGTACCGGCCCGCGCGTCTTCGCCTACCTGAAGGCAGGCCACCCCGACCACGCGTTGTGGCTGCAGGCGCTGGTGGACAAGGGCTGCCGCGTGCTGTGCTACCTGCCGGAAGTCGCGACCGGCAAACCGGCGCCGGTGCGCTCGGCGGCCATTCACTACGCCAAGCGACCGATCAACATCGGCGCGCTGATGCCGAGCTGCGAGCTGATGGTCTGCCACGCCGGCGAAGCGACATTGACGCAGGGACTGTTGGCCGGCGTGCCCCTGCTGCTGCTGCCGATGCAGCCCGAGCAGTTCTTGATGGCACGCGGCGTCGCCCGAAGCACCGGCGCAGCCATCAACGCTGCGGAGCACCCTCGCCCGACGCCGATGAAGGCCTTGCTGGCTCAATTGCTCGACACACCGCTGATGCGCGACAAGGCACGCGCCTTTGCGGCGCGCTACGCGGGCTTCTCAAACGCCGAGCAGACCCGGCAACTGGTCGATCAGTTCGAGGCCATGCTGCCGGCGCCATGAAAAAAGCGCCCGGCGGGCGCTTTGGACATCAGACGGGGGTTGACGTCTTCCGGCGTCGTCGCGCCAAGGCCATCACCGGCACCAGCCCCAAGGCCATCAGGGCGTAGCTCGAAGGCTCCGGCACAACGGACGTGAAGCTCACCACACCTTGTTGAAATCCGGGCGGCAACGCGCTGCGCTGAAAAGAATTGAAGTTGGCCGTCACCGGTTGGTCGGTGAAGCCGGTCGAAGGATCGGGGTCGCTGAACGAGAAGGTGAACGGGTCACCCGAGTTGGCATGCGAGCCGCTGGGCTGACCAGGCACGGTGTAGCCAGGCACGGTGATGATCTCGCCCGGCAGATAGTTACCGTAGCCGCAGCCGTATCCAAAGCCTTCGTCGGCGCCACAGACCCAGGTCTCGGGCACGACGAAGGTCCGCTCCGGCACCACGATGTCGGCCCCGCCTGTGGCGGCGCCCTTGGCAAACGTGCTCAGGGTGTAGCTCAGCGTCAGCGACTGGCCCGCCCCCAACACGCCCATGTCCACACTCTGGTTCACATCACCCACCGTGTAGTACGTCGGGTTGCCCGCCTGTGCCTGGTAGAGCGAAGTCACACCGGTCGGGCTGAAGGTTGTGCCTGACTCCGTCGTCGTCAAGGTGGCGCTGCTGCCCCAGACGCTGCTGCCGTCCCGCTTGATGTCGAAAGTGAGGCCCGACGAGACGTACTGCCCTGCGGTGAACGCAGAGCGGACATCGTTCAGCAGCATGCCCGGGGTGATGTAGAACGAGAAATTGACCTGCTTTGCGCTGGACGTGGGGTTGGTGATCGTCTGCACGATCCGAAACGACCCGGTCACGTCGTAGATGCCATAGCCGGAAGAGCGGCTGCCGAAAGTGCCGTCCGCGCTGCCGTAGCTGTGCAGGCCCGCGTTGTAACCACCACCGTTTGAAGGGAAAGACAGCACGTCCACCGTACCGTAGCCTCCATTGCTGTCGTTCAATGACACCCCGGCGTCGGACCCCAGCTTGTAGAAGCCCTTGGCTTCCAGCAAATCGGTGCTGACCTGGGCTTGCGCCTGATGAGCCAACAGGCCCAGCGCCACGGCCGCGAACAAGGGGTTGAAGGCCAAACGGCTGCGAATGTCTTTCATCGAAGTCTCCAAAAAGTTGTGCGAAGTTTCGTGCATCGCCACCGCAGTCGCCAGACCCCGACACACCTCAAACCGGGGCAGGGAAAACACTTGAGCCGCCGGGCGAAACAATCTTGCGTCCGTCATCGCCGTCGGCGATGCGCCGACCGGTCGGGCGCGCTCAGAAATGGAAGCCCTTCATCATCTGCTGCATCGCAATTGCTTCCGGCGACAGCTTGCCCTTCATGCCCTTCTCGCCCTTTTCGCCCTTCGCCGCGTCGCTGTCCGGGAACATGCGGAAGGTCGTGTTCATCACGATCTGCGCGACGCGCGGCGCCAGCGAGTGCATCAGCTCGCCCGTGACACCCAGGCGGGTGGCGATGCGCACCGGCTTGCTGATGCAGGCCTGCGCCACCATGTCGGCGGCCTGCTCGGGGCTGAGCGTGGGCACGTTGTTGTAGATCGCCGTGGGCGCGATCATCGGCGTGCGCACCAGGGGCATGTTGATGGTGGTGAAGGTGATGCCCTGGTCGGCAAACTCGCTCGATGCGCAGCGCGTCCAGGCATCCAGCGCAGCCTTGCTGGCCACGTAGGCCGAGAAGCGGGGTGCGTTGGTCAGCACGCCGATGCTGCTGATGTTGACCACATGGCCGCGCTTCTTGGCCACCATGCCGGGCAACAGGCCCATGGTCACGCGCAGGCAGCCGAAGTAGTTCAGTTGCATCGTGCGCTCGAAGTCGTGAAAGCGCTCGTAGCTGCCCTCGATGGCGCGGCGGATCGAGCGGCCGGCGTTGTTGATGAGGAAGTCCACCCCGCCGAATTTCTCGCTCAGCCAGGCGCACATCGCGGCGCAACCGACGGCGTCAGAGATATCGACCGAGTAGCTGTGGATGACTGCATTGGCACCTGCCGCAGCCCGAATTTCCTTCACCGCGTCATCGAGCTT
>Ga0105047_10019988_pt1 | contig 10310 bp, 9 predicted proteins | sample MAT04_FD_78384 | JGI IMG/M metagenome (GOLD analysis project Ga0105047, IMG submission 78384) | Freshwater microbial communities from Lake Fryxell liftoff mats and glacier meltwater in Antarctica - MAT-04 (megahit assembly) | ecosystem: Environmental > Aquatic > Freshwater > Ice > Liftoff... | reverse complement strand
CGACCGAGGAGCTTCGCGGGAAGCAGCCGCCCGTCACGCACCCGCACGTTGATCGTGAGCGCGTGATCGATGACGTGGTTGTTCGTGAGGATCGCGCCCTCGGCCGTGAAGATGACGCCCGAGCCCGTGCCGCGCGCGATCGGCGAGTCCTGGTTCTTGCCGAAGAAGCGCGTGATCTGATCGGCGCCCTCATCGCGAGCGGTCACGTCGATCTGCACGACGGAAGGGCTCACTCGCTCGGCGACCGACACGAACGCGTCGGAGAGCTTGCGCGCCTCCGCGACGGCGCCGGGCGCCGCTACCGGCGGCTTCTCGACCTTCTCCGGCTTGTCGGCCGGCGCTGGCTGCGCGAGCGCGGACGGCGCCAGAAGCGAGAGTCCGAGAACGAGCGACACGGAAGCGAAAGCGGAGCGCATGAAGGGAACCGTAGCAAACGCTCCGCTCCGGGGGAAAAGACGAGGAAGAAGAGCGCCCTCCTGCTAAAATAAGGTCGATGAAGGGCCGATACGCGATCGTCGCAGCGACCACCGCCATCGCCCTCGCGGGCGTCCGCGCGCTGGTGGCGTGCTCGGAGATCACGCCGACGACGTTCGGCAACCCGAACACCCTCGACCGCAAGAACCTGCCCGGTGAGGGCGGCGTCGAACAGCTCGTGTGCACGGGGCTGGATGGCTCCGCCGGCGCGAGCTTCGACGGGGGCTGCCCGTCGTTCGCGACCGACATCTACCCGTATTTTTCGCCGGCAGGCACCTGGCGCTGCTCGGACAAGGGTTGCCACGGCGGCGCCACCGCGCCGCCGATCGACGGCGCGAACGCGGCCGCCTGCCTGGCATCACTCAAGAAGATCGCCGTGAAGAACGTGCCCTACGTCCTCTCCGACGGGGGCAAGGACCCGAACGCGTCCAGCCTCCTCTGCAATCTCCAGGGGACGTGCGGGAGCCCGATGCCCAAGGCACCCGGCGCGGACCCGACCACCGCGGATCTGTGCAAGGTCGAAGCGTGGCTGAAGTGCGGTGCGCCCCAATAGGGCGTCTTGGACTCGCAGTTCTCGCCCAGACGCGGCAACTTCGTATAGGTTGAGCGCGTGAACCGGCGCGCGAGGGTCAGCGCGATCGCACTCGCGATCCTCATCGGCATTCTCCTGTCGCCCACGCCCTCGCGGGCCGGCGACAAGGAGGACACCGCGACGATCGCGGCCGTCGACAAGATCGTCCGTGGCGACGTCGTCCAGGCCAACTTCGGCGAGGCCAAGAAGAAGCTCCGCGCGCTGCTCGACAAGTGCAAGCGTGGCTGCAGCCCCTCCGCGATCGCCCAGGTGCACGTGGCCCTCGGGCTCGTGTCCGCGCAGATCGGTCAGGCCGACGAGGCGAAGACGTCCTGGTTCGACGCGCTGAACGCGGACGCCAGCGTCCAGCTCCCGGCCACCGGAGTGAGCCCCGCGATCCGCCAGCAGTGGGAGCAGACCCAGAAGGCGTGGCTCGCGGCGAACCCGCAGCCGGACGACTCGCAGAAGGCCGGCTGGGTGAACAAGGGCGGCTACGAGCTCTCGAAGGCCGCGGTCGCCGCCGAGGTCGCCGGCAACTATCCGGAGTGCATCGAGAAGGACAAGGCCGCGCTCCTCCAGGAGGAGAACCTGCGCGCGCGGCTGCACCTCGCTCTGTGCGAGGCCAAGGGCGGCAAGATCGTCGACGCCCTTCGCAACAACTCGAAGGCGCTCGAGCTCGCGCGCGCCAAGAACGACGCCGCCACGTTGAAGCAGGTGCAGGAGCGCGTCACCGAGCTCTTGCCGAAGCTCGCGCACGTGACGTTCCAGATCCCGACGGGCGTGAGCGATCTCAAGATCGTCTTCGACGACCGCGCGATCCCGCCCGAGCGCCAGGCCGGCAACTTCACGATCGACCCCGGCACGCACAAGGTCCACGCCGAGGGCATCCTGCGCGGCGCTCGCGTCTCCTACGACGACGAGAAGGTCGAGGTCGCCGAGGGCCAGACGGTGAGCGTGAAGATCACGCTCAAACCGGCAGCGCTCACGGGCGGCCAGCTCGAGTGCATGGTCGCCGCGAAGACGCAGGAGGAGATCCAACAGTGTCTCCCCTCCGAGCGAAAGCCCCTCGTCGTGCACCTCGGGCTCGACATGAGCGGGTACATGGACACGACCGCGGTGCGCGTCCTCACCCCGGGGATCCGGGCCTCCGTCGTCTCCCCCACCGCGGGCTGGAACGTCGGCGCGAGCTACATCGTCGACATGGTGACCGCCGCGTCTCCCGACGTCGTGTCGACGGCCTCCCGTCGCTTCGCCGACACGCGGCATGCGGCGACGGCGACCGGCGGCTACCAGCCCGGGCGCTTCGGCGGACAGGTCTACGGCAGCTACTCGAGCGAGAGCGACTACGTGTCGCGCACCGTCGGCGCGACCGTGAACGGGGAGTTCCTCGACAAGCAGCTCACGCCGCAGCTCGGCTTCTCGCACACGTGGGACACGATCGGTCGCGCGGGCACGAGCTACGACGTCTTCTCGAACTCGCTGACGGCCGAGGAGATCTCCGCAGGCGCCACGATCATCCTGTCGCCTGTCTCGCTGCTCGTGGTCGGCGGAGCCGTCGCGCTGGAGAGCGGCGACCAGTCGAAGACGTACCGCTTCATCCCGCTCTTCGAGCCGGGCGTCTCGGTGCCGGCCGGAGCCTCCACCGACAGCGTGAACAGGGCACGCCTGCCCGCGAAGGCGCTCGAGCAGCTCCCTCTCGACCGCCAGCGCTTCTCCCTCGGGATGCGCTACGTGCTGCGCATGCGCGGCACGAGGACGCTGCGAGTCGAGGAGCGAGTCTACGACGACACGTGGGGGCTCAAGGCCAGCTCCACGGACGCTCGCTACTTCGTCGACGTGTCGCCGCGCCTGCGCGTCTGGCCGCACCTGCGCGCCCACGTCCAGTCGGGAACGACGTTCTACAGACGCGTCTACGGCGCGACGCTGAACTCGGACGGCTCGGCCACGGTGCCCGAATTCCGCACCAGCGATCGCGAGCTCAGCCCGATGATCGGTGCGACCCTCGGCGGCGGCGTGCGCTTCGCGCTGACCGACGCGGGCTCGAAGTTCCAGCTCGCGGTCGTGTCGACCGCGGATGGGCTCTTCAACTACTACTTCAACGCCCTCTACCTGCGCACGCGGCTCGCCGGCTACGGTACGATTGGTCTGGAGGCGGACTTCGAATGACGAGTCGCTCCCTCATCGCTCTCGTGCTCCCTTTTGCGTCGTTCCTGTCGTGCGCAGATCCGGTTCTGTCCGACGCGGTCGAGGCGCAGGGCAACGAGACCTCCGGCGTCGACAAGGGCGAGTTCCATCGCGCGGGCCAGCCTTGCGTGACGTGCCATCAAGAGGGCGGCCCTGCGTCCGACTCTCCCTTCACCGTCGCAGGTACGGTCTTCGCGCAACCGAAGCGCCAGGTCGGCGTCGAGAGCGCCGAGGTACGGATGACCGACGCCGACGGTACGAAGCACACCGCGAAGACGAACTGCGTCGGTAACTTCTTCGTCAAACCCGACGAATGGCAGCCGCGGTTTCCCATCCTCGTCGAGGTGGCGAAGAACAACGTCCGCCGCTCGATGCGTAGCGCCATCGGCCGCGAGGGCTCGTGCGCAGGGTGCCATTCGACCGACCTCGAGCCCACCGACCCGTTTGCGCAGGTCGGTCACATCTATCTCTTCGCCACCGACGAGCCGGGCAGCCCCGAGGGGGCCGCGGACTGCAAGGTCGACCCCAAGCGCCCGGGGACACCATGATGCTCCGGCGAGCCATGTCTCTGGCATTCATCACGGGGCTCGCCCTCGTGTCGTCGCTCATCGCGTGCGAGGGCCCCGACAAGGGCGAGCTCGAACGCAAGGTGTCGACGCGCGCGTCTCCGGGCTCGTTCCGGACGGCCGGTGTCACCACGGTGGTCGAGCGACGCTGCGGCTCGCTCGACTGTCACGGGACGATCGGGCGCAACCTGCGCATCTACTCCGCGAACGGCCTTCGTCTCCCGAACGAGGCCGGGCTTCGGCCCGGTGCGGGCGAGACCACGCTCGACGAGATCACGGCCAACTACCAGTCGATCCTCACCCTCGAGCCCGAGCAGACGAACAAGGTCCTCGACGGCGCCGATCCGAACACGCTTCTCTTCATGAAGAAGCCGCTCGAGCTCGAGAAGCACAAGGGTGGCCCGGCGATCCGCAAGGGCGACGACGCCGAGCGGTGCCTCATCTCGTGGCTGAAGGAAGACCTCGTCAACCCCGTCGACAAGGACGCCTGCGCGCGCGCGGCGGTCTTCCCCAAGGAATAGGGGTTACGGAGGTTACGGAGGGGTCGCGTCGGGGCCCGCTTCGGGAAGCGTCGTGTTCTGACAGCGATTCGCGTTCAGGTTGCTGATCGTCTCGAGGACGAAGGTCTGAAGCGAAGCGGCGAGCTCCGAGGGCAGCGCAAACCGCGGGTGGCTGTTCGACTGCGGCTGCTGCGCCTCGTTGCCCTTGTCGAGCATCCGGCGTGACGCCTCGATGCCGTCGAACGAGCCCTCTGCCGTGACACGACCGACGACGAGCCGCTGGACGTAGGGGAACTCGCGCATCTTGAGGAACGTCTCGCCCGGGTCCGTGCCGAGCCAGATGCTGGCCTGGCCCTGGTTGTGACACGCCATGCACTGGCCGCGGTTGTTCTCGGTCGGCGTGGCCGCGAGGGTGTTGAGCTTCAGCTCGGTCCAGCGCGTGTAGTCCATGCACTGCCCGAAGGCCGCGAACGCGGCGCGCAGGTTCTTCGGAGCTCCGGGGTCGGAGCCGAGCTTGCGGTCGGTGAGCTCGAGCTTCAGCCACTCCGTGACGAGATCCGTCTGGGTGGAGGAGAGCGCCGGTCCGCTGTGCACGCCCTTCTGGACGATCGGACTGATGCTCGGCGCCGAGATCAGGCCAGGGAAGCCCTCGATCGCGACGTAGGACGCCTCGCCGCTCGCTCCGAGGAACACGGGCGCGCCGCGCTTGCCTGTCTGGTGGCACTCCTTGCAGGCCCCGTCGACGCTCGCGTAGACCTTCTCGACGAAGAACTTCTTCGCCTCCGAGCCTGAGGCCGCGCCCTGCGACTCGGAGTCCGACGAGCCGCACGCCCAGGCGGCGGATGCGCCGGCCATGAGAGCGACGAGCAACAAACCACGTGCATGATCGTTCGCGCGCATGTCAGCCTCCATCTCCCGCGTCCCTGGGCCCGGCGTCCTGCGGCACGACGATGCCGCCGCTGCAGGTTCCGGATGCGAGGTTCTGCAGCGTCGTGTCCACGTAAGACTTGATCGCGTTCGATACGTCGGGCGGCAGTCCGTAGCGCGGATGGCACGCCTTGGACTCCGGCGGGCACACCTCGTTGGCCTTCTCGATGAGACGGTTCGAAGGCTGCAGCGTTTCGAAGCTGCCCTTCTCGTTGAGCTTGCCGACGACGAGCTTCTGGATGAACGGAAACGTGCGGGCCTTGTCGAACGTCTCACGCGAGCCGGCGCTGAGCCAGGCGCTGCCCTGCCCGGCGCTGTGGCAGCCGAGGCAGGGGCCCTCGGAGTCGGTCTGCGCGAAGGCGACGTCGCCCATGCGGTAGTAGCTCCACACGTCGAAGTTCATGCAGTCGGCGTACTGCTTGTAGGCGTCGGTGATCGTCTTCGGCCTCGCGACGGCGCCCTCGAGACTGCGCGCCGTCGCCTCCAAGCTCAGCCACTGCGTGATGACGCTGCGCTGCTCCGGACTGATCACGATCGCCGGGTCCTTGTGGACGTACTGGACCAGCGGCGAGGCCTTCGGGGCGGCGATGAGCCCCGCGGTCTTCTCGATGGTGTCGTACGACTCGTCCGCGTCCGCCGCCATGAACCGCGGACCGGCGGCGCCCGCGTGGCAGCCCACACAGCTGCCGGCCGCGGGGTGCACGCGCGCCACGTAGTACTCGCGCGCCGCGGCCCGATCTTCCTCCGCCTGGGTCGTGCCCTCGTCAGCGGACTTCGACGACGAGCACCCCGTCGTTGCGACGAGCCAGATCCCCGCCAGGGCGGCGGAGGTTCCAAGGAAAGATCGGATGTTCAAGAGGGGCCTCCGTCCACGGTCGAGTGAAAGACTAGTTCTTTCGCCGGCGGAGCGAAACCACGAGACCAAGTGCGAGGAGACCGAGGAGCGCGGACGTGCCGCCCGTCGTTCCACCGACCGTCGTGCAGCCACAGCCCGAATCGGCGGCGGGGGCGTTGGCGTCGGCGGGCGTCTCGGCGTTGGGATCGAGCGTCGGCGTCTGTCCGGCCGGCACGGGGTTGGTCGGACTGACCTTCTTGTCGACCTGACCAGGCACGAGGCTGAGGTAGAGGCCGTTCTTGGCCTCGCCGGGCTTGCGACCGCTGACGGTGCCGACGAAGAACGTCTTCACGTCGGGCAGGTAGCCCTTCTCGACGTGGTAGCCCGGGTTGGGCACGTCACCGATGCAGCGGAGGAAGTCTCGTCCCTGACGCATCGGGTTGCGGCCGTACCAGTTCGCCAGGTGACCCGAGTCGCCGTAGTACGCCGTCGGCCAGAGGTCGGCCTTCTTGTCGACAGTGAAGAGCTTCGTGCCCTGATCGAAGCCGACCATCTGCATGTGCGCGCGACCGATGCCGCTCGGCGACGCGGTGAACACCGCGACCGCGGGATTGCCGCTGACGCCGTAGGAGCCGGCGCAGAGCGAGCCGTGGGTCTGGTGGGCGCCGGCGCCGACGAGCTCGTTGCCGACGGTGATCGAATCGCCGTTACGCTCGAGCAACAGGATGTGGGACAGGTTCGTCCCCTTCATGTTGGTGCCCTTGCCCATCGCGTTCGACTCGACGACCTGGAGCGCGAACTTGTTCTCCGAGATGCGCGTGAGGCTCGGCTGGTTGTAATAGACCTTCTTGTCGCGATTGCCCTTGGCGACGACGGCCTTCCACACGGTGGTTCCGTTCGACGTATCGAAGAGCGCGCACTCGATGTCGTCCGCAGGGCGGTTCGGTCCCTTCGTCGCGCACATGAGCCCGCGGTCGGGCGCGACCATCGCGATCTCGGGGCGCTTCTGCGTACCGACCTCCAGGACTTCCTTGATCCACGGGCGCTCGAGCGTCGGCAGGAGCGCACCGGGCTTCACCTCGAGCCCCATCGCGACCGAGTAGTCTCCGCCCTCGAGCGCCGTGCAGACGCCGGGCGCGGTACACGTGAACGGCGGGGCCGGGGCCGTGTTGTTGCCGTCGCTGTAGTAGCCCGCGATGAACTTACCGGCGCCGACGTAGGCGATGTCCGGCGCGCCGTCGTTGGCGTTGCGCGGGATGCTCACCATCTGCGGCGCGGCGAGCTGCTCGCACTTCTCGTTGAGGATGCCGGCGTACGTGTTGGGGCGGTTCGAGTTCGTGTCGGACCCGAACATCCAGACGATGTTGCCGTTCTCGTCCGTCGCGGCCTTCGGGTGGTTACACGTGCGGTTTCCGTTGGGGTACGCCGTGAGCCGCTTCATCGCGGTGACGAGCCGGGGCGGACCGTCGGGGCGCATCTCGTAGCTGGAGCAGCTGCACTGGACGGGACCCTGGTTCGGCTCCTGGACGGCTTCCATCGTCACGAGGACGAGATGGCCCTTCGAGAGCACGACGGTCGTCTGCTCGGTGCCCGGGTTCTTGTCGCGATCCTCGCCGTCGATGCGTCCGAGCTTGGCGCCGCTCGCCACGTCGATGACCTGCGCGGCCGCCTGGACCGGCACGTCGGCGATCGGCTGGGTGGGCTGCTCGGGAGCCGTGTCGGCGAACGCGGGCGAGACCGCGAGAAGCAGCGCAGTACCAAAAACAGCCGACGTAGTGTGGCGAGACCTCATTGTTCGTATCCCTCTTGGCTGCGGTTGCTTACTGGTCGTCATCGGCGCCGCGACCAACCGCGGCGGCGTTAGGAGTCGCTTCCGATGCGTCGTCGAGCGAGACGACGTTGCGCACCGGAGGAGTTGTCTTCACGAAGATCTGGATGGCGCTGATGCGGGCGGGCTGCGAGGCGCTACCGCTTGCGCCCGGCACATCGACGAGCGCCTGGCCGCGGTTCCGCGACGGGACGGAGAAGGTCACGCCCTTCACGCTGTCCGCGGCGAGATGAGCGACGACGTCGTCTCCGGCGACGAGGTCGATCGCCTTGGCGCGCTTGGCATCGACACCGAGCTTGCCAGCATACGCGACCAGCGAGAACTTCGTGGGCCCTGCGTCGCTCGCGTCACCTGGAACGGCGAGGTCGTTCGTGAGCTTCTTGCGCTTCACGGTGCCCACGAGCGCGCCGTCCACATAGACACGCGTTCCGTTGCCCTGCTCTTCCGGCGCGTACGGAACCTTGCCCTCCACCGTGGTGCCGTCGGGCATCACGAGGACGTTGTCCTTGAGCGTCGGCGGCTCCTTGTCGACGTAGAAGGCAATGCCCGAGAGCATATCGATGGTGGTGTTGATGTTCAGCTTCTTCGGCGGAAAATGGACGCGCGGCTTGCCGCGGTCGCCCATCGAGAAGGAGAGCTGGATGTCGGCGCCGAGGCGCGTGAGCTCGGCGCGGTCGACGAGGGCCACACGCGAGCCGCCGTAGAGATGAGCGGCGCGAAGCTTCTTCGTGTCGATGCCGAGCGACGTCGCGTAATCCATGAGCCCGTAGCGATACGCTTCGTAGCCCTCACCGATCGGCACCAGCTTGCCGGTCAGCTTCGAGGGGAGCTCCTGCTTGCGGAGCACACCCACCGACTTGCCGTCGATGTAGACCGCGGCCTCACCCAGCCGCGGGCGCTTCTCGCGCTCGGGGGCCGCCTGCTCCGCCGAAGGGTCGACGGCCGGCGGTACGGCGCTCGCGACGGGGGGAGTCGCCGTCCGCGCGATCGGCTGGGAGCGCTTCTGCGCACACCCGGCGCTCAGCGCGAGACCCATGACGACGATGACCCCGATTCGCATGCGATTGCAAACTTTGCACTTCACGTGCCGTCGCCAGAGAGGCGCTCCCAGCGAGCCCGTCGGAGTGAAGCGCATCCTTTGCCAGGCTACGCGCCTCGTCACACGCCGTGTCACATGGCTGAAACCGCGGAGTGATATTTCGAGGGCTGCCCCCCCCGAGACCCGGGGCCATCCCCCTCAGGCACGGGGGGACCTCGAGGTGCGCGCATCGTGCACACGGCGTGCACACGGGAGGAGGCGCAGCCTCTGCAGCCGCGCGGGCCCAGGCCTCTATCGTGTCCTCCCTCATGCATTTCCCTCCGGACTGCGGATAGGATCGCGACCGGGGATCCTCGACGGCGCAAGAGTTGCTGGTCCCTTCACGAAGCGGAGGCTTGTCGAATGCAGAACTTGGGAGCTCGGGCGAGGGTCGCCGTTGTGTCGTCGATGGTGGTCGTGTGGGCCTTCCTGGGCTACGCATGCACGTCCGAGGACGAAAATCCGGGCTCGACGCGGACGCGCGACGGCGGGACCGACACCGGAACGGGCGTCGACCCGCAGAACAATCCGGACGCCCAGCTCGGCGCGCCGATCTGCGGAAAATACGGCGGCTACGACAACGTCAAGACGATCGCCGCGGGCGCGATCGCGCGCGTGGCCGCGGACTGCCGCATCAGCGCCCCGATCGCCAACCTCGACGCCAACGGCACCCGCCACCTCGCGGAGTGCTTCGAGATCCAGCTCGGCAGCTTCTTCCAGTGTTCGGGCGTCTCGTACGTCTCGAACACGACGAAGGACTCGAAGGGCGAGACCTGTCGCGACATGGCCAAGGCGCACCAGGGCCTCAACCTTCGCAAGGCCGACTTCGACGCGTTCCGTGACGACGTCGCCGCCGAGCTGACCGCGAAGGGGCTCACGGCCGACGATGTGAGCGCCATCGCTCGCGCCTTCGAGGGGACACGCGCGCTGGTCGTGCAGACGAACAGCCAGCCCAACGCGAACACGTTCTGCGGGTGCAACGACCCTGCGAAGTGCACGTCGCCCGACGCGGGTACCGACGCATCGGACGGAGCAACGGACGCGAGCGACGCATCCGACGGGGCGGACAGCGGCTGACGCATGAGCGCGACGCGGAAACGATGGTGGCTCGCCGCGGTCGTCGTGGTGCCGGTCCTCGGGGCCGGCGTCCTCGCGCACACGCGCGCGGGCCGCGCGCTGTTCGGCGAGAAGTGCCCGTGGGAGGGCGCGCCCCCGTCGGCTGAGCGGCTCGAGGGCTTCCGCGTGAAGAGCGCGGCCAATCTCAAGGGCACGACCCGGGCGCCCGCACGACCGGCCTTCGGCTTCGTCCTCGACGCGAGCACGAAGGCGGACGTGACGGCGTGGGGG
>Ga0105047_10019987_pt1 | contig 10311 bp, 6 predicted proteins | sample MAT04_FD_78384 | JGI IMG/M metagenome (GOLD analysis project Ga0105047, IMG submission 78384) | Freshwater microbial communities from Lake Fryxell liftoff mats and glacier meltwater in Antarctica - MAT-04 (megahit assembly) | ecosystem: Environmental > Aquatic > Freshwater > Ice > Liftoff... | reverse complement strand
TTCGCGTTCGCGTTCGCGCTCGCGACGCTCGGAGCGCTCGCTCTCGCGCTCGGCGGCTGTCGCCGAGCGAGCGAGGCGACGCCCGCGCCGCCCGACGCTTCGCTCTCCGCGCCGACACCGGCTGCAGCCGCGCTCCCCGTGCCTCCCGCGGCGCGCTTCTCCGAGCAAGGCATGCTCGCCGAGGCCACGCTCTATCTCGACAACGCCGACTTCCGTCGCAACGCGCTCGTCGAGTCGCTCGCGAATCCGAAGAACACGTACTCGAGCCAGCGGCTCGACGCCTACGCCCTGAAGACACGCGGCTGGGATCTCCTCCCGGAGTGGAACCCGCAATCCTACCCCGTCACGACCGCGATGGCCGGGGAGCTCCGCGCGCATCGCGCGCTCACCATCGCTGCCGACGCGCCGCGCCTCTGGGACGGCAAGCGTCCGACGACGATGGCCGCGTGGGTTGCGCTCGGCCGAGAGGTGTTCTTCGGTTACCCGCTGCGCGTCGAGATCTTCATGAACTGGGCGCTCGAGCATCCCGAGGTCGGCGAGCGCGTCGGCGTGCGGCCTGCGGAGGACGGCTCCTATCCCGGCGTTCGCCTCTTCACGGACATCCAGGGGAGAACATCGCTCGGGATCACGTGCGCCATCTGTCACACGAGCGTCGGAGAAGGCGGTCGCGTCCTCGTCGGCGATGCGAGACGCGCGTTCGACTACGGCGCGCTGCGTCTCGCGTATCACAAGGACACCGGCGTCCCCGTCGACCCCGATCTCGCGCGGCGCATGAGGTCGTGGGGGCCGGGCCGGGCAGACGTCACCGAGGACGACGACGAGGATCCCGTCGCCATCCCCGACCTCTGGGGCCTCCGCCACCAGACCGCCCTCACGCAGGCCGGCACCATCAAGCACGCGGGGCCGACGGTGCTCGCGATCCGCCAGGAGACGCAGCTCCTCCACTCGAACCACCAGAAGGTCCGTCCGCCTCGCGAGCTCGCGTACGCCCTGGCGCTCTTTCTCTACTCGCTCGAGCCCGAGGCCGGCGCGCGGCTGGCCGCCGGCGAGGCCAAGCTCGTGCCGCGTGGCAAGGAGCTCTTCGCCGAGAGCTGCAAGGGCTGTCACTCGAATGCGGCGCTCGGGGGGCCGCCGCTTCCCGCCGAGAAGATCGGCACCGATCGCGCGCTCGCGTTCGGAGGCGCGCGCGGCACCGGCAGGTATCGACCGCCTGCGCTCCTGCGAGTCTCCGCCGCCGCGCCCTACTTCCACCACGGCGCGGTGCCGTCGCTCGAGGACGTCCTCTCGCCGGCACGCCTCGAGCCCTCCTACGCGAGGAGCCCCCTCGCGAAGGGCGCCGTGCCCGGTCATGCGTATGGCACCGACCTCCCTGCCCCGGACCGCGCCGCGCTCGTCGCGTATCTCCGAACGCTCTGAGCGCGAACCACCTTTTGGGGAGCGCAGGAGAAGACCGATTGGAGAGGAAGAGACAGAGAGACGCGGGGACGCGGGGCGAACGCGGAGGCGTTTGGCCTCAATTTCCTACTGGACGCTCGTCGTGCCGGGGAGAACCCGCAGCGGGTTCACCCCGGTGGGGAGTCCTCCCCACCGTGCTGCGTCCGTCGTTCCTCGCTCCATTGTCCCGCCTTGCATCCGACATCTCGTCCTATGGCTCGTCGATAAAGAGATGTCCGATGCAGGGCGAGACAATCGAGCGAGGAAGGAGCTCCGCGGGGCGGGATTGAGTCTCCCCACCGGGGTGAACCCGGCCTTGCAGGTTCTCCCCGGCACGACGAGCGTCCAGCAAGAAAGGAGAGGCCAAACCCCTCCGCGCTGTCTCCGCGTCTCCGCGTCTCTCTGTCTCTTCAATGGGCGCTCGGAGCTCGCATGCGTCTGATTCACACGACCTGAGCGAGGCTTCGCGTACGATCGCCCTCGCGCATGAGCGCCCTCCTCGATTCTCTCTCGCCGAATGTCGTGCGCGGCCTCGGCGCCGTCGCTGGTCTCGCCGGAGGTCTCGCCGCGGGCCGCGCGGCCGATACGTTGCCACGGCGCTACGAGGTGACGCTGCTCGTGGAGGGTCGCGCGCGCACTCGACGCAACGTCACCGTCGCGCTCGTCGGCGCGGTCATCGGTGCCGCCCTCGCTCACTTCGTCACCGCCGTGCCGGAGGTGACGCCTGGGCGCGCGGCGTTCTACTTCGCGGTGAACCTGGCGCTCTGCCTGGCGCTCCTCGCCGCAGCCGCGGTCGATCTCGAGCACATGATCCTCCCCAACGAGCTCACGCTCGGCGGCGCGGCCATCGCGCTCGCCACCTCGCCCTGGCGGGGGGTCGGGCTCATCGGCTCGCTCGTCGGCATCGCGGTCGGCCTCGGGCTCACCTACCTCCCCTTCCTCCTCTACAAGCGCCTGCGCGGGAGGAGCGGCATGGGCCTCGGCGACGCGAAGCTCGCGCTGTTCGCAGGCGCCTGGCTGGGCGCGCCGGGCGCCGTCTTCGTCATCTTTGCCGGGGCGCTGCAGTCGGCACTCTGCGCGGCGATCATGCGCGTGCTCGGCGTCTCCTTCGCGGTGCCGGCGAGCGTGCAGGCCGAGATCGCCGAGCTGCGCGCGAAGGCGGCCGCGGGGGACGAGGAGGCGCGCTCGCTCCTCGCCGACGACCCGATGGCCGCCGATGTAAGAAAGCCGGACGAGCAAGGCGACAGTGGCACCGGCGAGGTCGCGGCCGAGTCGCTCGCGACGATGCGCCTGCCGATGGGGCCGTTCCTCGTGCTGGCGTGCCTCGAGTTCGTGTTCGCACGGCGCCAGATCATGGAGCTGTTCGATCGCTATGTAGCGCCGCCTTAGCTACTCTCTACTTCGATGCGGAAACTCTATGCGCTGGTCGCCGTCGGGCTCACGGGCGTCGGGCTGATCATGGCTTGCGGGTCGGAGGGAGCCTCCTCGGACTTCGTCGATCCCACGATCGACAGCGGCAACACCTCCTCGAGCGGTGACCCGCCGATCCTCGGCGGGGACAGCGCGCCGGATCCGAACGCGCAAGCGTTCACGATCACGCCGCCCGATCCCGTCGTGACCTTCACGTCAGGGCAACCCGCTCCGACGGTGCAGTTCAAGGCCGTCACGGCTGCCGGCGTCGAGCTCCCCGCGTCCTTCACGATCGATCGCGGTGAGATCGGCAGCGTGGCTCTCAGCACCGGTCTCTTCACGGCCTCCGGCACCGTCGGCGGCAAGGCGAAGATCACCGCGACGCGCAACGGCAAGACCGCGAGCACGTCGGTCACCGTCAAGGTCAAGGTCACGGACAACGGCAGCACCGCGGGCGATGCCGGAGCAGACGGCGGCGCCGGCGGTAACGGCGGCGTCGGAGGCGAGGGCCCCGGCGGGTCGGTCAGCCCCGCGGTCGTCACGACGTTGATGGGCGCTGCCATCGCGGATACGGGGCTCTCGTTCCTCTACCCGTACGACAAGACCGTGTGGCCGCGCGGCATCCTCGCGCCGCTCGTGCAGTGGCAGCCCGGCGCGCAGACCGACTACGACGCCGTCTACATCAAGCTCAGCGAAGCGGCCTACGAGTACGATGGCTTCTTCGCGAAGACGGCGACGCCCTTCGTCCACCACCCGATCCCGCAGCAGGCGTGGAAGCAGCTGCTCGCCTCGAACGCGGGCGAGGACGTCACCATCACGCTCGTCTTCGCCAAGGGCGGCGTCGCCTACGGGCCGATCTCGCGCAAGTGGAAGGTCGCCTCGGCGCCGCTGAAGGGCATCGTCTATTACAACTCGTACGGCACGCGCCTGGCGAAGAACTTCACGGGCGCGCTCGGCGGCGACGGAAAGTTCGGAGCCGCGACGCTCGCCATCAAGGGCGGCTCCACCGACCCGGCGCTCGTCGCCGGCTCGACCACCGTCGACGACACGGGCTGCCGCGTGTGTCACTCGGTCGCCGCCAACGGTTCGGTGCTGATCACGCAGCGCCAGGACGGCAACGCGAAGAAGTTCAGCGCCTACGATCTCAAGACCGGCGCGGAGACGGTCATCACGCCCGAGGGCGCGACGGCGAACTACGCGTGGCCCGCCATCTACCCGGACGGGTCGATGTTCGTCGGCGACTCGAGCAGCGCGGCAGGCTCCACGACCGTGCCGAACGGGCTCTTCTCGGTTCCGACCGGAGCCACGGGAACGCCCACGCCGATCATGACCAACTGGCCCGCGGGCTTCCGCGCCGCATACCCGGCATTCTCGCCGGACGGGAAGAACCTCGCGTTCACCATGTTCGCGGGCGCCGCGGGCGCCGACACGAAGACGCTCGGCGTCATGACGTTCGACAAGGCGACGAAGCAGTTCGGCCCGCTGACGACGCTGCACACGCCGGCGTCGGGAACGGCCATCTTCCCCTCGTTCCTCCCCACCAACGGCGGCATCGTCTTCGAGCGCGAGACTCGCTACAACGGCCACGACTACGGCGGCACCCGCTCGGACGCGGACGTCGCGCCTCCGAACCCCGCGGCGGACGTCGGCACGCACGCCGAGCTCTGGTGGCTCGACCTCAAGACGAAGACGGCGAAGCCGCTCGACAACCTGAACGGCAAGACGGCTGGCGTCTCGTATCTCCCCATGGGCCCGAACGCGCACGACGACGACACCACGCTCAACTACGAGCCCACTGTGAACCCCGTCCCGTCAGGCGGCTACGCGTGGGTCGTGTTCACGAGCCGGCGCCTCTACGGCAACGTCGCGACCATCAACCCGTTCTACAGCGACCCGCGCTACCACGACCTCACGTCGACCCCGACGCCGAAGAAGCTCTGGGTCGCCGCGATCGATCTCAACGCCCCTGCAGGGACGGACCCGAGCCATCCCGCGTTCTATCTACCGGCGCAGGAGCTGCTCGCGGGCAACTCGCGCGGCTACTGGGTCGTCGATCCGTGCAAGTCCGACGGCAACAACTGCGAGACGGGCGACGAGTGCTGCGGCGGCTTCTGCCGTCCGGGCGCCGACGCCGGCGGCAAGCTCGTGTGCACGGCGACCGTCCCCGCGTGCGCGCAGGAATTCGAGAACTGCACCACGAACGCCGACTGCTGCAACTCGCCGGCCATCCAGTGCATCAACGGTCGGTGCGCGGCGACGGGTCCGAAGTGACCTTCCGGCGGTAGAGGATGGTGCCGGGCGGCTCCGGCGGGCCCGCATCCCTCTTCGTCTCGTAGTCTCCCTCGAGCGACATCTCGACGAGCTCCGCATCGACGAGCGCAATGCGCGCCTCGCCGGCGAGCCGCATGAAGAGGCCGCTCTCGCTCGAGGCATCGAGCGACACCTTGAAGACGCCAGTCCCGTCCTCCACACGAGCGAGGCTCGCGGTGCCCGCGTGCAGCGTCCACGCGCGCGGGTGGACGATGCGGAGCAGGGCGGCCGCGAGCTCGTCGCGCCGGTCGCCCAGCTGCATCGGCTCGATGGGCACGATCTGGTCGATGCGCGTTCGCGTCCCGAGATCCGGGAACACGTCGAGCACGCGCTGAGCCTCGGCCTCCGGGGCTGCCACGTTCGAGGGATCGCGGACGTGAGGGGCGCGGGCGTCGACGAAGTACTCCTTCCCGTCGAGGATCGTCCGCTTCCGGTTTCCCTGGTAGGACTCGGCGTTCTCGAGGAATCGCAGCCGAACACGGGAGGGCGCAGGCCCGTCGACGGCGACGACCTCCACCGCGAACGACGAGTCGTAGGTCGAGACCTGCGGATCGCCCGACGGATCGTGCGAGAGGCTTTGCGCCTGAACCACGACGCGCCAGACCCTGCCCGTACGAGATACGGGATGTCCGAACGATACCCCGTTCCTGGTACCGGCCGACGGGTCCACGCCTGCTTCCATCGGCGGAACATCGAGAACGGGTGCCGTCGTCGCGACGGGGGCGCTCGGCTCTCGGCACGCCTGTCCCACAACGAGGACCAGCGCCCCCACACGAAACATGGTGATCACCGGGGTCACTCCATAGGTGTACCCTCGATCACTCTCTTGGAGGAGTTGGTGCCCAAACCGAGGAATGACCGCGACCTGGCCGTGACCAAGTTCTGTCGCGCTATGGAAGAACATCGCCGGACCGACGCAGGTCGAGTCCGGACGGCGAAGGAATTCGTCGCGCAGTTCTTCCCGTACGACGAGAAGAAGTCGACCGACCGGCTCTTCTTGCACATGCCGAACGAGGTTCGCGGGCCCGTGCTCGCGAAGTGGGGCATTCGTGGAGCGAAGGCCGCTCTGAAGGACGACGACGCGAAGGTGCAGTTCGTCGTCCACGACGCGCTCGTGGCCGGGGACATCGACGACGGCATCTTCGAGGAGGGCATCACCTGCGAGACCCTCGTCGACTGCGTCGTGCTCGCCGATTGGTGGGCGTTCTGGCGTCACGGCAAGCTCACCGGCGTCGCGATCCAGAAGGCACTCGCGACCGCGCGCGAGGTCGGGCTCATCGACGACAAGTGGTTCCTCGAGAACATCCAGGGTCGAGGCGGCAAGCTCCAGGGGACGGACGTCCTCTGCGACACGCTCAGCAAGGACCAGATCATCACGTGGCTCCGCAGGCTGCACGAGACAGGTGACGCATCGCCGTCCGGAATCGTCGCAGCCCTCGGCTGGGAGACGATCCTCGCGAAGGCCGCTCAGGACGCCCTCCTCTACGCGCTCGATCAGTTCGCGCGCAAGACCGGCCTCGTGGCGGAGCCGGCCCCCGATTCCCTCAAGGCGGCGACGGACGCCACGACCGGCAAGCACGAGAAGCTTGCCGAGGCGCATCCGACGGTCTCGGTTCCCGGCGACGTCGCGGCGATCGCCGCGGCCGACGCGTTCGCAGAGGCCAAGGCACAGGCGGCAGCCGCGCTGCCCAAGCACGACTCCGGCTTTCCGGTGGCGATCCCCGATATCCCGGCCGTCGACGGCGGCGACGACGACGAGCCGCCCAGCATCCCGAGCGTCGAGGAGCGGAGCCTCTGGTCGTCGAAGGAGGTCGAGGAGAGCCCGAAGCTCGCCGAGGCCCGCGCCGCGATGATGCAGACGCTCATCTCGAGCGAGAAGGCGACCTCGGGAGACAGCAAGCGAGAGGCCTGGGACGAGTCGGAGATCCCGGCGAAGCCCTCGTCGCTCGAGTGGCCGGAGCCTCCGCCGGTCGTCGCCTCTCAGCCCGCCAACGGCGAGGCATCACCGACCCCCGCGAGCGACCCGCCCATCTCGCTCGACGACACCGATCTCCAGAAGGCTTCGTCTCCGCACCTCCCGGTGCCGAATCCGCCGCCGATCCCGTCCAAGCCGGGCAAGGGCAAGTCTCTTCGCTGAGGAGAATCGCCAGGCGCAGTGGGAACGATCCCCCGCTCCGCGCCGTATGAGCACACTCGTCACCTTCCTCTCAAACCATCGAACTCGGAGCACAAACCATGAGCAGCGGCCCCCAGAAGCCCTGGATGATCACCCTTCTTCTCTGTCTCTTCGCCGGGACGCTCGGGGCGCACCGCTTCTACGTCGGCAAGATCGGCAGCGGCGTCGGGCAGCTCCTCACGCTCGGCGGCTGCGGGATCTGGACGCTCATCGACCTCTACATGATCATCACCGGCAAGTTCACCGACAACGAAGGTCGCCCGCTCCTCAAGGAGTGAGCGCGTTCACGGGCACGCGCCCGTGAGCCCACGGATCCACGCTTCGACGGCATGGATGCCCGCCTCATCCACCACGTGGGTGGCGAGCGGCGGCATCCGGTTCTGATCGAGCGCGCGCATCCTGAGGGCGAGGGTCGACCTCGCGGGGTCGCCTGGCATCACGATCTTCGAGCCGGCGACGCCGAGATCACCACCTTGTGGCGCGGCGTTGCAGGTCCGCGTCGCGCTGAACGGCTTGTCGATGCGGAGATCGATCGTCGCGGCCCCTGCCCCGAAGCCCTCGCGATGGCACATCGCGCAGTTGGCGTGGAGGTAGCCGCGTGCGCGCTCCTCGTCCGATGCACCGGCCGTGTCGGCCGCGCGGAGCGGAGCGAGCGCATTCGGTAGCACCGGGCGATCGAGCACGCCTGCGAACCGCGCGAGCTGGTTCGTTCCGCCTTCGTCGCGGTCGAGCTGGCGCGCCTCGAGGCCCAGCGTGAAGCCGGCCACGGACGTGTGACACGCGAAGCACTCGGCACGAGACGGGAACGTCCACGAGCCTCCGTTCGCGAGCGCCTTCGTCTTGCCGCCGCCGAGGAGCGTCGCGTCCGTCTGCTCGTCGTTCCACTCGTACGAGTAGCCGGCCCAGGTCGCATCCGCGTAGCGCACGAACAGGCGCGTCTCGATCTTCTTGCCGCCGACGGTGAACGTCTTGACGGCGGTGCTCCCGGGAGGGATGTCGAAGTCGCCGTCGGGGAGCACGCCGATCTTGGTGCCTTCGGGCACGTAGAGCCAGCGATCCTTCGTGGCGCCGTCCGACCAGAGAGGGCTGTTGACTGTGTATCCGAGGAGACCGGGAGGCGGCCTCGTCGCATCCTCCGGATCGAGGCACCCCGTCTCGGCGAGGCTGACGCCGGGCCCGGCCGGCGCGACCTGCGCCTCCGTGGGGCCCACCTGGTGAAGCGTGCCGGTCCCGTAGTCCGCGACGAAGAGCTCGCCGTCTGCACCCTGTCCGAACGTCGAGATCTTCAGCTGCGTCTCGGCGAGGAGCAGCGGCGCGAACGAATCGGGACCGTTCTCCTCCACGGCCCAGATGCGACCGGTGCCGAAGTCACCGTAAACGTACTTGCCGAAGAGCGCGGGGAGCCGCGTGCCGCGATAGACGTAGCCGCCGGTGATCGAGATGCCCTCCGAGCGATCGTACTCGACGACCGGATCGATGAATCCCGCGCTCGAGCACGCGGGGTCCTTGAAGCAATGCTTACCTTCGCGCGTGTTCCAGCCGTAGTTGCCGCCGAGGATGATGCGGTCGACCTCCTCGTTCTTGCTCTGCCCGACGTCACCCGCCCACAGCGCGCCACCCGCGGTGTCGAAGCTGAACTTCCACGTGTTGCGCAGGCCGTACGCGAAGATCTCCGCGCGTCCTCCGCCCGCGGCGAACGGATTCGAAGGCGGAATCGCATAGGGGTCGCCGCCCGAAGGATCGATCCGCAGGATCTTCCCGAGCAGGACGTCCTTGTTCTGTCCGTTGCCCTTCGGGTCACCGCCCGACCCGCCGTCGCCGAGCGAGATGTAGAGCATCCCGTCGGGACCGAACGCGATGTGGCCGCCGTTGTGATTCGAGTAGGGCTGGTCGACGACGAGGAGCCGCTTCTCGGAGGCCGGGTCGAGCGTCGCTCCGCCGTCGTTCGAATGAAAGCGCGCGATCACGGACTGGAAGACGACGCCGGGGATGGGCGCGGCGAGCGGCGCAGTGAAGTCGAGATAGACGAACCCGTTCTCCGCGAACCTGGGGTCGAGCGCGACTCCGAGAAGGCCTGCCTCTCCACCGGCGGTGATCCGCGACGAGAGGTCGATCGCCGTCGTCGCGGGCCCACCGCCTGACCCGAGGGCGCGCACGATGCCCTTCTGCTCGAGCACGTAGAACCGGTTCCCGGGGATCGCGACCATCTCGATCGGCGACGCGAACGATTGACCTCCGAACGCAGTCGTCAGCGCGATCGTGGCGCCGGTCGGGCGAGGCGGTGGCACGCACGTGCCGGCGGCGGCGGGCGTGACGGGCGTGACCGACGTATCGTCATCGCATGCGCCGGCGAGCGCCGCTGACGCGATCCCCAGCGTGGCGACGAGCAGAGCGGAGCGACGCACGAACGCCTCTTCAGTAGCCGGGCGGCAGGACGACGTTCTGGAGCGGCACCGTCGTCGACGTACAGCTCGACGTGTCCGTGTTGCCGTCGCGCGTGACGCACTTCTTCACGGGACCGTCGAGATAGTCGAAGCGGAGGTCGTGGTAGCCGGGCATCCCGGGCGAAAATGCGCGATCCGGACGGGCCGCGCCCCACGAGTTCTTCACGCGGAAGAGCTCGATCTCGGTGCTCGGCAGGAGCGCAGCGGCGAGGAGAGTCTTCTCCTCGGGCTTCGTCGGGTCGAGCGTCGTGCCGGCCGCGAGCACGCGGCCGTCGGCGAGCTTTGCCTGGTAGTCGTCGATCACGGTCATGTGACCGCCCTGACGTCCGGGGCCGAGCTCGTTCAACGTGACGAGATTGAACGACCCACGAAGCGCGCCGTCGCGGCTCTCGAGCGCGTTGAAGTCGACGAACCACGTGATGACGACAGGCTGAGCGTCGTGAAGCGCGCGCTGGACGCGCTGCTGGAAGACGCGGCGGTCGATGCCCGCGTAGTAGACCTGACGCCACTCGCTCATCGCCTGGGTCAGTCGGTGCT
>Ga0105047_10019986_pt1 | contig 10311 bp, 8 predicted proteins | sample MAT04_FD_78384 | JGI IMG/M metagenome (GOLD analysis project Ga0105047, IMG submission 78384) | Freshwater microbial communities from Lake Fryxell liftoff mats and glacier meltwater in Antarctica - MAT-04 (megahit assembly) | ecosystem: Environmental > Aquatic > Freshwater > Ice > Liftoff... | reverse complement strand
CGCCGGCATCAGCGCCACCCGCTTCAGCCGCACCGGCAGCGACACAACCGAATGGTGCGGGAGCAGGCACGACCACTCGACCCGATGCTGCGGCCGAAGGGGATCGGGCGGCAAAGCCGGCCGCGAACGGGCAAGCAGCAGCGGCGCGAGATCGGGTGGATTCGATTCTGGCGAGCGCTTCGAGCAAGACCGACGCCGTGCTGGCGTGGCTTTCATCGAAGGCCGAGTCAGGGCGCGGGTCGGTGAAAGACACGACAGAGTACCTGAAGCAAAAGACGAACGAAGCGCTGATGCAGCCGACGGCGGAGTACGGCGTGCGGCTGCTGGCGCTTCCGGCCAAGCCGAACCCGCGCCCCGAGGGCCAGAAAGACGACCCACCGGTCTCGCCCACGCTCAACTGGATCAAACTTGATGCCGTGCCGGTGCAACTGCCCGATCGGGTGGTGCTGCTGGTGCACGGGCTGGATGAGCCGGGCAGTGTGTGGGATGATCTGGCACCGATGACGCAGCAGGCGGGGTATGCGGTGGCGCGGTTTGATTATGCCAATGACCAGCCCTGCCCGCAGTCGGCCGATGAACTGGCCTCGGCCCTGATGGATCTTCATCGTCGCGGCGTGAAGCGGGTGGACCTGGTCTGCCACTCGATGGGCGGGCTGGTGGCACGCGACCTGTTGACGCGCCCGGACTATTACAACGGGAGCGGTCGCGGGCAGGCGATGGGGCTGGCCACCGGGCAGGCGTTGCCGGTGGTTTCGCGGCTGATCACGCTGGGCACACCCAACCAGGGCTCGCTGCTGGCGAAGGTGCGGTGGATTTCGGAGTCGCGCGAACAGTTCATGCGTTGGATCGAGAGCGACAGCAAGGACCCGCGGGCCCTGCTGGGCTTCATGCGCGACGGCGCGGGTGAGGCGGGCGACGACCTGCTTCCGGGATCAGAGTATCTCAAGGAACTCAACGCGCGGCCCTTGCCAAAGGATGTAGCCATGACGGTCATCATCGGCACGCTGGCAGCGCCCGAGCGTGACGGCCTGAAAGAGATGCTCGAGTGGCCGTCGGTCCGCAAAGTCATGGGCGATGCAGAACTGAAAACGATCGCCGAGTATCTTGACAGCGCCGCCAAAGTCATCGGCGACGGCGTGGTCTCGGTGGACTCAGCGAAGCTTGATGGCGTAAGCGACACGGTGTTTGTCCAGGCGACACACCGGACCATGGTGAAACGGCCCTTCGGCGAGCCGGAAGTTCGCGAGGCCATCGGCGAGGCGCCCAAGACGGCGAGTGCCATCCCGCTGATTCTGAACCGGCTTGCGAAAGAGTGAGCGGGCGTACCTCCTTCAACGTGCTCGGCGCGGTCAATGTGGTCAACGTCGCCACTGTGGTCACTGTGGTCAACGCGGGGCGGAAGCGGCACCGCGCTTGGCGGCGCGGGTGATGCGATCCCACTGCAGGGCGGGCCCGGGGTCGACCTTATCGTCTTGAACGTGGAAGTGGCCGAGGATGCCGGTGTAGTTCTTCAGCGATGCGTCGTCGAGTTTGGTGGTGATGACGTTGCCGGCGACATCGCGCGGACAGTCGGGGCGGAGATTGGGGAAGACGGCGCAGAGGGCCGCGGTGAGTTTCTCGAGCGACTCGTATTGCTGGGGGGTAAGGTCATACTGCGAGAGCATGCGGCCCTGGATCTGGCCGGCGATGAGCATGGGGCGGTCGGGGCGGCCCACGAAGCTCGGCGTGCGAACGCCGCCGCTCCCCAGGTCCTCGGGGATGGTGATGTAGGGTCCGTTTTCGTCGATGGCGTACCAGCGACTGAAAGGGTTCTTCTCGCCCGAGGCGTACGCGCCCATGTTGGCGATCTCGATCCCGATCGAGCGGTCGTTGCTCGACGTGGCGTGCCAGGCGCGTTCTTTGAGGTCGAGGGTTTGGTAGATGGTGCCGTCGATGTCGAGCATGAAGTGGACGGAGAGCCCGCGCATGTCGTGGAGCACGCGGAAGCACTGGCGAGAGACACCGCAAACGTCGTAATGGAGCACGAACTGATCGACCTGCCGCTGCAGAAGGGGAAGATCCCACCCGCCGCCGCGGACGCGCTGGATTTCATCATCGGCGAGGCCGGCCTTGCGGACGCTGTAGCGGTTGGGGGTCTCGGGACCCGTGCCGTCTTTGGCAATGAACTCCCAGGTGGATTTTTCGATGGGGCCGAAGCGGCGCTCAACGCGATAGGCGTCGTAGCCGGCGGGATCGGTCCAGAGGACCACGGGCGCGCCGGTGTGAAAGTATTGTCCGCAAACGACGATCTCATCGCCCTTGCGGACAAAGGCCGCTTCGCCGGCGCGGGGCGTGGTGGCGCAGCCGGAGGGGAGGAACGTCCAGCCGACCATGATGAGAGCAAACGCGACGAGCGCCGCGATGACCGGCTGCGCGGCGGCGGGCCCGCGGCTTCCAGAAGCTCGGTGCCGACGACCGAGAAACCTTGAGAGCGAAAGTCTTGAGCGGCCGCGATGGGTTCCGAAGATCACGAGAGCATCCTTGCAAGAAGATCGGCCCGACGAACCGACACCAAGACCATGAACATTGGTCCACTCAACATGGTACCCATCACGCTCGGGGTACCCATCACACTCAGCACCATGACCTGGGCTGATTGGACGGTCGTCGCGGGCTATCTGCTGGTGCTGCTTGTATCGGGCCTTTGGTTCGCGCGACGCGAACCGAGCGGGAGCGAAGAGTACTTTCTGGGCGGGCGGCGGATGCCGGTGTGGGCGGTGGCGTTCTCCGTGGTGGCGTCGTCGCTTTCGATCGCGACGTTCATCGGGGTGCCGCAACTGGCCTATGACGGCAATCTGACGTATTTGTCAACCAACATCGGCGGGTTGATCGCGGTGTTTATCGTGGCGGGCGTGTTCATTCCGGCGTTTTACAAGTATCAGGTGACAAGTATTTATGAGCTGCTGGAGCGGCGGTTTGGCCCCGGGGCGAAGGTGGCGGCGAGCGGTGGGTTCATGGTGGGCAGGGTGTTTGCCAGCGGGGCGCGGGTCTATATCGGTGCCATCCCGCTGGCGATGATCTTGTTCGGCGAGGCGGCCAGCAGTGAGCCGCGCAACCTCATCGGGGCCATCGCCGTTCTGTCGGTCGTGGCGGTGGCGTACACATTGGTGGGCGGCATCGCGAGCGTGATCTGGACCGACGTGCTGCAGACGCTGGTGCTGGTCGGCAGCGTGCTGGCCTGCGTGATCATCCTGTGGTCGAGGATTGAGGCCCCCACCGCCGACGTGATCGCCGCCTTGAGCGACCAGGGAAAACTCGTGGTGATGAAGAGCGGGCTGAACTTTGACCCGGCCAAGGGGGGTCTGATCGACTTTTCGGCAAGCTTCACGCTCCTGACGGCGGTGCTGGGGTTCTCGCTCTTGAATCTGGCGGCATACGGCGCCGATCATGACATGGTGCAGCGGATGCTGACGTGCAAAAACGCCGCGGCGGGCGGGCGTTCGGCGATTGTGGCGATTTTCATCAGCATCCCGATCGTGGCGCTGTTTCTTCTCGTTGGACTGCTCCTGCATGTCTATTACCGAATGCCGAACATGATGGGGGCGGGGGCACCGATGGCAGCGCCGGACCAGAGCCTCAAAGTGTTCTCAACGTTCATGCTCACGCAGTTGCCGTCGGGGCTCACGGGCCTGATGGTGGCCGGCTTGTTTGCGTGCGGGCTGGGGTCGCTCAACTCGGCGATCAACGCCATGGCGGCGACGCTCATCAAAGACTTCTACATGCCAGCGCGGCCGAATCAGCCCGATTCACACTATTTGGCCGCGAGCCGCTGGGCGGTGGCGGGGTGGGGCGTGGCCCTGGCGGGGTTCGCGGTGCTGTGCATTTATTGGCAGCGGGCCAATCCGGCGACCGGGCTGATCGATCTGGCTCTGTCGGTGATGACGTTTGCCCATTCCGGGCTGGTGGCGGTCTTCCTGGCGGCGTTGCTGACCAAGCGTGGGACCACCGCGAGCGTGATCGCCGCTTTGGTTACGGGCTTTGTGGTGGCTCTGGCGTTCCAGCCTATGACGCTCTCGGCGATCACATGGATTTTGGATGGCGGACCGGCGTGGGCCGCGGGCATCCGCAGTTGGACATCGACGGCCAAGTTCTCGTTGGGGTGGATCATGTTGTTTGCCACCACGGCGGCGTTCCTGGTTTGCATCGTGCCCGCCAACACGCGTGTCACGGTCGGAGGAGTCGTGGCGGTTCCGGCGGACAAAGACCGATAAGTGCCTGCCAATGTTGAATAATGTGGACAGTCTGAGGCGAATATGCAATCTGGGGCCGAAATGCGGGAACAAATTGGTCTTAATAGGGGTCTCCCTTGCGCTACAAATGGTCAATTTATGGGGAACCCAAAGTATTCCTTGACATATTTCGTGCAATCTGTAAGCTTTGCTCAGCAGTTTGACTTCTTAACGGTTCGGTGCCCATGACACACAGAAAAATGATGCTTCCGCCTCATCCCTGACAGGGGATGCCAAGGCGCTAACCAAGTCGGTTTCTCCTGTGTGGCGCGAGGGGGTTGATGGAAACATCAGCCCCTTTGGCGCTTTTGGAGCGGGCCATCACTGTCCCAGAATACTCAGACTTTGAACTCGGCCCCAAACTCCGACGCCTCGGGCACCGAATGAGTAACGTGGGCGATAGACCCGTGCGTGCTCAGCCCGAGTTGCCCCATCAACCTCCTTCTCCCCCACCCGCTGCGGCGATCCGGTGAATCCAACTCCATGCCCGCCCACTCAACGCCTACCCCGTCACCCCTCCCCGGACCTGAGTTTCCCGTGACGCCCTCGTGGCTTCGCGGGCCGACCGGCACGCGCGACTTTCCGCCCGTCGACTTCAACCGGCGCCGCTACATCCAGGAAGCCTGGCGGCGCGTGTCGGTGCTGCACGGTTTCGACGAGGTCGATGGACCGGCGTTTGAGCATGTGGAAATGTTCGTGCGCAACTCCGGGGCCACGCTCGCCGGGCACGCGTTCACGTTTTCATCACGCGGCGGCGAGGTGATCTTCGCGCTCCGGCCGGAGTTCACCCCCACCATCGCGCGGATGTTTGCCGAGCGACACGCCCAGTTGCCCCGGCCGACGCGGTGGTTCTCAACGGGCAACTGCTTTCGCGCTGAGAAGGCGTCGAGCGGGCGTTTGCGCGAGTTCTTTCAGTGGAACTGCGACATACTGGGCGACTCATCGGCGCGCGCCGATGGCGAGATCGTTGCGTGCTGCGCCGCCATGCTCGAGCGCGTAGGCCTGACGCCGGCCGACGTGCGGATCGCGCTGAGTGATCGGCGCGTGGTGGCCTGTTTGCTTACCGGCCTGGGGGTGCAGGCGGCCCGGCTTGAGGAGGCATTTGATCTTCTGGACCTGCGGGGCAAAGTGCCCGAGGCACGGATGGCCAAGCAGGCGCGTGAGCTGGGCTTTGACCTGCCAGCGTTTGAAGCGCTGGCGGGCGGAATCGCCGCCAACTTCGCGGCGGGGCGGTTTGGTTCACTGCTGAGCGGCATCGATAGTGTCGTGCTGGGCGGCTGCTCGGGGCTTGATGAGAACGACCTATATCACCTGAGCGACCTTGCGGGCGAACTCGCGCTCTCGGGCGTGCTCCGCTGGTGTGACCTGCGGCTGGGCGTGGTGCGCGGGCTGGCGTACTACACCGGCATGGTCTTCGAGGTGGAAGCGACGGGGACGCGGGCGGGGCTCTCTCTGGGCGGAGGTGGGCGCTACGACGGCCTGATCGAGCGATTCGGCGGGCCGCCCACGCCGGCGGTCGGGTTTGGCATTGCCGATGCGCCGCTGGGAACGCTCCTGGCCGAGCGCGGGCTGCTTCCTTCTGAGCAGGCCCTTCGGTCGGTGCTTGGCGCCCAGCCCGATGCCATCGTGGCTATCGAAGAGCCGGATCATGAGGCGAGTGACCAAGTTCCCGGCGTGCTGGCAACCCTGCGGGGCGTGGGCGTTCATGCCCGCCGAGCCCGCGCCACGGGTCGCGCCGCAGCGGGAGCGGAAACCGCCGAGACCGGGGCACGGTTCTGCATCGTGCTGACGGGCGGATCAGTCGCTGAGGTGACGGACGGCGCGATGCCGACGGCCAAGCCGCGCCAGGTGGGCCTGGGCGAGCTGGCGAATGTGATTCTGGCCGAGAAGTTGCGACCGAGCGGGTCGCCCCAGGCGCGAGCCGTGGCGACGACGACAAACTGAGCGCGCCTGAACTCCAAACCCGGCCGCCGGTGGCCGACGAGCGGGCCTGATAGCATCGCTCATGATCATTTCGCTGGCGCTCATCGGTGCGTGTGTTGTATCTGGTTGTGCGGTGTCGGCACCGCCGCAACTGGCTTCATCGGCAATGGCGCGTCGGGCGGCGACTGGCGCTTCGCCGCAACGGCTTCGAAGCGATATCGAAAAGCTTGTGAGCTTTGGAACACGGCACACGCTTTCTGATACCGAGTCGGCGACCACCGGCATTGGGGCGGCGCGACGCTGGATCAAGGGTCAGTTCGCTGGACGGACCGCCGCAGGTACGATCGCTATACATGACGCCAACTGATCCCATCTCCAGCGCCAGTGCCGCCGTCGCAGGTTCGGCCAACGCGGGCCCGCCCGTTCCCGCGCCCTATCCGCTCACGTTTGAGCCGCTGCTGTTTGAGAAGGTGTGGGGCGGGCGCAAACTCGCCGACATCGGCAAGACACTGCCCAACCCGAACGGGAAATACGGAGAATGCTGGGAACTGGCCGACATGGCGACAACGTCCGCGAGTGGCGCGGGCGGCGGGGCGGCTCGATCGCTCATCGCACGCGGGGCCCTCAAGGGCTCGACGCTGAGCGAGGCGATGAAGCTCTGGGGCCCACGACTTCTGGGAACCGTTCAGCCGCTGGCGAACGGGGCGTTTCCGATCCTCATCAAGTATCTTGATGCCACCGAGAACCTGTCGGTGCAGGCGCACCCGTCGCCCGAGTTTGCGGTTCTAAATCGGGGGGCGCACCTGAAGACCGAGTCATGGTTCATCATGGATGTGGAGCCGGGCGCGGTGATCTACAAGGGCATCAAGTACGGCGTCACCAAAGAGCACTTTGAGGCCCACATCGAAAACGACCGCGTGGTGGATGACCTGATCGAGATCGCGGCGGTGCCAGGAACCTGCCACACGCTGCCAAGCGGCACGTGCCACGCGCTGGGTTCGGGCGTGGTGGTGGCCGAAGTGCAGACGGCGAGCGATACGACGTTTCGCGTGTATGACTGGGGGCGGGCCGGTCGGCAACTGCACGTGCGCGAAGCGCTCGAGTGCATTCCCTTCACGCCCGCGCCGCGCGGCACGCGGTTGGTTGAACCACAAGTCTGCGCACGACTGGCGACCACCGACTTCTACACGATTGACCACGCCCTGGCGCAAGAGCATGACGAACTATCGATCGCGACGGGCACGGGGTGCACAATCGTGATGCTGCTTTCGGGGCGGGCGCGGCTCGATTGGCCCGATGGCCAAGGTGCGATGGAGCGAATGGAGATCCAAGGTGGCGACACAGTGCTGATTCCGGCCGAGATCTGCGGCCGAACCACCCTGACGGCGGGCACCCCGGCCGAGGGTGAGCGGATATCGCTGCTCCGAATCGGCGTGCTTTGACGGCCTCCACCGGGCGGCCCGGGAGCGCGTGGCGGCCCGTACGCTTGGCCCATGATCCGCCGACTTCTTCCCGCGATTCACACTTGGGCCCTGGGGCTCTGGTTTGGCTCGCTCGTGATGACCGGCATCGCCGCCGCGGTGCTGTTTCCGACCCTCAAGCAACTTGACCCCACGCTCGGGGCCTATCCGCTGTATACCGGCGAGCACTGGATGCTGGCGGCCGGGCGGGTGGCCGAGCGGCTGTTCTTCGCGAGCGACATCATCGGGTTTGGCTGCGCGGGCGTGGCCATTTTCTCGCTGGCAATCGGCGGATTTCTTGGTGATCGGCCGTGGCGGCAGGTGCTGGGGGCCCTCCGCATCACGCTCATCGCGGCCATCGTGCTGGTGCTGAGCTATCAGCTCATGGTGCTGGGGCCGCGGATGAACACGAACCTGCGAACCTACTGGATGGCGGCGGCCACAGGTGGCGAGGCCGGCAACGCCGCGGCGGCGACCGCCGCTACGGCGTTTCGGGCTGATCATCCAACGGCGCAGACCGTGCTTGGCGTGCTGACGGCACTGGTGGGCATCACCCTGCTCCTCGCGGGCGTCGCGCCCAATCCTGCGGGCACGCCGCTGACGACGCTGGCCGCGGGAGGTACGGGCGAAGCGGCCGGTGCGGTGAGGACTGGCAAGTCGAAATACGAAGAACCGGCGGAAAACAAAGCGCCGGTGGCACGAAGGTCCAAACGATGAGCCGGGCGAAACCCGCGCCAACTGTCGCGGAGTTGCCGGCGATCGGCTTTGCGCTTCCACGCGTAACTCCGGCCGCCCGGTCACGGGCGGCGCGGCTCATGGCCGCTTTGCGCGCCCAGTATCCCGATGCCCACTGCGAACTGGTGGCATCATCACCACATGAACTGCTGGTGGCGACCATCCTCTCGGCGCAGGCGACGGACGTGAGCGTGAACAAAGCCACCCCGGCCCTTTTCGCGCGGTTTCCAACCCCCGCCGAGTTTGCCGCGGCATCACCCGAGGCGATTGAGCCGTTCATCAAAACCATCGGGCTCTATCGCAACAAGGCCAAGGCGATTCACGCCGCGATGACGAGCCTGGTGACCACGTTTGGCGGTGAGGTGCCGCAGAGCATGGAGGAACTGCTCACGCTTCGCGGCGTGGCTCGTAAGACGGCCAATGTGGTGCTGGGCAACTCGTTTAAGATCAATGTCGGATTCGTCGTCGATACGCACATCGAGCGGCTCGCCAAGCGCTTCGCCCTGGTTCCGATGGATGCCAACGTCCAGAAGGTCGAACGAACGCTGATGGCGCTCTTTGACCGGCGCGACTGGTGCGACCTCTCGCACATGCTGATTTTCCACGGCCGCCGCGCCTGCAAGGCGCGGGTGCCGGGGGGGTGCGCGGGGTGCGCGGCAAGGCCCGCGGCGTGCAACTCCATCTGCAAGGAGTTTGGGATGCGGTGCGAACTTCGGTGAGTTCGAGAGGGCTCGACAAGGGGGGCCAGATGTCACTCTGGTTCAGCGACGGTCGGTCACCCAGTTTGCATATCTCGCGCGCGTTCGAGTATTGCTTCAGCCAGCGGACTGGAACCCTGCGGCCAGGGTTTGAGCGCGGTCATGAGGTTCATGGTGGCCGCGCCGTATCTGGCTTTCTTCGAGTCTGCCCAGCCCTGCATGCCGGAGATGTTGTCGAAGCGATCGGCGAGCTTGATCCACTTGGCGGAGTCGCTCATGGTTCGGGCGTGCTCACAGAGGTGGGCCTGCTTGACCTCCATGGTGGCTTCAGGCCCGAAGAAGTTGGTGACCTCACGGACGATAGAACCGACCTCGGGGCCGAACTCGGCGCTGATCGGATGGATAAAAAGATCGCACCCCGCCAGATCGGCCGGGCAGTCTTCGGGCACATCGTGCAGCCACGCGGCGGCACGGATCGAGGGCGGAGCGCCGAACTTGTGCAAGGTGGCGACGACGCGCTCCGGGTGGTGCCAATAGGGCTCGCCGGTTGAACGGGTGTGGCCGCATCCATCGTGGAGGCGAATCGCCATGGCGCGGGCGCGATCAACATCTGCCTCTATAGATTTGTCCATTGCGGAATATATGCCACCGGGCTCCGTCGCTATTTGGTTCTTGGTTTTGTCAATAGCCGCAATTGAAAAACGCCTGATTCACAACCCGCTGGGAACATGGGGCGTGGAATCAGGCGTTTTTACCAAACGGAGAGGGGGGGATTCGAACCCCCGAAACAGTTGCCCGTTTACGCGATTTCCAATCGCGTTCCTTCAGCCGCTCGGACACCTCTCCGGGGAAGGACCGGAGTGTAGGGAGCGTGCAACGCGGGCGGCGGCCGGCAGCAGAACGATCACTGCACCAGCCCCTTGGTCAGCCGCATGAACGCGGTTTCCAGGTTGACGGCCTCCTCAGAGAACTTAGTTACCCGAAAGCCCTTGTTGACGAGAATGCTGGGGATATCGGAGATATCGAGTTTGGCAGCGGGATCGATAGAGAGGTTGATGAGCGAGGTGTTGACGGCCCTGGGGCGGAGGCCGTTGCTGGCGCCGTTGCTGACGCCGTATGTGCCACCGAGATTCGGGCCGAGGAAACCGGGGCCGGCGGAGCCCTTGAGGCCGTCGGTATCGGCCGCGGCGGCGGTGATGCCGCCGGCTTCAACGGTCGCCTGGTCGT
>Ga0105047_10019984_pt1 | contig 10311 bp, 8 predicted proteins | sample MAT04_FD_78384 | JGI IMG/M metagenome (GOLD analysis project Ga0105047, IMG submission 78384) | Freshwater microbial communities from Lake Fryxell liftoff mats and glacier meltwater in Antarctica - MAT-04 (megahit assembly) | ecosystem: Environmental > Aquatic > Freshwater > Ice > Liftoff... | reverse complement strand
CTGTGGCGGGGGTCAGGCCGGAGGGGCGGGTGCTGCGGGGTCGGCGGGTGTGACGGCGGCGGACGGCGGGACGGTCGCGCGGATCACGGCGATCGCCGCGGTGTCCTCGATCGTGGGCGGCACCACGTAGTGCTCGCCGTTCGCGATCTGGCGCATCGTCTTGCGCAGAATCTTCCCCGACCGGGTCTTCGGCAGCGTGGAGACGACGACGGCGTCCCGGAACGCGGCGACCGCACCGATCTGCTGGCGCACCAGCGTAACGAGCTGCGCCACGATGTCCTCGTCGCTGATCACGGTGCCCGTCTTGAGCACGACATATCCCACGGGCTTCTGCCCCTTGATCTCGTCGTGCACCCCGATCACGGCGCACTCGGCGACGGCCGGATGCTGGGAAAGCACCTGCTCCATCGACCCGGTTGAGAGCCGGTGCCCGGCGACATTGATGATGTCGTCGGTGCGTCCCATCACGTAGAGGTAACCGTCGCGGTCGAAGTAGCCCGAGTCACCGGTGAGGTAGTAGCCGGGGAACGCCGAGAGGTAGGTCGCGACGTACCTCTCGTCGCCATTCCACAGCGTCATCAGGGTGCCGGGCGGCAGGGGCAGCTTGATGACGATGTTGCCCTCCGACAGGTGGGGCACCGGGTCGCCGACCTCGTCGACGATGCGCACCTGGAATCCCGGCACCGGGAAGGAGGGCGACCCGGCGCGCAAGGGCAGCGACTCGAGACCGCGCGGGCTCGCGCAGATCGCCCAGCCGGTCTCGGTCTGCCACCAGTGGTCGACCACCGGCTTCTCGAGCAGGGCCGTCGCCCACGTCCAGGTGTCGGGGTCGAGTCGCTCACCGGCGAGGAAGAGCGCATCGAGGCTCGACAGGTCGTGCTGCTCGGCGAGTGCGGCGTGCGGGTCGGCCTTGCGGATGGCGCGGAGTGCCGTCGGCGCGGTGAAGAGCACCTTGACCCGGTAGTCGGCGACGACGCGCCAGAACGCGCCCGCATCCGGGGTGCCAACCGGCTTGCCCTCGTAGAGCACGGTCGTCGCCCCCGCCAACAGTGGGCCGTAGACGATGTAGGAGTGCCCGACGACCCAACCGACATCGCTCGCGGTCCACATCACGTCGCCGGGGCGCACATCGTAGATGTTCGCCATCGACCAGGCCATCGCGACCGCATGGCCACCGTTGTCGCGCACGACGCCCTTGGGTGCTCCCGTGGTGCCGGAGGTGTAGAGGATGTACAGCGGATCGCTCGAGGCGACGGGCACGGGCGGATGCGGGGTCGCGAACGGCGACTTCTCATCCCAGTCCCACCAGGCGGTGCCCGGGCTCGAGAACTCCGCCGCGGAGCCGGGCACCTCCGCGCGGTTCTTGACGATGACGGTGCCGACGCTGTGCGCGCTGAGCTCGAGCGCCTCGACGATCGTCGGCAGGTACTCGACCACCCGGCTCGGCTCGATGCCGCCGGACGCAGTGACGATGACCTTCGGCCGCGCGTCGTCGAGCCGGGCGGCAAGCTCCTTGGCGGCGAAGCCCCCGAAGACGACCGAGTGCACGGCTCCGAGGCGCGCGCACGCCAGCATCGCTGTGACGGCCTGCGGCATCATCGGCATGTAGATGACGACGCGGTCGCCCTTGACGACACCCGCCTCGGCGAGCACGCCGGCGAACCGCGACACCTTGTCGAGCATGGTCGCGTAGCTGTAGCTCTTCTTCTTGCCCACGACGGGGGAGTCGTAGATGAGGGCCGCCATCTCGCCACGACCGGCGAGCACATGCCGGTCGAGGGCGTTGAAGCACGTGTTCATCCGGCCGTCGGGAAACCAGCGGTAGAGCGGCGCGTCGGTCGCGTCGATGGCGATGGCGGGCGCCACGTCCCAGTCGATCGCCCCTGCCGCGTCGAGCCAGAATTGCGCTGGCTCGTCCTGGCTGCGCCGGAAGGTCTCCCGGTAGGCGCCGGACTCCGTTGCCGCGATGGTGGTGTGCATCGAAAACCTCTCCGTCGAAGTTTGCTGAAGTGCCCTATGTATACATAAAGTAGTCAAAGTATGGCACAGACGGCGCCATATCCCGATAGGGTCGAAGGACTGTATACATTGACGTAGACGGAGGGCATCATGGCGACTGTGCTGCGCGCGAGTGAGCGGGCTTATCAGACCCTCCGTGCTGAGATCGTCGACTGGGAGCTACCCCCCGGCAGCGTCCTCGGCGAAGTCGAGCAGTCGACGCGGCTCGGCGTCTCGCGCACGCCCATTCGGGAGGCGCTCGCACGGCTCGTCGCCGACGGCCTCGTCGCGGCGCAGGCCGGCCGCGGCCTCGTTGTCACCGCCATCTCGACCGACAACATCCGCGAGCTCTTCGAGGTGCGGGAGGCGCTCGAGACGCAGGCCGTCAAGCGCGCGGCCCAGCGCGGAGACCGCTTGGTGTTCGCGGCACTCGAGCGCGAGTTCGTCGCGGTGCCCGACCTGATCGAGCACGACGACCCCGCCCGTCACGCCTACTACGGGCTCGTCACGCGACTCGACGACGCGATTGACGAGGCGTGCGGCAACTCCTACCTCGTGGCCGCGCTCGACAGCCTCCGCACGCACCTCGTGCGCGTGCGGCGCCTCGGCAAGGACAACCCCTCGCGGTTGTCGTCGGCCGCATCCGAGCACCTGCTCATCGTGCAGGCGATCGTCGCGGGCGACGGCGACCTCGCCGCGCACGCGACCCACGTGCACCTGCACCGTGCATTGCAGAGCGCCCTCGCGGCGGTCAACGACGGTGCCACCCCGTTTTCCAGTGCAGCACCCACCGAGAGGACCCCCAGTGCAGCTTCATTCCGTTAGAGTCCACCGCAGCGACGAGAACCTGGCCCGCGAAGACCAGCTGGCCTGGAAGATCGCCGAGGTCGCGGTCGACCCAGTGGAGGTGACGGCCGAGGCGACCGAGATGGTCATCAACCGGTTCATCGACAACGCGGCCGTCGCCACGGCCTCGCTCGTCCGGCCGCCGGTCGTCGCGGCGCGCAGCCAGGCGGCGGCGCACCCGATCTCGACCGGAGGTGCCGGGTCGAGCGTCTTCGGGCTGACGCAGCCGCACAGCCCCGAGTGGGCGGCGTGGGCCAACGGGGTCGCCGTGCGGGAACTCGACTACCACGACACGTTCCTTGCGGCGGAGTATTCGCACCCCGGCGACAACATCCCGCCGATCCTCGCCGCGGCCCAACACGTCGGCTGCGACGGGCGCGCGCTCGTGCGCGGGGTCGTCACCGGCTACGAGATCCAGGTCGACCTCGTCAAGGCGATCAGCCTGCACAAGCACAAGATCGACCATGTCGCCCACCTTGGCCCGAGCGTGGCCGCCGGCATCGGCACACTACTCGGACTTCCCGCCGAGACGATCTTCCAGGCCATCGGCCAGGCGCTGCACACGACGACGGCGACGCGCCAGTCGCGCAAGGGGGAGATCTCGAGCTGGAAGGCGCACGCCCCGGCATTCGCCGGGAAGATGGCGGTCGAGGCCATCGACAGGGCGATGCGCGGCCAGACCAGCCCGACCCCGATCTACGAGGGCGAGGACGGTGTCATCGCCTGGCTCCTCGACGGGCCGGATGCCGCGTACGAGGTTCCGCTGCCCGCGCCAGGCGAGGCGAAGGCCGGAATCCTCGACACCTACACGAAGGAGCACTCGGCCGAGTACCAGGCCCAGGCGCTCATCGATTTGGCCCGGCGAATTCACCAGGCCCACCCGGGCCTGCGCGACGGGCGGCGCATCGACAGGGTCGTCATCCACACCTCGCACCACACCCACAACGTGATCGGCTCCGGCGCAAACGACCCGCAGAAGTACGACCCGACGGCCAGCCGGGAGACCCTGGACCACTCCATCCCGTACATCTTCACCGTCGCGCTGCAGGACGGCGAGTGGCACCACGAGCGGTCCTACGCGCCCGAACGGGCCGGACGGCCCGACACCGTCGCACTGTGGCAGCGCGTGACGACCGCAGAGGACACCGAGTGGACCCGCCGCTACCACTCCACGGATCCGGCCGAGAAGGCCTTCGGTGGCCGCGTCGAGATCACCCTCGACGACGGCACCCGCATCGTCGACGAGATCGCGGTCGCGGACGCGCATCCGCTGGGTGCCCGTCCGTTCGCCAGGGCGCAGTACATCGCGAAGTTCCGTGCGCTCGCCGCAGGGGTGCTCGAGGATGCCGAGACGGAACGCTTCCTCGAACTCGTGCAGCGTCTGCCGGAACTCACTACGGTGGAGATCGGCGGACTCACGGTAGTGCCGCGCGACGGCCTGTTCGACCAGATCATCACGCCGAAGGGGCTCTTCTGATGCTGTACTCCACGACGACCGCCGCCGCGAAGCGCGCGGCATTCCGCGAGCGGCTCGCGACGGGGGAGCTGCTCAGCTTCCCCGGCGCGTTCAACCCGCTGAGTGCTCGCCTCATCCAGGACAAGGGATTCGACGGGGTCTACATCTCCGGTGCCGTGCTCAGCGCCGACCTCGGGCTCCCCGACATCGGGCTCACGACCCTCACCGAGGTCGCCACCCGATCGAGCCAGATCGCGCGGATGACCGATCTGCCGGCGATCGTCGACGCCGACACCGGCTTCGGTGAGCCGATGAACGTCGCCCGCACCGTGCAGGAGCTCGAGGATGCCGGAGTCGCCGGCCTGCACATCGAGGACCAGATCAATCCCAAGCGCTGCGGCCACCTCGACGGAAAGGCCGTCGTTGACGAGGCAACCGCGCTCAAGCGCATCCGCGCCGCGGTCTCCGGACGCCGCGACCCGAACCTGCTGATCATGGCGCGCACCGACATCCGCGCGATCGACGGCCTCGACGTTGCGATCGACCGCGCGAAAGCGCTCGCCGATGCCGGAGCCGACGCGATCTTCCCGGAGGCGATGGCGGACCTCCGCGAGTTCGAGGCCATGCGCAACGCCGTCGACGTGCCGATCCTCGCCAACATGACCGAGTTCGGCAAGAGTGAGCTGTTCACGAGGCAGCAGCTCGCTGACATCGGCGTGAACATCGTGATCTACCCGGTTTCGCTGCTTCGCCTCGCGATGGGCGCTGCCGAGCGGGGGCTCGATGTGCTTCGCGCCGAGGGAACCCTCGAACCGGTCGTCGCCGAGATGCAGCACCGCGCGCGTCTCTACGAGCTGCTTGACTACGAGGGCTACAACGCGTTCGACTCGAACGTGTTCAATTTCACGGTCGCACGCTGACCCCGCCACCCCACCCATCCGTGCAACAAAGGAGCGAACCATGACCGATCCCGACATTCGCAAGGGCCTGGCCGGCGTCGTCGTCGACTACACCGCTGTGTCCAAGGTAAATCCTGAGACCAACTCGCTGCTCTACCGCGGGTATCCCGTGCAGGAGCTCGCGCAGGCGTGCACCTTCGAGGAGATCGCGTACCTGCTCTGGCACGGCGAGCTGCCGACCGCGGCCGAGCTGGCCGAGTTCGAGACACTCGAGCGGTCGCTGCGCCGCCTCGACCACGTCGTGAAGAAGGTCATCGACCAGCTGCCGCTGACCTGCCATCCGATGGATGTCGTGCGCACGGCGGTCAGTGTCATCGGCGCCCGCGACCCCCATTCCGACGACCCGTCGGCGGAGGCGAACCTCGCGAAGTCGATCCGCCTGATGGCCGCCCTGCCGGCGATCGTGGCCTACGACCAGCGCCGCCGCCGCGGCGAGGAGCTCGTTGAGCCGCGTGACGATCTGGGCTACTCGGCGAACTTCCTCCACATGACCTTCGGCGAGGTTCCGGATCTCGTCGTCGTCGAGGCCTTCGACGTGTCGATGATCCTGTATGCCGAGCACTCGTTCAACGCGTCGACGTTCACCGCGCGCGTGATCACCTCGACCCTGGCCGACCTGTATTCCGCGGTGACGGGAGCGATCGGTGCCCTCAAGGGACCGCTGCACGGCGGCGCAAACGAAGCCGTGATGCACGTCTTCGACGAGATCGGCACGGCCGACCGGGCCGAGGAGTGGCTCGATGAGGCCCTCGCCGGCAAACGCAAGATCATGGGATTCGGGCACCGCGTCTACAAGAGCGGCGACTCGAGGGTGCCGACCATGAAGGCCGCGCTCGACGGGCTTGTCGTCGAGTACAACCGGCCCGACCTCGGCGAGCTCTACGACCGCCTCGAGGCCGCGATGGGGCAGCTCAAGTCGATCAAGCCGAACCTCGACTACCCGAGCGGCCCGGCGTACCACCTCATGGGATTCGACACGGCGACGTTCACGCCGCTCTTCGTCGCCAGCCGGATCACCGGCTGGACGGCGCACATCATGGAGCAGCTCGCATCCAACGCCCTGATCCGGCCGCTGAGCCTGTACAACGGTCCCGACGAGCGCCACGTCGTCAGAACGGCGGAGGAAACCGCTCTGGCGTGAAAGCATTGGGACATGACTGTTCCCACCCTCACCCTCAACGACGGCCGACAGATTCCGCAGCTCGGCTTCGGCGTGTTCCTCGTCGACCCGGCCGAAACCGAGCGCATCGTCAGCGAGGCGCTCGAGATCGGCTACCGCCACATCGACACCGCGGCGGTCTACCGCAACGAGGAGGGTGTCGGACGGGCGATCGCCGCCTCCGGAATCCCGCGTGAGGAGCTCTACGTCACCACCAAGCTGTGGAATGGGGACCAGGGCACCGACTCGGCGTTTCGCGCGATCGACACGAGCCTCGACAACCTCGGGCTCGATCGAGTCGACCTCTACCTGATCCACTGGCCGACCCCGAAGCGCGAACTGTACGTGGAGAGCTGGCGCGCACTCGAGCGAATCAAGGCCGACGGCAAGGCGTCGTCGATCGGCGTGAGCAACTTCCTCGTCGAGCACCTCGACAGGCTCCAGGCCGAGACCGACACGATCCCCGCGGTCAACCAGATGGAGCTGCACCCGTACCACCAGCGCCCGGCCGAGACCGCGTACGGGCACGACCACGGCATCGTCACCGAGGCGTGGGGGCCGCTCGGGCAGGGCAAGTACCCGCTTCTCGAGCTGCCGGAGATCACGGCGGCCGCGGCGGCGCACGACCGTTCGCCAGCGCAGGTCGTGCTGCGCTGGCACATCCAGCAGGGTCACGTGGTGTTCCCCAAGTCGAACAGCCGGGCGCGCATCGCCGAGAACTTCGCGCTCTTCGACTTCGAGCTGACGCCAGAGGAGGGGTCGCTCATCAGCGGCCTCGAGCGCGGGGGCCGCGTCGGCGGCGACCCCAATGAGGTGAACTAGCCGGAACACGCAGCCCGGGCGGGTCGCCTCAGAGCTCGACCCGGATGCCCCTCGGGGTGTCGACGAGCAGGCCCGTGCCGGCGAACGCGTCCTCGAGCTGGTCCCTTCGCTCGGAGAAGTGCTCCCAGTCCTCGGTGTGCAGACCGACCACCCGGGTGGCTCCGAGGAGGCGCGCCGCGGCCACGGCGTCCGCCGAGGTGAGCGTGAGCGGGGCGTCGATGCCGGGAACCCGCGCGGCGCCGGCGAAGAGCAGCGCGATGTCGACGCCGGGAAAGCTCCCTCCGATGTGCTCCACGAGCGGGAGCGAGGCGTTGTCGCCGCTCACGTAGACGGTCGGCTCGCCCGGCGCCTCGAGCACGAATCCGACGACCGGCCCGGTGCGCGCCTCCGACCCCGGCGGGCCGTGCAGCGCCGGCACGATGGTCACGGTGACCGGACCGACCTCGTGCGACTCCCAGTCGTCGAATCCAATAACGCTGCCGCCCCACAGGTCGCTCGCCGCCCGGCGCGTGCTCAGGGTGACCGGCCCCTGCGCGATGAGTTCGAGCCCCTCCCAGTCGAGGTTGTCCTTGTGCGCGTGGTGCGACAGAAGAACGACGTCGACCGGCCACACCTCGGCGCGGGACACAGCGGGGCCGCGGGTCTTCACGAGCGTCGTCGACCCCCGCTCGGCGTAGCTCTGCGGTTCGTCGAAGGTGGGATCCGTGATGAAACGCAGTCCCGCGTACTCGAGCAACGCGGTGGGTCCGCCGATGTAGGTGATGGCTGTCGTAGGCACGTTCCGAGCCTACGCTGGAGTCATGGTCAATTCGCTGGTCGGCGCCGTGAGTCCCTACCTCAGATCGCATTCCGACAACCCGGTGCAGTGGCGGGCCTGGGGCGCCGACGCGTTCGAGGCGGCCGCCCGGCGTGACGTGCCGGTGCTCGTGTCGATCGGCTACTCGACCTGCCACTGGTGCCATGTCATGGCACGGGAGAGTTTCAGCGACCCGGAGCTGGCCGCCCAGATCAACGCCAACTTCGTCGCGATCAAGGTGGACCGCGAGGAGCATCCGGATGTCGACTCCAGCTACCTCTCGGCGGCCGGCGCCTTCACCGGCCAGCTCGGCTGGCCGCTCAACGTCTTCGTCACCCCGCAGGGCAAGGCCTTCTACGCCGGGACCTACTGGCCCCCGCGGCCGGCGCCCGGGCATCCGGCCTTCCGCCAGGTGCTCGACGCGGTGATAGACGCGTGGCAGAACCGGCGGGGGGAGGTCCTGTCGAATGCGACGACCGTGGCCGCCACGCTCGCCGAGCGGGCCAGGCCGACCGCGGGGGCGCTGCCGACCGACGAGGCGTGGACGCGGATCGTGGCGGAGCTCGTCGAGCACGAAGACCTCCAGTTCGGTGGATTCGGCGGCGCCCCGAAGTTCCCCGTCGCGCCCGTTGTCACGTTCCTCCAGGACCGCGGGTCGATCGGCGCTCCGGAGAGCGCGGATTCCGCGGCGCTGGCCACCCGCACCCTCACTGCAATGGCGGCCTCGGCGCTGCGCGACCGCGTCGAGGGTGGGTTCTTCCGCTACTCGACGATGCGCGACTGGACCGATCCGCACTACGAGCGCATGCTCTACGACAACGCGATCCTGCTCGGCGCCTACTCGCGGATGCCGGGCGGCCTGCCGATCGCCGAGGGCGTCGCCGGCTTCCTCTCCGCCGTGCTGCGTGTGCCGGGCGGCGCGTTCGCCTCGGCCCAGGACAGCGAGAGCACCGTCGCCGGGCAGCGCGTCGAGGGGGGCTACTACCGCCTGGATGCCGCCGCGCGCGCCGTCGAGACGCCGCCCGCCCTCGACGAGAAGGTGCTGACGGGCTGGAACGGCCTCGCGATCGAGGCGCTCGCCGACGCGGGCGCCCGGCACGGACGCGCCGACTGGGTGGACCTCGCGACCGGCGCCGCCGACTACCTCCTCGCGCGGCACCTGCTGCCGGACGGCACCCTCGTGCGCGCGTCGATCGGCGACCGCATCTCGAATGCGAAGGCCACCCTCGAGGATTACGGAATGTTCGCCTCGGCGCTCACCCGCCTCGCGATCGCGACCGGGGAGGTGTCGTACGCGGTCGTCGCGCGCGACCTCGTCGACGCTGCCCTCAGCGCGGATGCCGCGGCGGGGCTCGGCGCGAACGACCTGTCGTCGAGCGACCGGCCCCTCGCCGACGCGGCACTCGAGTTCCGGGCGCCGGGGGGCGGCGACCCCGTGCTCGAGGCGCAGGGGCTCATGCTCGAGGTGGACCCGTCGGAGGGCGCCTATCCCTCCGGACTCAGCGCGATGGCATCCGCCGCCCACACGCTCTACCTGCTCACCTCCGATGCGCGCTACCTGCGCGCCGCGATGGCCTCGATGGAGCTGTTCTCGCCCCTCGCGCAGGGGCGCCCCGTCTCGTTCGGCGCGGCACTCGGCGTCATGACCCGGCTGCAGCGCGGATCGGTGCAGCTGGTGGTCGTCAGCGACGCGGGAACGGACGCCGCCGGGCCACCGGCGTCCCTCTTTCCCTCCGTCGCCTCCGTGGCGCGGGGCTTCGATGCGGCGGGGTCGCTCGCCGTCGTCGTGACGAGCGACCAGGCCCGCGGGTTCGCCGCCGCCGGGTTCGAGCTGTTCGCCGGCCGAGTCACGGCGGCGGGGGAGTCGACCGCCTACCTGTGCCGCGACTTCACCTGCCTGCTTCCCGCGACCACGGCCGCGGAACTCGAGCGGCAGCTCGCCGACACCCGGCCCTGAGCCCCCTCGCCCGGTCGCCCGCTGCGACGTAGCCTTCTCCCATGCCCGATGCCCCCGTGCCGAAACCTGTCCGACAGCTCCGCATCATCGTCGAGGCCGCCGACTACGACGAGGCAGTCGCCTTCTACCGCGACGTGCTCGGGCTCGAGGAGGAGGCGTCCTTCTCCGGCGGCGGGGGCGCCGAGGTGACAATTTTCGATGCCGGTCGCGCAACGCTCGAAATCGCGAACCCCGCCCAGAAGCGCATGATCGACGACGTCGAGGTCGGTCGCCAGGTGAGCGGCCGCCTCCGCATCGCCTTCCAGGTCGATGATGCGG
>Ga0105047_10019982_pt1 | contig 10311 bp, 13 predicted proteins | sample MAT04_FD_78384 | JGI IMG/M metagenome (GOLD analysis project Ga0105047, IMG submission 78384) | Freshwater microbial communities from Lake Fryxell liftoff mats and glacier meltwater in Antarctica - MAT-04 (megahit assembly) | ecosystem: Environmental > Aquatic > Freshwater > Ice > Liftoff... | reverse complement strand
CTTGCGCCGGGAACGGCCGGCACCGGCGGCGCGCTGAAGATCTGGCCTGGGAGGATGAGGTCGGGGTTGTCGGGAACGAGCAGCCGGTCGCGGTTCGCGTCGACCATGTCCTGCCAGTACGGGAGGACCTCGTCCTCGGTCGGGGTGGCGCCGGTCGCGGTCGCCAGTTGCTCCTCGGCGAGGGCCCAGAAGGAATCGCCGGAGACGGCGACGAGTTCGGTCGGGGCGGTGGCATCGGGACTGCGGTCGAGGTCGCTCGGTTCGCCAACGGGTGGGAGCTCAAGGACCCAGCCGGGGTGCACCAGGTCGCTGCCGGCCTGGACGACGTCGCCCGTGTTCATGGTCCGGCCGACGTTGTGGTCGCGGATCTGCCGCCAGCGGTAGCCGTCGCCGAGGGTGCGCTCGGCGATGGCCCAGAAGCTGTCGTACGGCTCGGCGACCACCGTCCGGGTGGTCGATGCTTCGGTCGCAGCCACTCCTGGCGAAGGTGGCGGATGCGCGGCCGGCTGGGGCGACGCGGGTGGAACCTCGTTGAAGAGGTGGGCGGCGGACAGAGTGATGGGCGTGGCGCTGGCGACCACCGGCACCGGGGTGGCGTGAGCGGCGGAGGCCGCGATCGGCGAGAACGAAGCGGTCATCATCGCCACGCTTGCGACGAGCCGGCCGGCGGAGGCCTGGATGCCGGGCAGGACGGGGAGGTGGATCGCAGGTCGTCGGCGGACCACCCCGGCCACCTCTGCGGCCACGGCGACGGCGACCTGGGCCCACGCGAGCCAGGCCACGACCGCGAGGGCCTTGATGATGACCTCGTCGCTGATGCCCGAGCGCAGGCCGAGCTCGATCGCTGATGCGTCGGGGATGGCGGCCGGGAGTGGCCAGCCGACGAAGGTTGCCAGCGCGAGCGGCGGGCCGACGACGAGAAGCGCGAGGAGGGCAAGGGAGCTGATTCCTCGAAGGATCTGGCTGACGCGATGGGTCATGGAGCCTCCTGGTCGAGCGCGGTGGCGGTTTCGGTGGCGACGACGGTGCGGTCGGGCACGGGAAGGATGTGCATGGGCTGCACGGCGGTCACGGTGACGGTGATCGAGGCGCCGTCGACGGTGACGGCCCCCGTCGATCCGGCCTCGTCGAGGTAGCCGAGGGCGGCCTGCTCGGCGGCGACGGGGTCGAGCGCGGTGCCTCCGTTGGCACGAAGGGAGGTGAGATCGATCTCTTGGGCGCCGGCACGGGCGGCCTTGGCGGCGTCGCTACGAACTCGGGTCTGGGCGGCGATGATCTGGCCGCCGTCGTAGGCCATCCCTGCGACCATCACCAGCGCGACGGCGACGACCACCACGAACGCTGTCATGCTGCCGCGGTCGCCTTGGAGGCGGGGCATCAGGCTCCACTCCCGCGGTAGCGGTCGACGACCTCGACCGAACGAGCGGTGAAGGTGCTCGTGCCGGGGATGCCGATGAGCGTGACGTCGGACGAGTTCGTGGTGCAGGTGACGGACACGGCGAGGCGGCCGCCAGGGCGGAGGTCGTCGGTGTCGACGTCGACGTTCAGGGTGTCGCAGGGAACTCCAGCGGTCGCGAGGTTCTCGCGGGCCACGTTCTCGGCGTCGGCGGCGGCGTCGGCAGGGTGCTGGCGAAGTGATCCGGCTCGCGCGGCCTCGGACGCGGCGCGGTGCACGGTGGCATCGGCCTCGCTCACCCGGCCGGCGTACGCGACGAGGAGCAGGAGGAACACAAAGGCGGGGGCGATGACCGCCACCTCGACGGCGATTGATCCTCGGTCGCCACCCGTTCGTGGTCGTCGATCCGTCAACGGTCGGGCTCCGGGATGAACCGTTCGACAGGGCCCTGGCTGCGGGCAGTCACCGACCAGGCGAAGCCGGGGACGAGCTGCGGCGCGTTGCCGGTGACCTCGGCGGTGACGAAGGCGGGCGTTCGCTCGACGGTGACGGTGACCTGGCTGAGGTTGCCCGTCTGGCTGAGGAAGCTGCGGGCCGCTCTGTCGCCCTGAGCTTCGGAGCCCGCGGGGACCTGGGCGGCATCGACCGCTTCGATCGCCGCCGCGTTGACGACCTGTTTCGCGTGCCACCACAGCCCGTACTGGACGATGAGCATGATCCAGAACAGAACCGCCGGGAAGAGGATCGCGACCTGCGAGGTGGTCATGCCGATGTCGCCCCGGGCTCGGGGCGGCCGGCTCGTTCGCTTCACGGGCCGACGGCCGGTGGGGTCGGGATGCTCTCGGCGTTGGTCTTGGCGGCGGTGTAGATGATGCCGAGCACGACGATCGCCGCGCCGACGAGCATGAACGTGACGACCGCGATTTCGGTCGTGGTCAGTCCCCGGTCGTCGGTGAGGTCGAGGTGAAATCGGGCGCAGAGGTAGTCGAACAGTAGGGACAGGTCGGACATGACAGCTCCTCGAGGGTCGGTGCAGTCGGGGTCAGGGTTGGGGGGCGGTGAGGGACGTGATCTGGGAGACGGCCGGATAGGCGATGAAGAGCAGGAAGCCGAAGAGCAGGACCGCGACCGGAATCGTCATGCGCTCGGTGGCGGCTTCGGCGGCGGACTCGGTCTCGGCGACCTGATGGCCTCGGAGGCTGTCGGCCTTCGCCGCGAGCGAGGCGCGGATGCGTGCGCCGTGGGACCCGGCGAGCGAGACGTTGGCGGCGAGCTCGGCTAGTTCGCTCACGCCAAGCTCGTCGGCGAGCTCGGCGAAGGTCGACCAGGGCGATTGGCCGGTGAGGCGAGCACGTCGTAGTGCGTGGCGGATGGTCTGGTAGCCCCAGCCGTCGCCGGCGTCGGCAGCGGCGTGGAGCGCGGTCTCGATGCCCGCGCCGCCGGCGAGGAGGATGTTGACGAGGTCGAGGTAGGAGGAAAGGGCGTGGCGGAAGGCCCGGCGGCGACGGTCGGCCTCATCGTGCAGAAGCAGGTCAGGGAGGAAGAAGCCGAGCGTTCCGGTGCCGAGGGACAGGATCGCGACGAGGCCGAGGGGCGGCCCGATCCCTATGGCGCCGAGGGAGACGGCGATGACGTTGGGCAGGACGAGGCCGGCCGTCGCGCCAACGAGCTTGTCGAGGGCGTGACGGTCTGTGGTGCGCCCGACGATCTCGAGGTCCTTGTGATGACGGCCGACGTCGATGCCAGCGGCCTCGACCGCTCGACGGGCAACGGCGCCGATCCGGTCGGATCCGGCGGTGGGCGACGGTTGGTCGGTGAGCGATCGGCCGGGTCGGGCGAGGCCGGCAACCAGCGAGTCGAGTGGCTGCGGGCGTGGTGCCAGCGCTCGAGCGCAGAGTAGGACGCCAGCGCCGATGCCGGCGCCGAGGATGACGATGACGAGCGAGCTCATGGTTCTCCCCCGGGTAGGGCGGCCCGAGCGGTGAACCGCTCGGGGAGGTCGAGGTTCGCCATCCGGGTCAGCAGCCATCCGCCGAGGGCGAATACTCCACCGACGATCGCGAGCACGACCTGACCGCCGGGACTGTCGTACGCCTCGAGGTAGTCGCCGTTGGCGACGGCGAGGAAGAGAACGGCAGCGATCACGACGCCGACGATGACCTTGGTGGCGGTGCGAACCCGGGTTCGGCCGACCTCGACACGAATGCGCATCCGGGCTTCGTCGCGGGTTGCGTCGGCCAGCCGCGAGAGCAGGCTCGACAGGTCGCTCGCTTCCATGCGGGCTGCGATGACGAGGGCGGCGACCACGAGGTCGCCCGACGGGTGATCGAGGTCGTGTCCGAACGCGACGAGGGCATCGGGGAGCCTCTGATGGTCGAGCCGATGGACGAGGGCGCGGACCTCGGTGGCGATGGCCGGCGGAGCGACCGAAGCGGTGGCGGTGATGGCTTCTTCGAGCCCCGACGCGGCCACGATCGAGTCGCGGATCATCTCGGTCCACGAGGCGATCGCCTCCGTGCGGGCGATGGAGCTCTGGCGGTTGGCCTTACCTCCCAGGATCGATGGCAACACCCAGGCGGCGATCGCGGCGAGGACGCCGCCCACGGGCCAACCGGTCAACGCGAACACGAAGAGCGCGGCCGCCCCCGACGTGGCCAGGCGCCCGAGAACATGCCCGGAGCGAGCCAACAGCTCGTCGACATTGACCGGGCCGAACAGTTGCCGGCCGGTGAGTCCGGCGGCGACGATGAGGACACCGACGCCGACACCCGCGGCGAGGGCCGCGAAGACGATGGCGTTCATCGCCACCACCCATCGGCGTGGGCGTGGTCGCTGGGGTCGAAGCCGTGGTCCTCGAGGCGGCCACCGAGGTCGGTGGTGGGTGGAGCGGCCGGGGTGGCGCGACCCGATGGTCCGGGCCGCCAGAGCTCGTTGGACACCACCTGACCCGACTCGACTGCGCCCGTGATCTCGCGGACGCTGGTGATGACACGCTCGCCGTCGACCCAGCCGAGATGGACGACGAGATCGACGGCATTGGAGACGAGCAGGTTGGTGACCTCGGGTGCGAGGCGTTCGGCAGTCATCGCCGCGTACATCGCGAGCCGGGAGAACACACCCTTCGACGAGTCGGAGTGGATCGAGCACATCGAGCCGTCGTTGCCCTGGCTCATGGCCAGGAGCATCGGCAGGACCTCGGATCCTCGGACCTCGCCGACGATCACCCGGTCGGGGTCCATTCGCAGCGCGGATCGCACGAGGTCGGCGAGGGTGAAGGCGCCAACCCCCTCGGTGTTGGCCTCGCGTGCCTCGAGACTCTCATGGTCGGGATGGAGGTCGTCGAACCGCTCGATGCCGATCTCGAGGGAGTCCTCGATCGTGATCAGGCGCTCCCGGGCCGGGATCTCGTTGATCAGGCAGCGCAGCATGGTGGTCTTGCCCGTCCCGGTGCCGCCGGCGACGATCACGTTCGCTCGGGCCCGCACTGCGGCGGCCAGGAACCCGCCGAGGAGGTCGTCACCCACGCCACGGTCGATGAGCTGACCGAGGCGGCTGATCTCGAAGTCGTGGCGACGTACGGTGATGGTGGGCCGGCCCGACACCGCCATGAGGGCATGGAGGCGATCGCCGTTGGGCAGCTGCAAGTTGAGCTCGGGATGGGCGTTGTCCCATCGCCGCTCGCTGCGACCGAGACGGCGAGCGGCAGTGGCGATCAGCTCCACGAGCTCCTCGTCGGAGTCGGCGACAGGGGTTCCGCGGACCTTGCCGCCGTCACGCAGGCTGAGCCAGACCCGCTCGCACCCCGAGATGTGGATGTCGCGCACGTTGGCGTCATCGAGGAACGGTTGGAGCCTGGCGAGGCCGTGGAGCCGATCGAGCACCGCGGCGGTGATGGCCGCCTCCTCTTCATCATCGAGGGGAGCGCTGCCCTTGGCGTAGGCCTCACCAGCGAGGCGACGGAGCTCGTCTCCCAGCAGCTTGCGGGTCAGGGCGCGCTCGTCGTCGGGATGCAGTCGCCGACCTTCGGTCTCGTGCCGCCCGTGGGCCTCGCTCAGCTCGTCGCCAATCGCACGGTGGAGCTCGGCGACGAGGCGGTTGTCGAGCGCGCTCGGTGGAGCGCCACCATCGGTGGTGGCGATCAGCGCGGTCACGAGGTCGATCCGCTCGACGCCGGGACCCACATCACCGCCGCCTCGAGGGCATCGGCGACCTCGGAGGCGGAGCGGACGAGCCGAGAACGGCCGATCGCGAAACCCACGGCCGTGCCGCAAAGCGCCTCGGCCGCCCTCGGGTCGCGAGCCAAGGTGCCGATCACGTCGACCCCGAAGGTCGACTCGAGGTCGCTGCGTCGGTACTCGCCGGGGCCGGCGAGCACGAGCGCGACTCGACAGGATCGGCGCAACGCCGGAAGAAGGTGGCTCAGGGTGACCAGGTGCTCGGCGACCGGTCGGACCAGGATCACCAGCAAGCTCAGCTGGCGTGCGAGTGGCGGCTCTTCGTCGAGCCGGCCGACGTCGAGGACGAAGGTCGCGTCACTCGCCTCGAGCGAGCGACTGATTCGCTCGCCGGCTCGGACCCACAACGACCGGGCGTTGTCGGGAGCATCGGGACCGACGAGGACCGGGACTCCCCCGGCGTCCTGCGCATGCTCGCGCCACTCGTCGTCGCGCAGCGCTCCCGCCGCGGCGAATGTGGTGAGCCCGGGCTCGCGGCCGAGGCCGTAGCGGACCGCCATCACGCCGCCAGACCGGTCGGCCTCGACGAGAGCCGTCGGCCCCGTGAGCGCGCCGGCGATGAGATGCGCGCTGGTGGTGACCCCGGGTGCACCCCGGACCGATCCCAACCCGATGAGCTTCATGACGCCACCAGGACCAGGCGCAGGGCGCCGCTGCCGGCCGCTGCTGCGACGGTCTCGGCATCGGCCTCTGACAAGCGGATCGACACCAACTTGCGATCGCTTGCGAGCTCCTCGACCTCGAAGACGGTCGCGCCTCGGGCGAGGACCTGGTTCACATCAGCTCCATTGGGATCGACCGGCGCGTCGCCGGAGCGGACGACGTTGACGCGATCGCCGGGTGCCAAACCGAGTGCCGGGTACTGGCCGGGATCGAGCGCCAATCCGACGACGCCGTCGCCGGGTTCGAGGACCGAGGCATCGGCGACGGCCGCCGGAGTCATGAGCGTGCCCGCCGAGAGGTCGTTCAACGCGACCTTGCCGACCACGCTCGCCGGATCCGTGACGCGGACGAGTTGTTCGTCGGTGCTGATGTAGGCCGTGCGCAGATCGGTTGCCTCGACCACCTCGCCGCGGCTGACCCCCGATGCGAGGACGAGGGCCGCGGACTTCGAGGTGGTGCTGAGGTGCCAAAGCAGCGCGCCGAGGGCGAACGCGACCAGCACGAGGACGCCGATGGCCAGTTCTGGCACCCGAACACGGCGGTTCGGCGGAGCGACGGCCGAGCGGCCCGGGGATCCGTGACCGTTGGTGCTCGGCGATCCGGATCGTCCGAAGGCAGCGTTCGTCTTCGTCGTGGTGGTCACCGTTGCCTCCTCACCGAGCGGTCCCGACGGCTTGGATCTCGCCGACGTCGACCGCTCGCGTTGAGCTGCGGTCGATCGCCGGCAGCGTCCCGCCCTGGCCGATGTTCGATGTCCAGCTGATCTCGAGCTCGACCGTGGCGGTGAGTGGGAAGGTCCCGTCGGCGCTGGCGGCCGAGGAGGTCGTGTAGGTGTGCGCGCAGTTGGTGGCGTCCTCGGCAAGCCCCGGGCGCCAGGCGACGCCGGGCCCGGTACAGGTCGTGACCGTTCCATCGCCCAAGGACCACGAGGTCCGCACGGGGCGAGCGGTGACGGTGGCGGTCACGCGACCAGTCGATGCCGTGGCGTCGTAGGTGCGCCACCAGCCGCCTTCGATCCAGAGCCAGGTCGGCACCTGCACGTAGAGCCGACCGCCCGCTTCTGGACTCGTGCGGATCGCCGGTCCGACGATGCCGATCGAGGCTCGTGCCTGAAGCGCGAGCGCTTCCACGTCGACAAGGCCGCCGTCCGGGATGAGGGTGCGACCGTCGACGACAACGGCGCCGAGTCCGGGGCAGACCTTCTGCAACCACCGACCGGTACTCGAGTACTGGACGCTGCCGTCCACGTCGTACACCTTCATGGCGAAGTCGTCGGCGACGGCCACCTGCCAGGTGCACGGATCGGGAGTGGCCGACTCCCCTCCCCCACCCCCGGAACCGCCGCCGTCGGTGACGATGACCGTTGGGCTGTCGTCCTCGGCGACGAAGGCGTCGCTTCCGGGCACTCGGGTTTCGGCCATTGCCGGTGTCGCGATCGAGAAGATCCCAGCAGCCACCGCAGCGGCTGCGATCAGGAGGCGAGAGCGCATCCGGCCACCCCCTCCCACCGCTGGACGAGATCGGATCCCGACACGCGCCACGTGCCGTCGACCAAGCGCAGCGTTCCGCTGACGCTCTGGGTCGCAACGACGTCGTTCACGATCTGACCGGTGGTGCGGTCGACGACCTGGACGTCGTCGACGAAGCACTCCTGGACCTCGGCCCGATCGCCGTCGACCGATATGACCGTGACCCGCCGGTAGTCGGCCGGCACGGGAGAGGCCTGGAAGGCGACACCGTCGTCCAGGTTGCGTTGCGTCTCGGCGATCACGGCCTCGAGCTGAGCGCCCGAGGCGTGCGCGACCAGGGCTGGGTCCTCGGGATTGGGGGTGCCGCTGTTCGCAGCGAAGCGAGCGTCCCAGTAGGCCGTGTACGCATCGACGATCTCCTGGTTCGCCGGCGTAGCGGTCGAACTGGTCGCGGAGGTCGTCGGCTCAGCATCGGTTGTGGTGGTGGTCGCCGTGCCGTTGCCGCCGTTGGTGGTCGAGCTCCGGTCGGTCGTCGACGTACCCGGAACGGTCGTCGAGGTCGGTTGCCCGACTGATGGTGGCTCGTCGGTGCCGCACGCGCTGGCGGCGAGGAGCAGCGACGCGCCGAGCAGCGCGACGCGGAACATCGAGGGTGGGAACGGGGTGAAGTATGGCGGTCCGGTCTCTGACACGGCCGACCTCCTGAGGGGAGAGGTTCCATGTTGCACAACGGCCGAACACGCAGCAGGGCGCCTCGTGATCGCAGCGGCGTTCGACGGATGCCGCAGTGCGTTCGGTCGCGGTGGGTGGTCAGCCCCATTTCGGTCAGGCTGACGAGACCGGAGCGGCGACGCCGACGTCGTGCTCGATGCCGAAGGTAGAGGCCCCGTGGCGGTCTTGTCCACAGGTTCTTGTCGAACGCTGCTCATCATCAGCCAGCGAGCGGGAGTTGGCGGAGTCGTCGTTCGGCTCGCCACCGTCGCTGGCAGACGACCTGGATGCCGATGCCCGCCTCGACTGCGAGCTCGGCGAGTGACTCGCCGCCGAGGCGCGTGCGCACCATTGCCTCGAAGCAGGCCGGGCTGACCAGACCGGACCGCTTGGCCTCGAGGATCTCCTCGAGCTGCAGGGTGGCGAGCACCTGGTCCTCGAGCGGGTTCGCATCCGCGACTGGTTCTCGCCTCATCGAGATCGACGACGGACGATCGAGGTGGCGGGCCTTCAGGTAGCGCTTGCGGACGTCGAGCACGACGTTGGCCGCGACCGAGCCGGTTCTCGTCTCGGGGTAGGTACGGATGCGCTCCCATGCCAAGGCGACGATGTCGTCGGCGGCGTCGAGGTCGTCGTTGCCGACCTCGCGGACGACTCGCTTCAGGCCTGGCATCAACGCTTGGAGCAACGTCCGAGCGGCGAGCTCGTCGCGAGGCGCGAGGCGGGCGAGCACCCCGAGGAGATCGCGAGCGAGACAAGGATCACGCCGGCGGCGCAGGACACCGTCGAGGTCGCTCAAGCCGGCCATCGCCGGGTGGGCGCGGCCCCAGCGGATCAGCGACCGCCGCGCCAGGGGCGACGTCGCCAGCCGTGACCACTCGGCGTCGAGTGCTTGCAGGATCGGTTCCATCGAGGACCTCCTCGTGTCGTTGGGACACATGGAGGTTCCGCGAGGCCATTCCCGGTCGAGTTCCCGTTCGAGTTCCCGTTCCGCAAGAAGTCCAAGAAATCCTGTCCCGGTCCCCGACCGGGATTCCCGGTTTTGTCCCGGTCGGGGTTCAGCGCGACGAATCCGGCCCCGAGCGCGCGAGATCGAGGTCGTGGCTCGGCCTAGGTCGAGCATGGAAACCAACTTCGAGATCCACGCCCTGCCCCATCCCGATCCACGCGTGCGTCGCGTGGGCTTCGACCCGAGCCACCCCTACGTCGAGCAGTGCTGGGGTGCGGTGATCGGGCCGAGCTCGGTCGCCATCCTCCGCCGGGCCTCGACGCTCTGGTCCGAGCAGGAACCGGCCCGCACTCCCGTCGACGATCTCGGGCGGTCCCTCGGTCTGGCCGCCAGCGGCGAAGGCAGCCGGTTCCACAAGGCCGTCGACCGGTTGGTGCGCTTCAACTTCGGCGTCTGGCTGGACCGCGGGTCGGCCGTGGCGATCTACACGGAGGTGCCACCGCTCGGCCACCATCGCCTCAACCAGGTCCCGGACTGGACCCGGGCGGCGCACGAACGGTTGCTCGGGGTCCACCTCGACCGGATCGCTGCCGTCACCGAGCGGGGACCCCAGGTCGCGGACATCACGGCGCGCCTCGACCGACTCGAACGACCCCGCCAACGCGACGTCCCTCCGAGCGCAGCTCTCGGCCGATGATTCTGCGCCACCTCCGAGGCCGTCCCGGTCCACGCAGGCAACCCCCACCGCACCGTCGTCGCGACCCACGTATCCGGCGCGCACACACTTGCAGGTTTCCCTCCGGGAAACCTGCGGGCCCGTCCCGGTCCGAACCGCAATGAGGTTCACGATCACACCGCTCGGCGGCGGCAGCCGGGACATGGCCAAGG
>Ga0105047_10019980_pt1 | contig 10312 bp, 8 predicted proteins | sample MAT04_FD_78384 | JGI IMG/M metagenome (GOLD analysis project Ga0105047, IMG submission 78384) | Freshwater microbial communities from Lake Fryxell liftoff mats and glacier meltwater in Antarctica - MAT-04 (megahit assembly) | ecosystem: Environmental > Aquatic > Freshwater > Ice > Liftoff... | reverse complement strand
GACGCCATCCAGCGGGCCAACCCGCACCGGTTCGAGATGGTCATGCTGACCGCCATCACGCACCTGGACCCGGAGCGGAAGTTCATTGCCGGGTTCAAGGACGTGCGGGCGGACGAGTTCTGGGTGCGCGGGCACATGCCCGGCTTTCCCATTCTTCCCGGCGTGTTGATGTGCGAGGCGGCCGCCCAACTGAGCGGCTACTACGGTGCCACCCAGGGCATCACGGGCGGCCGCATGATGGGCCTGGGGGCCATCGAGCAGGCCAAGTTCCGGCGGATGGTCCGCCCCGGCGAGCGGCTGGTGATGGCCGGGTTCGGGCTGAAGATCGACCGCCGGCTGCTGAAGTTCCACGTCCTCGGTTTCGTGAACGGCGAGCGGACCTTCGAGGCCATCGTGTCCGGGGTGCCGCTGCCAACGGATAAGGGCTGACCATGCGGAAGCCGAAGCGGCTGTCGAAGGAGCAACTCGCGCCGTTCGTGGTGGAGTTCCCACGTCTGTTCCCCCCTCCCCTGGCGGGATCGGGGTTAGGTTGGAACCCCTCTCCCCTGGGGGAGGGGGACCAGCAAAGACACGAATTGCACTGGCCGACCCTGTTCGGCAATTCGCACCCAGTTGAAATCGAAGTCGGGTTCGGCAAGGGGCTGTTCCTCGTCACCACCGGGGTCGCGCATCCGGAGCGCAACTACTTCGGCGTCGAGATCATCCGCAAGTACCAACTGTACGCGGCCACCCGCATCGCCACGCGGGAGTTGCCGAACGTCAAGACGTGCTGCGACGACGCCAAGCGGGTGCTACGGCAGTTCGTCCCGCCGGCGAGTGTCGATGTGGTTCATGTGTACTTCCCCGACCCGTGGTGGAAGTCCCGGCACAAGAAGCGGCTGCTGTTCACCCCGGAGTTCGCCGAGTTGGTGCTACGGGTGTTGGTGCCCGGTGGCCGGTTGAAGTTCGTCACCGACGTGGCGGACTACTTCGAGATGGTGACGGGCCTTCTGGCGGAAGTGCCTGCGTTCCGGATGTTGCCGCCGCCGTCGGAACACGAGCCGACCCACGACATGGACTACCTGACCAACTTCGAGCGGAAGTTCCGTCGGGAAGGCCGGCCGATTCACCGCAGCGAGTACGAGAAGGCGTAGCGCCCATTCACCCCGCGTCGTGGGTGGTCCCCTGCCCCGCTCGGGCGATGGCATGCGTGCAGGCGTCCCACCCCTTGCGGAGGTCGTCGTCGGCGTTGCCCCACACCACGCACGCCCACTCGCCGACCGCCCGGCGGACCGTCACCATGCCGCCCGTCACCGACACGCGGAGTTCCGTCCAGCCGTCGGCCGGCTCCTCGTCCGGGAAGGCGGGCATCCCGTCGATCATCCGCAGGATCGGGTGTTCGCCCGCCGCGCGGAGTTCGTCCATGACCGCCGGCCACGACGGTTCCGCCGCCGGGAATCGGATCGCGCGCTGCTGTCCCATTTGAAAAGACCTCCGCTCGTGTGTGTTCGCTTCCGGCTCGGACACCGCATCCGCCGGTCTTGACGATTCCGCCGATTCCGCGTACCTGATTGCGTATCGCCCGTCTCGTCGGTTCCCATTCGGCCGGAGATACTTGGCGTGCCGCCGTCCGTGTTCCTGCAATTCGATCTCCCGTCTCCGGCCGCGTGGTTTTACGCCACGGGTGCGGTCGCGGCCGCGCTGTTCGTCCAGTTCAACCGGCTGTTCGTCCTCCGCAACTTGGATGTCATCGCCCTCTTCCTGTTCGCGCCCGGCTTCCTGCTCCTGGAAGAATCGCACCGGTTCGGCGACGGCGGGGCGGCGAAGCGGTTCGGGTACGGCTGGCTGCTGCTCGCGTCGTTGTACTGGTTCGTCCGCTGCCTGTTCGATGTCACGACGGTGAAACGTCCGCGGGTGACGCCCAACTTGGCGACCGCCGGGCTGATCTGGCTCGGTGCGGCGCTGCTGCTCGGCCTTAGTCTGGACGCGGTGCAAAACTCCGCCGGGCACAGTGACCACCTTGGCAAGTTGCCGGCGGCGCTGACCGGCGTCGAGGCGAGCGCGACGGCCGTGGTGTCGCAGGCGAACCCGCGCACGTCGGCCGAGGACATCCGCCGGGGGGTGAGCGTCGGGGTGGCGGTCGGCTGTCAGGTGGCCGTCGTCGTGCTGCTCTTCCTCATCGGTGCCCGCCACTACAACGATGCCGCGTGCGGGGCGACGGCGGCCGTCCTGTACCTGCTACTGCCCGTCACGCGCGGGGAGTTCGACCAGAGTCACCACGTCTGGCCGACCGCGCTACTGCTGGGCGCGGTGCTGGGGTACCGCCGGCCGGCGGTGGCCGGGGGACTACTGGGGGCGGCGGCTGGCACCGCCTTTTTCCCGGTGCTGCTGCTGCCGGTGTGGGTGCAATTCTACCACAACCGGGGGAGTAAGCGGTTTTTGCTGTGGTTCGCCGTGGTCTGCCTGTTCAGCCTGCTGGGCACCGCCGCCATGTTGGCCCTGGCCGGGGAGGTGACGGCCGGCATCTGGCAAACCGCGCAACTGGCCGACTGGCAGCCGTGGCGGGCACCGACCGCCGAGAGCGTCTGGTCCGGCGTCCTGTGGGCGTACCGGTTGCCGGTGTTCATCGCCTTCGCCGGGTTCGTGCTGGTGTCGGCCGTGTGGCCGTCGGTGCGGAACCTGGGCCAACTGGTCGCGGCATCCGCCGCGATACTCCTCGGCATTCAGTTCTGGTACGCCGACCGGGGCGGGGTGTATGTGTTGTGGTACGCACCGCTGCTCATCCTGATGGTGTTCCGCCCGACGACGACCGAGTTGCAACCGCCGGTGCCGGGCGCGTCCGTCGGCTGGCTCGGCTGGCTCCGACGCAAGGAATCGGTCGCCACCAACCCCACACCCGGCTTGGCGGTTTGATACCGGATGGCGTTGATTCGTCACCGTTATGGCGGACGGTTCTTTCATCCCTCCACCGTCGGCCGTCGATGCCGTGAGTCGTCCTGCGAGTCGGATTGTCACTCCCCTCACGACCTCGGCGTGAGCGGCACATCAATTGCTCACTTTTTTCACGAATCGGTCGGGGTTCGGATGGCGAATAGTCCGGCTGGAAAGGTGAATTCCGACACCCGCCTTCGATGTTCCCGGCGAATGCGCGTAAGCCCCGTACCGTTCGCCGACTAATCTCAATATTCGCACTGCGCGAAGATCACCACTGAGGTGCCTCATGGCGACGACGACACCCGCCCCGGAAACGCACCGGGAACAGAAATCGGCGGGGATGCCCGGCTACGTCCACCACGAGTCATTCCCCGACCGCAAGGCCCGCGTCGAGTTCGCCCCGCACGAGCTGCTCGAAAATCCGGTCGATTACTCCGACCGGTACATGCCGGACGAAGTCACCCGCGACCACGCCAAGCGGATGCACTACGCCGCCTACCGGATGCACGTCGCCCGCACCGCCGCCGACCGCGCCCGCTGGAAGGACGTTTACATCGGCCTCCGCGACCGCATCGTGTTGGGCAACCGCAAGCTCATTTACCGCGCCGTCCGCCGCCGCATGGCCCTGCCCAACCGGGCCGAGGACTTCATCGGCGACTGCCACATCGTCCTGATTCAGGCGGTGGCCGCGTTCAACCCGTGGCTCGGCATCCGCTTCAGCACCTACGCGTACACCTGCCTGATTCGCGCCCTGTCCCGGCTGTCGCAGCGGATGAGTACCGACTGGCTCACCCGGTCCACATCTCTGGACGCACTGCCGGACGGCGAGCCGCGGGGCCGCATGACCAACCCGTCCGACACCGGCGGCGCGCTGCAAATCCCCATCGACGAGTTCCTCCGTCAAGACCACCCGCTGCTATCCGACCGGGAGAAGCAGATACTGACGCACCGCTTCACCCTGCACGAAAGCCCCGTCACCCGCACGCTGGAACAAGTGGGTAAGGCGCTCGGGTTGTCGAAGGAGCGAGTGCGGCAGGTGCAAGCGTCCGCCCTGGACAAACTCCGGCGGGCACTGAATCCGGCCGACTACACCTGACGAACCACACGACACCGGCTACCCGCCGGTGTTTCCCGTTCCCCACTCCCACCAAGGCGCTTCACCATGACTCGCGGCTTCCTCGTCGTGCTGCTCCTCGCCGCCCCCGCCGTGGCCGCCGACCCGCCGACGTGGCCGCAGTGGCGCGGCCCGACCCGCGACGGACTCGTGCCCACCGGCTCCGCCAAATGGCCGGACAAACTGGCCGGCGACGCCCTCAGCCAAACCTGGCGGATAAAAGACCTGGGGCCGAGTTACTCCGGGCCGATCGTCTCCGCCGACACGGTGTTCACCACCGAGACGCGAGACAAAAAGACCGAGTGGGTGTCCGCCTACGACCGCGCGACCGGCAAGAAGAAGTGGGAAGCGTCGTGGACGGGCAGCGTGGAGGTGCCGTTCTTCGCCGCCAAGAACGGCAGTTGGATTCGCTCCACCCCGACCCTCGACGACGGCCGGTTGTACGTCCTCGGCATCCGCGACCGACTCGTCTGCTTGGACGCCGCGACGGGCAAGGAACTGTGGAAGTTCGACTTCACGAGTGAGTACAAGACGGGCACGCCGACGTTCGGGGCCGTCTGTTCCCCGCTGCTGGACGACACCGCCTTATACATCGCCGGCGGCGGCCGGTTCGTCAAACTGGACAAGAAGACCGGCAAGGAACTGTGGTCCGGGATGAAAGACGGCGGGGGGATGAGCGGCGGTTCCTTCTCGTGTCCGGTGTTCGCCACCCTCGCGGGTCGGAAGCAAATCGTCGTGCAGGGCCGCACCACCCTGGCCGGACTCGACCGTGCCACCGGCAAAGAACTCTGGAAGCAGGCCATTCCGTCCATGCGGGGCATGAACATCCTCACCCCGACCACCGTCGGCGATACCGTCTTCACCAGCACCTACGGCGGCGGCACGCGCGGCCTCAAAGTGCTGAAGTCGGGCGACGGGTTCCGCACGGAGGAGACGTTCACGTTCAAGTACGACGGCTACATGTCCACCCCGGTTCTGATCGACGGCCGCGCCTACTTCCTCGGCCGGGACCAGACCGCGACGTGCGTGGACGTGAAGAGCGGCAAGCAACTCTGGCGGTCGGACAAGCGGTTCGGCCAGTACTGGAGCCTCGTCGCCAACGGGGACAAGATCCTCGCCCTCGACCAGAAGGGGACGCTATATCTGTTGCGGGCGAACTCGAAGGAGTTGGAAATCCTCGACGAACGGAAGGTGGCGGACGGCGAGACGTGGGCACATCTCGCCGTCTGTGGCGACGAGTTGTTCGTCCGCGATCTGAACGGCCTGACCGCCTGGAAGTGGAAGTGACGCGGAGTCGCAGGGATTGACAGCGATTTTGGCGAACTCGGCCCGCAAGGGCCGTGGGTGGGTTATCGCCCCCACCCACGGCCCTTGCGGGCCGGGTTCGCCCGAAACGACAAAACACCGCATACGGAAAAAAGCACCGCCCTTTCGGGCGGTGCTTTTGCGTTTCACCCCGACCCGAGTGCGAGTCGGTCGGGGTGGCGAGTCTTGGCGAAAAGGCTTGGAAAAACAACCACTCGGGCACCCAGAGGCCTCTCCCCTCCTCTGAGTAGCCCGAGTGGTATTTGGCGATTCGGAACCGGCTAGCTGACTGAGGCCGCCTCTCCCAACGGCTCAGCCGCACCACCCGGTTTTCGTCTCGTTGGGAGTAGTAAAGCAGCGGCCGTGCCAAACTCGTCGGGAAGCCGGGGGGCGAACTCGAAACACGTCGAAAACGCTAGCTTTTCAAGTGGTTTTATGCGGGGAAATGTGTTGGGATCGCACCCACTCCGCGGCGAACACCGACCCCGACTGCCGCGCCCTTCGACATTCCGTGCTCGCGAGTGATGGGGAGACTGGCATTCGCGCGGAGGTGCGGAGCATCACCGCGTCGGGGCTTGCACGGGCGGCGGTTCGGCCGCCGGCCGCACCCACCCCCAGACGGCGACGGCCGTGGCGAGCGCGGCGTACACCGACAGCCCGACGAGCGCCCACGTCATCCACCTGGGCGGGGCCGGCGGGTCGTCGTCGCCCTCGCCGAATTCCGAGGGCGGCCCGTCCTCATCAGCGTGCCGCGCCCGCGACATCACCTCATCGACCATCGCGCCGAACGGGTCCGACCCCTCGTCGGGATCGACGGCGACGGGAGATACGGGCGGCTTCACCACCGGTTGAGGGTCGGCAACGCCGGGCACGCGAATCGTGGACTGGGTGGCGTCGGGCGGGCGGGGCGGCAGGACCGGCCGTCGCACGTCGGACGATCCGCTGAACACGCTCTCGGCGTCGCCGTCGTCCGGGTCGCTAAAGATGCTGTCCGTGTCGGACGACGACCGGGGCACGTTGCGCGGCGTCGGAAGCCCCTGGGACGGCGGGGCGGGACTCGCCGTCCCAGGGGCCGGGATTTTCATCACGACCTGGCATTTCGGACACCGCACCGCCTTCCCCGCCCAATCGGCGGACACCGACAGGCGGTGGTGGCAGTTGACGCACTCGAAGCCGACGGGAGTCATGGACGAACCGGAGCGGTGCGGGAGGGGAGGCGTACCAACTTAGCTTATTTTCGCCGGCCGATCGGACAGGGACCGTGTCAAACCGTGGCGGTCGCCCGCCGACGGACCGCGCGGGGGCGGGTGCCATCCAACTGTCGGAGCAGAACGAGGGTCTGATCGTCGTCGTTCGCGTTCGGCCCGGCGAACCGGTCCACCGCGGCGACCGCCGCCGCCACCGTCTCCCGCGCGTCCCCGGTCGGCCCGACGAGGGCGGCGTCCAACCGGCCGACGCCGAACGGCTCGCCGGCGGCGTTCACCGCGTCGGTGATGCCGTCGGTGAACAGCACCATCTCGTCTCCGGGCAGGAACGGGACGGTGAACTCCGGGTACGGACCGGCCATGCGATGCGTCACGCCCAGCGGCAGTTTTCGCGCCTGATCCAGCGCAGCGAACCGCTCCTGCCCGGCCCGGCGGGCGCGGGGCGGGGCATGTCCGGCGTTGGCGAACGTGAGCGTGCGGGCCAGCGGATCGACCACCGCGTACACCGCCGTGACGAAGTTGCCGCTGGTCTGCGTGTACTTCTTCGCCAGGTGATGGTTCAGGTACGCCAGCATCTCGCCGGGGCAAGCGGGCGGGTCGGTGCGGGCGTGGGCCAGCCCGTGGGTGATGGCCATGAGGACCGCCGCCGCCGTGCCGTGCCCGCTCACGTCCGCCACCAGCGCGCCGAACTTGCCGTCCGGCAGCGGGAAGAAGTCGTGATAGTCGCCGCCGGCCCCGTGCGCCGCCCGGCTGTGCGCGGCCACGTCCAGCCCCGGCACCGTCGGCACCGCCTGCGGCAGCAGGCTCTGTTGCAACTCGCCGACCGTTTGCAGTTCGTATTCGGCTTTCCCAACCTGCTCCCGCAGTTGCTCGGTCAGCACCAGCGTCTGGGTGGCGCGGGCGAACAGGTTGCTCAGCCACACCAGTTCCGGCACCTGTTCGCGGGGGAAGGCGGCGGCGTCCTGGCGGGCGATCAGCAGCATCCCGCTGGCGGTGCCCATGTCGAACAGCGGGATGGCCAGTAGCGACCGCTGGCCGGCGAGGAACGGCTCGGCCGGGTCGCCGGGCGGCAGGTCCAAATGGTCGATGATGCGGGGGTGGTCGCTGTACGCCAGTTCGGCGATCAGCCCGCCGGAGTACAGCGGCAATTTCTCCGGCTCCCGCCACGGGTTCACGGCCCGCGGCCACAAGTTGTATCGGGTGACGCGATACCACGGGGCGTCCAGCCCGCTGCGGCTGACCGTGATTTGTCGAGAAGTCGGGTACAGTTGGTTCAGCCGACGGGCGAACACCCGTGCCAGTTCTTCGGGGTCCGAGTGCCGGGACAGTTCCCGCATCAGTTCGACACTGACGGCGAGCCGCCCCCGCGTGTGGCGGGCGGTCGGGTCGATGAAGTCGGTGACGATCCCCATGATCCCGCCTCCGCGGGGTGATGTGAGAGAGTCCGGCGCGGGGACCGCCGGGGAGGGATGCATCAGAACCCTTCCGGGGGAAAAAAGCAAGGAGGTGGGAGGGAAATTTCCCGGTCGGTCGGTGATGCGACCGCGAAAATCGGGCGATTTACGGTAGCTGTATCGATTGCGACGGCGGTCGGCACAACCGAACCCTGTCTCTCTGGCATCCGCGTTCGCAAGCGCGCCCCGTCCCGCCGATTCAACGCTTGTCCCACGAAGGGCATTGCCCCTTCCCCCCCGCACACGGATCGTCGCGGGGTCGAACGGCCGCCGGCGTACCCCCGCGCCCGGCCCGGTTGAGTCACCGGAGGACAGTCGGCATGTCACCCCGCTCCCGCTTGCTGCCGCTGATCGCCACCGTCCTGGTGGTCGGGTCGCGCGCCGCCGGGCAGTCGGGGCCGCCGACCCCCGGCCCGCTCCCCGACCCCGCGGCGGTCCTTCTCCCGCCGGTCTTCCTCCGCCCGCCCGCCGAGCGGTCCGAACCGCCCGCCCGCCTCGCCCCCGCCGGGGCGACGGTGGCCGCTTTCAAGCCGGAATCGCGCAGCGACCTGCCGCCCGAAAACGACGATTGGGGCGCGCCGCCGGCCGTGCGGAAGAACCTGGACGCCTACGACTACCTGAGCGGCCGCGCCACCGACCGGCCGCCCGATCAACCGCACCAGACCCGCGCGGCGGACGACCCGCTGTTTCCCGGCATCGACGCGCCGGGCGACCGGTTCGACGACGCGCTCGGCCGCCTCCGCGAGCCGGGCAAGCGGGCGACCGGACTGTTCTGTACGGATCACGAGTTCGACGGCTTCATCACCCCGATGAGCAACCCGTTCCTGTTCGAATCGGCTCAGACGAGTACGGAAATCCGTGGGCTGTTCATCGGGCAGGGCATCCCGAACGCGGCCGGCCCGTTCAACGGCGGGTCCACCTTCTTCGCCGGCGGGCAAGCCCGGTTGGCGTTCGGCGAGCGGTTCTCGGTGACGGTCAACAAGATCGGGGTGCAGACGTTCCAACCGGGCGGCGGGTCGGCCGTCAGCAGTTCGACCGGGCTGGCCGAGTTGTGGCTGGGGCCGAAGGTCGTGCTGCTCCGCCGGCCGGAGTCGCAGACGCTCCTCACGGCGGGGGCCATTTTCCAGATACCGCTGGGCGGGTCGAGCGCGTACCAGAACACCGGCAAGCTGTCCATCGCCCCGTATGTGTCGGTGGCCAAGCGGCTGTACCAGTTCGGCGAGTGGGGCACACTGAACGCCCAGGCGAACGCCGGCTACAGCATCGCCACCAACCGCGACCGGTCGGACTACCTGTACGCCAACGGGCACCTGAGTTGGAACTGGCGGAACCGCGGGCACTTCTTCCCGCTGATGGAGATCAACTGGTTCCAGTACACGGCGAACGGGCAGACGTCCGGGTTCGGGGTGGAGGGCCGCGACCTGGCCAACTTCGGGGCGAACGTCGGCCGCAGCGGGTTGTTCACCGGTGCCCTCGGTGCCCGGTATCGGTTCGGTCAGCGGTGGGAGGTGGGCGGCGCGTTCGAGGTGCCGTTCGCCGGCAACAAGGACCTGTTCCGCTACCGCTTCAGTTTGGATTTGATCTGGCGGTATTGATGTCCGTCATCGGGAGGGCGAGGCCAGTGCTGCACACATGATTATGGCGGCGTTTCGGCGGGCGTCGGGGGTCTTTTCTTCACGCCGGAGGCGTGGCGGACTGTAGCCAGGGGTGAAACCCCTGGCCCACGTTTCCCCTGCGTTTTCTCGCACCCCGGAGGGGCAGGGCAGTCCGGCACCCCTCCGGGGTGCGATCCTTCTCGCCCTGGGGTCCAGGGGTTCCGCTCGCTTCGCTCGCTCACCCCTGGCTACAGTCCGGCACGCCTCCGGCGTGAAGAGAAGCCGTAATCCGCTCGGTTCTTCAGCATTCGCGACCGCCAATCGTGTGCACGGCACTGGCCTCGCCCTCCCAAGAAAACCGATCGGAACCCGTCACTGCTTGGGCACCGGGAACGGCGACACGCTGTCGAACATCCGCTCGGTGGACTTCATCCGCGTCTGGTCGTTCATCACCTCGAACGTCATCCCGCGCAACGTCTGTTGCAGTTTCAGCAGGGTCGGGTCGTCCGGGCCGTCGAACTGGCCGACGGTGACGATGCTGCCGGTGCGGTGGTGCAGGATGAAGGCGTCCAGCGGGGCCGGCTTCATCTTCTCGCTCCCCAAGGCGTCGCGGAAGGCGGTCGACTGGGCGGCCGTCAGGTCCAGCATGTTGTGCTTCTTCTTGCCGAACATGCCGATCCGGTCGAACACGCTGCCGCCGCCGTCGGCCGCGTCCGTGCCGGTCAT
>Ga0105047_10019979_pt1 | contig 10312 bp, 6 predicted proteins | sample MAT04_FD_78384 | JGI IMG/M metagenome (GOLD analysis project Ga0105047, IMG submission 78384) | Freshwater microbial communities from Lake Fryxell liftoff mats and glacier meltwater in Antarctica - MAT-04 (megahit assembly) | ecosystem: Environmental > Aquatic > Freshwater > Ice > Liftoff... | reverse complement strand
TGGGCGGTAGCTGCTCGGCAATGGTTGCCGGGCTGTAGGCCGCGCGTAACGCTGCCAGCCAGGGCAGGGCATGGGGTTGGCGTGCTTGTAAGGCTGTGGCCGTCTCACCCAATAGCGCAATGAAACTTGCTTCTGTCAAGCCTTCGGTCTGCAAATGGGCGGCAAAGGCCTGGTCATCAAGAAAGGCCGTCTCTGCGCGCCAAACCTGTAGTCGCCGCGCACCCAATTCATTTTCTGCTAGGGCCGCTGGAATATCGTGGAACCGTTCGCCAAGAGTGAGGGCTTGCCACCAATCGGGGGCGGCCAGCGGTGGTAGGGACGCGGGTTGATCGGACATACGGTTGGCACTCCCAAAATTTACCTGGACAGTGGATAGACTTGCCCCTGATTGTAGAAGCAGATGCTTGCATCGTCAAGTGGTAAGGTTGCTGTAAACAAGTAGCGGCATCATCCTGAATGACGCCGTTACTTGTTATGCTCATTGCTGGTACAGCTGTAATTAGTTAGAGAGACAACCGTACTGCGGAGTCAAGACCTGGCAGACCCGGCCACAGGTGCCGGTGAAGTAGCTTTTGCCACCAGCCACGACGGCCATCTCTTCCTCAGGCAATTCGATCAAGCCAGCGGGGTTAGCGGGCAGGGCGGCCAGTTCGGCGGCGCTCAGGCTGTTGCGATACTCGGCATCTTTCCAGGCACGAATTAAGTTCATGGTGTTCATGGTTTGTTTTCCTTTGATTGAATAAGCTTGTTTATTTTCGTTTTTATGTTGGCGGCTCTGTTTGTCTTCGTTGGTTTCATTATGCCATGGCGTGGCGACCGCGGCGATAGCCTAGCGAACGGCTGATCTGTGATCGTGCGCACAGGTCGGCAGTGGAGGAAGCATGCCGTCCCCGGCACGCTAGCGCTCTCTGGTACCAAAATTTGTAAAGCAGATCTGGTTCACAATATCAAGATTTCGTGATAAGCTTATCGTAAAGACAGTGCAACGCATTGTCGGCATCACGGCCATGCGCATGGGCGCGGTGCCTTGTGTCCCCTATGTAAAGGAGTTCTTATGCAAACAAACGTATGGTTCGCACACCGCTATCGCCCATTTTGGCGTTGGGCGATAGCCTTGATTGGTGTCGTATGCGTAGGCGCGTTGCTGCGCTACTCGCTCTTGGCCCAGGTCGAGCAAGGGCTTACCTTTGGCGCGGGCCGCGGCGTGCAGATCGTGGATCCCAGTGGGCTAAACCGGATGCCGCTCTGGCCTGGCCTGGGCAACACAACCGTGGACTTTGCACTCTATCCCTTGCCGCCGAGTGATTTTGCCAAGCGCATGGCAACCTATGATCCCTACAACACGGCCTCTGTAGATACAAGCGGACTGACCGCAACGACTACCTGGCAGCAGTCATTTAGCGCCAGCGATGGGTATGCGCCTCAATATGCCACGTTCCCCGCCAATGTGCCCGGCGGCATCTATGTGATTAAAGCGGTTGGTATCTATCCCGGGGGTGGTAGCGCTGGCAGCAACGCCGCGTATGCCGTGGTGACGCGCCATACACTCGTGCTGAAAAGGGCTGCCGGTGGGCAGATCGTAGCTTGGGTTGCCAATTTGCACGGCCAGAACGCCAGTACGGGCATGACGGTCACCCTGTATGATAAACAGGGCACGGTGTTGGCCGCGGCCCCGACCAATAGCGACGGTGTCGCGCATTTCACGGTGACCAATGGTGAACCCTTTATGGCCATCGCCCAGGGCAATGGCGAGACAATCGGTGAGACAACCGTCGCCGGTCTGGACGGGCAGTGGGCCACCGATGGTTCCTCCTGGTGGTGGGATGGCGGCAACGCAAGCGCTGGCGACCACACCATCTATCTTTACACCGACCGCCCCATCTATCGCCCCAACCAGACGATTTACTATCAAGCTTTTATCCGCAAACGTGAGCTGAACGGCTATACACAATTGGCCGCCAGCACGCCCATCTCGTTAACGCTGCGCGATGCACGCAATAACATTATCGCCACCCAGCCCGCCACGCTGGATGAATTTGGCGCACTCCACGGCGAAATCCTGATTGGCGATGCGCCAGCATTGGGTTGGTGGACCCTCTCCCTGGCGATCAATGGACAGATACAAAGCCAGCGATTGCAGGTCAAAGCGTATCGCAAACCTGAATATCAGGTTACAGTGACCAACAGCAACGAGCCTGTCATCGCGGGTGACAACATGCAAATCACCGTGGCCGCCGATTACTACTTTGGTCAACCGGCGGCCAATGCAGATGTTGCCCTCAAAATTTTCCGCTACACGATCCCGCGCTATGGCTGGTATTGGTGGTCGGTCGGCCAGCCTTCCCCCTACAACAACGCGCAAGTGGGCACAGTCACAGGAGTAACCGACGCCAATGGCCGCTGGAGCACCAACTTCACGCCCGAAGCCACCGATCAGTTCGATGCAGTCTACACCTTTGAAGCCGCAGTCACCGATGCGCGCAACCTGCCCGTGACCGGATCAACGCAGGTGCCGGTGCATTGGAATAGCTTCACCCTGGCCGTCACACCGCTCAAGTGGGGCTATGCCACTGGCGAACCGGTGCAGATGGACATTACGGCCCGCAATCACGCTGGGACAGCGGCCAGCGACAAGGGCATCACCGTGCGCATCATCCGCGATTATTGGGATCAGACACCCGAGAGTGATGTCGTGCCTCCGCAAAACGGCACGACCGACAGCCAAGGCCGGTTGCAACTTACCTTTACAAATGTGCCACAAGGTTGGTATCGCGTCGAAGCAAGCAGCACCGATGCCCGCAATCGTACGGTGCTGGCTGTCAACTATCTCTGGCTCTTTGATCCTAGCGCCAATGACTGGTCCTATTTCAACGACAGCGAACTCTCGATCCTGGCCGACAAGGAACGCTATGCCCCTGGTGACACCGCCCAACTGCTGATCCAGTCCAAGATCAACGGCCTGGCACTGCTCACTCTGGAGCGCGATGGCGTCTATCGCGAGCAGCTTGTCCAGCTTGCCGGGCCGGTTACGACTGTGAATGTCCCCATTGACGAACAGTTCGCACCCAACATGGTCGCCCGTCTCCACATCTTCAAAACGGACGAAACCGGCGAATGGGCGACCCGACGTGAAGGTCGTCTGGTAATGGCGACGACCGAACTGATCGTGCCGGCCACAGACAAAAGGCTGACGGTCACCATCGGCGCGAATGCTGCCCAATATCGCCCTGGCGACACTGCCACACTGACGCTGCAAGTGAAAGACGCCGGTGGCAATCCTGTGTTGGCCCGTGTTGGCCTAGCGCTGGTCGATGAAGCCATCTATGCCCTCCAGGCTGACCTTGCCGCTGATCTTTTTGACACCTACTGGGGCCGCCGCACCAGCAACATTACAACCTATGACAGCTTGGTGCGCCAGCCGTGGGGCTATAATGCCCTGGCCGAGCTTCCGCGCGGGACGGCAAACCCGCCGACTACGCGTAGCGATAGCAGTGATCAGGTGCGGCGTCGCTTTGAAGATACCGCCTACTGGAACGCCATGCTGACGACCGACGCCAACGGCAATGCCACGGCGACGATCAATCTCCCAGATAACCTGACCACTTGGCGTATTGTTGCTAAGGCCATTGCCGTGGACGCCAAAGTCGGCGACGCACAGCACAGCCTATTGGTGACGCAGGCGATTATCGCTCGTCCAGCGCTGCCCCGCTTTGCGGTAGTGGGCGACCGCTTCCTGGCCGGCGTGGTGGCACAAAACTTCTCTGGTACGGCAACCAACGGCACGGCTGGTCTGCGCGCGGCAGCGCTTGTCCTATTGGATAGCGGAGACAAAGGGGTGAGCCTGCTCAATGGCGGCAGCGCCGCGGTGGATTGGACCGCCGTCGCCGCACAGAGTGGCACCGGATTGGTGACCACCACGCTGCAAACGGGCGTCGGGGGTGACGTGGTCGAACTGCCCTTGCCGATCAAACCCTTTGCCGTGCCCGACCGCTGGCTGGCAGCGGGACAGGCGAACCTGAGTGCAAGCGAAAGTTTCAATCTGCCGCTCAACGCCGTTACCGAGCAGACAAAGCTGACGGTGCGCCTGTCGCCATCCCTGGCCCTGAGCGTGTTGGATGGGCTGGATGAGCTAATTGACTACCCCTATGGCTGTGTGGAGCAGACCCTGAGCCGCCTGCTGCCCAGCGCTGTGGCTGCCAAAGCTTATGCCGATCTGGGGCTTCCCAACCCCAAGGCGGAGGAACTGCCCAAGATCGTTGCCCAGGGCCTCCAGAAGATCTACGGCTTCCAACACAGCGATGGCAGTTGGGGCTGGTTCTATGACGATGATGGCGGCGTCGTGCTGACATCCTATGTGCTCTTTGGCCTGCTTTCGGCGGAAGATGCTGGTTTTCTGGTGGACGCCAATGTGGTCAGTCGCGGCTTTACCTACCTGAACAGCACCCTGCCCAGCACAAGCGATCTGGGCGTGCGCGCCTTTGCCCACTATGTGAAAGTGCTGGCCGGACAGGGCGATCTGGCGGCAACCCAGGCGCTGATCAACCAGACGGGTGGCATGGACGCGTCACAGATTGCCAGTCTGGCCCTGGCCCTGCATGTGAATGGTGATACCGACAACGCCAACCGGGTGCTCGATACGCTCTTTGCCCGCGCTGCCGAGACGCCAACCACCCTCTCCTGGCCGCTGGCCGGTGACGAATGGGACATCCGCCACTGGCAGAGCATGGCATCCGAGGAGAAGAACACGGCGCTGGCCGTACGGGCGTTGGCGACCCTGCGGCCCACAGACCCCAAACTGCCCAAGGCCGTACGCTGGCTGCTGGAAAATCGGCGCGGCAGCGGCTGGGGCAATACACAAGCCACTGCCTTTGCCGTACTTGGCTTGGTTGATGTGATCAAAGCAACCGGCGAATTACAGTCCAACTACAACTACACTGTCAAGCTCAACGGGCAACCGATCGCCAGCGGTATGGTGACGCCACAAACCGCCACCCAGCCGATTCTGCCCATCACATTGACCGGTGCGCAACTGCTTGCCGGCGACAATCTTTTGCAGATCGAACGCAGCGCCGGGGCCGGTTCGCTCTACTACACTGGGCTTCTCAACCAGCAGCTTTACTACGACGGCTTTACAGCGGTCAGTTCCCTGGATCAAGGGTTGGCGCTGGAACGTAGCTATACATTGGTCGAGGGGAGACCGCGCCCCGATGGTGCCTATAGCCGCGGCGACTTGGTCGAGGTGACCCTCCGGTTGAAGAGTCGCCAGGAACTCTGGTATGTGCTGGTCAGCGACCCGATTCCGGCGGGCTTTGAGGTGGTGGAAGAGCGCATGAACCAGTTCAGTTGGGGTGGCTATTTTGACAGTTTCTTCTGGCGCGAGTGGGGTTACAACCAGAAGGAAGCGCACGACGATCGAGTCGAATTCTTTGTCACCTACTTGTGGAAGGGCGACCACACCTACACCTATCTCATGCGGGCGACGGCGGCAGGCGACTTTAGCGTGCTGCCCGGCACAGCTTCGCCCATGTACAAGGAAGCGGTATGGGGACGTAGCGCCAGTCAACGGGTGCTGGTGGCCCCCGAGGCGTTGGCGACGCTTCCCCTCCTGGCCGGCGACTTTGACCGCAGTTGCCAGATCACAGCCTTCGATGCCCAGTTAACCGCGGCGGCCTGGCGCACCAACAGCCCGCGCCATGATGTCAACGGTGATGGCAAGGTCGATCTGGCGGATGTGGCGGCAGTGGGCAGTTGGCAAGGTGCCGTTTGTGGCGCGCAACCTCTCCTGCCCGGTAGCGGCAACGGCAATGCCCGCTTTACCATCGCCGCCGATGCGCGTGAGCTTTGGATGGGTGACGAGCTACATGTAACGATCGCGTTGGCGGACGTGCAGAATGCCAGCGTCGAGGGCACAATGCCCGGCGGTTTTGCCCTGACGCTCAACGTCGATCCGGCTCGTCTGGCCTTTAAGCAGCTTGAGGTAAACCCAATACTGGGCCCGGTGATCCCGCTCATGCCGCAGGTCCAAGGCAATACACTGGCCGTGGGTCTCTATGGTCTGCCGGCCAACCTGCCCGCCGGGACCCAACTGGTTACCCTTGTCCTCAGCGGCAGCGGCGTTGGATCGACGACGATCAGCGTGACCGCTGCCAGCGCCGTGGACCGCGCGGGACGGACGATCAGCGCCACCGGCAGTGGCAGCGCGGTGGTCAATGTCGATGGCCGTCAGGTGCTGTTGCCGCTGGTGAACCGGTAGGCGGCAAGGATAGGGATAAGCAAAGCGGCGGCACCCATCCGGATGCCGCCGCTCGTATGTTCGTTTACTGGGTTGCGCATAGCCGCGCCAACTTCACGGGGCCATAGGGGCGCAAAATTTGCCTTTTGCTGTCATCTCCAGCGCATTATGCTTTTTGGGCAATAAGCGTAACCGTAATCGTCATCTCATCGCTGATCAAATCATCGCCCAGACCAGAGAAGAAGGTGCCAGAGTTGTAACGCACATCGAAATCGGCGCGATTGACGATGATTTCTGCGCTGCCGTTTAGCGTATCATCGGCCACTGCAACATCGGTCACAAATTCGATCTCTTTGGTCGTTTCCTTAATCGTCAGGTCGGCTTTGACCAGGTATTGATTGGCCGTTGCCGTTGCTTCAACCGACTTTAACACCAACTGGGCCGTTGGGTAGGTGGCAACCCCGAAAAAATCATCCGACGATAGATGACCGACTAGCTGCTCTGCCATACCACCGCTCTGGCTGGTGGTGGCGATGCTGCTCATATCGATAACAATCGTCCCATCGACCAACTGCTCGCCCGCAAAATTCATCTGCCCCTCGGTAATGTTCACGGTTCCCGTTTCAGAAGCACCAATGGGCTTGGAGCCATACCATGTCACACTGCTTGCCGTCACATCAACCACGTAGCTAGTGGCTTCCCCTTCCGCGCCCGCTGTTTCTACTGTAGTTGTTTCTACTGTAGTTGTTTCTACCGTAGTTGTATCTGTAGCCGCTTCTGTGGCGGCAACCTCTGCTGCTGGCGTTTCGGTAGCGGCGATTTCTGCGGCTGGTGCTTCGGTGGCGGCTGGTGCCGGGCTGCCACACGCAGCCAGGAGCAACGATGCGATCAGCAACGCGGGCACAACAAATTTTTGCAAAGTCATAGCATTCAATCCTTTTCGGACAGATGGCGTACAAGCTGGTTATCTCCACACTTGCACTCGGTGTAAATCGATGATATTCGTCTCTTGTGCAAGAGACACGAGTAGTTTCCGCGCATGAGATGAGACAAAGATTAATTTTTTCAAAAGATAAAATGAGAAAGATAGAGGGGTGGATTGGCGAACGGTGATTATCCTGCTGCTTATCCTATGCGCGTTCGGACTTGTGCCTTTCCGACAGCAAAGCGCGTTTGGCAAAGATACAAGGTGTATTTTCATCTTTGCGCCAGTCGATCAGCTTGCGAATGTCGAAGTAATTGAACGCGGATACAATCGCCGGCAATATAAGTCTTGTTTCGCCGCGTTCTGCAGCTTGAAAGATGGTTGCTGCACGCTCGCTTAGCTTTTTGTCGCCCAACAGATACCAGATTAGGGTGTGGGTTCGGTGCTTATCTCTGGCACACGGGGATTAGCAAATTTCCCATAAAGACTTTCGATATTTTCGAATGCGCCGAGCACATGTAATGTGTTTAGCTCATCAATTAAATCTTGGCGTGTTGGCTCGCGATCAAAAGCTATACAGCACCATTTTTTACACGAGTAAAAATATACTTATGTGCTGCTACGGAGTATAATAACGCCATACACTTCTTCAATACAACCGGACCCTGTAATCCGACTGATCACGCTCTGTTGCCGGCCACGGCACGCGCTGTGATTGGCGCGTAAGGTCAAGCATCAGACGTGCCTTCCCGTTGGCTCTATAAATGTTAAACCATACAAAATGGAGCAAATCCATGAATATCACCAAGATATTGTACGTCGCTGACCGTGCTGGATGGCGGGCGTGGTTGGCCGAAAATCATGCCCATGCAACCGAGATTTGGTTGGTCTCTCCCGATAAGCAGGGTGGCCGCTTCACGTTGCCCTATCTGGAAGCGGTGGAGGAGGCGCTCTGTTTTGGCTGGATCGATGGCATTGCCAAACGGCTGGATAGCGAGCATAGGGCGCAACGTTTTACGCCGCGCAAGGTCAAGAGCCATTGGACAGAACTCAACAAAGAGCGGGCACGGCGGCTGATCGCGGAAGGCAAAATGACCGCCGCCGGGGCTGCCATCTTGCCCGATCTCGACCCAACCAATTTTCGGATCGCCGATGACATTCTGGCCGCACTGCAAGCGGATGCCGAAACGTGGGCAAATTTTACGGCGCTTCCAGCACTCTATCAACGCATACGGATTGGTTTTATTGAGGAGATGCGCAAACAGCCAGCCGAGTTTCAGCGGCGGCTCAACCATTTTCTCCAAAAGACCAAGCAGGGCAAGCAGTTTGGCACAATGCGGTAAGCCTAGCCTATCGGCAGAACATGCCTCCGTCTCCAGTGGCTTCAAGGTATACATGCGCTATGCTGCCGATTTCTTGGAGGCCACTTTCCTCTGCAAATTCTTTCACCGCGCGTCTTCTGCTTTTATCTCTTTGATCGGTCGGATCAAGAGCCGATTCATATAATCGGCCATCTCTTCAACAGAAAAGGGCATGTCGTGCTCCAACCACCACTGCAACAAGCTAAGCATGGATGAGGCAAAATGGTGGGCTACCAGTTCATCTGGCAAGTTCGAACCACCGAAAAAGCGGCGGCCCTCGGCGCGCCCTAGGGTTGTAAGGGGTGCCAATAGTTGTGTTGACTTTGTGCTGTGCATCAGCATCAGCAACGGGCTGGCATACGCCTTGGCAAATTGGACGGCCAGTAGGGTGTTGTTATGGGCTGCATTGGGGACCGCCGGTGACAGTAGCACCGCTTGAAAATCCGCAACGATCTCATGCAGAATGGTCTGTAGCAACGCCTCTTTGCTTGCGTAGTGGCGGAAGAAGGTCTTGTAGCCAACCTGGGCCCGTTGTGTAATATCGCGAATGGTGATGGATTCATAAGCTTGGCTGGCTACCAAATCAATAAGCGCCTCGCGCAAGAGGCGATGGGTACGTTGCACGCGCAAATCAGCTTGATTCATGCAGAAGATTATATACCAGATTGACACAGATGGGTAGTTTTGCTACAGTGTGGGTCATAAATATGACACATAGTAGGCTATAATACCTATTGGGCGTCATAAATTTTATTACGCGCTATTTTACACGCGCCATTAATCGGAGGAAAATCACGATGATCAGCTTGAAAAACTGGACGCAACAGTGGGGTGCCCCTGTTGGTATGAGTGTGATGATGCTTGTTTTGAGCAGTTGTCAATCGGTCACCTTGCCCGCAAATAGCCAGGTGCTGCCCGCTTCTGCAACTGTGCAAACCGAATCTGCAACGACGACCGCGACTGCCCATGCAAGCCATCAGTCCACCGCAAACCCAGGTGACAGGGCTGAGTTAGCGCAGCCGAGCCCGATCGAACTCGACCTCAGCCAGGGCCAAGCGATTGGGGCGATCTACGAAGCCTTTCTGAGCCCACAGCAAGAGGGCGGCGAAGAAGAGGATACACCCAGCCTGACCCCAGCCCAGTTTCGCTCGACTGCGCCTTCTGTGCCGCGAAATGAACACCCGTCGCGCGGCCATGGCGTGTTGGCCTTCACAAATGATCTGAGTAAAGCCTTTGTCCATGTGCAGGTCGAAGGGGTGAAAGTCGAAGATATTGTCATGTTTCATATCCATTGTGGCCGACCCGGCCAATTGGGGCCGATCATCGTTGACTTTGCCCTAGCCGGCAATTTACAGGCGTATCTGGCCGATGGTCTTTTGGCGCTGGAAGTGACCAATGAAGATATTGTCGCCACAACGAACCAGGGCGAGGGACTGGTGGGGGCCTTTACGGCCGGCTGCCCGATTGTGCAGACGAACCCACTAGATAAGGTGAAAACCATCGCTGGCCTGCAGCTCATTGCCAGCCAAGGTGAGCTTTACTTTAACCTGCATACCGAAGGACAAGTCTTTTTCGGCGATATTCGCGGTCAATTGCAGCGCGGCGTACGACGCGCTCTTTGTGGCCGGCGGCCAATCGCCCATGGTGACGATGATCAACGACGCGCTGCTACACAAGTTCATTGCCGATTTCTATGAAGCTGGCAAGATTGTGGCGATTGTCTGCCACGGCACCTGTACTCTGTTGAAAACGCGTCTCTCTACTGGCAAGCTGCTGGTCGATGGTAAGACCTGG
>Ga0105047_10019978_pt1 | contig 10312 bp, 7 predicted proteins | sample MAT04_FD_78384 | JGI IMG/M metagenome (GOLD analysis project Ga0105047, IMG submission 78384) | Freshwater microbial communities from Lake Fryxell liftoff mats and glacier meltwater in Antarctica - MAT-04 (megahit assembly) | ecosystem: Environmental > Aquatic > Freshwater > Ice > Liftoff... | reverse complement strand
GTGTTTACCTGGTCTTTGATTATCTCGAATACGATCTCGCTGGACTCCTCATGACCCTCCGCGATTCCTCCCAGAGGCTAAGCAAGAACCAAGTTAGGTCCGTGGTGCGAGCCCTGCTCGATGCAGTCCTTTATTTGCACAACGCGGATATAGTCCATCGCGACATGAAGAGCTCGAATGTTCTCCTGGGGCGCGACGGATCCATCAAGCTCACTGATTTCGGATTGGCCAAAGAATACCGATTGCGATCTCCTTATTCGAGCCAGCCCCCCAGAGACGAAAACCATTACAGGACAAATACATCGAGGCTCATGACCAATCGGGTGATCACTTTATGGTATCGGCCGCCGGAAGTACTCCTTGGTTCTACTGCCTATGGCCCAGAAGTTGATATATGGGGTGTGGGCTGCATTATGCTTGAAATGGCTTTCGGTCGTCCCATATTCACCGGGCAAGACGAAATAACCCAACTGGAGGCCATTGCCGAGCGAATTCCTGGCTTAATGGACTGTTCCCATTTGACGCACCCTCCATGGTACCCGACCGTTTCTGAGATCCTGGCAAAAATCACCTGCAAAAGTTTTCTCGAATCGTTTGCGGAGCAGCTAGATGAAGACGCTATTGATCTTGCTTCTAAATTGCTCTGTCTGGACCCGACTCGGCGGATATCTGCTCAACAAGCACTGCAACATCCTTGGCTCAATGATACATCAACAGAAAAGCTACCCGTTATAGAAGGCGAGTGGCATGAATACGAATGTAAGCAGCGCAACAAACGAGATAAAGCGAACAATTCGGTGCGGCCACTGACGTCTACTGGAACTGATTAGCTTTTCCAGAGACAATTGGCGACACACACAATGTAATTTTGAAGCGGCGATCCGTTGAAGTATAGACATGTATTGATCGCAAAGGCCGAGAAAGCGAAGACCTAAAAACAAGTTATTAGGAGAGGATGTAAGATTTTTTAAATGCTGGCATTTTTGGGAACTGATAACCACATCCGTGACATCGATTGATCCTCTAGAATATTTTTCTTCCTTAAAAATCTTCAACAAATCATAATTGTCGTCCGAAAAGTCCCTTCATAATATTCTGTAACGCTCTGAGAGTAATTAAATTCATCGCAGTGGTAAGCTATAATTCTCATGAAGCTTTTATCAAGACGCGCCAAATGTGAATCGACTATTTTGGCGCTTGAAATTCGCCGAATCATTTCCATGAACAAATGCTGCTCAGAATATTGAAGCCCAATAAGTCACACTTTGCTTATATTCAAAAAGTTGAGATTGCTCCTTATGACAGCTAAAAGTTCACCTTGTGGGATGCGATGTTCAGCCAGCTCTCTCCTGAGGGCAAAAAGGCAGCCACAATACAAATGTTTCCAAATGCCTTCAAAGTCCGCCTGATGCCGATCGATTCCAACATGCCTCAATGATAACAGTAGCAGTTTTTTCAGCATCTATAGAGATGAAAACGATATGGAGAAATGGTACGTTCTTGTTGACAGTTTTAACGCAAGGAATACTGTTGGGAAACGAAGATATGGGGCTGGAGTCGGCGAATGTCTGTGAATAAGACTGGGATAGAGTGTCTTGACTGAGTGCAGTCCATCCTTCCAATGATATAGAAGCCTTTTCCTCCATCTTCGCTCCAAATAGCTGCTGTGAACATTGCTGTTCTACTATTTGACGGCAATGGTACTTAAGGAATAATTGTTGCATGGCAGGCTCAATCAATCGTAGCAACACCCTGCTGTCGATTTCTTCGGCAACGGCGTAAAAAACGAGATCTTTAACGGTCAGGCTAAGCATGGAAAGCGGCTGGAGAGCAGTTTCAACTTCAAGCAATAAAGCAGAATTGCAATATATTGGGATGCATTCTGGTCCAACAACTGCGTACTCTGTATCCAGTTTCCAATCAACACTAGTGCCAATAAAGTGCAAAGCAGAAAGACAGCCTGGACTTTTCGGAATACTTTGGTCCCATCGTATCTTGCATAACGAACCATTACATGAAACGTAATCGACTAGAGAAGTCTGACTAGAGAGAGTCATCTCTATTACAGAAGGTACAAATTCTTCTAATAAGCTTCTAATCTCCAGTACGTGCCTCTCATTATGGTGTCCTATATCTATGAACAGAATCACACGCCAGCACAGACTCCAATCAAATGTCCTTATTGCTGCCAATATCAATCCTTCAGAAACCACGCTCAATGATATTGGCTGTTCAGTCAGTGTAATAGACTCATTGCAGATAGAAACATATGAGACATCGGATTGCTTCACGTGCTCACAAAAGGAAAAGCAGACAATCATCCGAGGCAGAAAAATTAAGAAACTCTATTTTGCACAACTTTATCAGTAACGATAGTGCGTGGAATAATCACGTGGTGAAACAACAAGGCCCTTGCCTTTTCTCGCTCCCTTATACACCACTTCCAGAATGTCAAGCAACTCTTGTTTATCTCCCAGCACCCAATTAATCTTGTTGTTATTACCGGTGCCGAGGTCAATGAGCATATGCCGATTACGCCAAAAAATCATAATGGTACACTTGTCGTAGAGTTCGTACATTTTGTTAAAATCGGGCACTTTTTCCTTGTCGACGACGTAGACCTCGCACCAGGATTGGATGCGAGGTGCAATGCTGGCAAGCATTTCGTCCATGAGCATGCACTCGGTATCGTGGTCTCGACCAAAACGAATTAGGACAAGTTTATCTTGCTCGTGTTGCAGGGCTTGGTCCACTTGCCAGCCGTTCTCCAGATGTGTCAACATGTAACTCTATAGACTATTAGGAAGAGCGAGCAGTTTACCATGTTAACGAATCAAAGGAAAACGAATTATTTTAAAGTGATATGAGCATTGCGGATCCGGAGGTAGGCTTGAATTTCCTCCTGAGACAGGCTTTTGATAAAATTGTATACATCAGCATTATGGTATCGAAGTCCAGTAGCCGGATCCGTGTAGGGCGCATGCAATCCAGTAATGTCGCAATACTTTCTCCTTGGCATGAGACTGGGCGGCGCAGTCATGCTCAAATCTACAAATGATAGGAAAACAATGGGTACAGTTAAAATTTTGAAAGATTGGATCGGCGCCGTAATCAGCCTGCATCGTTTCCAGCAATTGTTTCATCGGCTTGATCTTACGCCGTTTGGCTTTGGAGGAGCTACTGGAGTTTTCTGTATTTGTCGAGCTTGTTTCGTCATTGTCAGTTTTTATGCTGGAGCGCCTTGCCTTTGGCGGAGAGACGTTGATAGGAAGGGCAGCCTTTCTCCTCGGTGTCACCATCAGATCCAAGGAATAATATTCTATTAAATAATTATTTCTTAACGACTCGCCGTTCCCAATCAGAGTCTTTGAAGGCATTCAATGGTTCGCTTGCAAACAATTTTCTCCTAGTTAGGTCATTACACGTAGTTTTGGCAACAGGCGCAAAGGCAAGCAAGTCCTTAATCTCTTCATAATATGTTTCCAAGACAAGTCGGAGGGCTTGTGGCACTGACAAATCTTCAGGTATTGGGATCAAGTTGGTGGCAGTGGCCCGGACTTGCTCATCATCATCCGTCAGTCCAAGATAAATAATACGTGCCTTTTGCTGGGTGTCCACAGCTAGAAGGATGGTGGACCGGATGGCTACTAATCGAAGTTGTTCAGAGAGGACATATTCGGTCCAGAAGCCCTCAATAAACGAAATAAGCCATTTTTTCTCATTGAATTGCTTGGCACAGGTTGCGGCCATTGGCAAGGCCTCCTCGATAACGTCTTCATTCAGCCGCTTGTTCTCTAGTAGCTCCTGCAATTCAGTAAATGTCATTTTTTCAAACGTCCTTTCCTCCCGTGATGGGCAAATGCCAAGTACTCGAGCAGCAGCCAGCGAGATGAGCGGGACATTTAAAATTTTCACCATGCTCAAGATATCTTCTGGGATGATCATGCCAGCCTCTCGAAAGCTAGCGAGTGCCTCTAGCAGGCCGTGCAGCATATTCATCTTTGATTGCATGATATTGATTTGAATCCAGGAGAACAAGCGAGCCCTCAACACCTCAGCCTCACAGATGATGGGGAGCAGTCGAGCAGCCATCCGCCTGACCTTGGCAATCTTTAGCCTCAGACAGACTTGCAACAACTCCATCGCAGCAATGTAGAAGGGCCCATGGCGAGCAAAGCCCTGTTCACGGAAGGCCAGTCTTTGGAGGACGGAGAGCAGGGGATAGACGGAGAACTCGACACCAAAATCGGAATTTGAACCTAGGATGAGGGACAGGTCCTGCATGGCCCTTTGAAGGGCAGGAAGGAGCAAGGGCAGGCAGGCGGCAAGGGAGCGGACATCGACCCTGTTCTCCGAGTCAAAGTCGTCACGGGCATGGCGGACCCCGAGGAGACGGTTGAGGAGGACAGTGAAGAGCATCACGCCGCTATTCCGGAGACTCCAGCTGGGGCTGCGGAAGCACCAGAGACAGAGCTCAAAGGACGGCACGGCAAAGGGAAGGATCTCTTCGCTGAGCATGGACTCTTTGAAGAGCTGCCTCAGGATATTGATAGAATGCAGCTGTCTTTCCAAAGGGGCTTCGGCCTCGGTCTCAAAGGGAAAGACGGCCGCCATGACGAGAGATAGCATGCGAGACCGACAATGGCTGTCTTTGGAGGAGCGCACCACGGCAGCAATGCAGATGGGAATGCCGCCACTGCGTCTGGTCGTGCGGATCTCTGGCTGGGTCAGAGCGAGAGGGAGGATCTCCTTCAATAGGGCCACGGGGTCGATGAGCTGACAGACCTGGGTCAAGGGCCCAGCGAGTGCCATGAAGGCCCCCGGATGCCGAATTGCAAAGAGAAGGGCGACCAGATGCTGTGCTAGTGCCTGGAGCCCTTCCTGTCCGTCGACTATTCGGTCTGTCCTTGAGAGCACCGTCGAAATGAGTGCGGAACTCTCCTTGATGGCTCGCCAGCAAAACGACATGACCAACATGGACTCATTCTCTTCAATGCCCTCTTCTGGATACTCTTCCTCTTCTTCCTCGTTGTATTCGCCGAGAAGGGCACCCTCGGGAGAGGGATGAGCAACGGTCACGCTCGCATGCTCGCCAATTCGTCGACAGCACTGCAAGATCCTCATGGCTGTCTCCAAGGAAGGTCTGCTGTCTTGGACCAGATGCCGCAAGAGGAGCATGGCACCCAGGGCTGACGACTTGGTCGCATCCAGGGCAGCGAGCTCTGTCTCAAGCAGACCGAGTGTGTCTTGCAGCAAGCACGGGAGCTGGTCCAGGGCAGCCGCCACACGCAAGAGACGGGCACCGCCATCAATGGCATGGCTCTGTCTGCTCTGGAAGCACTGCTCTCTTGCCCTTGCGACTGACCCAATTGGCGCTCGGACCTGAAGCAAGAGGGAGCAGGCACTGACTCGGATCGAGTCAAAGGTGCTCTCCAGACAGATCTGTTCCAACACCTCCCTCCTTTTCCTGACTAGCCCCAACATGGCCTGGTAATGGGCTTGGAAGAGATCGCTCTGGCAGCCTTCTCGCTGAAACTTGGCCAGCTTGCCTTGCCAGCAGTGTAGCAGCAGACAGAGAAGAGAGAGACAGAGATCGTTCTTGTTGTAATGGCCAGCGCCAAGTGATTCAAGAGACATGCCAACCAGCTCTGAAAGGAAGGAGATTAACAGGTCCAGTTCACTCGAGGGACTCTTGAGCAGTCGATAGAGCCTTCCCAAGAGCGTTTCAAGGAGGATCTTGAAGGCGGAGAGGGTCTGTTGGCGGACGGCAGAGGAGGCAGCCAACTGCATGTCTTCCAAAAAGACGGCCACCTGTCTCTGCAGCCGCTGGGCAAAGGGGCGTTCCAAGGAATAGGAACGACAGAGCACCGCAAACGCCGTCTGTCCCCGCTCCCCGGACCGCAGCGCCGCATCAACCAGGTCCTGATCCAGCTCGGCGTTCTTAACCTGCTCTGCATCCAGCATGGCCAAGTACAGGTCAATGACTTGCTTGCTCCTGCGGGCCTCCAGCTCCTTCAAGAGCGACATTGCCAGATGGGGGAGCCGTTTGAACAGCCGCGGATAGAACGATCGGGCGATCAGTCCGGTTTCGTCGGGGACCGCCCCTATCAGATTGGCCAGATCCGACCCCGAAGAAAAGGGGGAGGCTTTAGAAAGAAGAACGGACACGAGGCAGTCGGCAGCCGCCGCAGACGCCATCTTGTTCTCACTCACCAATTGAAGGAGCGTTCGAGGAAGATCGTCTCTAAAAGGCAATTCAAGGTCAATGACGTCTTTGAGGATGGCGAGGTAGCACTTGCTGTCAGGCTCCATGGCATCCAACACCCTGCTGACCAAGGGAACCAGCTCGGGTTTGGAAAGCGCCTTGCGACAAAACTGCTTCAACTGGAATTGGACTAGATCATCCTTGCTGCAGCATTGGTCCAACAGTATCTCTTCTCCGTTCCCTTCAACAGATCCCAGTCCCAGTCCCAGTCCAAGTCCAAGTCCGAGCTCGAGACACTCAATGCATCTGGCTGCGAAGCCAGGGCCCAGCTCCAGTCCCTTTCGATACAGCTCATGGATCTCGCCTTGAACAACTCCCTCCAGGAGCTGGGCACGAACTCGTCCCAATTCGCGCCACAGCATATTATTCTTCAGCCCATTGATTTTTTCGCTGATGCGGAAACGGAATAGAATCTGCTCGACTTTGATGAACAGCTCGTTCCAAGGAAGGTCATGGCTGCTCATCTCTTGTACTGTCTCCATAAATAACTCGGTGTCAAATGCAGCTCCACAAGGCAACTCGAGTATCGCGCGAAAGATGCCACTCAGCTGCCTTGCATCAAACACATGGGACTCCTTTGCATCCCGCACGGCCTTATTCACGCCCTCCCTCGCGAGGAGTTCCATTTTAAGAAAGAAACGAATTTCGTAAAATGGATCTATTTTATTTACAAAATTAGTGCGAATCGTTGGCGAGACCGGTCATGGTGAACCGACTAGTCCGCGGTGTCCTTGGCACATTGTTCGAGGGAGAGGGGAGGGACACGGTCGGTTCTTCCGAGAGCGGCGACTCTGTCCTGCTCTTTACCTTGACGGTGATCTGGCTGCCCAATGACAGCTGCTTGGGTATCTCGCCGGTAACAGCCGCAATTGGTGAAGATAAGACTGCCTTTTCTTCGTCCAGCGGAACGGCAACCTTCCGTTTCCGCTTCTTCTTTGGAGAACCCTTCTGACTAGACGTCTCGACGATCACAGCCGCACTCTCCAGCATCGACTGGACGATCGGTGCCGTGGCTGCAAGCCAGGCCTGGTGCGACATTGGCCGAATGATCTGGTTGGCCGTCTGCACCGCATGCACGTTGTAGTTCCCCACGGGCGTCTGCAGCTGGGCAATGTCCCGAGGACCCAGCAGTCGAGACTGTGTCCTCGAATAGTATTCGTCAGAAAGGAGGTTAGTCAGCATCGGCCTGGCTTTCCTTTCTCTCTGGCTTTGGACAATTCGGCCCCACCAGTCCAAGCGTAGCTCTATGCTGTCGTCGTCGCTGAGCTCCCCAGTGAGGTCTTCCATGTCCGGTGCAATCATTGCTTCCATTTCCTTTTGCACAGTGCGGGCCAGATCTGCCCCATAATACGGACGACAATGCGGTTGTTGGAGGGAAAGCACAGAGACGGGGATGGCTATCCGAGATTTTTCCTCATCATCGTCACCCCCGTCAACCCCGCGTTTCTTCTTGGCTTCCAGTAGGCTCTGGGCAGCCGTCTTAAAGGTCGGCAAATGGGCAGGCCAGCTGGTCCTGTTGTGTTTGCGCCAGCCATCAACCTGTCTGTACCGCTCAAACAGCTGCTCTTCCAACAGCAGGGCTTCCCGCTTGTACTGGTCGCGACGTACGGCTGCCTGCAGCATCGCCCGGCAAGCCGCCAGGTCATAATGTAGCTTTTTCAGCCGGTCCGTAATCTGTGCATCACTCTTCCGAGTCTTCCGGGGCACCTTGAGCTCTCTCCTCCGAAAACATACATAAGGATCAGAACCCAGCTTGCCCAGGTCTTCGTGCCGCAAGAGATTCAGCAATGCTAGTCCCCGTTCTGCCCGCCTCTTCCGCCAATACTCAATGATGTACTCAATGACTTCGTCTGAAGGCAGCATCGCATTAATCTTCCCATCGCAACGAAGCCGTTCAATTGAAGCACTGCTTACGATCTGCTCGCTCAGTCGATGGGCGGCCTCCTCAAAGCAGTCGATGATTCTTTCAAAAAGCAAGGCATCGAATCCGTCTTGCAGATGTCCCTTTTCTTTCAGCTCTTTCATCAGCGCAAGGTCTCCATCATCAACATTGTAGTGAGGAAAAGCCGATGCTAGTTCGTCAATCGTTGCCAAGTGCTTCCTATAAGCCTTGGGAGCAACTGTCTTTTGTTCTTCGTACAGCTGGCCATAGTCCTCAATCAGGGTGGCCGCTTCCGGGGTTGGAATATAAAAGTGCTGCGTTAAAATACTACCCCTGCTGGTTCCTGAGGGATGCTGCTGCTGTTGGGACAAAAGCGCTTGCTTTAAATGTGTTTCCTAGCAAGAAATAAGACAACATCAATGGTACATCTTCCTCCTCCTTGTCCACTCCCGTGGCCACGGGCTGCACCGGCCGAAGTGGGCTATCAAAGTCCTCTCCATCCTCATACTCATCGTATCGCAGCACCTGAAGCGGCCTCCCATGATCCAACTTTCTGCTCCGAAACTTTGGTTTCTTTTCCATTTCTCCTACAATGATTCAGTGTCAGGTCCCATGGGAAATGCTTACTTGAAATTTTCTTCCCTTCCTAGCCAATCAGAAGCAAGATTACTGCAGGACGCGAGTCGCGTCAAGAAAATCACAGAAAAAAGAGGATAATCAAGAGCTGCCAAGATAAGATCAGCACCGTTAAATAGGGCAACGCTTGCTTCAATTTTCTGGCTTTTCAGAATTCAAAAATAGCAGCAAACGACTGCTAAATAAACCGCCAAAGATAGGGTTAGATGTTTCAAGAGAAACAACAAGATAAGGCGGCCCCTCCAAAGTCTACTTTGATGAACCCGGCGATTGGTCAATTGGAGGTGACCCCGGATTGTTTACTTTTTTGTTGTGCCAAAGAGTCTTCTCTTAAGTCTTGATTGATAACTATCGTGAAGTGACGTTGCCATCTCTCTAATACATGATTTTCAGCAGCATCACTCAATCGCATTAAAACATTGCTCTCAAACTTTGCGAATAGAATACAGTGAGTCTGTGTTAGACAGCAGCAAAATCTAGGTCGCTATCAAAGATTTTATTCGAGAAATGATGTCCAAGGTCTTACATGCCATAGTTGTTGTCACTGAACAGATGATGAGCATGTAGGGTTTATAAAGCTGTTCAGGATCAATTTGAAAATTGACGGAGCAAGAGACATACATAGAGCGAAAAGTTTCATTTCGCTGCATTTCTTCTCGGTCTCAGGGAGTCGTTCCTCCAATGATTTATGCTATATCTTACTTCGTTGATACGAATTAGTAAGCCTGCACAGTATTTGAATTGAAATATGGCACATAATGTAGAAACTGTCTTGATAAGGGTTCATTTCGAACTGCTAAAATCCTCTTTAGCCAAGTCTTCAAATTTTGGACATTAGTGACACAATTTCAGTGACATTGTTGTGCCATCAGTTTTTTCACAGAAAAGTCTGTGAAAATTGGTCCCCAAATGTTTTGCCTAATATTTGGAGCGAATAGCCTAGGATAATACAACCATTAAAATCCCTACGAATTAGAGCAATGGATACTATGCACTCCATCGCTTGAAAGAAATATATTATAGGTTTCTAATGGCTTGCAATTGCTTCACATCATCATCCCAGCGCTCAAGTAGCCCAATTAAAAATGCGATTATGCTATAATGTAGTCAATGTGAACTGTTGTCTTGACACGAGGGACCTCTCGAATTTCTTTTATGCAACGTTTGTTAATCTCTTTGTTAATGGAAGGGTTGAATCGGACAATGAGGGATCCATTTACTAATTATTTGCATAATAAGCTCTGATAGAGTCGCTTCTGGGCAGCAGGAATAGTACTGTTGGTATAAAAATAAGAACAGGTCAATTTTTTGACGTCTCTAATTTGACTTTTAATAACCTTGAAATACGTTTGAGATCTCGGTTTTCCTGTTAGCCAATTTTATGCTCCCAGGACCCATTGTCGGTGCATAGATATGATCAAGAGTTGAATAATAGAAGATAGGGATTTGACCGAGTAGAAGACATCGGGCAATGTTCCGTGGACTATAAGAGGCGACCATCTGATCGATATTTGACAAGGGTGGGATCC
>Ga0105047_10019977_pt1 | contig 10312 bp, 7 predicted proteins | sample MAT04_FD_78384 | JGI IMG/M metagenome (GOLD analysis project Ga0105047, IMG submission 78384) | Freshwater microbial communities from Lake Fryxell liftoff mats and glacier meltwater in Antarctica - MAT-04 (megahit assembly) | ecosystem: Environmental > Aquatic > Freshwater > Ice > Liftoff... | reverse complement strand
TGCGCAGAGTGAGCGCGCGCAAGATGCTAGGCCGCGCCCGCAGCGGCGATCAGCCGCCGCAAGCGGGGATCGCGCCGGTTCGACAGCAATCGCGCGCGGTAGGAAAGGTCGCCAGAAGGCATGCGGTGAATCTAGCATGCCCGGTGAGCCCCTACATCTCTGCAGCGACCTGCATCACTGGCAGCGATGCCAGGGCTGGCTCGTTGGCCGCCGCCGCTGGCGGACGGCCGGGCGCGTCCGCCGGACGATACATCTGGACCAGTTCCGGCACCTCGCGCAGCAGGTGCGCGCGCTCGAGCGCGGCCAACAGGTGCGACTTGATCAGCTGCTGGTTCACCGGCTTGTTCAGGAAACGGAAGATCTGCGCCTGGTTGATCAGTTCGATCATGAGCTGGGAGTCCGAGGCGTTGGTGACCACGATCGACAGGATCTCCGGACGCTCCTGCTTCAATGTCTTCAGCACGGCGATGCCTTCGGCAGCAGCATGTTCGACGTCCATCAGCACGATGGCGATCCGGTTTTGATCGATCTGGCTCATCGCGGTGTCGGCATCCAGCGCGTGACGGATCTCGCACACCCCGGACAGCAGTTCCTTCACCGAGCGCAGCAGCTCGTAGGTCGGGTCGACCACCAGCACGCACAGCTCCTTCCGCGCCTCCGGGTTGACCCGCATCACCCGCCGCTCGCCAACGGTGAGGCCGATCTCCACCGCTTCCTGCACGATCTGCTTGAGGTCGCGGTTGCTCCACGGCTTGTTGATGAAGCGGAAGATCTCGCCCTCGTTGATCGAACCGACGATCGCGTTCAGATCCGAGTATCCGGTCAGCAGCAGCCGCATCGAGGTCGGCGAGGTGATCTTGGCGCGTCGAAGCAGTTCAACGCCAAGCATCTCGGGCATGCGCTGGTCGCTGATGATCGCGTGCATGTGAAACTTCTCGACGAAGCGCAGCGCATGGCTGCAGTTGCTGGTGGCGAATACATGGAAGTCATCGCGAAACAGGGCCTTGAGCGCATTGAGAATCCGTTCCTCGTCATCGACCACCAGCAGCCTTGGCTTGTGTGCCGAGGACAGCGGTGCCGAGGGGGTGACTGGCCCCGCGCTGTTGCTCTCGCCGACCGACCGCGACCCGACGTTGCCAGTCGACTCGCGCAGCAGACGTGCGGCTGCTGAAAGGTTGCGCGTGGTCTCTGCACTGACCTCCTCGGCGCCCTGGGACTGCCCGACCGCGCGCAGGGTGGCGTCGATGCCGCGCTGGAACGCGCGCTGGAACTCGGCAGCGCTCTGGAACCGCTCGCTGGGTTTCTTCGCCAGCGCCTTCATCACCGCCTGGTCGAGCTCGGGCACGATGCGCGGGTCGACCTGTGAAGGTATGGAGACGGTCACCTCCGGGTCCATCACCTGGCGCATCACGAACGCAGTGGTGCCCGAAAACGCCCGCTGTCCGGTGAGAAGCTCGTAGGCCACCGTGCCGGCAGAATAGACGTCGCTCGCCGGGGTGGCCGTATCGCCATTGAGCAGCTCCGGGGCCATGAAGTGTGGCGTGCCCAGCGGCTCGTTGTTGACCACCACCCGGGTCGACTCCACATAGGCGATTCCGAAGTCGGTGACCTTGATCCGGCCGTCGTTGGCGACCAGGATGTTCGCCGGCTTGATGTCCTGGTGGATCACGCCGTTTCGGTGCGCATAGTCGAGTGCCGAGAGCAGCTGCTCCACCACCGAGCCGATCTGCTTCAGGTCGTAGCGGCGGCGTTCGAGCAGGCGCTGGTGCAGCGACTTGCCCTGCACCAGCTCCATCGCGATGTAGGCCAGTTCCTCGTTCTCGCCATAGTCATAGACCTGTACGATGCACGGATGCATCAGCCGCCCGGCCGCCTGCGCTTCGCGCTTGAACCGCTCGAGCACGTTGAGCGCCTGATCGGCATCCAGTGCGCGCTTGATCAGGGCCTTGATCGCCACCGGCCGCTGAATCGTGGGGTCGAACGCGGAGTACACCGTGCCCATGCCGCCCTTGCCGAGGACACCATGCACTTCGAACTTGCCGACTTTGGCGGGTAGCGGGCCGATGGCGCTCATGACTTGGAACTCCGACGAGGAGTGAGAGGAAGCCGGGGTAGGTCCCGGACCGGGGTCCAGGTTCCAGCGGCAGGCTTCATGCAGCGAGTTGGGATGCCGGGGCCAGGGCTGCGGCCGGCGCTGCGGCCAGGGCACCTGCCGCGGCCGTGACACCCGCCCCGGCTTTCGCCCCCGCCTGAAGGGCCGGGAGCAGCACAGTAAACGTCGTGCCCTCACCCAGCCGCGAGTGCACCAGGATCTTGCCGCGGTGCTGGTCGACGATCTTGTACGAGATCGACAGGCCCAGGCCGGTGCCTTTGCCGGCCTCCTTGGTGGTGAAGAACGGGTCGAAGATGCGCGGCAGAACGTCGGGCGGAATGCCCTTGCCGTTGTCGCGTACTTCGATCATCACGCTGTGGCCGACCGCCTTGGTGGTGAGCGTGATCACCCCGCCCGGACCCTCCAGCGCCTGCGCCGCGTTGGTGATCAGGTTGAGGAACACCTGGTTGATCTGCGACCCGGCGCACAGTACCGTCGGCAGCGCGCCGAAGTTCTTCTTGATCTCGACCTGCTTGAGCAGATGGCGGGCGAGCAGCAGGGTACTTTCCACGCCCTGGTTGACATCGAAGCTCTGCACCTTCAGCCGGTCCAGCCGGCTGAAGTCCTTGAGGTTGAGCACGATCTCGGCGATCTGGTCGATGCCATGCAGGCCATCCTGCACCAGGTGGCCGAGCTCGCCCAGGCTGTCCCGGCTGCGCAGCTGCTCCAGGTTGCGGTTGACCATGCCGAACTGGTCGCGCAGCCGGTCTTCCGGCGTATCGGTCGCCTGCAGCATGCGCAGCAATTTGTCGAACTGCTCGACCAGGTCGCGCAGTGTGCTCAGGCGGTCGTCGACCATGCCCAGGTTGTTCTTCACGTAGGCGAGTGGCGTATTGATCTCGTGGGCGACACCGGCCACCATCTGCCCGAGCGAGGACATCTTCTCGGACTGGATCAGCTGGGACTCGGACTGCTGCAGCTCGGACAGGGCCGTGGACAGCGCCTCGGTGCGTTCCAAGACACGCACCTCCAGCGATTCGTTGACATCCTGCAGGTCATCGTTGACCTTGTTCAGCAGGCGATAGCTCTGCGCAAGCCGCCAGCCGGCGAAGGCAAGCAGCCCGAGCAGTGCCACGGCGTACCAGATCAGCACCGTGCGGTAGACCTGCTGTTCGGCAGCTGCCGCCCTCAGTTCGCCCTCGAAGCCGTTGATCACCCCGTCAAGTTCGCTGCCGGCAGTCGACTGTGCCAGCACACCGAGCAGTTCGGCGGACAGCTGCTTGCGGCCGACCACCTCCCGACCCAGTTTGACCAGCGTGTCGCGCGCGTTGAAGAAGCGCGCCGACACCAGGTCGGGGCGTGCGTCGGCGATCGCGGTGAGCGCCTCGTTGATTCTGCGCGCGCGGGGCAGGGAGCCGTCGACCGAATAGGCGACCAGTTCGGCCGCCGCCTGGGTCGCCAGCCGGTCCAGGTTGATCAGGTCGCGCTGGCCGCCGAGGTCGTTCGGGCGCGCGCCGCGGAGGGCCGCGGTGTACTCGGTTGCGGCTGCCTGTACCAGGGGCAGGTTGACCGTCACGAAGTTGGTCTCGGCCAGGAAGCTCACGGTCACCGCGTTCTTCTCCTGGAACGAGCCGACCATGTCCGGCAGCTTCTCCGCCAGCGTGTCCGACGGGACCGCCCGGGCCGACTGCTGCATTGCCCGCAGTGTCTTGCCGACCGTGGGCACCAGGTTCACCGCCGCTTCATAGCCCTGGCCACTGTCGGTGGTGGCGCGCAACAGGATGGTGTCCCAGCGCGCTTCCAGTTCCTTCAGTCCCCGCAACTGGCCACTGAGTTCGACCACCGCCCGCTCGTCGATCGGCCGCGTCTTCCAGTAGACGAACGCCAGCGCGCCGAGCAGGAACAACGTCACCCCGCCGATCAGGGCGAAACGAAGCCATTGCCCGGCGGCGGCAGGCAGTCGTGGGGTGCGGAAAGCGGGACGGTTAAGGGCGAGTCTGATCACGGCCAAGCAGACCTCTCGGAATCAGGATGAAGTAACGGTCGCCGCGAGACATACTTTAGGCGGCCGCGACCTGGGTACAATCCACGAAACCGGTTCAGGAAACCGGGCCAAGTAGCTTAGGTTACAAGAAAAGTCCCGTCCAGCGCGATCCGGCAGCGGGAGCCGGCGGCATGGTCCGGCGGCATGACGGATGCGCGTCGGAATCCGACTCGCGCTTACCCACGCCCACCTTCGCCTGCGATCGTTGCGCCGCGGCCTCAGCCCACCGCCGGTCGGCTCATTCGCCCAGGTAGGCCTGGCGGACCCGATCGCTTGTCAGCAGGTCGGCGGCCTCGCCTGACAGGGTGATCCGGCCGCTATCCATCACGTAGGCTCGGCTGGCCAGTTCCAGCGCGGCGCGGGCGTTCTGCTCGACCAGCAGGATCGACACCCGCTCGGCGGCCACCGAACGTATGGTCGCGAAGATGCGCCCGGTGATCAACGGCGCCAGCCCCATGCTCGGCTCGTCGAGCAGCAGCAGGCGCGGTCTGGCCATCAGTGCCCGCGCGATCGCCAGCATCTGCTGTTCGCCGCCGGACAGGGTGCCAGCGAGCTGGGTACGGCGTTCGGCCAGCCGGGGGAACAGCGAGTAGCTGCGCTCCAGGTCCGCGCGCACGCCGGCGGGGTCCCGCCGCAGATAGGCCCCCAGATCGAGGTTCTCCGCCACCGTGAGCCGGGAGAAGACGCCGCGGCCTTCCGGCACCAGGCTCACGCCGCGTCCGACCCGCTGGTGTACTGGCAGCGCGGTGATGTCCTCGCCATCGAGCAGGATGCTGCCGGCGCTCGGCGCCATCGCGCCAGCAATGCCCTTGAGAGTGGTGGTTTTGCCAGCGCCGTTGGCGCCGATGATCGCCACCAGTTCGCCCGCGCCAACCTCCAGGTCGACCCCGCGCACCGCGCTGATCGCACCGTAGGCGAGCTCGAGCGCCTGCACCTTGAGCATCAGGGCGCAGGCCCGGCCGCTGGCGAGCCCGCGACCGGCGTACCCAGATAGGCTTCGATCACTGCTGGATCGCATTTCACCAGCGCCGGCGGTCCCTCGGCGATCAGCCGTCCGTAGTCGAGCACGGCGATCCGGTCGCATAGCCCCATCACCAGCCGCACATCATGCTCGATCAGCAACACGGTGGTGCCCGAGTTGCGGATACTCACGATCAGTTCCCGCAGCGAGGCGGTCTCGGCCGCGTTCATGCCCGCTGCGGGCTCGTCCAGCGCCAGCAGCCGGGGCGCGCACGCAAGGGCGCGGGCGATCTCCAGCCGCCGTTGCAGTCCGTACGGCAGGCTGCCGGCCGGCTGGTCGGCATGGGCGGCGACGCCGACCTGCTCGAGCAGGGCGTGCGCCCGCCCTTCGATCCGCGCCTCCTCCGCGCGTGCCCCGGGGGTGCGAAACACGGCACCGACCACGCCGGCCCGGCTGCGCGAATGCATGCCGACCATCACGTTTTCCAGCGCGCTCATCTGGTGGAACAGCCGGATGTTCTGAAAGGTGCGCGCCACGCCGAGTTCGACCACCCGGTGCACCGGTTCGCCAGTCAGGCGCACGCCCTCGAGCAGGCAGTCGCCATGATCCGGCGCGACGAAGCCGGTGATCACGTTGAACAGCGTGGTCTTGCCGGCGCCGTTCGGGCCGATCACCCCGTACACCGTCCCCCGGGGCACCTCGATCGATACGTCGGCCAGCGCCTGCACGCCACCGAAGGTCTTGCGCACCGACCGCACGGCGAGCATCGGGCCTGCCGCGGGCGCGGTCCGGACGTGGTCCGCGTTGTTCGCGTTGTCCGCGGCGTCTGCGCCGTCTGCGTTCTCTGGTCGGGCGCTCAACCCGGCGGCTCCGCAGCACCCGGGCGGCCGAGTTCCCGCCGCCGGATTGGCGATGGCCACAGACCCGCGGGACGCAGGCGCATCACCAGCACCAGCGCCAGCCCGAACAGCAACAGTCGAAGATCGGAGGGCTCGACATGGATCTGGCCGAACAGCCAGCGCTGAAGCGGTCCGATGTAGCGCAGCGCCTCAGGCAGCGCAACCAGAATGGCAGCCCCGAGAATCACGCCCCGGATATGGCCCATACCGCCGAGCACCACCATGCACAGGATCATTATCGACTCGGTCAGGCCGAAGCTCTCCGGACTGACGAAGCCCTGAAAGCTCGCGTAAAGGCTGCCCGCGATGCCACCGAAACTCGCGCCCATCGCGAAGGCGAGCAACTTCAGGTTGTGGGTGTTCACGCCCGAGGCTTTTGCCGCCAGCTCGTCCTCGCGGATCGCCGCCCAGGCCCGGCCAACGCGCGAATGCTGCAGCCGGGCCGAGATCAGGATGATCAGCAAGGTGAGCGCGAGAAACAGATAGTAGTAGTTGTACAGCGACGGGAAGCTGAGCGGCCCGATCGTCTGTGTCTTGGCCATCGACACCCCGGCGATCTCGATCGGGCGGATCAGGGTGATGCCCTGCGGGCCGTTGGTCAGGTTGAACGGCGCGTTCAGGTTGTTGAGGAAGATGCGGATGATCTCGCCGAAGCCCAGGGTGACGATGGCGAGATAGTCGCCGCGCAGCTTCAGGGTGGGCGCGCCGAGCAGCACGCCGAACAGGCCGGCCACCAGCGCGGCCGCGGGCAGCAGCAGCCAGAACGGCAGATGCAGGCCGAAGTGCGGCGAGGCACACAGCGCATAGAGGTAGGCACCGACCGCGAAGAATGCGACATAGCCCAGGTCGAGCAGCCCGGCATAGCCGACCACGATGTTCAGGCCGAGCGCGAGCATCGTGTACAGCAGCACCAGGTCGAGCACGCGTACCCAGGCACGGCCCAGAAGGGCGTCCACCAGGAACGGTGCGAGCAGCAGCGCGGCGATGCCGAGCACGACGAGCACGCTGCGTGCGAGTGGGTTGCGTCCGGGCTGCCCGATCAGACGCTGTGCCTGCTTAAGCACGCTCAGGCACGCTTATGCACGTCGCGCATTCACGTCGCGCGCTCACATCGCTCAGGCACGTCGATTGTGCACGTCGCTTTTGCACGTTCAAGCACGCTCCGCCACCCGTTCCCCGAGCAGCCCCGAGGGCCTGAACACGAGCACCAGGATCAGCACCGCGAAGGCGAATACGTCCTGGTAGTGGCTGCCCAGCAGGCCACCGGTCAAGGCGCCGATATAGCCGGCGCCGAGTGCTTCGATGAGGCCCAGTGCGAGGCCGCCCAGCATCGCCCCTGACACGTTGCCGATGCCCCCGAGTACTGCCGCAGTGAACGCCTTGAGCCCGAGCATGAAGCCCATGTGGTAGTGCGCCTGGCCATAGTAGCCGGCGACCATGATCCCGGCCACCGCCGCCAGGGCAGAGCCGATCATGAAGGTGAACATGATGATCCGGTTCACGTCGACCCCCATCAACCCGGCCAGTGCCGGGCTCTGCGCCGTCGCCCGCATCGCCCGCCCGAGCCGGGTCCGATGGATCAGCACCAGCAGCAGCGACATCAGCGATACGGTGAGCATGACGATCATGATCTGGGTGCCGGTGATGGTGGCACCCAGCACTGGCAGCGGGTCATTGGGCAGCAGCGGCGGAAACGAGATGTACTGCCGTCCCCAGACGATCATCGCCAGGTTCTGCAGCACGATCGACATGCCGATCGCGGTGATCAGCGCGGTGAGCCTCGGCGCGTCGCGCAGTGGCCGGTAGGCGACCCGCTCCAGCAGTGCGCCCAGCAGCATGCACGCAGGAATGGCGACCGCCATGCCGGCCAGCACCACCAGCGGGCCGGGCAGGCCGCTGGCGGTACCGATCGCCATGATCGCCCAGATGCCCACCATCGCCCCGATCATCACCACCTCGCCGTGCGCGAAGTTGATCAGCCCCAGGATGCCGTAGACCATGGTGTAGCCGAGCGCGACCAGGGCATAGATGCTGCCGAGCACGACACCGTTGATCAACTGCTGGACGAAGATATCTATCGGCTTGGGCTCCGGAAACGACAGGGCAGGGTCATGGCAGGGACCAGGCTGGCTAGGGGACAGACCCTGAGGGTCTGTCCCCACACTCGCACCTGAACATGTAGAAACGCCACCGGTGACACGGCTAGCAAACCGTGTGCCGGTGGCGCTGAAGCCGCCGAAAACCGCGCGCGTGGGCGGGCGGTTACTTCCCTGGCGCGGCCGCTGGAGCAACTGCCGGAGCAACCGCCGGAGCAGCCGTCGGAGCAGCCGCCGGAGCCGGCGCGTCGGCCGGTTTGGCCGGGTCGCCAGCCGGCGACGGGCCCGCTGCTGGTGCAGGTGCGACCTGCGCGCCACCAATGGTCTCGAGCACTTGCCAGGCGGCACCTTTCACCGCGTACAGGGTCACGCCACCGGTCTTGATGTCACCTTTCTCGTCGAACGAAATGGTGCCGGTGACGCCTTGGCGCTCAATTTTTGCCAGCGCATCGAGAATCTTCGCCGGCTCGGTCGAGTTTGCCGCCTTCATCGCGTCGATGATCGTCCAGGTGGCGTCATAGGCGAACGGGGCATAGATCTGGATCTCGCCGAACTTTGCCTTGAACTTCTCGGCGAACTTCTCGCCGCCAGGCATCTTGTCGACTGGCAGACCCGGCGAGGAGGCGATCACGCCCTCGCCAGCCGCGCCGGCCAGCTTGATGAACTGGGCGCTCTGCGCGCCGTCACCGCCGAGCAGTTGCGAGGTCACCTTCAGCGTACGCACCTGCTCGGCCATCGGGCCGAACTGGGCGTCCATGCCGCCGTAGAACAGCAGGTCGGGCTTCTTGCCCCGGATCGTGGTCAGGATCGCGCGAAAGTCAGTCGCCTTGTCAGTCGTGTACTCACGGCCGACCGGCACCACGCCGGCAGCCTTGACTGCCTTCTCGAACTCGTCCGCCAGCCCCTGCCCGTAGGCGGTCCGGTCGTCGATGATCGCAATGCGCTTGCCGCCCATCTGCTTCACCGCATACTCGCCGAGCACCTTGCCCTGCTGCAGATCGTTGGCGATCACCCGGAACGCGGTCTTGAAGCCCTGCGCGGTGTAGGTCACCGCGGTTGCCGACGGTGACACCTGCGGGATGCCGGCGTCGTTGTAGATCTTCGAGGCAGGAATGCTCGCGCCCGAGTTCATGTGACCGACCACCGCCGCCACCTTCTTGTCGACGAACGACTGCGCGACCACTGTGGCCTTGGTACCGGAAGCCTCGTCGTCTTCGGCGACCAGTTCGAACTTGATCCGGTTGCCGCCGATCACGATGTTGGCCGCATTGGCTTCCTCGATGGCGAGCCGGGCGCCGTTCTCGACATCCTTGCCCAGGTGCGCCTGCGGCCCGGTCAGCGGTGCGGCCACGCCGATACGGACGGTGACTTCAGGCGGCGGTTTGGGGGCTTCGGCGACCGGCTTGGGGGGTTCTTCCTTGCTGCAGCCAGCGACGATCAGCGCCGCGGTGGCGATGAGTGCGAGCGATCTGCCCGCGCGTTGAAACAGGTGGGCCATCGTGTTCTCCATTGCTGGGCTGGGGGGAACCCTGGGGGGCTGTGACGGTTGCACTCGATCGCCATTATCGCCGACCCGCCCTGAACGCGTATCGTCGATGAGGCGAAGACGATCAAACGAAAAAAACAAACAGACACGAACAAACAAAAGCCGGCCACTGGGGCCGGCTCGGTTCAAGTTACTTCACGATCACCTGCAGCTGTCACCTGCACCCGATCACTTGTAGGTCAGGATGTAGCGGACCATGGTGCGGATGTCGGCCTGCGGGCTGTGTTTGTGGGGCGGCATCGGGATCGGTCCCCAGATACCACCACCGCCATTGAGCACATGGCCGACCAGCTTGTCCTCGGCGCCCTTGACGTTGCGGTACTTGTTGGCGACATCCAGATGGGCCGGCCCGACCAACTTCTTGTCGACCGCATGGCACGCAAGACACCCGCTCTTTGCGAGAAGGTCTTTGCCAGCGGTTGCACTGGCTGGTGCGGCTGGTGCGGCAGGGGCCTTGGCCTGTGCGAAGACGCCGCCGACCATGCCTGCCGACAGTAGTGTGGCAAACGTGAGCGTTCGAAACAATTTCATCGTGTTCTCCCTGAAATATCCGAAATAAGTATAGCCGACCGTCTGCGGCTTGCGAGCCGTGTTGACTCTGTTTGACCGGGGTACCGCCACCAACGCAGCCACTGGCGCTGCCGTTGACTTTGCGTTCGGCTGCGCTGCCTGTC
>Ga0105047_10019976_pt1 | contig 10312 bp, 9 predicted proteins | sample MAT04_FD_78384 | JGI IMG/M metagenome (GOLD analysis project Ga0105047, IMG submission 78384) | Freshwater microbial communities from Lake Fryxell liftoff mats and glacier meltwater in Antarctica - MAT-04 (megahit assembly) | ecosystem: Environmental > Aquatic > Freshwater > Ice > Liftoff... | reverse complement strand
CAGTACCCGCATTCCCGGCGGCAGCAGCGGCGGCAGCGCGGCGTGCGTGGCCGCGTGCGAGGCCCCCGTGTCGCTCGGCACCGACACCGGCGGCAGCATCCGCCAGCCGGCGGCCCTGTGCGGCATCGTCGGGGTGAAGCCGACTTACGGGCGGGTGTCGCGGTACGGACTGATCGCCTTCGCCAGCAGTCTGGATCAAGTCGGCCCGTTCTCCCACGACGTGGCCGACGCCGCGCTGATGATGGAAGTGATCGCCGGGTGGGACAAGCGGGACAGCACCTGCGTGGACGCCCCCGTGCCGCAATACACGAAGTCGCTCAACGACCCGATCAAGGGGTTGCGTATTGGCATTCCGAAGGAGTTCTTCGACTCCGGGCTGGATTCGGAAGTGGAGAAGTTGATCCGCGACGCGCTGAAAGAGTACGAAAAGCAGGGGGCGAAGTTGGTGGACGTGAGCCTGCCGCACGGGGCGCAATACGCGGTGGCGGTGTATTACATCGTCGCCACGGCCGAATGTAGCAGCAACCTGGCGCGGTTCGACGGGATGCATTACGGGCACCGCACCAAGCAGAAGGCGGACCTGATCGCCACATACAGCAAGAGCCGGGGCGAGGGCTTCGGCCGCGAGGTACAGCGCCGCATCATGCTCGGCACTTATGCACTGAGCAGCGGGTATAAGGATGCGTATTATCTGAAGGCGCTGAAAGTCCGGCGCAAGATCAAGGACGAGTTCGACGAGGCGTTTAAAGTGTGCGATGTCATCATGGGTCCGACCTCGCCGACGCCGGCCTTTAAGTTCGGCGAGAAGGCGGATAACCCGCTGGCGATGTATTTAAGCGACATCTACACGATCAGTTGCAACTTGGCCGGCATCGCGGGCATGAGCATCCCGTGCGGGTTCACGGCGGGCAACCTGCCGGTCGGCCTGCAACTGCTGTCGCCGCCGTTCGACGAGGACCGCATGTTCCGCATCGCCCGAATGTACGAGTCCGCCACCGACTGGCACACCCAGCGGGTGGGGGTGTAGAATCGGGACATGAGCGACACCGAACTCACCGCCAAACTGGACGGACTCCGCGAACTGCCCCACGAAACGGAATGGGTGGAGTTTAAACAGAACTACGCAAACACCGAAGACATCGGGCAATACCTCTCCGCCCTCTCAAATGCGGCGGCGCTACACGGACAAGCCCGCGCCTTCATCGTTTGGGGAGTCGAGGACGGCACGCATCGCGTGGTCGGGACCAGTTTCAAGCCGCGAGCGACGAAGGGGCAAGGGAACGAGGATTTGGAACCGTGGCTCGCGCGTGGGTTGACTCCGCGAGTGGACTTCACGATCCACGAATTCGACTGCCACGGGTTTCGCGTCGTGTTGTTTGAAATCCAAGCCGCGCAGACTGCCCCGACCCGGTTCAAGGACGACGAGTTCATCCGAGTCGGGAGCCACAAGCGGCGGTTGAAGGAGCATGTCGATAAGGAACGGAAACTCTGGCAACTGTTCAACACCACCGGGTTTGAAGTCGGGATCGCGGCGGTCGGCCTTTCCGAGGATGGCGTTCTGGATCGCCTCGATTACTCGGCCTACTTCACGCGGACCAACCAGCGGTTGCCAGAATCGAAGGGCGGCATCCTCGCGCGCCTCGCGGACGAGTCGCTCGTCGTTCCGCAAGTCCTCGGTCGATACGACATCACGAACTTGGGGGCCATCCTGTTCGCCCGCGACCTGTCCGTCTTCGGTGGACTTGGCCGCAAGGCGCTCCGCGTCATCCGCTACACCGGCAGCGGCCGCCTCATCACCGAGCGGGAGTGGACCGACTCGGCGAGCCGGGCCGGCTACGCAGCCGGTTTCGAGTCCTTCACCGGTTACGTCAGCGCGTTACTGCCTGAGAACGAACACATCGAGCAAGCGCTCCGCAAGTCGGTTCGGATTTATCCTGACATCGCGGTTCGGGAGTTGCTCGCCAACACCTTGATCCACCAGGATTTCTCCGCGACCGGGGCCGGCCCGATGGTCGAGATCTTCGACGACCGCATCGAGTTCACGAACCCCGGCGAACCGCTCGTCGAACCGGATCGGTTCATCGACATGCCGCCCCGGTCGCGGAACGAGGGACTGGCCGCATTCATGCGGCGGGTCAACATCTGCGAGGAGCGCGGGTCGGGCATCGACAAAGTGATCGCCGAAATCGAGTTGTATCAACTTCCACCGCCCGACTTCCGCCGGCCACCCGGATCGACCAGGGTCTTCCTCTACGCCCCCCGGACCTTCGCGGAGTTGGAGTCCGCCGAGCGAATTCGGGCCTGTTACCAGCACTGCGTACTTCGCTACGTCGGTAACGAACAGATGACGAACGCTTCGCTGCGCAACCGCCTCGCCATTTCCGATAAGAACTACTCGATGGCCTCGCGGGTGATCGCGGACACCGTGAAATCCAAACTCGTCAAGGCGCACACTCGTGGCAAAAGTCCGACTTACATCCCCCATTGGGCGTGAGCATGTGACCGGCATGTGACTGGGAACGTCGCGAGAGGGTGAACAATGGCTAATCTCGCACCAAACCAGTTTTCAATTTAGTTTATACGGAGAATTCGAGCCACTAAATAGCCACTTTCAACCTTTTGGCGGCTTCCGAGCATGTGACTGGCATGTGCCAAAGGCTTCTTCCCGTGGCCGTTTCGCCGTGCGCCGTGGTACAATCCCCTCATGGTTGCCACGCTCCCACTTCACGGTTCCACCGGCCACCGGCTGTTCACCGTCGCCGACCTCGCCGCGCTGCCGACTTCGCTCCCGTCCGGAGACGTGCGGTACGAACTCGACGACGGAAAACTCATCACCATGTCCCCACCGTCCGACACCCACGGCCGCCGGCAAAACCTGATCGGGTATTACCTCACCCAAGCCGAGTTCGCCGGTTTGGGTGAGGCACGGAGCGAAGTCGGGATCATCCTGCGGCGGAACCCGGATCGGGTGGTGGGAGCGGATGCCGCGTTCGTCTTGACGCAATCGCTGCCGGTGACGCGGTCGCCCGAAGGGTACCTGGAAACGATCCCGGAGATCGTCGTCGAGATTCGCAGCAAGAACGACACGAACCCGGAGATCGCGGCGAAGAACGACGAATATTTCCGGGCCGGCGTCGTGGAAGTGTGGGTCATCGACCCGACCGCCCGCACCGCCGCCGTCTGCCGGGCGAATCAGTCCGTCACCGTCTACCCCGACACCGGCACCCTCGTCTCCCCGCTGCTGCCCGGCTGGTCCGTCCCCGTGGCGAACCTGTTCTTGGGGTCGTGACGGGGTTGGTTTTCCGCGAGTGCCGTCGCCGCACTAAGCCCCTCGCAGTTCCTCGCGCCGGCCGTTCGGTTCCGTGAACGTGACGACGCTCCCCTTGCGTAGTTTGTTTGGGAAGACGATTAAGTTCCGTTTCGTGGCGTCCCGTGCCGAAAAAGTGATAACGCCTTCGAGACCGCGAACCCGGTGTAGCGCCTCGCCGAGTCTCTGCGTGGGTGCCACCGGCCACGCCGGGGAGGGGCGAGGTCGCCCGATCCACCGCAACCGATAGCCGTCCCAATCGCCGGTCAACTCCTGAATCGTCACCCGAATCAACCGCCGCTCGCTCGGTCGCGTCAGATCGACCACGCCGAACAGCGTGACGGAGACGCTCACGGTCGCCCAGTGGCTCACGCGACCCGGTGCGGGTGCCGCCGCCCGGTGGGGCGAGCCGAGCATCGCGCCCACTTCGTACAGCGCGGTGACGGGGTCTTCGGTCAAGTACAGAATTGGAAATCCCGGACGGCCGGGGGCGGCGTAGTTGAACCGACCGGGAATGGTCACGGTGTGCGACACGGCCAACGGCGTGCCGAGGAAGGCGGTTCGGATGGCCCGGAACCAGCCGCGCGACATCGGCCGACGGGTCAGGCGTCGGGCGTTTCTCACGTTCACGACGTGTACCCGTGTTTGACCGCGCGGAGCAAGTCGCGCAAGACGGCCTCGTCCGGTTGACCGACGAACGACTCCGGCGTTCGCCCGGCCAGACGCGGGTTCGGGATGACGCGCCAGTCGTCCGGTTCGGGGACGACCTCGCGCAACAGTTGTTCGACCGGCACCGTCTCGTCCGGGTCGCCGGTGGTCGTCCGGGGGATGGTCAGCGCGATCACGGCAACTCCTCCGAATGGCGGGTGTGACGGCTATTTTACCCAAAACGGGTCAATCCCACCAGAACGTCCAGTAGTGCGCGGTTCGGGCGGCCTCAACCCAATCGTCATTCACTGGCCGCTCGAACGGATACTCCTCGGCGAAGTACCGAATCTCCTTGCCAAGCCTCTCGGCATCGCGCCTGGTCCGAGGCGGGCGCGGGACGAACAACTCGTACCAGTCGAACCCCATCGACACCACCTCGGCCCCGTAGCGAGTGTGCCACTCGCGCAGCATGGAAAGTTGTTCGTCCGGCCAAGGGCAATCGTTCCACCCACCAAACCGTTGATACGCGAATACTTGCCACGGCACGGTTGTCGGTACGAGGACGACCTCGGCGTGCGGCACGATTGGATAGTCGGAAGGACCGTAGGACACCCGGACGCAACGGTAGGGTCCTTCCGGCGAGAACAGCGCGGGGAGGTCCGGTGTACTGACTGGTAGGTCTTCGTCGGCAAACTCCAAATCGGGCGACGGTCGCGGTTTCGAGTTCGCGTTGCGAAACTGCCACGGAATCGGTGGAACGGCGTCGGCGTCGGCGATGAGTTTCCTTGCCTCGGCGAAATAGGCCCCGGCGTCCGCGAGAGCCACGGCCGTTCCAGCGGCTTCCGCTTCATCCCAATGGAGTGGCACGACCTTCTTGGATCGGATGACCGCACGGAATCCGAGTTCGTCCGCCAGTTCACGCAGACGCAGCCACGCCCGCAGCGCCTGATCGCCGGGCAGCAGCAACCGCGAGCTGGCGATCTGTTCTGGAATCACGAAGGCACAGAGGCACTTTTCGACCGCAACACCCAAGCTCCGAAGATGCTGTTCAAAAGCCGCGTGGCGATACAAAACCGGGGCCGGTGGGCCTTCATCAACTGGGGCTGAAAAGGTTGTTCCCACGGCGGGCGGCGGGTCGCATTCGTCATCTTCAACGATTGTAATCCCAGCGGCTTCAAGGCGGTCGCACAAGTCCGCGAGTTGCTCGGGTTCGGCGACATTGGGAAACGCCGCGTTGACCTCATCGAACGTCAGCGCGCCCGTGATTTGGCCACGGGCGATCAGTTCGGCGAGTTTGGCTTCGTCCACGATCAGCCCCAATGGGTCGCGTTCGCTGAAACAACGAACGACCGGATCAGATCTGACAGAGCGGCCATTCCAAACACCAACACCTTGACATTCAATAAGCGTGCTTCTGCTTCTTGAACAGCATCGTCACCACCGTCAGCCCCAGGATGCGCAGGTCGAACAGCGGGTTCCAGTGGGTGATGTAGTACAGGTCGAATTGCACCCGCCGGCGGAGCGACGAGTTGCCGCGCCAGCCGTTCACTTGCGCCCACCCGGTCATCCCGCACTTGACCGCGTGCCGGGACATGTAGTTCGGAATGCTCTTCTGGAACTGCTCGACGAACACCGGCCGCTCCGGTCGCGGGCCGACCAGGCTCATCTGCCCCCACAGCACGTTGAACAGTTGCGGCAACTCGTCCAGGTTGGTCGCCCGGAGGAACCGGCCGACGCGGGTGACGCGGGGGTCGCCCTTCTCCGCCATCCTCGGCCCGGCGGCCTCGGCGTCCGACCGCATGGAGCGGAACTTGAGCATCGGGAACGCTTCGCCGTTCAACGAACACCGCACCTGCCGGTAGAACACCGGGCCGTTGCTGGACCACTTCACCAGCGCCGCGATGAGCAGCAGAAACGGCGACAGCAGGACGATCGCGACCACCGACAGGAACATGTCCATCGCCCGCTTGACGATCACGTTGATCCCGTGGTACGGGCTTTCGCGGAGGCCGATGAACGTCATCCCGTGGACGGAACTCGTGGTGAACGTCAGGGTCGTGAGGGCCGGCACGTCGGCCACCAGTCGCACGTCCACGAGGGTTTGAGACAGCAGGTCGAACACCCGGCGGACGTCGGCGTAGCGGTTCATCGGCAGCGAGATGAAGACGTGTTCGATGTGGTGCTTTTCGACCAGCATGGGCAGGTCGGTGATGGGGCCGACGACCGGGATGTCCGAATGCTTCTGGTGCGTGGCCGGGTCGTCCTCGACATACGCCACCGTCTGAATGCCGCTCCAGGAGGCGTCGGCCAACGACTGCGCGGTGCGGCGGGCGAGGCGGCCGGTGCCGATGACGAGCGCGTGACTCTGGTTGTAGCCTTTCGCCCGCAGACGGCCGACGGCGAACCAGGTCAGCCGGCGGGCGGTCAGGATGCCGACCAGGGAGAAGCCGGCGAACAGCGCGTAGGCGATCCGCGACTCGTACTGGTAGCGGAGGGCGAACGCGATGCTGGCCGTCAGGAGTGCCGTGAGGGCGACGCCTTGACCGACCGACGCGGCTTCTTCCCGCAGGCGGGTGAGGCGGTGAACCTCGTACATGCTCGCGTGGCGGAAACAGACCAGCGCCACCAGCACCAATAGCGGCAAGGCGCGGACGCACACGCTGAACGCCGTGTGGTCCGGGTGGAACAGGGGGATCAGGCCGGAATTGAACCGCACCCAGTACGCGCCGAGCCACGCCAGGATGGTGACGGCCACGTCCCACACCAGGAACCAGAGGCGGAGCGGTTGGGAACTGCGGTGAACCATGTGGGGACGCCCGCCGGCGGCCGGCTAACATGAAGGACGACGAGCCAATGGAGCCAGTTTGCCGAAACCGTCCCGATTCCGCAACCCGAACCGCCCGGTGCCCGATGCCGCCGCTCACCGCCGACCAACTGCTGGCCCGCCTGTACGCCCTCCGCAAGGACTACGCCGACGACCCGGAGGACGACACCTTCCGGGCGCTGGACGCGGCCTTCCTGTTCATCAGTTACAACATGGCCGGGTTCAAGGAGTACGTCAAAGAGGCGGCCGCGAAGACGGGGCCGGACTGACCGCCGGGAGATCGGGCCGTTCTTCGCCCGTCCCTTCCCGACCCGCCCGCTGCCACAATAGAATGCCGGAAACCCGTCCGCCGTTCCCTTCCCCGGAGCCTCTCTCATGGCCCTCGACCTGTCCCAAGACCAGAAGACCACCGGGGCGGCGAACTTCGCCCAGGCGGCCGGCGACCTCGCCCACCAGGCCAACCCGAACGACCCGACCCGCCGCACCTTCCTGAAGACGGCCGCCGCCACCGGCGCGGTGCTGCCCGTGTCGGCCGCCGTGTACTTCGGGTACGACCAGTGGAAGGGGCTGAGCTACAACCCCGTCCGCACCGCCATCATCGGCACCGGCGACGAGGGCGGGGTGCTCATCGGCGAGCACAACCCGGAGTTCACCCAGATCGTGGCGACGTGCGACATCCGCCCGTACAACCAGGAGCGCATCTTCACCGGCGACACCGGCCCGGACGGGAAGTGGAACGGCAAGTCCCCCCGCAAGGGGCTGAACCACATCTACGGCGAGGACAAGGCGAGGGGCATCCGCCAGTTCGCGACGGTCGCCGACCTGCTCAAGGCCAAGGACGAACTGAAGCTGGAAGCGGTCATCATCGCCACCCCGCTGGTCACGCACCACGACGTCGCCATTCAGTGCATGGACGCCGGCCTGCACGTGCTGTGCGAGAAGCTGATGGCCCGGCGGATCGAGTACTGCAAGCGGATGATCACCGCCGCCAAGAAGAACGGCGTCATCCTGAGCATCGGCCACCAGCGGCACTACTCCATGCTGTACGCGCACGCCCTGGAGGTGGTGAACGCCGGGGTGCTCGGCGAGGTGACGCACATCCGCGCCCTGTGGCACCGGAACAACTCGTGGCCGTTCACCCCGAAGACGAGCGGCCCGGCCACCGTCCCCGGCACCGACCCGTACTACCGCGACGGCTGGTGCCCGCCCATCTACCAGATGGACGCCGAGAAGGTCACGCCCGACCTGCTCAAGGGGATCACCTTCAACGGGCCGGACGGCGAGCCGCAACAGTGCTTCGACGACCTCGAACACCTGGTCCGGTGGCGGCTGTACGACAAGCCGGGCGGCGGGCTGATGGCCGAACTCGGCAGCCACCAACTGGACGCCGCCAGCATCTTCCTGGGCAAGGTGAAGCCGCTGTCGGTGCAAGGCGTCGGCGGCAAGTTCTTCTACCGCAAGAACCGCAACGACCGCGAGTCGGACGACAGCGTGTTCGTCACCTACGAGTTCCCCGGCGCGAAGCACCCGAAGGCCGGCAACGGCGGTACCGACGACAAGGACATCGTCGTCGTGACGTACTCGTCCATCAACACCAACAGCTTCGAGTCCTACGGCGAGTGCCTGATGGGCAGCCGCGGCACCCTCATCGTCGAGATGGAAGGGGACGCGTACCTGTTCAAGGAGAGCCAGCCGGGCAAGGCGAACAGCGGCGGCAAGGGGACGAATGTGACCGTCACTGGCAAGCCCGGCGGTGCCCCGGTCCTGGAGGCGGCCAGCACTTGGGGCGGGCCGGCCAGCTCGGCCGTGGTGAAGACCGGCAACACCACCGGTTGGGGGTCGCTCAGCCGCGGCTACCGCGAGGAGATGGAACACTTCGCCTTCTGCGTCCGCACCCAGCAGAAGGCCAAGCTGCCGGGCAAGGACCTGTACCAGAAGAAGGACGGCAAGTTCGTCCACTCCGGCGTGCTGCCCCGCTGCCACGGGGAGATCGCCATGGCCGACGCCGTGCTGGCCCTCACCGCGAACCTGGCGATGGACGCCAAGACCCGCATCGAGTTCCAGCCGGAGTGGTTCGACGGCGACGCCATCGGCCAGGGCAGCAACCCGGAAGACCAGTACGGCAAGAAGGCGTGAAAAGAGCCGGCCTTCGACCAGGGGCTTCCGCCCCTGGCTACGTCCGACGGCCGCTTTGCGGCGAAGACGGAAACGAAGCCAGGCCTTTTGCCCGGATATTCTCTTCGCCCCGGAGGGGCCGTCGGACGTAGCCAGGGGCGGAAGCCCCTGGGTGCCATTTGAACACCACCCCCCACGGACCCCCGCCATGCCCCGCCGCTTCGACGACGACGACGACCGCGACGACGACCGCCCCCGACGCCGGCGGGACCGGGACGAGTATGACGACGAATACGACGACCGCCCGCGTGCCCGCCGTCGCTCACGCGAGGACGATGACGACCGCGACGACCGTCCGCGCCGGCGGGGGGCCGCCGAGACGCCGAGCAACGGGCCGGCGGTGACCTCGCTCGTGCTGGGTATCATCTCCCTCGTCGGCGGGCTGACCGCGATTCCCGGCCTCATCTGCGGGTTCGTCGGGCTGAGCAAGGCGAAGAAACTCGGCGGCGCGGGCAAGGGCATGGCGATCACCGGCACCGCCCTGTCCGCCGTCGGGCTGCTCGTGCTGGGGCTGACCGTGTGGGGCGTCATCTGGTTCGTGGGCAAGCGGGAAGAGACGCGAGAGAGGATGATCGCGTCGAACAACCTGAAGCAGATCGGCCTGGCGATGCATAGCCACCACGACGCGAACAACAGCTTCCCTTCGGGCGTTGCGAACTCGCCCCAGAACGTCAACGGTCGGCCGATTCCGCCGAGCGAGTTATCGACCCGCCTGAGTTGGCGGGTGGACCTCCTGCCGTACATCGAGCAGGACAGCGTTTACCGGTTGCTGAACACGTCGGAGCCGTGGGACAGCGCCAAGAATCGGCCGGTGTCGCTGATGGCCATCCAGCAGTACAGCGACGTGGAAGATCGCAAAGACCCGGACACCCGCTGGCGGGTGTTTTACGGAGAGCAAACGCCGTTCGATCCGAGCCGGGGACGCCGTTCGACGATGGTGAGTATCACCGACGGCACGTCGAACACGATCATGGTAGTCGAGTCCGGGGACAAGGTGACGTGGACCCGCTTCGCCGAGATCCCGTTCGATCCGAACAACCCGCCGTCGCCGAGTACCTTCGGCCGCGCCGAGAAGGACACCTTCCAAGTGTTGATGTTCGACGGGTCGGTGAAAATCTTGAAGAAATCGATGAGCCAGCAGACCTTCAAACACGCGATCACGCCCAACGGCGGCGAAGTTTTCGACTTCGACCGCTGACACGCTCCGCGTGACGCCGTTGGGGGGGATGACGGCATGACCCCAACCGTCCCCCACCAGCGGGGGGCGATCCGAAGGCGAGGAGCGGATGCGGGGAACCGAAACCCAACTGCGGAACTCGCAGGAGATGTCATCGGGAAGTGGTGTCGAAGTGGCTGCT